>JAEEGG010011302.1_pt1 | contig 19513 bp, 15 predicted proteins | sample 9134161 | NCBI WGS metagenome assembly JAEEGG01 (sample SAMN16246543, study PRJNA631951) | gut metagenome | biome: gut microbiome; feature: rumen; material: CR-attached | host: Bos | place: Iran: Karaj | collected 2018-10 | reverse complement strand
CTTGAGGTCGGACCCCTGGAGGGCGAAGACGGAGAGGGCGTCATCCACGTTGAGGGCGCGCTCGCCCGGTTCGATGAGGCTGCGGACGCCGGGCGTCGTCGCGGTGGTGAAGGAGAAGCGGGAACCGCGCCACTGGCGGGCGTAGCCGTTGTAGACGTCGTTCGGGACGAGAAGCCGGACAGCGCGCCAGCCGTGGACGAGGGTGTACTCCTTGGTCAGTTCGAATCGGTCGGCGAAGAGCATGGTCTTGGCGTCGGGAAGCGCTTCGACGGTGATTGTGCGCCGACCGACTTTCGTCGGGTGTTCGCCCTCGCCAACGGGCCCTTGCTCCCAGATGTCGCCCGCAGTCGTCCATCGGAAACCGCCGTCCGTGAGGGTGGCGACGGGTTTGTCGTCGAACTTGACTTGGCGCAGCCCGATGAAGCCGAAAAGGTTGTCGCCCCATTCGGCCAGATCGCTGCGGTCGAGCGGCGCGCAGACGGCCGTTGCGTTCCAATAGCCGTATTCGGGGACGTTGGTGCAGAAGCTCCCCGTCGCGACGGGCACGGCGTGGCCGGCGCGCGTGACAGAGCGGGCGACGTTGCCCTCGCGCTGGAAGACGGCGGAGTGGAAGGCGTCGGACCAGGCGTAGGGCTTCTCGTGGATGGGCGAGGGGAGGTCGGGCGCTTCGTCGCGGATCGGGAAGAGGCGGCGCCAGTGTGCACCGCAGGCGAGGGCGAAGAAGGGGTCGGCCTCCAGACGGCGGTAGAAGTAGTAGCTCTCGTCGCGAAGGCGGGAGAGGCGCCGGCCGAAGAAGGAGCCGTCGGGATTCTCGCGCTGCTCCTTCTCCATGAGGGCGATGTAGCCCTTCTCGTAGCGGATGGCGTCCTCGTCGCCGAAGAGTTCGGCGGCAAGGATGTAGGCCTGCTGCGCGAAGTTCTGGCAGTAGGTGTAGCGCGAGCGGGAGTCGCCGCCGACGCGGAGGAGGCGGCCGTCGGGGAAGGCGAACTTCTTGACGACCTGCCAGAGGTCGCGGACATGGTGGAGGAGGCAGTCCGGTTCCTTCTGCCCGCGCTCCTTGAAGTTGAAGTGGAGAAGGGCGAGGTTTGACAGGCAGACGTAGGAGTAGCCCACGTTCATGTAGTGGTGGTGGTCGAGTGACCAATTCTCCGTGAAATTCGGACCGACGTACCAGTCCTTGAGCGGGCGTCCCGCGAAGACCTCTTCGCTTTGGGCGTCGGCCGGGAAGGAGAGGCCGGCGAGCATCATGCGTGTCCCCTTCTCGACGTAGTCGGCGGCATTGGGGCAGTCGGGGTAGTTGGCGGCGGCACGGAACATGAATCCCGCGTTCCAGATGTTTGACTCCGGCTTGTTGTGGCCCGTATTGGCGTCGATCGCCGCCTCTATCGGGTATTCATTCAGGCGGTAGTCCGACTCGAAGAGGTCCAGAGCTCGGAGACGGGCGCGGTCGTCGTCCGTCATGTGGGGGTAGAGGGCGTTGAGGCCGGGGACGGCGCGTTCAAGTCCGAGGACGCTTATCCAGTGGCGTCCCCAGTTCTTGCCGTCGGAAGCGGGGATGTCGCCGGTGAGGTGTGTGCGGATGGAGTAGCGGAACATCGCGAGGGCCAGTTCGCGGATGCGATCAGCGGACCAAGGGCAGCCCAGTTCCTCAAGGTCGGGGACGTCGGCGAGAATTGCGAGCGCGCCCAGCACCTGCTGGTTGCACTGGACGGCCCAATGGCCCGTGTCGCCAGTGCCGTAGTACTTGAGCGATGGGTCCTGCGGGCAGGTGCGGATCGCGTCCGGAAGCGACCGCAGAAAAGGAATCATCGGTGCGACATAGTCGCGGTAGGAAATGTTCATGACATAAAGTATAACACAGTCCGCTGTCCGTGCGGGCGCAGTCGAGCCCAGTTCGGCCTGGTTCCAGACGCCGTGTTCGAGTCGCGCTCGGTCATGGGCGCGGAGATTTGGTATAATTGAAGCATGGAAAACGAATCATGAATGGCCTGTCCAAATGAGCGCGAATGCAAAAGTGCGGCCATGAAGACGTGAGTACGAACCCGACATTTTCAAAGATATTGGCCTTCGCCCGGCCATTTCGGCTCCAGCTGCTTGGCATGCTGGGGCTGACGAGCATTTTGGCGGGCGTCAGCGTGTTGCCGCCGCTCATTGTGCGCATGGTCATCAACCGCGTCATCGGCGAGGGCGAGACGGATTTGCTTCCGGCAATCATCGCGATTTACGTTGTCATCACTTTGCTGAGCGCGGGATGCGGCTATCTCCAGACATTCGCGATGGCCTTCATCGGGCAGTCGTTCGTCATGCGCGTCCGCACGGCTGTCTACGACCATCTCCTTCACCTCAGCCTCTCATTCTTCAGCCGTGAGAGCACGGGAAAGCTCGTCAACCGACTCATGGGCGACAGCAGCGTCATCCAGCAGGCGCTGACGGTGACGACGCTCCAGGTCCTCTCCGACCTCATCTGCGCGGTCTTCGCCGTCTCGGCCACGCTCTTCATCAACTGGCGCCTCGCAATCCCGCTCTACCTGCTCGTCCTCCTCTTCGCGCTGAACTACCGGCTCAACATCGGCCGCCTGCGCAAGCTCGCCCGGGCGCAGCGCAGCGCCGAGGACCGCGTCGCCTCGGGTGTCCAGAACCGTCTCGCCGCCAATCTCACGGTCAAGACCTACGGCACCGAGACACGCGAGGGCGCGCTTTTCCACGAGCAGAGCACGACAAGTCTCGACCTCGCCCGCGAGGGGCAGGTCGCCACATCCGACTTCTGGCGCAACACGGAACTTCTGCAGGCCTCGGGCAACGCCGTCATCTTCTTCCTCGGCTGCGCGATGGTCCTCGACGGCACGGCGAGCTACGGCGATGTCACGGCCTTCTGCACCTACGCGCATCTCCTGCTCTGGCCGGCCGTCCGCTTCTCGCTTCTCGCCCAGCAGCTGCAGAACGTGAAGATTTCGGCCGAGCGGCTCTTCGAGATACTCGACGAGGAGCCTGTCGTCACGGAACGACCCGGAGCCGAAGAGATGCGCGAATGCCGCGGCGCGATACGCTTCGAGGACGTCCACTTCGGCTACGTCCCTGACAAGGAGGTCCTCAAAGGCATAAGCCTCGACGTCGAGTCCGGCGAGACCGTCGCCCTTGTCGGGACGACGGGCTGCGGCAAGACGACGATTCTTTCGCTCCTCATGCGGCTCTTCGACGTCACCGACGGCCGCATCACAATCGACGGCCACGACATCCGTGACCTCACGCTCAAGTCGCTCCGCTCATGTTTCGGCATCGTCCTGCAGGAGTCGCTCCTCTTCTCCGTCAGCGTCGCGGACAACATCCGCTACGGCAAGCCGCAGGCCACGCAGAAGCAGGTCGAGTTCGCCGCCCGCATCGCCGAGGTCCACGACGAAATCCTCGCCCTTCCGCGCGGATACGAGTCGCGCGTCGGCGACCACGACGTGCAGCTCTCCGTCGGACAGAAACAGCGCATCGCCATCGCCCGCGCCGTTCTCGCCGACCCGGCCATCCTCATCATGGACGAGGCCACCAGCGCGCTCGACACCAATTCCGAGCGGGCGATACAAGTGGCGCTCGACCGCTTCCTCACGGGGCGCACGGCCTTCATCGTGGCTCACCGCCTCAGCACAATCCGCAACGCGGACAAGATCGTCTTCCTCGACGCGGGCCACATCATCGAATGCGGTTCGCATGACGAGCTCATGAAGATAGAGGGCGGCCGCTACCGCCATCTCTACGAAACACATGTCGGCGCGGGCCACATCTCGGAGGACGGCTGATGGGCGCGCGACGCAACAGATGGGAGTTCCGCGACATCCCGTACCGTCCGCCGCGGCAGGTCCACGACGAGCGGGGCGACGCCTCCCTCATCTTCCGCTTCATGAAGCGCTACGTCTGGCCGTTCCGCTGGCCAGTTTTTCTCTGCGTGGCGCTCATGTCCGTCAACACCTGCTATTCGTACATCCAGAGCTACTACACAAAGGTCGCCGTCGACGACGTCCTGCAGGTCGGCACCGCGGTCGCAGACCTGCGCGCCAGAGTCTCCGATTCATCGGTCGTTTCGCGCGGCCGCCATCTTGAGGACCGCCCCGCGCGACAGGAATCCGGCTACATTTCCGAGGAGGACCGGAAGGATGACGACACGCGTCCCGCCTGGGCAGGGCGGAAGCTCATGGGACTCTTCGCGATATACGCGCTGACGATTGTCGTCTTCAACAGCCTGAGCCGCATCATCCAGCGACTGCAGTCGCGCGTCTCGAAGTCCATCACGGAACGATTGCGCGAGGAGATGCACGACAAGGTCGTCGGCATGTCGATGTCCTACCATGTCGCCAACTCGCCCGGGCGTCTCATGTCGCGCATCCTCTCCGACGTGGATGTCGTCCAGTCGCAACTCATGCAGCTTCTCGTGACTGCGCTGAGCAACATCGCCATGTTCGTCGTCGGTGTGACAATCCTCTTCACGATCAGCGCGAGAATAGGGTTCATCGTGCTCGTTGCGATGATTCCGTACATCATCGTCGCCGCGCGCGTCCGCACCCAGATTCGCGCCGTCAATGTCGAGCTGCGCCACACAAACGCCTGCCTCTGGGGCTACGCCTCGCAGAAGCTCGACGCCGTGCGGGCGATAGTCGCCTACGGGCGCGAGAAGATGGAGTCGCTCTTCTTCCATCGCCTCTCATCCTGCTTCCTGCGCGACGCCGTCCACCAGCAGCAGCTCAGCGCCGTGCTGCAGCGTGCAGCCGCCCTCGTCACGCAGTTCACGGGACGCGGGCTCTTCGTCTACTGCGCCTATCTCGTGCTAGACGGGTCGATGACGCTCGGCACGATGATGTATGTCAACAGCGCGGTCAACAACCTCTTCGTCCCGGTTGTCACCCTGACACAGCTCGCCGTGCAGGTCTCGGCGCTCCTCGTCGTCCTTCAGCGCATCTCGTACACGCTCGATTCCCCGCAGGAGGTCCCCGACGATCCTGCTGGCGCCGACTTCCCGATGCCCGTGCGGTCCGGCATCCGCCTCAGACACGTCACCTTCGGCTGGGACTCGAAACGGCCGCCCGTGATAGACGACCTCTCGCTCAACATCCCTGTCGGTAGCTGGGTCTGCATCATGGGCGCCAGCGGTTGCGGCAAAAGCACGCTTCTCCAGCTCATCGCGCGCCTCTACGACCCGCAGGCGGGCGAAATCGACATAGACGGCGTGAACCTCGCGCATATCAAGTTCCGTTCGCTGCGACAACGGCTCGCCTACGTGCCGCAGGAGGCGCAGATACTCAGCGGCACAATCCGCGACAACATCATCTACGGCTACCCCGACGCCACGCCGTCGATGATCATGGACGCCGCCAAGGCGGCCGACGCGCACGACTTCATCATGGAGCTTCCGGTCAAGTACGAAACCGTGACGGGAGAGAAGGGGACCACCCTTTCCGGCGGACAGCGCCAGCGCATCTCCATTGCGCGCGCGCTTCTCACCAAGCCCGAGATACTCATTCTCGACGACTGTACCTCGGCGCTCGACGCAAACACAGAGCGCAAGCTCCAGGAGACATTCTCTCGCATTCTCGCGGGCAAGACGGCGGTCATCGTGTCTCAGCGCGTCTCGATGGCCATGCGCTGCCAGCGCATCGTGGTGCTCGACCACGGCCGCATCCTGGAGCAGGGGACTCACGACGAACTCCTCGCCCTCGGCGGCTACTACGCCAAGCTCTACGCCGTCCAAACGCGGTAGAAGAAAAGAAATATGGCGATTTAGACGGGTTAACTTTCCCGTTTCCGCATGTTATAATGAAAAGACACAAAAACAAGGGGATTGAGAATAATTATGGCAACAAGACCTTATTACAGACCGTTGGAAAAGATCGTTGGATGCAGGACAGTTGAGTCCTGGAAGTTTGAGTGGCATGGCGGATTCGCGGTGTCGCAGAAGCAAACGAACGTCCTCGCGCTTCACGAGGCCATTCATTTGGCGGACTCAGAGGCGAGGGTCCTGGAGATTTCCAGCAAGTCCCTACAGCCGCTGGGCGTGAGCCTGAGCGCCTTCAACCTGAAATTCCAACATGGGGACGCAATGTGCTCCGTGGAATCGGTCTTTCAGGCAAGCAAGGTCTTCGACGGCGGCATCGGGCCTTTCCCCGAACTCTATTCCCACGATTCACGCGAAGTCCGGAATTTCGTCAAGGAACACGCACAGTGGCACAGTCTTCTCGCATTTGAACTGGATGGAGTCCGCTGGGGGCTTGAGCCCAGGACGGCTTTCTACGATTGGCTTTACATCCGCGCGCTCATGGCCAACCCGGAACTCGCCGAGGGGGTCAGGGAATTCAACGCCTTCACGGACATCGAGTTCAATCCCGCCAAGTCGATAAACTGCCAGGCCGCGGCCGCAGCCCTGTATGTTTCCCTTTGCCGGAATGGGAAGCTTGAGGAGGCCATGTCTAGCCGCGAGGCGTTCCTGAGCCTCCATGCTTGGTAAATGTTTGAAAAACTCTGCGGCGGGAAATAGAGTGGGAGAGGACCCTATGGACGAAAACAAAACTAACGGAAGCGGAAACGGGTGGGCCGATCTGGTCGCTCTCTATCCTGAACTTGCACAGAGGGGCTGTCGCGAATGGAGAGACCTTGACGGCGATGACTGGCGTTCTCTTCTGATGGAACAGCCCCAGTTAGCCGACAAATGCGACTGGGAGAAGCTGGAAGGCGAAGACTGGGAGATGCTTTTGAGCAGCATGCCGCAGTTAGCTGGCAAACGCGCCAAGGGAGGATGATGCAACATGTTTCTTGAAATCTTCAAGACCTATATGCTCTTTTTTGAAATGATATCTCCCAAGTAACCCAACGGAGGAAAGGCACCTACTTTTCCCCTTAACTTCTTGACCGCCATTTGATAAAATGGATGCATTCAACAAAAGTTTGGCTCCATGGTTATGAAAATGAAAACCAAAAGCATTATCCATCTGCTGGCCGCAGCGTTGGCGGCCGCTATCGTCAAGACTGCGCGAGCCGCTGATCTGCCGCCAGACCTCAAGCCGCTTGCGCTTGAGGTCTACGGCTTGCGCGGCGCTGTCGCCATCGACTCAAACACCGTTGTGGCGGTGTTCGGGGTGTCCGCGACGGGACCGCGCGGCAAGGCCTCCGCCTGGCGCGTCAGAAGCGAGGAGGACCCGGCATACGCATACGAGTCGTTTGTCGAGCCGGTCTCCGCGCGCGCCTATCCTCCGCGCGTCGAATTCCCGCTGCCGCCCGGATTCTCGTCCGCGAAGGCCGCCAAGAACGACCTCAACCGCTACGTGGTCGAGCTCAAGCTTCCGCATCCGCTCAAGCCTGGCGTCCGTTACGGCCTCGTCGCGCATGGCGACGGCGCGCCGACGACAGGCGGCAAGACAGGATGCAGCTTTGTCTGGGCTGGCCCAGACAAAGAAGAGTTAAGAGTCGAAGCGGCGGACGTGCGGGTGCCGGCGGATGAAATCGCGGGGCGGATAGTCGGATTGCGCAGGGTGTCGCCGCTTGGGGACGGGAAGATAGCCCTTGAGTTCGGCGCTTCGTTTTCGCTCTCTGCATGGCGCGATCCGTCACGATACCATGTAAAGCTCAATGGCACCGACGTGCCAGTCGCCGAGTTCGGCCGTCGCTCGAAGATCGACGTCTACCTGCCCGTCGGCTGGCCATTCAGAACGATCATGCAGCACGACGTATTCCTCGATCTCGGCCGCGACTTGAAGAAGGGCGACCGAGTCGAGGTCTCGGTGGATTCGGCAATCTGCTCGGGCGAGCGCGCGGCATCGTTTGTCTTTGATCCAGACAAGACCATCACGCGCTCTATACAAGCGAACCAGGTCGGCTACCTTCCCGACGCGCCAAAGGTGGCCTATCTCGGCTTTTGGCTCGGCTCCTTCCCCGAGACGGTGAAGAAGGCGGAGAAGTTCGACTACACAACTCCGCCCACGGCGGCGGAGGCCTACTTCGTCCCGCCACCCGAAAATGCCGTGGTCCCGGCAAGCGCCCCCACAGTGCCTGACACCAGTCCATCACTAACCACTAACCACTTACCACTAACCACTCCCTATGACGAGCTCGCCCCGTGGGCCGTGCGCTTCCGCGAGCCGCCGCAATTCGAGCTGGTGAACGAGGCGGACGGCAAGGTGGCATTCTCCGGAACGGCGCGGCTTATACACGACGGCCACTTCAACGACGGAAAGGTGAACCATTCGGGGGAAAACGTCTACGAGCTTGACTTCACGAAGTTTTCAGGCTCGGGCCGCTTTTATCTGCGCATACCCGGCGTCGGCCGTTCTATCGCGTTCGATATCGCTCCTGACGTCTATTCGCGAGCCTTCCGCTTACAGGCGTCGGGCGTCTTCGCGCAACGTTGCGGCATCGAGCTCACGCCCGACCGCGCGCCAGGGTGGCGCCGCATCGCGTGCCACACGAACGGCGTGCAGCTCTCCACCGTCGAGCACTGGCGTCACCGCGAGTTCGGTCCCTTCCGCGAAAATCCTGTCCCGGCACCGAATCCGGCCTTTCCCGCTTTTGCGGCGGCGCACGAAAAGCTTCTCTCCGACAAGTCGCTTGAAGCCCGCTTCCCGCTTGAAGGCAACGCGAAGAACACAAAGGACGGATCGTCCGTCACACTCTCGCCGCTCCCCGCGAAAAAGGGCGGCGGATGTGGGTGGGCCGACGACGCCTCGTTCCGGGCAAAGGTCATGCGCTCCGGCGAACGCGACAACGGCTTCTCCGGCACATACCAAATCGACCCCGCCAAGGGCGCGACAATCTCGTTCTGGCTGAGGCGCGACGATAAGGACGGCAACAAGTACGACGGCGACATCTTCCGCCTCGGCGGCGACAAGGGGCGCGCGCTTGTCATGGATGCGCTTTGGGGTGTAATCAGATTCGGCGGCAAGCAGTGGAGGCGCGTAGGCGACAACAAGTGGCGCCACCTCGCCATCCGCCTCTCACCCGCAGGCGATGATGGCAAGATGGACGCCGAACTCTTCGCCGACGGCGAGTCGGTCGTCTCTCAACGCATGTCGCCTCCGGAGTCGCCCGAGTTCTTCCTCGCACGCGTCCGCAATGACTCAGCTGCAGGTTGCCACTTCAGCGACTTGCGCATCTATTCCCGTCCACTCAACGAGGATGAACTCGGTCTGCTCGCAACGCGCGCAGAGCCGACAATTCCGACGGTCATACCGCTTCGCGGCGGACACCATGACGCAGGCGACTACAACCCGCGCAGCCACATAGACGTCGCGCAGACGCTCCTCACCGTATGGGAGCATGCGCCAGCCAAATTTGGTGACGGACAACTGGACATCCCCGAATCCGGCAACGGAGTGCCTGACATCGTCGACGAAGCGCTCTGGGCGCTGCGTCCGTGGTACGCGCTTCAGGACAAGGACGGCGGCGTGCGCGCCGGCACGGAGTCGGCCGGCGATCCAAACTTTTACCAGACCGTCGAACTCGACCCGACGGGCGACTTCGCCTACGCCAAGGACAGCAAGGCGTCGTTCACCTTCGCGGGGACCTTTGCGCAGGCGGCGCGCGTTCTCGCCGCATGTGGACGCAAGGTCGATGCCGCAGACTGCCTCGCGCGCGCCCGCCGCGCGTACAACTGGGGCGTCGCCAACGTTCCTGAGGGACTCTCCAGCCTCAGGCAGTTCACCGAATACCGTTACGAGGCGCGCGCATACGCCGCGGCCGAACTACTGCACACGACGGGCGAGGAGTCGTTCCTGCGCGACTTCCGCGAATGCTCGCCGTGGGGCGCCTATGCGGACGCTCCAGTCCGCGCTGAAGGCCGCTACGACGCCATGCAGGCGGCATACGCCTTCCTGCGCGACCCCGCCGCAAAGACGCGCGACGCGACGCTCTACGGGCGTGTCCTGGCCGCAGTCGTCCGCGAGGCCGACTGGTACATCGACTACTCGGGCAAGATGGCGTACAAGTTTGTCCGCCACCCCGACGCGCCGATCTCGTGGGGAACGGGCGCGTACGGAGTCCACATACGTCCTGTCGTGGCGGCATGGTTCGCGACGGGCGACGTGAAGTACCGTGATTGGATCATACGCACATGCGACGGCATGCTCGGCGCAAATCCGCTTGGCCTCTCGTGGATTGTCGGCCTTGGCGAGCGCACAATACGCGCGCCGCTCCACAACAGCCGCTACCGTCCCGAAGGCATGGTCGTGGACGGCATGCATGGCGAAGGGCCAAACAGTCGCGGACAGGGCTACAACTACCAGGAGACCGTCTATCCCGCGCACAACCGCGAATTCGCATCGATGCACGCTTTCGTCGACTGCCACTTCGCGATAGCGATGGACGAGGGGCTTGTCGGCACGCAGGCGCTTGACATGGCTCTCTTCGGCCTCCTCTTACCCGACATCCGCTAAATTCGTCCCCACCTCTTTTCCCCTAGATATGTCCTGTCCCTTTCCGTGAGAGTATGCGCAAGGTGCATTTTGGTCCGCACCGTAGTTGCATTTTCCTTTGTTCCGTGGTATAATGGTTGACGATTGGAGGCGGAACGCCGCCTACGATGAGGTCTGATATGAAGAAGAGGAAGGAACCAGAAAGCATACTTGACGAGCTGATGCCAGTCGATGACCTGCCCGGCATGGCCCTGTACTTCGACATCCTGCGGCTTGTCGGGTATTTAATCAGCGAGTTGGTCGACTCAGACATCGCGGCGATACGAGCCGTGGTTCCAAGCTATCGCCGTAGCGCATTCTACTGTGGAACCTTTATGATGGCGGTTGCTCCTGTCAGCGCCGTGGCCGCGCTGTGGTTTGTTCCGCGACTCATCGCCATCGCGCTCCGCAAGGCACGTCGTCCCGGCTACTACGCGCATGAGAAGACGCGCCGACAGGCACTTGCGCACGAGCGGCGCAGCACCCGCAAGCGCACCACGCTCAACCCCATCCCCACGCCGGAGGCGCTTCTGGCACAGTTCGGGCGCATCCGCCGCAACCCGCGCGAGATGCTCATCTTCGGTTCGATGCTGGAGGATCTGGAGGCGTATGTGGACAACAGCCTCGTCCGCGACCCCGACGGCACGATTGTCGGCCGTAATGGCGGAATCAAGCAGTGGCTCAGGGAGAACTGCGCCGAACTCGGTAAGCGGTACCACACGGTGATGCGCTACAAGGCTCTGGCAAAGCGCTTCAAGCAGGCCATCGACCTCGAGGATCCGGTGCCCGTCGCCTACGCAATTGCGGCGGCGGAGACGCCCATCGAGGTCGTCGCGGGCGACCCCGAAGGCGGTCGCACCATAAAAGCGGTGGAAATGCAACTACGGTGCGGACAGGAACAGAATGCCGATGCCTATGGTGAAGAAGGATGGTGTCAAAAAGAAGCAGGAGTTGGAGAGAACGGAGAATGCGTGGTGGAGGCGGTGACGCCGGAGAGGTTTGAACTGCTACGTGGGTCGGCGTATGTCGCGGATGGCTACAGGCGAATGATTCGGTTCATGATCGCCGGCAATAACGCGAAGGCGTTCCTGGCAGGGTGTCAGGCTACGAAGAAGAACCTTGACGAGCAACTCGCCTTACTGCTTGAACCAAACTTGGCACCAACATCTTCTCGTGATGCCCTCGGTCCCGGTAAGCCTTTTCAGGCGAGAAACTCCGCCACAAGCGCTCTGGCGTAGCGCAATGGCATTTCAACCGCAGGGGCATCAGCCCTGGGCGGTCGACGGGCGGGTGGCGACGGGTTTGCCGTTGGCGTCGAACAGCTCCGCGCAAAACGTCGCGGACAGTTTATGCGTTGCGCCAGGCGCGATTTCAACCGGGCCTTCCCCGGCGTTGGCCGTTTCGACGCAGACAAAACGCAGGTAGTCGTCCGGGGCGAGGTCCGCCATGCGGGCGGCCTTCTCCACCCACGGGTTCCACACAACGGCGGCGCTGGCGCCATCCTTCGCGATGCGGATCTTCCGCCCGGTGGATGCGTCGTCAATCGCGCATTCGTCCGGCGCCCCGACATAGATGCGGTCCGTCTCCGCCGTAAAGGCAATGTCGCCGGACTGGACGCCGTCGGCGCCGCCCGGAGCCTTGTCCAAGTACCTGACACCATCGAGTCCGGAGATCTTTGTTTCGCGGATGTCCTTGACGCGGAAGTACGAATGCAGCGCCTCGGTAATCGCAAAGGGCTCGGAGCCCGTGTTTGTCGTCGTCAGCGTCACCTTGAGGTTTGCGCCTACGGAGACTTTGAGTTCAAGGCGGAACGCGTGAGGCCAGATGGCGCGCGTCTCGGCGGAATCCTCAAGCAGGAGCGTCACGGACGTCGAGTAGGAGTCGTAGTCGGTCTTCAGGAGATTCCAGCGCGCCGTGCGCGCGAAGCCGTGTGAGGGGCCCGCACCTTCCGGATGCGCGCCGAACCACGGCCAGCACACGGGAATGCCGCCTCTGATGGCCTTGCCATCGGGCGTCGTCATGAATCCCTTTGCAAGCCATAGGACGGGCGAATGGCCGGTCGGCCGGTATGAAAGGACGTTGGCGCCGTAGATTGCCACCTCGCAAGCCCCGTGTTCCTCCACAAGGACGATGATTGGCTCCCCGCAGGGACCTGGGCGGAAGGCTATGCGGCCCGGCACTCCGAAGTCGCGGTTCAACATGGTGATGTCATACGATGCGTTCATGGTGGTATAGCTCCTTGCGCCGTTCAGGCGCGCTTTGCGAAGATGCGTCCTATTGGAAAGCGGAAGGCGTCCTCTATATGGCGGACAACTGGCGGATCGGAGGCGTCGCGCGACCCCACGACCTCGACGATGTCGAAGCGGTAGGTAAGCGAAGGGTAGTGCGCCCGCCTGATGAAGGCGGACGCGCCACGGCAGAGGGCCTGGCGTTTGCGGCGGTCGACGGCGAGGGCGGGGCGGCCGAAGCGCTCGTCCTTGCGCGTTTTGACCTCCACGAAGACGAGGAAGCCGTCCTTCCGCGCGATTATGTCGATTTCGTCGTTCCGCGCATCTGGCCTGACCCGTCTTCCGGCGATTGTGTATCCTTCCTTGCGCAGTTGCTTTACCGCTATGTCCTCGCCCCACTCGCCGGTTTCCTGCCGCGTGGTCTTACGCGCGCCATCATCGCGTCTGAAAAGGGAGCGTAGTTTCGACCACGCCCCCCGCGCCATGTCTAAAACGCGGGCGATCATTTCGCCACCGCCTCCATGATGGCGCGGGAGGCGTGGGCGATTTGCGCCCCGACGTAAGAATACGCCTGCGCACCGCGCTTCAGCAACGCGCCGTGGTATTGCGGAAGCGAGGCGCCGGTGACAGCCACGATTCCGTAGCCGAAGACGAGGATGTTGATGAGGAGGATCAGGACGTAGGAGATGGCATGGCCGAACTCCCTGATGTCGGGCTGATGCTCTGTGAGGCTGCGGATGGTGTAGGTGACGTGGAAACCGTAGGCCATGCCGAAAAGGCCAAGCCACCAGAGGGCGTAGGGCTCCATGTCGCAGAAGAGGCCTGCGACCAAGCGGACAAGAAGGATGACGACGAGGTAGAAGGGGACGAAGTACGGCGCGAGCGTCGTGAAGATGCCGGGGTTGGTGAGGTTCACGTAGCCGCCTTTGTCGCTGACTTTGATTTTGCCGACTTTTGAACCCGTCATAAGCCCCCAGATTGCGTGGGTCAGCTCATGGCCCCAGACATACATTTTGATGGCGGGTGGCAGGACAAGGAAGAGAATCGTCCACAGTGCGTAGCCAAGGGCGAAAGCAAGAGGTTCAGGCGCGAGGAAAGGCATCGAGGACGTTAACAGGGCCGGAAAAAGGTCATATACTGCAAGTGCCGCCGCGCAAATGGCGGGAATCAGCGCGACTCCGACAAGAAAAAGCAGGAAGCGCTTGAGGCGTCCGCGGTTCTCGGGGTCCGGCATTGCCCTACTCCTGCCAGACGGCGGGCGCCGCGCTTTCCAATCTGACGGAGAGCGAGGCGTTCTCGCCGTCAGGCAAGGCCAACAGGCTGAGCTCGGCTATTTGCCACGGATTGGTCTTGGCCGATGTGAACGACTCCAGGACGGCGAAGGCCTGTCCCGTCTTCAGCGACGGCCATGAGAATGTCTCTTGCAACCCCGACCATCCGTCGATAACTGGGCCGCGTTCGTTGGAACGCTTCGCCGGCGGCACTCCGAGAGGAGGCTCGGGTGGGCGGACCGCCCCCGCGGCCCGCAAGCGCGCCTTGGCGCCATCATAGGCGCGTACGGCCTCCAGATAAGGGGCGAGCGACTCCGCAGCCCGTGCGCAGGCAGCGCATTCCCGCCAGTTGTCTTTGGCGCGTCGCAACAGTTCCCGCGTGGCCGCGCAAAAAAGCACACAGACGACGAGCGGAACGAAATACGCGAGCAGAATACTTTTCCGATGCTTCATCGCGCACCTCCTTCCCGCAGCGTTGCCGTGAAGGCAAAGCCATTGCCGTGTTTGTCGACCTTTGCGTCGAATGTGAAGCCCGCTTTTTCCGCTGACTGGCGAAGCACCTCGACATCCGCCTCCACTGTGGCGTGCCCAGTAATTGCCAGTGTCCCTCCCATGTATTTTATCGCGGAGAAAGTGATTCCACGCATTGAGGCGGCATCGAAAATGGCCGGCATCGCCTGAATCGGCGAATTCGCCGCAAGGGAGGATATGGTGGGCTCCGTCCAGTCGAAAAGTCCCTTTGCGCGTTCGGCGGCCGCGCGTCCATGCTGCGGAAGCGTTCCGTTCGCTACGCGTGCCGCGTCACGATCGAGAAGCTCGTTCCATTTTGCAAGTTGCGCTGAAGAACGGAAGTAGACCATGGCCGCCAAGACACAGGCGGCCAACGCCAGCGCGGCTGGCGGCAGGCCAAGCAGCATGCACGACCAGAATTCACGCCGAGCGCGAGCAGGATGTTCGAGGTTCCCCTGTCTGAAGCCACCTTCGCACTCCCGCGACCCTCCCCGGAGCGCAAGCGCCGAAGCCAGGAAGTTCCCGGGGGCGGGAACGGCCTCGACCCGGCATTGGAGCGCATTTGGGGCGTTGGCAAGCGTCTTTGCAAGCTCCTCGGCGCCAGAGCCGGAGACCAGGAAGCGCTCCGGCGGCGAATTGAAACGCATTGAAAGAATCTTCGCGTTGCGCATGGCGGCGATTGCATCGCCGGCGGCCAGCGTCACCACACCCGAAAGAATGCCGCCCTCGATGGCGAGAAGAGTCCACTTGTCGGACGTGGAATGGAGCATAAGCGCCGATGGCGCGCCGCCGCCGAGGTGGCGGACGCATGCGTCGGCAAGGGCGTCGGCCGAAGGGAAGACGGCCTCCGGGTCGCATCCGGTGGCCGCGCGGAAGGCCGAGACATGCGCCTTGTACGCCTCTCGGGTGACGGCATAGGCGAGGAAGAGCGGCTCCTTGGAGCCTTTAACGGGGCGTACGTAGAGCAGGCACTTTTCGATTGGCACCGGCAGCTTGAGGTCGAACTTGCCGACGACGACCTTTTCCGCCGCCGCCCAGCTCATGTTTGGCAGTTCGATCTTCTCGAAGAAGACCGCGTCCATTGGCAAGGACATCGCGACCCGCGCACCATCGGGGCGAAAGCGCGCGAGTTGCGACACGGCACAGACGGCCGCGCCGTTCAAGTCCGCGCACACCTCTGTGTCGACACCGATCCATTTTTGACCAGAAAAGCCCATATTCTCTACCGAAAAGTATAGTTTTCCACGCCAAAAAAGTCAACAGGGCAGTCCTTTCCGGCGTCAAAACACAATAAAATTGGCACAAACCGCGGAAAATTTGGTATCATATTAAACAATTCTGCAGGTGGAAAAACCGCATGGACGCGGTTCCTGTTTTGAAAGGGTTTAACACAATGGCAATCAAGGTTGGCATCAATGGTTTCGGCCGCATCGGCCGTATGGTTTTCCGCGCAGCGGTTGAGAACTTCAAGGACGACATCGAGATCGTCGGCATCAACGACCTCCTCGATCCGGACTACCTCGCGTACATGCTGAAGTACGACTCGGTCCACGGCATATTCCCGCACGAAGTCGCCGGCTGCAACGAGGAGAAGGTCCTCTGCGTCGATGGCAAGAAGATCCGCGTCTTCTGCGAGAAGGACCCCGCGCTTCTTCCGTGGGGCGAGGTCGGAGCCGACGTCGTCGTCGAGTCCACCGGCTTCTTCCTGACCGACGAACTCGCCCGCGCCCACATCAAGGCCGGCGCCAAGAAGGTCATCATGTCCGCCCCCTCGAAGGACAAGACCCCGATGTTCGTCTACGGCGTCAATGACAAGACCTACGCCGGACAGGACATCATCTCCAACGCCTCCTGCACGACGAACTGCCTCGCTCCGCTCAGCAAGGTCCTCCATGAGAAGTTCGGCATCAAGCGCGGCCTCATGACCACGGTCCACGCCGCCACCGCCACTCAGAAGACCGTTGACGGCCCGTCCAAGAAGGATTGGCGCGGCGGCCGCGGCATCCTCGAGAACATCATCCCGTCCTCGACCGGCGCCGCCAAGGCAGTCGGCAAGGTTCTCCCCGAACTCAACGGCAAGCTCACCGGCATCTCGATGCGCGTCCCCACCTCGGACGTCTCCATCGTCGACCTCACCGCCGAGCTCGAGAAGCCCGCCACGATCGAGGAGATCAAGGCCGCCATGAAGGAAGCCTCCGAAGGCGAACTCAAGGGCATCCTCGGCTACACCGAGCACGCCGCCGTCTCCACTGACTTCCGTGGTGACGCCCGCACGTCGATCTTCGACGCCGACAAGTCCATGTCGCTCGATCCGACCTTTGTCAAGCTCCTCTCCTGGTATGACAACGAGTGGGGCTACTCCAACAAGGTTCTTGAGATGGTTCGCGTCATCAGCAAGTAAAGCCTGTTGTCAAGCACTCAGAGGGGCCGCGCATCCGCGCGGCCCCTTTTTGATAGAAAGGGACAAATCCATGGCGACCCCAGTCGTACTCGAAAGGCAGACAATCGTTTCGTACCCGAAGTCATTTTACTTCCGCTACTTCGGCTGGCCGACTGTAGCCCGCTTCGAGGACGGCACCCTCGCCCTTGCGGCGTCAGGCTTCCGCCACGCGCACATGTGTCCGTGGGGCAAGAGCGTCGTATGGGAGAGCCATGACGAGGGTCGCACATGGGACGAGCCGGAAATCGTCAACGACTCATCCATTGACGACCGCGACACCGGTCTGCTTGCGCTCCCCGGCGGAAGCCTGCTCCTCACCTGGTTCTCTTCGGACATGCGCCACAACTACCGGTCGGTGCCGTTGGAAGAGCGCCAACCAAAAGTCGACAAGGCCCTTGAGGAAACAGGCGACCCCGAACAAAAGAGGAAAATCCGAGACGGCTACCGCATCTTCCGCGCCTCGACCGATGTGTGGCAGGAGGAGAACGTCGCGCGCGACATGGGGTCGTTCGTCCGCATCCGCGACCCGCGTGGCGTGTGGGGGCCGCGAATTCCCGTCACCGCATCTTCGCCCCACGGGCCAATCCTACTTCGCGACGGCACTCTCCTCTATGTCGGCAAGGCCAATGCCGAATGGGTGAACGGCGAGTACCGTCCTTCGATGACGGCGCTTCACGGCGCGCGCATCCGCGCGATTTCGAGCGCCGACGGCGGCCTCACGTGGCAGCAACTGGGCTATGTACCGGAAATCCCCGGCGCCTCCTGCCACGAGCCTCACGCCATCGAGCTCGCGGACGGCTCGATTCTCGCGCTTGTCCGCGTCCATCCCGCCCCGACCGAGGCCAATCCAAAGCCGCACTTCCAGATTTGGAAGTCCATTTCGCATGACCGGGGCCGCACTTGGAGCGCGTTGGAATATTTAGCCGAGGGATCGCCTCCACACCTTCTCCGTCATTCCTCGGGCGCAATTGTCTGTACGCAGGGCTACCGTCGCAGCCCCTTCGGCATCCGCGCCCTCATCAGCCGCGACGAGGGAGGGAGCTGGGAGGAGTTCGTCCTCGACGACTCGCAGCCGGGCGGCGACCTCGGCTATCCCGCCTCCGTTGAACTCGCGGACGGATCTGTCTACACGGTCTTCTACCGCTACGGGGACATACTGTCAATCAAATGGAAGCTGAACTGACGCGCCCCTCGTACGGGTCGCTGACGCGGTTTTTCCTGCCGCTTGTCGTCATAAGCCTTTCGCAGACCTTCACGTACCCTCTCGTTGCGAGCGTCATCTCCAACGGGCCTCTGGGCGGGCTTGAGTACGAAGCCTACGTAATCGGCAACCAGGTGGTCACCTTTCTGTCGTCAATCGGTTTCGGACTGGTGACAACGGGCATCGTCTTCGCGACCACTCAGCGCGGACGCGCCGCATTCATGCGGCTCAATCTGCTGCTGGCCAGCATAGCCTGCATCTGCCAGCTTGTGGCGAGCCTGCCCGCAATGGAAAGGCTGATTTTCGAACGGATACTGGTCGTAGAAGACGCAACTCTCCGCAACATAGCCCGCCACTCGATTCTGGCGTGCATACCGGTGCAGATGAATTTTTATCTGCGCAACACCTACACGGCGCAGCTTTTCCGGGTCAAAAGGAGCGACCTGGCCAATATCGCCACAATTGTCCGCATAGCGCTGGTGGTTATGATGTCATCGCTTTTCGTCCGAGCCGGTCTCGTCGGCTACCTCTGGGGCGCAACGGCAATGACGCTTTCCTGCTTTGTTGAAACTGCGATAACGTGGTGGTACGCGCGTCCCTATCTTGCGGCCCGCCCCGCCGATGTGCCTGAAGAAGAACCAGACCCCACTGTCAGAAGGCAGCTCCACTTCACGATTCCACTCTCGCTAGGCTCCGTGCTCATGACGGCCACGGCCTTCATAACGACCTACTTCTACTCCTACTCGTCGGATCCCGAGCGCTTCCGCCTCATCCACTACGTCACATACGGATTGTCCGTCACCATGTTCTCCGCCGCGCTTAAGTTCCAGACGGTGACCGTCGTCTTCGCCAAGACACGGGCGGCCGCAATCCGCGTCGCCTCCTTCGTCCTTGTCGCAGGGGCGGTGCTCGGGGCTGTCCTGCTGGCGGTTTCGTTCATCAGACCCTTTGCCCGCTGGTACTTCTGCTCCTTCCAGAAGATACCTTTGGACTCCCTGGGCCTCGCCTCCGCCGCGGTGACGATGGGGGCTTTCGTCACCCTCCTCTACGCCCTGCGCGGGCTCGCGGAAGGCCTTGCCGCCGTGCGGCTTGCGCCGCGCGCCGTTCTCATCGGGCAGTTTGCCTACGTTTTGGTCTTCGCCGGCGCCTTCGCCGTATGCGCGAAGGCCATGGCCGGCCATGACCATCTCTGGGGCATGACCGCCATCGCCTGCGCGACGGCCCTCTCCGCCCTTACGACATACATCGCTTCTCGTTTTATGTTGGGCGCGCGTGTGGTATAATGTTTCTGTGTTTCTGTAAAGGATTCCAGATGCCCGAACCCATCCCCAACATCCGAAACTTCTGCATCATCGCGCACATCGACCACGGCAAGACGACGCTCTCCGACCGCATCCTTGAGCTCACCAAGGCCATCGACCAGCGCCTGATCCGGGAGCAGACGCTCG
>JAEEGG010011298.1_pt1 | contig 19518 bp, 27 predicted proteins | sample 9134161 | NCBI WGS metagenome assembly JAEEGG01 (sample SAMN16246543, study PRJNA631951) | gut metagenome | biome: gut microbiome; feature: rumen; material: CR-attached | host: Bos | place: Iran: Karaj | collected 2018-10 | reverse complement strand
CAATACTGCATTTCAGCTTATTGCTGTCATTTTTCAGCTTCAAAGTTTACAACAGTTTGGCGGTGTAAGTGCTAGTCATTTAGACTGGACTATGGTTCCTTATGTAAGGAGAAGTTTTTTCAAACATTATAATGATGGTTGGCATTATTTGCGGAAAAGCTGGGATGAAGATTTGATTTTTGATCCAGACGAACCGATTGATGCTAAATCATATAAAAATTGTGCAGAAGTATATCAATATGCTATAGATATGACAGAACGTGAATTGAAGCAAGCTGTTGAAGGAATGTATCATAATCTAAATACATTACAGTCCCGCAGCGGCAATCAACTTCCATTTACTTCTATCAACTATGGAACTTGTACTCTGCCAGAAGGTAGAATGGTAATCAAGGCTTTACTTGAAGGGTCTATCAAAGGTGTTGGTAAACTTCATCGCACGCCTATCTTCCCATGCGGAATTTTCCAAATGATGAAAGGAGTTAACCGTGAACCTAACGATCCCAATTACGACCTTTACCGACTTGCTCTCAAAAGCACAGCCAAACGGCTTTACCCTAACTATGCCAATGTCGACTGGTCAGGGAACGCTGGCTATGACAGGAGCGATCGACGCACCTATTTTAGTACAATGGGATGCAGAACGGCAAATGGTATGGATATCAATGGACTCGGTCAACTTAAGGATGGACGGGGCAACATATGCCCAGTTACTATAATTCTTCCTACACTTGCAATGATGGCTAAAGATGCCGTCAAAGCTGGCCCGGGCGGAGACGTAGACGGGAAATCGGAAGACCTCTTCGAAATTTTTATGGCAATTCTTGATAAAAAGATCGAGGAAGCAAAAGATATGCTCATTGAACGTTTTGAGTATATCTGTAAGCAAGATCCACGTTCCGCGCAGTTCATGTACGAGAACAACACAATGGCTGGTTATGTGCCAGAAGAAGGTATTCGTTCCGCGCTCAAGCATGGAACAATAGTAATCGGCCAATTAGGTCTTGCTGAAACTCTTGAAATTTTGATTGGCACAAACCATTGTCATCCAAAAGGCATGGAATATGCCAAGAAGATTGAGCAGTTATTCAAAGATCGTTGCGCTCAATATAAACAACAATATAAATTGAATTTTGGTGTATATTATACTCCTGCGGAGAATCTTTGCTATACCGCAATGAAGAAGTTCCGCAGTCGTTATGGAACTATCAAACACGTATCAGACCACGAATATTTTACAAACAGTATTCATGTTCCTGTTTGGGAAAAAGTTGGGCCACTTGAAAAAATTGAAATCGAAGCTCAGTTGACTGGGTATTCAAGCGCGGGGTGTATCACATATGTAGAATTAGAAACTGGTATCGAGAATAATCTTGATGCAATGGAACAAATCGTAAACTACGCGATGGATCATGATATACCTTATTTTGCTATCAATGTGCCTAATGATACCTGCTTGGAATGTGGATATACTGGCGAGTTCAATGATTCTTGCCCTGTTTGCGGGAGTCATCATATCCAACAATTACGTCGAGTTACTGGATATCTTACAGGAAACTATAAAACGGCTTTCAACTGGGGTAAACAAAAGGAAACGGAAGAAAGAATAAAGCATACAGGAAGGATGGAGACATAATGCGTTACGCTGGAATCATTTATGATGATACTGCAGCCGCGCCAGGTTTGTGTCTTTCATTCTATACTCAGGGTTGTCCTATCCACTGTCCAGGATGTCACAACCCTGAGACCTGGGATCCCGATCGTGGACATGAATTCACTGCAGAAACAATGGATCATGTCATTGAAGGGATAAAGAAAAATGGTGTCAATAGAAACTTTGCGGTACTTGGCGGAGAACCATTGGCGCAATTCAATTTGTTTCTAACCGCCATGGTTGTACAAACTGTGCGGCAAGCCTATCCACAGATTCAGATCTGGGTGTGGAGCGGTTATAATATGGACGAGATTATACAGAAAGCTGCATCTTATCCACATTTGAAACTAATTTTACAAAACATTGACGCTATTGTTGCAGGTCCTTTCATTCAAGAAGAACGAGATATTACATTGCCTTATCGTGGTAGTAAAAACCAGATAGTATGGTGTCTTGACCACGAAAAAAATATTTGGTATAATGAAGAAAATAATAGGGAGTATGAAAATGTCAGAAGAAAAGATTGAACAAGAAGCTCCTGTATTTATGGAACAGGATGAATATCTCGATTATTTGAAAAATCAGATCAAAGATACGCCTGCGGCAAAGACACCAATCGCGCAGGTATCTATGTATCAAATGAATAAAGACTTAGTAAAGAGTTTAAAAAAGATGACCAATATGGAAATCAACAAGGCTCTTGAAAAAGTAAAAGATTGGTTCTGGATGCAAGAAGCTACTTGTCGTCATTATGCGCTATTGAACCATGAAAAGCATTATTATACCATCTTTGAAGTAGGCGTTGAATGGTCAAGACCTATTACAAGCATTCGTAAAAAGATGGATGAAAGCTTTATTGCGCAAATCAAAGACATTCTCACCAACTATTATGGTGACAATGATATTCGTGCTATTGATATTGATTCTAATGGTGCGATAGAAATTTGGGCTATGTGGGATGGAGAACCAACAGTGGCATACTTGTTCCCATATGAGCAAGGAGTTGTATACTATTGAAATACGGATATTTTGGATATGATCCGGTTGGCCCTTCAACTTTTTTCTATACTGATGATAATGGTCAGCCAAAAGAAACAACCTTCAATATTGAAGATACTGAACGCTTGATCGAAGCTATTAGCGGCATAATCCAGGCATCTGGAGTCGATCATGTTCTTACCAATCCTGCGGGACTTGGTCTTGGTAATGCAATCAACGGTTACCTTGGAACTAATTTTGGCTATCAGCCATGCACTTTTGAACTAAACAAATAAGGAGAAAAATATGGCTCGTTGGTTATTGGATAATACAGAAAGATATAGAGTAGATACTGTAAATGAAGCTTTAGAGATGCGTGATGAATTTAGTCATCAGCCAGAGTATGATTTGAATACTTTTAAGTATGTTACCAAATTCAATAAAAAGACAGAAGAAGAATATCAAGTTGTAACAGTAAAGAAAATTATCAATACAGAGAAAGATCCGGTTAGCGGAGTTCAGGTGAAATATGAATATTGATGCAAAGTTTGAAAAGATAACGAAGTATCAAGACGATCCCGATATTATTATTCCAAATCGGAAAACTAAATCTTCTGCGGGGTATGATTTTTATGTCGCAGAAGATACAGTAATTCCGGCATATGGTAGTGCTATTGAAGCAGATTTTGCTAATGCATTAGCAAAAGATTTGAGTTCATATTATGGCTCATTTGAAGATTTTGTTAAGAGTCTACCATATACACTGGATACCACCGCAACACTTACTAAAAAGTATGGCAAGAAAGTTACTTTGGTACCAACAGGTGTCAAAGCAAAGATGCCAGACGATTGGTATTTGCAGTTGAGTGTGCGGTCCAGCCTTCCTTTGAAGCACTGGCTAATCCTTGGTAATGGTGTCGGTATTATTGATGCTGATTATTACAATAATCCTGATAACGAAGGTCATATTTATTTCCAGATTATCAATTTACTACCTTTCGACATTGTACTGAAAAAGGGCGACTGTATCGGTCAAGGCGTATTCCTTCAGTATGGAACCACTGCAGATGATAATGCGGATGGTGTGCGCGAAGGCGGTTTCGGTTCTACAGATGGTACTCATAGCACTTGATCAGGCGACTTAGACGTCTGGCTACTCAGTGTGGATTGATGGTGCATTACATGATTTTGGCAAATATACAGTAGATGACGCTGATATCTCAGTACGTATCCATAAGATATGTCTGTGGGTCGAAGGATTATTAGACCGATATGCACCAGATAAATTAGTAATTGAAAATATACAATATCAAAACAATATAGCAACGTTTCAAAAACTTGCACAACTGCAAGGGGCAATAATTGAACTTGCACAATCTTGTCATTTATCATGTGAAATTCTTGCACCTTCTGAATGGAGGTCAGTATGCAATTTTCTTAAAGGTAATGAAAAGAATCGTGCCGCACAAAAGAAGATTGCACAAGAGTGGGTTTTCAAACAGTTTGGCGCAAAGTGTACGCAAGACGAAGCTGATGCTATTTGTATAGGCTATGCCGCGGACAAAGTGGCTGGCAATGAACTAAATTGGGAGTGAAACTATGGAGTGGACTGTAATTATTGGTGAACTCTTCAAGGTAGTTCTTATTCCTTTGCTTGGACTTTTGGTAAAGTATTTCAGCCAATTTGTTCATATCAAGGCTGAAGAAATCAAGCAGAAGAATGATGATGCAACCTTCCAGAAGTATATCACTATGCTTGACAACACTATTGTAAATGCGGTTACTGCTACAACTCAGACTTATGTTGAAAGTCTAAAAGCACAAGGTAAGTTTGATGCAGAAGCGCAGAAGACAGCATTTGATATGTCTTATAAGGCAATCATGGCTGTACTTGGCGATGAAGCCAAGAATTATTTGAGCACTGCAGTTGGCGATTTGAATAAATATATTACTGATGCTATTGAGCGTCAAGTAAATATTAATAAGAATACTGCTACAACTCAAAATAGTTAAAAAAAATATTGGGGCGACTCGTAATTGAGTCGCCCCATTTTTTTATTTATGTGTTATTGGCGGTATTGCATTCGTCCCACGTGGGGTGGAAGTCATTGTTGGTGGTTTAGGAGGTTCATTTGGTAATGCACATATTTTAGCATCCCAAGGTTCCATATGACCATTTCCGCCAAGATCTTTATATAATTGATATCTTGCTCGATATGTTTCAAACTCTGCGGTAGTTATATAGCCGCGTTTTATATATACCTAACATGTAGCTATAAGATTTTGTAGATGAGCATCCTACACTCCTTGTTGTATAAGTCCTATTGATTTATCTACTTTTTCATTATATCGTTTATTACTTTCATTTTGTTCATTTATATTCTATGTAAGCTCACCTATCTATTTGAGAATTTCTTTATCTGCATCATTAACCGATTTTTTAAATTCTTCCAACTCTTTATCGCCCATTTTTTTAGGTTCTTGAGATGCTAAGAAATGAGCATCCCATTCTTCTTGACGACTAACATCGTTGCCTTTTTTAAACGGTTTTACAAAATGTGCAGTAATAAGACCCACAATAGCTACACAAATCACAGGGATTAACCACTTGATGGCCGTTTCGAGGACCATCGCCCACGTAACCATTGTAACTCACCCTTTCGATAGATTGTCAGCCATTTTCACCTTCATCGTCAGACTCACAATCTTCTTCTTCATCTTCAGTAGCGAGTTCTGCGATTGCTTTATAATTTTCCGCAATTTTCTTGTAGTTTTCTACACCGGCTTTTGCAGTATAACCGAGACGCAATGATACATATGCTGTAGTTAAGTATGCAAAAAAGTTCTGTGCAAAAGTTCCAAGTTCTGGTCTAAATATAAGAATTGCGAGAACAGCAAGAGAAAGACAAGCATAGACAATAATATCTACGATTGTCAATTTCTTACTAAACTCAAGTGGAGGCTTTCGCCTTATTGAGGATTTGCGCGACCGCTTTGGCTTGCGCTTCGCTGTCGCATTCTATCCTGACGTACCAGACATTGTTGTTTTCGGAACCTTCAACTTTTGCAAGAAATTTACTCATCATATAGCCGGACTTACCATTCCAGGTAATCGCTGACCAATCACCGGTTGTACCAGTAACATCAACGACTTGTCCAATAGCGATAGGAGTAATTACCGCAGAAGAAGTTGAGGCACTCTTACGCATATTTACAGTTTTACCAGATGTTGCTGTTACCTTAGCTTGATAGGCCACTTTAATCACCTCAGGTTCTTGTTCTGCTGGACTGCCATCAACTGTTTCATTAGCAAGTTGTGGAGGAATTGCCCAGTGCGTCCAAGGATAAGAACTCATAAGATTCGGTCCGATAACACCACTGTTGGTTCCACGAGAGTCCATAAATGTTCCATCACCAAAATAAATACCAGTATGCTATTTCTTCTTTGGGTTCTTGGTACTCTGACGATAAAGGCAGCACACTTTATTCAGAGGTAACGTGTCAATAGTTCCTTGCTCAGCCCATTGACCATTATCCCAAGCTGAAGTAGCACCTGTGGCGATGCTGAATCCGATTTGCTGCATGGCTCTTGCGACGAACCCTGCGCAATCGTAAACTACTTTGCCGGCCCAAAGCCGCCAACATTTATCTTTGTCGACTTCGTCCGGATGCCGATTATAAAGCGCGTTGAGCACAGATTCTGTAAGCTTTTGTCCTGTCGCGCCGTAGACATAGCCGCAGCCTTTCTTAGAGAGACACCAACTGCGAACTTTCTCGGCATTACCCATACCATATCCCTCCTTTATATAAGTACCGGGATAGTAAAAGTCAAGGATTTGCTTATATGTAAACCCTTGTTTTGCCATTTCTTTAGCACCATATTGAGACATCCCTACGCCATGTCCATTACCTGGGCCATTGTCATATGGATCGTCTTTCGAAATCAACCATGCTCTTACTCCGCCCCAAACCTCTTGTGCAGATTTGATGCGGCCACCATTCGAATTAGAATAAGAGCATGTTGTTATAAGTTTTCCATCATAATAGAGAACTTCTCCTCTTGTATCTTCCACAGCTTGTACTGCATTAGCATACGTAGAGGAAATACGAGAGACTCTGAATGCCTAATCCTTGCTACTTTTATCAGTCAATTGCTAACCCTTGCTACCTTTTATGAAAGCAAAAGTGCGAGCAGCGACCGCTTGTGCTCGGCAAGCTTCAATATGGGCGTTACCGATTTCAGAGCCTACTACACCTTTTACATATTCTTCAATGTCAATCGTGACGACAGTAGCATTGTAGTGCTTGATATTCTCATCACGTGACAATACCACTGTTATATTCATTATTCAGCTGCACCTACTGATTCTTTAATTACAATAGTCGCATAACCGTTGCGACCAACACCATCACAACTTTCATTCAAACTTTCAAGATTTGCAATAATACCAGAACTATCTAACATAACTGTTTCTTCTTCGTTTTTAATATATATAGAAGTAATATCTTTGTTAGCATAGTTAGCAAGATATTCAAATCCATCAGCAGAATAATCGTCGTAAAATACAATATTCAAACGGAAACGAACTGCTGGATCTGGAACGTCAAGAGTACGTGAAAAACTTGTTACGTCAATCAATTCATCAGACTTTCCATTGAGAATCATTTTCATCATATTACTTGTCTCCTTTCGGATCATTTCTATTATATGTGGGGATTGATAATTGAAAATTATCAATCCCCACCCAATATATTATCTTACATAAATCCAAATACGTCCATCGACTTGTATTGGTTTTGTATCTTCATTACCACAATGCCAAATTGTATAATTTGGTATCTCACTAATTGTTCCGATAATGCTTTCTGGATGTTCAATAGCTTCTTTAGAACTCATAATGCTAATAGTCCCATTTGGTCCGCTACATACAAAATCACCAATGTGAGATTTAAATTTTTCTATATCTTCATAAGGATAAGCTAATACACGTCCAGTAACTGCAATTGGAGTTTTACAATCTTCTGTTTCACCAATACAAAAACCAAATGTATCTGATATAATTTTACAACCTTTTTGTAATCTCTAAGTTGTAATATGCATAGAACCATCTCCTACTTCACTTACACAATAACCTGCATAAGGGTAAGTTCGTTCTATAATATTATCTTTTTTATCTTTTTTAATAATAATATTGTTTTGTGCTTCTGGAACTCTTCTCATTTCTGCATAGTCATTCCAAACTGCGCCATAACATTTTGTAAAATTAGCAGTACCTCCTATCGCTATTTTCCATTTATCATTACCAGAATGAGAACAAACATCTTGAACATATACCCAAGAAGAATTATTAGAATGACCTAAATAAGTAACGCCGCTACTACTTTCAATCCTACATCCGGCGCCCATTGTTATTGAACCTTCAAGAGTTAAACTACTTGTTCCATAAATACTACCCTAAAAGAACCACTAATTACTATTAAAAGAACTCTAAGCGACCCATGCATCGCCAGCTAAATTATTGCATGGTCCAAATTTAATTCTATTACTTGTTCCATCCGCACCAATACCAACATAATTTGATCCTGGCTTATCCATTGTGATAGCAGGTAAATTATTATTAGTTGTATATCTATAACATTGTACTGCTTTAGTAAAACGTTTACAACCTGTTATATTTGTCTAATCTGTGCTTAATGTTACATAATATGAAGTAATAGTATTACCAGATCCATCTTGTGTCGCTTTTGTAGCAGTTGTAGCACTTGTAGCATTACCATTAAAAGTAGTAGTTCCATTTGGAGCAATCTATACTTTCCATGCACTATGTGTAAAATCATAAATACCAGCATTACCAGATGACCCTATAATATAACCAACTTTTAATGTATTTGTGCTATCTGTATTATTTACTATAATACCAGTATCATTTGAATGATTAGCACGGCTTATAGTAACTAAACTATCTAATGTTGAATGAGAATGAGAAGCCTGGGCAAACTAAGATTTATTTACCGCCCTTAATTCATATCCGTTCCATCCAGCAAGCCACGTATAATCTGCGTATGCTAACCCGGATTTATTATAAGCTGAGGTCATAGTATTAGAACCATCTTTCAAACCACTAGCAGTAGTTGCATTTCCACTAATACTTATCCCCCAAGTGCCAGATGCACCAGTTCCTGTTTTAGTAACAGTATAATCAGTATAATTTTTATCTGATAAAAACTTAGCATAATCTGTCCAATTTCCCGCATTAGTAATACATCTAAGCCACATATTATTACTATTTGATTGAAAAACTAATTGCCAGGTACTGCCGCTCGTACCATTATTACCCGCGGCAGCATCATCTACAATATTCCATGTAGCACCCCACATACCAGAAGATACAGGAACATTTGTTGTAGTATTACTAATTTTAAAATTACCCATTCGTTTAGCAGTATTTAAGTCACCCGGATTTGCAACATGTAATAAATTCCATGTTGCATCTTGAGCTGTGGTTGCACTAGTACCGCCATTTGCTATTGCCTATAAATGTGTTGAAGGTGTAAATGTACTTGGTTTATCAGTAACATTGCCCCATGCAACTGCGCCAGCACTATTAGCATAATTTACACTTGCATTGGCATAACTTGTACAAGCAGTAATAATGCCTGCACTATTAACCCATACAGGCTATGTCGCGCTACCAGCCGCGCTACCTGCCGCAGATCTAACTAACATATTCCAACTGCCCCATGTGTCTGCTCCAGTTGAACTCATACGATGATAAATCGCACTATCATTGAAAGCAAATTCATGAGAACCGCCACCACTTTTACTACTATATCCACGCAAACCAATTACATAAGAATATGTTAATTCACTTGTAATACCAAGAGTGGTGTTAGTTTTCATACCAGTGAAAATCAATTTTCCATTATAATCAGTAGGCACAGTAGCAGCAGCAACATAGGTTGCATCATGGTCATGCGGAGTCAATTTCCAGGCCGTCGCCGCAATAGACCAACCAGCCTTACTACTTGTAGTACCCGTTACGTCACCTGTCAAAGTAACAGATTGTGCAGACGTAAATTCACCTGCAGATTTTACGGCAGCATTCGCATAGCTTGTACATTCAGCTGGTTTACCATCACTCCACCAAATCGGCTAAGTGGCACCGCCATAAGTATCAGCAGTACCAATATGTAATTTTTTCCATCTCGCAGTTGCACTACCTAATTCATAAGTAGTATTATTATCTGCTGGAATGACATGATACATTGTCGCAGTATCTGTAACAGCTAATGTACCACTTAATGTAGTAGCACCAGTAACTGCTAATGTAGAAGATAATGTAGTTGCACCAGTTACACCAAGAGTAGAACCTAAACTTGTTGCACCAGCAGTATCTAAAGAATTGAATTTAGCACAACCAGCATTATCAATGTAATATACTGTACCATTTGCAAAATAAACAGTACCAGTCATCGTGCCGCCGGCTTTATTCAATGCATTTATTGTCTTTGTTGAAATTGATTTATCTGTTGAACCGTTGAATGAAATACTATTAGTTCCTGTTGGAGCGTCAGCTCCACTTGCATCGGCAGCATAAAAAAATAAAGTTTTTACTGTTTTATATGCGGTCAGGCTTGTTGTAGGATCTATCCATTCTGGCGCACCAGTTGTACTGTTTGATTTGAGAATATCTCCCGTATTACCCGCGGCTAACCATGTCGGCGCTTTGCTGTTACCGGTTACAAAAATCGCTCCACCGGCCGCAGCAGTTACCTATCCAAGGGTATCAGTTGCACTTGCATAAATAACACCATATTGTGTCCACTCGGTTTTACCCGTACCGCCATATCCAACTCCAATAGTACCAACGTCAATATTCTAAATACCATTGAATGATTTACCATTTATACTAAGTGTATGACCTACTTTATCAGCTATGCCTGCTGCGATTTTTATACGATTAGCGTTAGCATTTTCTTCAGTAGATCTAGCAATAACAGCTGCATTCGCTGTTGTTATATCTATATAGAAAGAACCATCGTAGGGTTGAAAGTATGCAAAACCTTCAGTTGCTTTTGTTGGTAAAGTACCTAAAGCATTAGATGGACCTCTCGCAATTTTAAAAAGTGCCAATCTTCAGCACCTCGACTTTCATAATAAAAAATGCGCCGAGGATAAATTTGTTATCCTCGGCGTAATATTATTTATATCAACTAAAGGTTTCCCAAACAATGCCACCACGAATAACGAAATCGTGATCGCTATTGCCATCACTAAATGTACCAAATTCATAACCATCACTTACGAAATTAGAATTTGGAGTATAAGTGATAGGTGAAATTGTCAATGTTTTATTTTCAGCACCTGTAATATGACCGTCAGTATCATATTTCAAATGTGCTACTGTAAAGGATGTATTTGACCCGCCAAAAGCATAATAGGTTTTGTCAGTAGACAAACCAGTCAAATCATTTCTTGCAGTAATTCTTGTATGAGAATGATTGAATGTAAATGTGTTGTTTGTAGTATCAACAGTAACAGTAATACCATTACCAGATAACAAACTCCACCAATTTGCGCCACCAGCAAGTAACTTCTGATGACTATTTGCCGGAGGGGTAGGAACAAAGCCCCACATACCAGCGTTTGCGGCATTAGCTGCCTTGAATGCACCAACAGTAACATCAGAAATACCAGTAAATGATACTGAATTATTACTAATACCAGTTTCAGCACCAGTCAATGTCAAACCGTGTCCGACCTGACTTGCTGTTGTAGCATTTGTGGCAGTACCTGTCAAGTTACCAACGAATCCGCCAGAAGCAGTTACACTACCTGTAAATTCAGCACTTGTACCTGTAATTTTAGCAGTAAAATCTTTCTAACCAGCAATGGTTTGTTGTAAATGAGAAAGTAAACCAGAGTTGGTAGAAGATGCAAGAGGAATGGTCAATGCTCTATCAGCTGAACCATTAAAACTAATCGTTGTATCTTGACCAGTTGTAGTATCTGCTTGCTTTACTGTAATACTTAGCGCATGAGCAACTTTGCTTGCTTCAAGAGCAAGTGAAGCTGTACCTGCGGTAAATTCTCTGTAAGTAAGTGTATTTCCATCTTTATAAATGAAATACATCTTTCCTGCGCCGTCACCAGTAACCGCCGGAGTAACTCCAGCAGTACCATTGACTTGAACAACATCGCCCTCTTGCACTGATTCAGCAGTAATTGCTGCTTGAATAGCTTTAGCATCTGTATTATTAGTAGATGTAAGTGCTGTAACATAAAGACGTTCACGAGCAGTAGCAGGAATATATTCAAGTGGAATAACACCTAAATCGGCATAAGTTACATTAAAAGTTTTATCTGAAGCACCTGTGAAAGATGCTTTAGTAGTACCGCCAATTTGTAAAGTCAAAGTATGACCAACTTGATCTGCGGTACCAGCAGTTGTAGCCTTACCGGAAATGTTTATTGCAGCAGATGCTGGTAATTCAACAGTAATATTACCCGCGGCTTTTGTTAATGTCAATGTTTTATTATCATTACCAAAAGATGCTGCAGTAATTTCAGTATTTGCAGCAGCCGCGCCGATTGTATTATAACTAACAGTACGATCAGCAGCACCATTATAAGTGGTACCAGAGGCCGCGCCAGAACCACTATCATTGAATGTCAAAGTCTTTGGATTAGGTAATGCAGTATAAGTTGTACCGGTAATAGTAATATTACCACTTGCATCTGCAGTAACAGATACACCATTGGCACCTGTAATTCCTAATCTGGATTTTACATTCCAAGCGGCGGTATTGTCCTGATACAATGACATCAAGTAAACATTGCCATTTGTAGTGATTGCGGCAGAGGTCTTGGCGGTCGCCAAAGCACCGTCACCAATACCAATATCGCTACCAATGTAAACTGTTTTATCGTTGCCATCAGAACCAAATGCAATAGCCGAATTGCTATTATTATAAATATATAAATTCTTGGTTAGTTTAGCAGCTGCAGTCGCCGTATCTGTCGCGCCTAAAAATTCACTAGCTGCTCTAAACGCTGCAGTTCCTAAACCTTGCACTGCAACTTCATAGGGGGTTTGAGCGGTATTATTGAGGTAAGGCGTTACCTTGATTGTACCATTGGTAGCACCTGACTCAAGAGTATAAGTATAAAGGTTTACAGATCTATCTGCTGCACCATTGAAGGCTACGCCACCAACAGTGAAGGTATGATCTAATGCACCGCCCGCTTTTAACTGATAGCGGGATCCGCCCAAATCAAAGAAAATATTCGCAAAGCCGTCACCGAGGCCGGTAACGACATACATAGAACCATCGATTCTTGTATTCGGTGGAGTGGTAGTATTACCATACCAAACTCTTAATAATTCAGAAGGCATTCAACTCCACCACCTTACATATTAGTCCAATAGATTAGAGATTTCTCCTAAAGTGCTTGGACTATATTATAAATCTGGGCACTATGTAATTTCTCTTCACTAACATCAGCTTCTTCAACACCGTACATAATACGGCCCTGCGCCTGCTGTGTACGTAAACTATAGATGAACTTTTGATCTTCCAAGTTTACTGCAAAAAATCTAATTGCGAATTTCAAAATACCAGCTTTTTTTGTGGCATCACCATGGATGCACCAACCGAAAATAATATATCCGGGTGCGGTAGTGACGTCCTTGACAAGGATAGGAGACACACGACTATCGCCCTCTGCATTGGTATATTCTACCGCACAGCACATGCGCAATAGATCAACACCATCGAAATAGCGAGGAACTTTGAAGTAGATAGTTTCCGCGTAATGGTCGTGCGCGACGCTCAAAAATTTGGAATAAGAGCTAGATTCAATTTGAATCTAGCGCTTATCCAAATCAACGTTTATTATTTCAGCATCGGACGGCACTACTGTCACTATGGTATGCGTATTTTCCTGTAATTCGGCTAATATCGCAATCACCGCATCATAAGTCAATGCATGAGACATATTATGCCCTCCTTGTCATTTATTAGTATAAGAAAGTATCGTCAACGTAAGTACGTGCAGGTACCTCAGTATTTGTAGTAGCATCAACCTTAGAAGCATAACGCTCTAAGCCTGGCTCTCTGTACTGTGCAATCGGAACAACGCTTACGAATAAGGTGTAACGACTACCATCGCGCAAACCAGCCTTTTGAACAGTAAGATCGTTCAACTGGAATGCAGCTACGCCACCATTGCCGCCTTCGGCGACTGGTTTTGCATTGAAGTATTTATAAGTGCTTGTATTATCAAAGTAAACCGGAGTTTCCTTTGTACGCTCTTCACCATTTACTACGAAATAGCTACGAATGCTTGCGGTCAACTCATAAGTCAAAGCATCAAATTGTGGATTTGCAACTTCAATTTGGAAGAAATGATCTGGCAATGCAGTCAAGGTTACACCATTGTCAGGAATTTGAACAGGCATAACTTCAACAAAGCACTTACTACTCTGTGCACGTTCAACAGTATTGTTCTTAGTATTGCGTGCTTCAACATAATACAAACCACGATAACTTGCTACCGCATAAGTTTCAGAATTGCCATTAGATGGATCAAATACAGATTTATATGCGCCAGTCTCATTATGGTTAGCATCAGTTACAGCAACAGCAGGAACTGTTGTTACTTTTACTGTTCCGGAAGGAGTAATATGATACCAATCACATTCAACATTACCATTTGCACCCTCGATATAAGCGGTCATGATAGGAGACTTGTCCATATAAACCGTAGCAGGCATATCCTTGTTATTTACTTCAATAGAAGAAGCAGGTGCAATATATGCGGTATGAGTATATACATAACGAATGCCGCCATAATTTGCAGAGCTAGGATCATCTACAACATTACCTACATAAACCTGATAAGCGCCAGGTACGTTGGTTTTCAATGTCTTATATGTAGTACCAAGAGTAGGAATGATTTCTTCGTTTTCTGTTCCTTCATTTTCAACAGTAAATTCAATAGGATCAGAGAACTCAACGGTTTTTATTTCGTTACCCTGTCCATCTTTACTTGCCAACTCGTAAGTAGTAATACCAACGAGATGTTCTTTATCATTGATTGTATCGCCTTCTGGCTGATCAACCATAACACCATTCCAGTTCCAACCAAAAACCAACTTGTTAGATTCTGCTTCTTCAGCTGGGATAATAGCATCTGCATGAAGAGTAATAGTGCCGGTATCAGGATCAAGATTCAAATCTCCGGTAGGAAGATTTTCTGTAATGATCGCAGGAGCAGCAGTAAGAAGGTTTACAACATTACTATAAATAGCACGACTGTAAATCAAACTTTCACGATCTTCTGGAATAATACCACTTGCATCCATATCAATGGAGTTCTTGATCGTGATCTTTGCTGGCTGAGTATAAAGACGGAAAGTGACTTCACCAGTAGTTTCGTCCTTTATAATGAATTCAACTGAGAATTCGATTTGGCCAGCGATTTCAGTAGCTTCTTCAGTAAGATACCAACCGAAGTGGAGGTCATCACCTTCTGGATATACAGCAATAGGCTCAGAAATATGAGGCTCTGCGTAATCCTTTAAACCAGTATTGCGCCAATAGACATAGATCTTGCATTTGAACAAGTCAACTACGTCGAAGAAACGAGGCATACTGAAGAATAAAAGTTCTGCTAAGTGATCACCAACAACACCAACACCATTCTTAGCGAAATCCTTTGGTACTGTGATTACACGGGTATCTGGATCAATATAGAAATCTTCTTCACGATAAAATGGAGCATGAATATAACTTGCTAAACGACGTGTCGCGCCAGCTGGTCTTTGTGAGATAATTCTCTGAACAACATTGACATATGTATTCAAGAGATTATCGTTGCCATATAAAAGCTCTTTATCAATAGCACCAGTACCATTCTGATCAAGAATATTTACAGTGATGCCAACTTCTCGAGCGTCATTTACAAACTGCTGCGCGAAAGTATTATCATTAACAAATTTTTCGCGGAGATCTTGCAAAGACATATACATTAAGCATCGTTCTCCCTTCTATAATTTTTCAAACAAGGTGAGGTTGCTTGCGGCAACCCCACCGATCTTTCATAAAACATAAAAAATAAACTGAGTGTATTATTCAGGATTGTCCATTACCTCTTCCCAGAGGTCAGCGAATCCAGCGTATACATCAAGGTCTCTTGCCCTTTTGCCAGTTATTTTATGTCTAAAAATATATCCTTCGTCTGCGCTCATGACTTTGAATACGTCATATTCAGCAGGACTAAGGTCAGCGGGGCGAACTTTTACCTTCGCCCCGGTGTTATGGAGAACATAGTATTCATAACATTTCATAATGAATGTCCTCCTTATCCTTGATTAGCTTGGATTTCATAAGGTGTCGGATCACCATTTGCATTGGTCATACCGAATGGTGCCATCACATTCCCATTAGCATCGCGCCAAGGAGAACCATTTACACCATTGCCAGAAGCATCATTTTCTGTATCGAAACTCCATACAGGAGATGCATTTGGATCATAGTCAACATACCAAGCAGCATTGTTTTCCCAGTCTGCGAATCTGAGGTTCGCACAGGTCAAGCCGCCGAATGCATTTTCATGTACAACGTAGGTTTCACCTGGGGCCAAGGTACTCTTGATTCTCCAGCTAATACCATTGTTATCATTCTGAACTTTGCATCCATTGAATGCTTTCTCACCAATGTAGGTGACGCTTCTACCAATTTCACTGAGTTTAATAGTAACTTTGCTACCAATGTTAGAAGTTGTACTAAGTTCAAATGCTTGCTTATCAATATAAGACAATGTAGATGGTAATGCATCAATTCCAAGAGAAGAGCAATTCTTGAATGCTCTCATATAAATTGTAGTAAGTCTTACATTCGCTGGTGAACTTTCTGCGTTGAAAGCTTTCAATGAACTACAATCTTCAAATGCCTGTTGACCAATAATCTTCCAGTTATTGAAATAGTAGACATCACCGAATGTCAAATTAGAGCATCTTGCAAATGCTTGATTTCCAATTTCAGTATTCGTATATGCGATCTCTGGAGAATGTTCACTTGCATCAACCGTAGTCAATCCTGTACAGTTACGGAAAGCATACTGACCGATATAAACCAAGTTCTTAGGAAGTCTAATTATGCACATACCAGGAATGGAACGGAATGCAGAACCACCAATCCAAATAAGTGAATCAGGAAGTTCAGGAACGTACATATTTACACAGCAGCAGAATTCACCAGTAATAGAAACGCCATCATCGCCGCCACCGACAACCTTCAAGCGTTTACATGCGCCAAAGTCAATGAACTCAAGAGTTTCGTTATCTCCACCCTTGCCCATGTCGTTAGAAGATTGTACGCTAAAGCCTGCATTAGTACCACCCTTGAAGTAGAGAATATTGGAACTACCTTCATTATCTTTTTCAAAGAAAATACGTTTTACAGTAGAAGAAGCATTATTTACTGTAATAACTTTCTTTCCACCGATTGTAAGAGGTACTACGATTGCTTCACCTGTGAAGGAAGATTTGATTGTTGCTTCTACTGATTCTTCTGTAGTCGTTAATGCCAATGCAGAATTACCATAACTGGTTCCCTGGCTAATTACTGAAGTAGAGAAATAAGAGGTAGGAGGATCTACAACTTCAGTCATACGTACTGCAGTCTTGAATACAGGGTAATAAGAAACGTTTGCTGTGATACGATTCATTGGAAGTTGTCCATTATGATCATCATAGTGATCCATCATACGAATGGTCGCATGTGATTTATCATTAGGATCTAACTCGATCAAGGTAGGCTCATTAGATGGAGGAGTTGCGGCATGACCAAACTCAACTTCAACAGGCTGAGCAACACCATTGACTATTGGGTGGCATTCTGGGTTCAATACATTTTCTGCAGAACTCTCTTCTTTCATATAGAACCATACGTTGAATACACGTAAATGTTTCTGGAATACAGGATACAAATCAAACTGTAATTCTGAATCGAAATTTCCTAATGTAATATAATCACTTACAAGATTTGCAGCCATCATACCATTGGAAACTTCAACTTCGATATCCAATGCTTGATTTACAACATTTACATTTTCATCCGCGCAAGCCGCCGTGAAAGACCAACCCTTGAACTCATAAGTGTATTGACCATCGGCTGGTTGTACTGGCAATTCAACATTAGAATTCAAATAAGTTCTGAAGTTGAAGTGTTCGTCGCCGGTGCCCATGATTTCATCGGCACCTAATACAACAGAGTTCTTATAGCCATTACGCTCAACAACTTTACCGCCATTGATATCATGGATATTGATATAGTAACCAGTTACGTTCTTTGAGTTGTCATCATAAACAAAACGTAATTCTGGGAACAATTTGTTATAATTCTTATTCAATCTGTAGATGTCAACGCCAAGACTATTAGCATCTTCATCAGTACCATTATGAATACGAATTGTACCAGCAATATAAGTATTACCACTAGTCAAATTACCTTCGGCATCCCAACCATAACTTGCTCTTGATAAGAATTCTACAATCGGAATATCGGTAATTACATCATTTTCAATAGTACACCATTCTGCGGTTGGGGCAATATCCCAATCAATATCTGGCAAACGAACATGAGTAATTGCCGCGCCGGTAGGCTATTGTTCAGTAGTACGTGCTGTTTTGATCTGCTTTACAAGTGTAGCAGTATCAACAAGAGGACAACCTTCGATCCAAAGGTCAACCAAACGAGAGTAACCTTCGCAAGTCAATGCTTTAGTACCCTGTTGATCAAGGTCATGGAATGTATCGAAGAATCTATGATCTCTAATAATCAACTGCTGAATTGTAGCAGGAAGTTCAAGTTGCTTCAAGTTACCACCAATTGGAAGATCAACAGTGGTAATATCAGAACCTGCGGCAAGGAGTGTCTGGAAGTATGTGCAGTTGACCAAGTTCGGGTTAGCTTGCAACTTCTTCTTACGAATGTTAAGCAACTCGAGTAATGGGAGGTTCTGCCAACCACTGATATTCAAAACAGTGGAAGATACATAATTCTCATCGAGCATACCGAACTTCAAAGAACGAAGTTTAGTTTTAGAACGAACGTCGAATGTGCTTGGATACTTATCAGACAAGTCGCCTAAATCGTAAATATCACCAAGAGAGAATAAATATGTTTCTTGGTCATTTACTGAGTAGTTTGCAGGAAGTGAAGGAGTCCATGCTGGAACACCTGGAGTCAATTTTACCGGAGGTAAGCTGACACCATTACCTGCTTTATATACACCATACTGCGTGCTCTGAGAAGTAAGCTGGAATCTACCATAGTGTTCATGAGCAGTAGAAATGGTTGGATGTCTATTGGTACCAGTACTTGTATCATATAAACGAAGTACGATATCCGCACGGTCGCTCAAATAGTCGCCATTAGCAACTTCTGGGTATTTACTATCCAAAAGTGCAAATCTATGATTCAAGAAGAACTCACGGTGTAAGCTACGAGTACCCTGCGCTGCATGTAAGTAGTTAGCATTGATTTCAGATTCTTCACCATTGATGATAACTTTAGACCCATATGGATCAATATATTTATATTTAGCATCTTTGTTATCATAAATAGGTGCGAATGCATCAGCTTCACTGTCATTATAGCTCTTAGACAAGAATCTATAAGTGAACTTACCAGCATCACGAAGTGCATTATACATAGAAGAGATATCGGTCTGGAAGCCTTCGCGCAAATTAGCCCAAAGGACACTAGCACGTCCATTTACAACCCATTCTCCATTTTCATAACGACCGTAGTTAGCAGCTGCATTATACGCGCGAGCGTCTGTCTCATCATCAGTATCATAAGCAAATGTCAAAATA
>JAEEGG010011297.1_pt1 | contig 19518 bp, 15 predicted proteins | sample 9134161 | NCBI WGS metagenome assembly JAEEGG01 (sample SAMN16246543, study PRJNA631951) | gut metagenome | biome: gut microbiome; feature: rumen; material: CR-attached | host: Bos | place: Iran: Karaj | collected 2018-10 | reverse complement strand
CTGCTATCTTAATATGTTTGACGGATGCAATGACCTCTACCAATTGACCTGCTTAGCCACCACCATCAATGGCACTGACTGCACCACAAACTGGCTCAACGGAGTGGCCAATACCTCCCCTGATGGCGTCCCCACATTCACCAAGGCCAAGGGTGTAGACTGGTGGACCAGGGATAGCAACGGTATCCCATTGAGCTGGGATGTAAACGAATACTAACCCTACAACAATCGTCGAAACTTAATATGAAAGGCAGCCTTCGTTTGAGGGCTGCCTTTCGTTGTTTTTTCGGGCTATTCATAATGCCTAATCCGAGCCTCAATCCCGTCAGCCTCCAATTGTGAGGGGATACCGCTCACATCCGTCTGGCCGTAGTGGTAGGGGAACAGCACTTTCGGTTGGACCATCCGCGCCGCGTTGACGAGTTGCTCGGGGGTCATGGTGTAAGGCTGATTGCACGGCATGAAAGCGACGTCGATGTCTTTGATTTCAGCCATTTCAGGGATGTCCTCGGTGTCTGCGGCAATGTAGATTCTCAGTCCGTCGAGGGTGAGGATGAAGCCGTCGTCCCTTCCTTTGGGGTGGAATTGCAGATGCCCTTCGGTGGTGTTATAGGCTGGGACGGCCTCAACGGTGAAATCGTCGGCAATTTGGAGTTTGTCGCCGTTGGCCATCACGGTGCCATAACCAAGCATTTCGGCGCAGCGTTGGTTGGTAATCATTTGGGTGTTGTCACCCGTCAGCATGTTGATGGCCGTCGTGTCAAAATGGTCGTGGTGCTCATGGGTGATGAAGATGTAGTCCGATTTGGGCATGGCGGCGTAGTTGATGACCTTCTCCCCTAACTTCGCCACGGGGTCAATCTGTATTTCCTTGCCGTCGTATTCGATTCGGATGCTGGCGTGAACCAAGGCATGGAACTTGACCATCTTGCCGCTTTGGGTAGTAAAGGTATCGACTTCGTACACATCTTCAGCCATCTCTATCGGCATCCCCGCGTTTTTCCAAGCCGTGATGCCACCCTCAAGATTCACAACCTTGAAGCCTTCCTTGGCAAGCATCTCAGCGGCCTTGACTGAGCGTTTCCCACCCTTGCAATATACGGCAATGGTCTTGTCGGCAGGCAGGGTCGATTTTGCCTTTTCAACAAAGCCATCCTCTTTGACGTCGATGTTGAGGGCATTGGTGAGGTGGCCTTCGCCAAATTCCTCTGCGGTCCTCACGTCGAGCAAAACGATATCGGGGCTTTTGATGCGTTCAGCAAACGTGTTGACCTCTGCATTTTCATAACTTTGATGGCCGCAAGCGGTGGCCAGTCCCAAAAGGGCTAATAAGTTGGTGAGCATTTTCTTCATGGTGTTTGTATTTGAATGTGGCAAAAATACATATTTTTCCGAAAACGGTAGAGATTGGTTTTTTAGAAAACACGAAATACCACAAATTGACCATAAATGAATCAGAAATATATGTAATTTTGCGCCAAAGAAACCGACTATGAGCTATATTCCAAAAGGGCGAACAAAAGACGACATCAAAGTTCGGGAAAAACTTATCAAGGACTTTTATGCCCAATGGATTTCGGAACAACCTGACAAAAAAGTTTGGAACCACAACTTAGGCACGTTTATCTATGTGAAATTCCTGTCCATCAACGAGACTTATGAGAAGGCGGCACGTGACTACAATTCAACGCTTGCTGTTTTTCGTCTAACAGAAATACTCGAAAACGCAGTTACGATAGATGAGAAAGCTACCAATCGAAAAACCCAAAACCAAAAGCAATTTGAAAAGTTGATTATACTGAAATATGGTGAGGTGAAACTTACGGTCGGACTTCAACGCTCTACTCAGGAAATGGTTCAATATTGCATCACCGTCCCCAATGAACCTGACTCAAAAAACAAAGCCACCACGGAAAAGTGATGGCTCGTTTATGTTGAGGCTCGAAACGACCGTAATGGCCATAAAGGTTGTCATCCTTTCTGCGAATTCCTCTGATTGACGCTGCAAAATTACTACTTTTTTCGTTCCCCGCAACTGTTTATTTTTGTTTTTTTATCAAAACACGAATTACCACCAATTTGCCACGAATTTTCAAAAATTCATTTCTGGAAATTCGTGAATCATTCATGGACATTCGTGTTGAAAAAAGCCTTACCAGCGCAACTTGATTTCCTCGTCGCTGCAAAGCTTGAACACCTCGTTTCGGATGTAGTCTTCGAGGCTTTGGACATACCTTTGTTGTCATAGCAGTTGCGTCAAATCACAATGAAACATGACTCGAAAAAAGTTGACATCGGCTTTCACGCGCATTTCTTCCTCCTTCTATACTTTCTCGTTCTTTTCCATTTCAGCAAAGAAAGAGAGAGCATCTGAGCCTTCCAACACTGGTGTTGCTTCTATCGGTTTTGCCATAATCTTTTCTCCTTTCAATGATTTCCGCTTGCAAAAATACACATTTTTCCGAAAATCGGCAGAGGTCTGTTTTTAGAAAACATGAATTGCCATGAATTGGCCATGAATGAATCAGAAATAAAACAAAGCCACCACGGAAAAGTGATGGCTCATTTATATTGAGGCTCGAAACGAATGTAAAGGCCATAAAGGTTGTCATCCTTTCTGTGAATTCCTCTAAATGAAAGAACATAAATTACTCTTTTCGTTCTCCGCAATTCTTTTTTTCTTCATTATTCTTTGTTTAACTAGATTTCCTCGTCATTACAAAGTTCGAATCATCCCAAAGGCCTCCTTGTTTGGTTGATGATTCGACTCACCCATCTCAATTCTTAAATAATAGAATAGTTATAATTCAATCCAACTTTTTTTATTTCATGATTATTTATTTGATTTAAAACTACACGAAACCCTACTCTATTGTATCCATCTTTAACAGTTTTCATATAAGTGTTTTGACAACGTGTTGACTTACTCATAAAACTACCGCCACATCCAAAATTGGGTTTGAATTCATCATCAGTTAATAGTTCATACTCAACACCATTAATTAAAACTTTATTATTATACTTAATTTTTTTAACATACTCCCAAACATTTCCACTCATATCATATATTCCTAATTCATTTGGTTTCTTTTTTCCTACAGGATGTAAATGACCGCCGCTATTATTTTTCCACCAACCTACTTCATTAATGTCATCACTTCCTGAAAATTTATATTTCTCACTCTTGTTTCCTCCACTAGCAGCAAACTTCCATTGATCCTCGGTTGGCAAGGAAAAAGACTTTCCAGTTTGAGATGTCAATTTGCGAACGAAAGCCAAACACTGACTATAAGTAACCCCAGTTATAGGCAAATCATCTCCTTTCTCATCTTTTAAGTTTTCAATATCTCCAGGGCTTTCTCCAATAATCCTTTTCCATTGAAATACGGTAATAGGATACTTTCCTATCCAAAAATCATCAAGTTTGGTTTCTTTATTAAGGAATCCTCCTTCAACCTTAACTAATTGAATGCCCAATAATTCAATGACCATAGAAGATGAAACTGTTGTGTCTTGTTCAATAATGTAGTTTTCAAGGTCACGAATCTGAGGAATACGCTCCGATTTATTCAAAGGACAAAATATTGACCTAAAAGTACGATGATTATCTCCAAAGATTCTATAAAGATTGCTAATTTGTTCTTTAAAATTCGTTTCCTTCCCATACGCCCCATCATAATAATAGTATTTGATGAGTTTGCACCTTTCGTTGTCAAATATTTCATTCAACAAAGCCCGGTCACTATTAGCACATGAATGCCCTAAAATATAAACTTCATAATTACTCTTTCCATAGATATATGGAATAATTCTTTGATATTCACCACTTCTAGCATAGAGTACCGCTTTATTATATTCCAAAAAAGAATTATCTTTATTCTCCTGAATATTCATAGAATTGGAATCTAACTCATCACCATATCCAAAAATAATTGAATTCTCATCTGTTATGCTCCCATGAATATGGATAATTACATGCTTATCAGAATCAGACTCGTTTAAAGAATAACCATACAATTCCAATGTATTGGTATAATTAAAACTAATAAAAACAATCTTTTCTATTTCTTGATTATTAGCATCAAAAATCTCTTTCATTCGATTCGTTAATCTAACAAATTCAGCATTCTCTTTATTCGTGGAATCAAACACAAATTGTAAATATTCAAGGAGTCTTGTCCTCAAAACACGAAACTCTCGGTTAAGTTTCATAATTGATAATTCCTCATGCTCTTTTTCTTCTTTTTCGGAGTCAAACTGTTTATTACATTTCAATAAACAATCATAATAAACATCCTCAATATCAGACCATTTAGGATCCTTCAGTTCGTTTTTCTTTTTCTCTAATAATTCCAGTAATCCATTTTGATATGTAATCCATCTTTTCAATTCATTTACATCATTAAATTTGCCTTTTTTGCCTTCGTCAACTATAAACAGATCATCTTTATCGACAATTCGTTTTATATAACCTTCCCTATCTTTTCGTCCTTTATTAAGAGATGAAACATTCATCAATTCATTTATATTCATCAACTCATTAATTTCTTCAACTTTTTTATCCCATAGCCAATCAATAAAACTGCTATAACTCGTTTTTAAACCATGAGCCAAATCAAAGCCATTGCCAATGATGATAATTCGATTACGTTTGTTCGGTTTCTCCATACAGATTCAATTTTGCTGCAAATATACGTAAAACATTGGAATTAATATGGCATAATTCAAGTTCTAAATTCCTTCGGAAGAATTCATCTGGAAAAATAGTCATTTTTCAGACCAATGCTCTGTGCGTCGGTATTTTTTCTTCAGATGATCCATTGCCTGTTATTTTCCGCAAAAATAGCGGCTTCCCTCCAAACGGCAATGGAATGTAGTGAATTATAGTGGAAAATAGCGTTTGACAAACATCGATTTGGCAGGCAAAAGAATCAAATGTTCCGCCAAACTTTGCTTTTTTTGGCAAGTTTGGCGGAACATTTCAAGAAAAACACTACCTTTGCAAAAACATTAGAACGCTATGGATAAGATAATTGGACGTGATACGGAACTGGCGAAGCTGTCGGCCTACAACCAAAGCGGGAAGTGCGAATTCGTCGCGTTGTATGGAAGGCGCCGCGTTGGCAAAACATCCCTTATTCGTTATTTCTTCAAGGACAAGTTCGACTTTTTTGTCAGCGGCGTGTTGGAAGGAAACCGTGAAGACCAAAAGGATGCCTTCTTGTCGGCCCTGACCAAATATGGCTACGACGGCCCCGAACCGAAGAATTGGAAACAGGCTTTTGAGGCTTTAGGAACCATTATCGAGAAAAACAAGCGCAAGAAACGTTGTGTGGTTTTCATCGACGAAATCTCTTGCTTCGACTTCGAGTATTCCGGGTTCGTCAAAGAACTGGGCAGGTTTTGGAACAACATCGCTTCGTGGCACGACAACGTGTTTTTGGTCATCTGCGGAAGCGCCACCTCGTGGATGATTCGCAACGTCATCGAAAATCGGGGCGGATTGCACAAGCGAACCACACACGAAATGCATCTACGCCCCTTCAACCTATACCAGTCCGAGATGTACTTCAAGGCCAAACACTACAGGTGGGACAGGATGACCATCCTCCAACTTTATCTGGCATTGGGCGGTGTGCCCTACTATTTCTCCCTGCTCGACCCAGCCAAGAGTGCGGCTGAGAACATCGATATGCTGTTCTTCTCCACCAATGCGGAATTCAGGAACGAGTTCCGACGCTTGTACACCTCTCTGTTCAAAACTCCTGAACGATACATGGACATCATCCGCCTGCTTTCGAAGAGCAAGGAAGGGATGACAAGGGGACAGATTGCCACTGCCCTCAAAATGTCTTCGGGCGAGGAATTGACCAAGATGCTCAAGGATTTGGTTTATTGCGACCTCATCATCCACCATAGTGACGGAGGCAAAAAGAACTCCGGCATCTACAGATTGATTGATTTCTTCACCATCTTCTACCAGACTTTCTGCGCCTCCGAAACCATCACCGACCGCGCTTATTGGAGGCACACCCTCAACACACCAGGCCAAAACAACTGGTATGGACTGGCGTTTGAACGCCTATGTATGTATCATGTTTGGGAAATCATACAATCCCTGCGATTGGACACCATCCTCACCTCTTACTATTCTTGGCGTAGCCGCAAGACCACCCCGGGAGCACAGATTGACATGATAATAGACCGCGCCGATGGTGTTGTTGATATTTGCGAGATGAAATACTCCCGCTATGAATACAGCCAAGATGCAGAAGAGAGCCTAAAGCTGGGAAACCGAATCAAGACCTTCCAGGCTGAAACCAAGACTTCAAAAGCCATTCGGACTGTCCTCATAACCACCAAGGGATTGGCTCAAGGTGAACATAGTGATGATTTTGTTAAAGTACTAACAATAAACAACTTATTTGTTGAGAACACCGAGGAAGGTTAAGCCAAACTTGCCAAAAAATTCAAAGTTTGGCGGTAAATATCTCTTTGGGAGGAAGAAAAGCCACATCTTCCTGTAATTGTCAAAAGGCCCACACACCTCCTTCCACAGCCTCATCGTTTCCTTAATGCTTGCTTCAGTCTCGTCATCCTGAAGAATCTCGTCCACCTCGCGGATGACCTATTCTGGCGGGGGCACTTCGATGGCCTGCTTCAGTCCCTCAAAATAGAGCCGCTTTTTGATTATTTCGTTCCTTTCCGTTCATGGGCGCAAGGATAAGCATAAAACGCATAATACATCCTGATTTAACCACTTTTGCCATTTTTTAGGCCAACACCTCCTACCTATCGAAAAAATCCCTACCTTTGCAGATTAATTAAAACCCAACCGCAATGGCACTTGATAACGAAAAAATCATTGGTGAAGGCTTGACCTACGACGATGTCCTGTTGGTCCCTTCTTATAGTAATGTCCTCCCGCGTGAGACGAGCCTGAAAACCAAGTTCTCACGCCACATCGACCTCAACATCCCTGTGGTCTCCGCCGGTATGGATACCGTCACGGAGAGCCGCATGGCCATCGCCATCGCCCAAGAAGGCGGCATCGGCGTGCTACACAAAAACATGACCATCGGCAAGCAAGCCGCCGAGGTGCGCAAGGTGAAACGCGCCGAGAATGGCATGATCAGCGACCCTGTGACTATCCACGTGGACGCCACCGTGCGCGACGCTCTCAACCTGATGGGCGAATACCGCATCGGCGGCATCCCTGTCGTCGACAGCTGCAACGTGCTGGTCGGCATCGTCACCAACCGCGACTTGCGTTTCGAGCGTGGCCTCGACCGCCCCATCGCCGAGGTGATGACCAAGGACAACCTCATCACCACGACGGAGGTTTCCTTTGAGAAGGCCGCCGACATCCTGCAAGAGCACAAAATCGAGAAACTGCCTGTGGTCGACAAGGACAACCACCTCGTCGGCCTCATTACTTATAAAGACATCATCAAAGTGAAGGCGCGCCCCAACGCCTGCAAGGACTCGCGCGGTCGTCTGCGCGTGGCCGCCGCCGTGGGCATCGCCTCCAACACCCTTGAACGCGCCGCCGCCCTCGTTGACGCGGGCGTGGATGCCTTGGTCGTCGACACGGCCCATGGCCATTCACAAGGTGTCATCGACATGGTGCGCAACCTGAAGAAAAACTACCCTGAAATAGACATCGTGGCGGGCAACATCGCCACTGCTGAAGCCGCCAAGGCTTTGGCTGAGGCAGGTGCTGACGCCATCAAGGTAGGCATTGGGCCTGGTTCCATCTGCACCACACGCGTGGTGGCGGGCATCGGCGTGCCGCAACTCACTGCTGTTATGGATGTTGCTAAAGCTTTGGAAGGTACTGACATCCCGCTCATCGCCGATGGTGGCATCCGCTACACGGGCGACATTGTAAAGGCTTTGGCTGCTGGTGCTTCTTCCATTATGGCGGGTTCGCTCTTTGCCGGCGTGGATGAGTCACCAGGTGACACCATCATTTTTGAAGGCCGTAAGTTCAAGACCTATCGTGGCATGGGCTCGTTGGAAGCCATGCAGCAAGGCTCGAAGGACCGTTATTTCCAAGACAACGTGGATGATGTGAAGAAGCTCGTTCCCGAAGGTATCGCTGGGCGTGTTCCTTACAAAGGCACGCTCTCCGAAGTCGTTTATCAGATGGTCGGTGGCTTGCGTTCTGGCATGGGTTATACTGGCTCCCGCACCATTGATGACCTGAAGAAAGCCAAGTTCATCCGCATCACCAGCTCGGGTATCCTCGAAAGCCATCCACACGATGTGACCATCACCCAGGAAGCCCCCAACTATAGCAAAAGAAGTTAGTTTTTAAACACGAATTTCCATGAATTAATCACGAATTATTCAGAAATTATTTATGTTGAATTTCAAGAAATATAAAAGTCTCGTTTATGATATTATCGGTTCGGCTATGACGGTTCACAGAGAGTTGAACTGGGGATTGTTGGAACCTTTGTACAACGAAGCTCTTTATATGGAATTGCTTGAAAAAGACATAAATTGCGAGTCGGAAAAACTTCTTCCTTGTTATTACAAAGGGCACAGGATGGAGAAATTTTACAAGATGGATTTGGTAGTCGATGAGGTAATTGTGGAACTGAAATCCGTCAAAGAATTGTTACCTGCCCATCGTGCCCAGTTGTTCAATTATTTGCGTCTGACGAAAAAACCTGTAGGTTTACTTATCAACTTTGGGCAACCAAGTCTGCAAGGCGAACGCTATGCCTATATAGAAGAGACAAACGAATGCATTCTGCTCGACAAAGACATGTATCCTCTCTATCCTGAATACCCAGACTGGGATGAAGAATACGAGGAAAAAAATAATGAAAATTCGTGATACATTCATAACAATTCATGTAGAATAACAAATAACAAACAATAAAATTCATTCCAATGAAAGCATCCATTTCTTTCCCTGAATTACAAGACATTCTGCTAGAAAAAGCTCAACAAAACATCAATTTCTCCCACGTCGATGACAAAACCATCCACGTCGTCTACCCTATCGATTTGGGCATCATCAAGAAAGACCTCGCCGTCGACCTTATCGTCGAGGAGTTGAGAGGCAGCGACTTATTGGTGCAAATTTCGGCTGGCAAAGGCACTGAAATCCTATTGAATACTGCCCTCAGCCTGCTGAAAAACAAAATTCCGGAAGGTTTGATGGAGAAACAAGACAACAACTATTTCCTGATTCATCTGGGTACAATTGAGCAGGTGAAATCCGTGTTCGACGCAATTACCGTGAACGATTTCAAAGTGCTTGCCGACGGTCTCCAAGTGGAAGGCACTTTGAAGTCTTGATTCTCGCTTGCGAGACATACTATCCGCCAAATTTCATCGTTATTCAAAATTGTTGGGTGAAGTTTGGCGGTTTTTGTGTAATTTTACCGCCCGTTTCACAACATCAATCATCATTGAAAGAACAAACAGTAAAAATATCAGCAATGAGAAAAGTTAACTTTTTGAAAATGTTTCTGTTAGCATCAATTCTGATGCCTACTTTTTATGCCAACGCCCAGTCAAAACTCGACAAGCAAGTGTTGATGACTATCGGCGACCAAGACATCACCGTGAAGGAATTCACCGATGTGTATTACAAAAACAACCTCAAAAGCGATGTCATCGAGAAGAAATCCGTCGACGAATACCTCGACCTCTTCACGACCTTCCGTATGAAGGTGATGGAGGCCGAACGCCTGAAATTGGATACCAGCGCGAAGTTCCAGAGGGAACTGGCCGGCTACCGCAAACAGTTGGCCAAGCCCTTCATGAGCAGCGACGACATCACCGACGAGCTGATTCAGGAAGCCTACCAGCGCAAGCTGAAAGACATCCGCGCCTCACACATCCTCATCCGCTGCGACAAGAACGCCCTGCCGTCTGACACGCTGAAAGCCTACAACAAAGCCATGGACATCCGCAAGAAGGCCCTGAAAGGCGAAGATTTCGGCGACTTGGCGGTCCGTTATTCTGACGACCCATCGGCCAAGGACATGAAACCCACGGAACAAAACCCTGGCCGTCCGGGCAACCGCGGTGACCTCGGCTATTTCACCGTCTTCGATATGGTTTATCCTTTTGAGACCGGTGCCTACAACACCAAGGAAGGCGAGATTTCGATGCCTGTGCGCAGCGATTTCGGTTACCATCTTATTAAGGTGGTCAGCATTACCGACGCTATGGGTAGCATCCAGGCCGCCCACATCTTCCTGCAACTGCCTTACGACGCCCCCGAAGAAGACGTAGCCGCCATGAAGCAGAAAGCCGACAACATCTACAACGAATTGATGTCCAAAGACGGCAAGAACTGGAACGAGATGGTGAAACAATACTCCGACGACAAAGGCACCGTCAGCCGCAACGGCACATTGAGCAACTTCACGGTCAGCCGTATTGTTCCTGAGTTCATTGAAGCCTGCAAGTCCTTGGAAATTGACCAAATAGCTAAGCCCGTCCGCACCAATTACGGTTTCCACATCATAAAGTTGTTGAGCAAGTCGGGCGTGGGCTCTTTCGACAAGGAATCCAAAGGCTTGAGTGAGCGTATCGAGAAGGACCAACGCTCCAAGAAGTCGGAAGAAGTGGTGCTCAGGCAGGTGAAGAACGAATACAAGTTCAAGCAGAACGACAAGAACGTGGAGGCTTTCATTGCCACCGTCGACAGTACCATCTTAAGAGAGGAATACAAGCCTGCCGCCAACGTTGACATGAATGCCACACTGTTCACTTTAGATGGTCACGCCACCAAGGTGAGTGACTTCGTCAATTACATCCAAGCAAACATGAAACCGCAGAAGTATGTCACGCCGGGCACTTACGCCTACCAACTCTATGAGACTTTCGCCAACGAAACAGCCATGAACTATGCTGATTCACGCCTCGAAGACAAGTACCCTGAGTTCAAAGCTTTGGTTCAGGAATACAGGGACGGCATCCTGCTCTTCGACCTCATGGATCGCGAAGTTTGGGACAAGGCTGTGAAAGACACCGTTGGACTGAAGGAATTCCACGAGCGCAACGCCTCCAAATACATGTGGGAAGACCGCGCCCAAGCCTGCGTCATCACGGTGACGAAGCCCGAATCGCTGCCCAAGGTGAAGGCCCTTTTAGACGAAGGTGTTCCGTTCGACAGTCTCAGAAACGTCATCAAGCGCGATTCCATCAGTTCTGCCTTCGTCCGCAACGGTTTCTATCAAAGAGGTGACAACCAATATGTTGACCAAACCGAATGGAAAGTGGGCGTGAGAAACGAGATTTCGTCCTCAGTCGACGAATCCACCGTTATCGTATGCATCAGGGACGTGCGCAAGCCTGAGCAAAAGACCCTCAAAGAAGCCCGCGGCCTCGTCACTTCCGACTATCAAGTGGAGTTAGAACAAAAATGGGTGCAGTCGCTGAAAGACAAATATCCGGTGAAGGTCAACGATAAAGTGCTTGAAAAGGTCAGAAACCTCTATAAATGAAGAAACTGAGCGCAATTATCGGTATCATTTCCCTTCTGCTGTTGTCCGGCTGCGAGTATTTTGAGAAGTATTTTAAGAAGAACTCGAAAGAAGTCGTAGTGGCGGAGTGTTACGGCAAGTATCTCTATGAGTCCGACCTCGTAGGACTTGTGCCTGAAAACACTTCCACTTTGGACAGCATTCAGCGGGTGAACTCCTTCATCGATTCCTGGATCAGGAGGCAGGTGCTCATCCATCAGGCCGAAAGCAACCTCGACAAGGAAGCACTTAATCTGGACAAGCAAGTGGAGGAATACCGTAATTCGTTGGTTATCTTTGCCTACGAGAGTCAACTCATCAACCAAAAGCTCGACACCGTCGTCAGCGAAGACGAGATTGCCGAGTACTATGAGCAGAACAAGGAGGACTTTCAGCTCCGCAACACGATGGTCAAGGTCGCATACGTCATCCTCAACGAAGACGAAGACGGCAAACAAAAAGCAGCCTTCAAAAAACTGATGAGCGACCCCGACACCCTGCTCCTGCAAAACATCGACATCTTGGCCAATTATTATGCGGTCACCAGCTATCTCGATGTGGACCAATGGATTCGCTTGGACGAGCTGACGAACACCATCCCGATTGAAATCTTCAATGCGGAGAGTTTTCTGAAAAAGAACAGGTTCGTCTGCTTCGACATGAACGAGCATACCTACATGGTGCGTTTTGTGGACTACCTTTTGGAAGAAAGCACTTCGCCCATGGAGATGGTGCGCGACAACATCAAGAGCGTCATTTTGGCCCACCGCAAACAAGCCATGCTCAACAACATGAAAGACGCGCTGTATAGGAAAGCCCAGAGAGACCATGCGTTTGATGTGTATGTGGGTTCTCCTACTATAAACAATGATGATTAGGACGGCCCTTCGACAAGCTCAGGGACCTGCAAGAGCTAAGGTCGTTGAGCCTGTCGAAACGCCGATACAATAATAAAGTGAAAGAATAAATAATAATGAAAAGAAACTGGATTATCATAGCACTTCTGTTTGTTGCCCTGCCGTTGTTCTCGCAAAACCGACAGCCTCAGGTGGTCGACAAGGTGGTGGCCGTGGTCGGAAAGAACATCATCCTGCAATCCGACATTGAGAACCAATACATCCAATACCGCATGCAGGGGATGGCCGAAGGTAGTGCAAAGGAAGTGAGAAGCCGCATTTTGGAAGACCTCTTGCTTCAAAAACTCATGCTCAACCAGGCCGAAATGGACAGTATCACCGTCACCGATGAGCAGGTGGAAGCCGAGTTGAACAGGAGAATCCAATATATCATAAGCCGTTTCGGCTCGCAAGAGAAGTTGGAAGCCCAATTTGGCAAGAGCATGTCGGAAATCAAGGACGAAGTGCGACAGGCCTCCAGAGACAACATGCTGCAAGAACAAGTGCAGGCCAAAATCATGGAGAATGTCACGGTAACGCCGAAAGAGGTGAAGGACTTCTTCAACGACATCCCGAAAGACAGCTTACCCACGATTAGTCCAGCGTATGAGATTGTGCAGATTGTGAAACGTCCTCCAGTCAGCATCGACGAGAAGTTGCAGGTGAAAGACCGCCTCTACCAAATCCGCAAGCGCATCCTTGACGGAGAGAGCAGTTTCTCCACCATGGCCGTGCTTTATTCCGAAGACCCAGGCTCGGCCCGACAAGGCGGTGAACTTGGCTTTTACCCCAAAGGTGAGTTTGCCCCTGAGTTCGAGAATGTCGCCTTCAACCTTCGTGACGGCGAAATCTCCGATGTGGTGGAGACCCAGTTCGGCTTCCACATCATCCAACTGATTGAAAAACGCGACAATATGGTAAACTGCCGTCATATCCTGCTGACGGCCAAGGTGCCTATCGAATCCCTTGAGAAAGCCCAAAACGAGCTCGATTCGGTGGCCCAACTCATCCGCAACGGCGACATGACCTTTGAGGAGGCCTGCAAGAAATTCAGCGACGACGACTCGAAGAGCAACGGCGGCTACCTGACCAACGCCGCCACCAGTGGCAACTGGATTAGCCTGCAAGACCTTCAGGAACTTGAACAAGCCTATCCTGAATACAAAAACTTAGCCTTCGTCATCAGCCGTTTGGATGTCGGCGAAGTCAGTGACCCGCTGCCGATGACCACCAACGACAACAACGATGCCTTCCGTCTCGTCATGGTCAAGCGCAAGACCGAAGCCCATCAGGCCAACCTCAAGGAAGACTATAACCTCATCCAAAGCTGGGCCACAGCGCAAAAACGCCAGGAGGCCGTGGGCAAATGGGTGAAAGACAAAGCCGCCAAAGCCTATATCCGCTTGGACGACGCATACAAGAACTATGATTTTTATTACGATTGGAACATTCAATGACAAACACATACAACTCTGACGTCGACGGTGCCAAGGCATTGGTCGAGAAATATGAAATCCTGCGCAAGGAAATCGGGAAAGTCATCGTCGGACAACATGACATCATCCACAACACCATTTTGTCCATTTTCTGCCAAGGCCATGTGCTGCTCGTCGGCGTGCCAGGACTGGCCAAAACCTTGTTGGTCAACACCATCGGCAAGGCTTTAGGCTTGAGCTTCAGCCGCATCCAGTTCACCCCCGACCTGATGCCTTCCGACATCGTGGGCACCGAGATTTTGGACGAGTCGCGGCAGTTCAAGTTCATCAAAGGGCCTGTCTTCGCCAACATCGTTTTGGCCGACGAAATCAACCGTACCCCGCCCAAGACGCAGGCCGCTTTGCTTGAAGCCATGCAGGAAAAGAGCATCACCGTGTCGGGCAAGACTTACAAGTTGCAGGAGCCGTTTTTCGTGTTGGCCACACAAAACCCCATCGAGCAGGAAGGCACCTATCCCCTACCCGAAGCCCAACTCGACCGTTTCATGTTCAACCTCATGCTCGACTATCCTTCCTACGAGGAGGAAATCGACATCGTGAAAAGCACCACCATTGGCCATGTCGCCGAGGTGAATGCCGTGCTTTCCCCTGAGGAGATACTGTATTTCCAGCAGTTGGTGCGCCGTGTGCCTGTGCCGGATAATGTATATGATTATGCCGTGAATTTAGTGGCTAAAACCCGTCCGCACACCGCGAAAGCCCACGATTGGGCCAACCGTTATCTCAGCTGGGGTGCCGGTCCGCGTGCCTCGCAGTACCTCATCATCGGTGCCAAGGCCAACGCCCTGCTGACAGGTAAATACTCCCCCGACATCGAGGACGTGCAGCGCGTCGCCGTGCCTATCTTGCGGCATCGTATCATCAGGAATTATACGGCTGAGGCAGAAGGAATTTCGATTGAGAACATCATTGATACATTGAAATAATCAGATGTAGGGCTGTCACATTGTGGCAGCCGCTGTAACGTTCATAAACAGCGGCTGCCGTAATACGACAGCCCTACAAATTATTCTCGTCCCCCAATAAACTTAAAGCCCCAATAAGGCATCCGCACCAATTCGGGCACGGTCTCTCCACCCAACCTCACACGGCGACGCGCAACCATCCGCGAGGAAAAAACGCCATAGCCGCCGTCGATAAGTGAAAACGTATTGTCGCCTTGCGCAAAGCCCAGTGAAGCATCGTTGTTATGGATATATTGTCTCAGCTCCTCACCGCCAGCAGTAATGATAACCTCAACAGGAAAGTCGCCGATATAACGCTTCAAGCCCACAATGGCTGTATCCGCGCCAAGGAATTCACTCAGTTTCGCATAAAAATCCTGAGGCCTATAATAGAATTTATAGCAATTCATTTCCATGTTACTCGACAAATCAAAATCATTGAGTCTGCCGATATACCACCGCATGGTGCGTGGCACCGAATCGGCATCGGGCGTGCGTTGCTCCAAAAAAGTGAACGTCATATTGACTTCATAAAAGCCTGCGTTGATGGCAGGATGAAACAGAAATTCTCTTGGAACGGCGTTGAAATATTCCTTAGAAAAATTCACGGCGAGGCTCTGCACGTCGTAACTGTCGTTGCCCACCAAGTTGGCCTGAGTCGTCAACAAACGATCAGGAAGGGCGACCTTTAGTTTGTAACTGTACTTTTCAGTCTTGCTGTTGTTGGGCAATGTCTCCGTGGTATAATACAACTTTTGCGCAGGCGCATAGAACACCCCCTGTTGCTTGTTGTGTATCGTGATAGTGTCGAGTAGGATTTCGCGGATGCTGTCGCCGTTGCAATATTCGACAAGACGTGCATCCAACTTGCCAGGGTAGTTGCTCGAATCGGGATTGGGCGCTGACAGCATCGCGTCGCCCTCCGCATAAAACGCCCGGGTTATCTTGATGAAGTTGGTGTCGGCGCGGGCATCCAAGAGGCCATAGATGACGGGCACCATCTTGTAGTCGGCATAAAGGTCTACTTTAGTCGAGCAGGAGAAAAGCAGCGCCACAAAAGGCAAGCAAAACAACAGGTAGACTCTTTTCATCTTTTCAAAGGATTAACAAATGATGCCGCAAAAATACAAATAAAAACATTTCAAACAAATATTTTCCGTTTTATTTGAATTTTTTATTCTTTCAGAACTGTATCAGTAAACACTTTGCCATCCTCCAGCATCACCTTCATCAGGTATTGTCCTGCCCCAAGGCCTCGCAGGCTGATGCTTTCCAAGCCATCGCTTTGTGAGCGTACCAAGCGGCCTTGCAGGTCATAAAGCTCGATTTGCTTGGGCTGTACATCGGGCGAGTATTGCAAGTGGAGTTCGTTTTGGGCGGGGTTAGGGTAAAATTGATAGGGGCGGACTGAGGTTTCCGACTCATCAATGGCCCAACCATCATCGCTGAGAACGAGGAAGAACACTTCGGGTCTGCCCACATAGGCTCCACCAACAGCGATACCGCCATCATCAAGGACCGTTGTTACACTACTATGGCGGCTATAGCCTTCCGGCTCCAAACAGAAACGTTGCCACTGCACATTGAAATCAGCATCCAGTTTGACTACTGCAACCTGCCCTTTATCCGTAAACATAAAATTCTGCGTATCATAGCAAAAATAAATGGAACCTTCGGAATCCTTGCCCAATCCTACGGGGCAGGCTCCGCCATAATTTAGCATGGGATAGGATTTAAAAAGCACCATGTTCTTTTGTTCAAGGTTTTTTTTGTTGTACCTGACCAAACAGACTCCGTTCTCCGTGGGGCCACGTTGGTATCTGCTGCCAAAAATGAAATCATCACCATCTGAAAGTAGGCACTCATCCCATCCAAAAATATACTTGAAGTTATAAAATGAATTGATTGGAGTAATAGAGAAGGAACTTTTATATTGGAGAAGCGAATCGAAAACATAGCAAACAAAAAACTGGGAGTTAGTGTTGATACGATCACGACCGCACCAAAAATATTCCAATGGCGACTCGTTGAAAATGCCAAACCGAAGATACCCGCCTCCCATAGGAATCGACGACTCAAGCATTACATTTTCATACTTCAATGTCCCATCGAGGCTGAAACAGGCGAAATGCTGATACCAGTCGTCGTTTCCTGATGGAGTATAATAGGTAAAGACAACATCGTTTTGCTTGTTGATAAGATAACCGTTGTCAGGACTATATGCAAAGGTGTCCGACAAGGGGACTCGAACCTCGTTTATTGAGTCATAGTTCAAATCATTTCCGAAGGGAAAGATTTGGAAGAAGCTGCCACCACTTACGCTGTCACGGACAATGCCAACGCGGATATTATCATTGTCGTTGGGGTTCTTGGCTAACAGGTAAGAAGAAGGATCGTCGTCGGGGACAAACAGCGTGTCCAAAAGAATGCCGCCGTGTCTTGAGACTTTATAGTGAACATTTCCTACGACATCTGCACTACTGCTGCCGCCGAAGTTAATGCCCACCTTATGGAGGAAAAGGACGTTACCGTCGCTCATTTGCGCAACATTGTCCAATTCTCCTCCGCCGTTTGGCCCATAGTAGCCGCATTGATGGTGGGCTATGGAATCTAGGGTTTGGGCGGAGAGGCCAAAGGCTGTGAAAACGATGGTTATTGAAATAATAATCCTATTCATAATGCAGTATGTTTTGGGAAAGGCATCCCAAAAATTGTGTTGTTTCTTGGGATGCCCAGTGTGATATCAGTATTGAATTGGGTTTTCGTTTGTAACGTAATACCCAAATTTAACATTAAGGATATGGCTATAAATATACCAACGCGAATTTCCGTTTTTGTACTTGTCTCCTACTATATCCCAATGAACTGGACGCTGATTAACCATATTAGAATGGGTGTTGACGTATTCAAATGGAAGTTGTAAATAGGAATCAAGACAGTAACACATCATATTTAAGTCGAGAGAGGGCTCTGCCCAGATGTCATATTCCATGGCATAGATTCTTGAACTACCGAAAAATGGAGACTCATTGGGATATGGATCGGAATAATCAGTATGTCTAAACTCTACATCCGTTGTATAGACATAATAAGTCCTGACAGGTGGTTCCTCTGGCATGGCGTAGACTTTTCCTTCTAAAAGATTGAGGGCTCTCTCCAACTCACTTATGGCAAGGCCATTCCAAACATAAACATTGCTATTGCTAAACAAGGAGTCGCACATCACACCAGCTTCAAACCAGTCGGAAAAATACCACGTATGATTTAACAAGCGGAAAGATGTCATCAAAGAGACCTCCACTTCACCATTGCTGGAGATGGAAGTTCCGATGAAGCGGAAATGTTTGTCTTCAAGGTTGAGACTCTGATAGAATGCATCGATGTCATTGGCAACGCTCACATAAAGGGCATTGAGGTCAGTCAATGCGACTTGTCCGTTCGTCACATTCACATTGTAATAAAGTGTGTCATAGCGTAAATCGGTAAAATTCACATTAGCATTGCAGAAATCATAGTTGGCCACACTGGAAAGATGCCATGCTGCCTCTTCCAAGGTGAGCATTTCGTTCTCGTCTCTTGTGACATTCTGCATCTTCTGTTTGAAGCCTTTCAGGTAGGCATTCATGTCGTCAACTTGAGGCGGAGCGAAGGTCTTGACTTGGGAAGAAGTGTTGTTCAGCAAAGTGTCATTAGCTTCCTTCTTGCATGACACCACGGCAACCGAAGCGGCTGCAACCACTAATAAAGTGGCAATGAAAAATCTAGTCTTTTTCATAATGAATAAATTTTAATTTGTTAATAATAAATGAATTAGGTTTAGTTTCGTTCAAAATCGCCTTCAGCATAACCGTTGGCGTTGTTAAGTACAATTGTGTAGGTACCACTAAAGGTGCTTGAGATGGGGATAATCATCGTTTGCTGCACAGAAGTGTCTACTACGTTGCTGTAAACAAGGTTGCTCGAGGCATTGTAGATAGAAATGTTGACATTGCCTAAGTTTAGGTTGAAGTGGATGTAAACCGAGTTTTCGTTAGCACCAGCAATAACGGCGTTAGGACCAACATGGTCATCAAAATCACCTTGTAATTCGATAATTTCATATCCAGTAGGAACATTGTCTGCCGTATTCATATTAATGATGGAAGCATGTTCAAGGTTCACGGCTTGGGCTTCCCAAGTGCATAGGCTAAAGGCACAGAGGCCTGCGAGAAGTAATGTTGTTTTTTTCATTGCTATTAGTTTTAAGATTGAACATAGTTTGAATAACGCGCGTCGTGATTTTTCGATGCAAAAATAGGTTTGCAAAAGCGTCTGTCAATTGAGACATAGCTTTAGTTTCGGCATATATAGTTTTTTTTCAGTGAAAGAAACATAATCTGCTGAAAAACAACAATAAACAAAAACAAAAGTATAAGTGGTTTTTACCTTTGATATAAGTCTTGAAACTAAAGAATGACCAAAAAAGGCGAGTTTCTTGGGAATGAAACTCAGTTGTTGAGCGTGTTATGTAGTTGCTCCTTCATTCTTTCGGGTTTCAAGTTCAACTTTTTGCGTAGCGTACTTCGGTTTTGGTTGACAGTGTTAAGGCTAAGCCCCAACAACTCAGCTATCTCAGCGTTGGAAAGGTCGCTGAACGACAACACACACACTTTGGTCTCCGTCTCGGTAAGATCAGTGTATTTATCCC
>JAEEGG010011289.1_pt1 | contig 19538 bp, 11 predicted proteins | sample 9134161 | NCBI WGS metagenome assembly JAEEGG01 (sample SAMN16246543, study PRJNA631951) | gut metagenome | biome: gut microbiome; feature: rumen; material: CR-attached | host: Bos | place: Iran: Karaj | collected 2018-10 | reverse complement strand
GTAGGCATCCTTGACGGTCTCCAACTGGGCCATCTCCTTGCCCTGCTTGCGCAGTTTCGGTGAGGTCTCCACTCCCACCAGTTCCTTGATATTCTTTATTAGTGTTCGCATATATCTTTGTTTTTTATTCCCAGTATTCTACTTCATATTTGATGATACCCATCGGGGTTTTCTCATAGATTAGCACATCGTGTTCGTCGTAGCGATAATACTCATCGGATGGTTCTGTGTCTGTCGGGTCATCGTAGATTTTCCAATGCTCACGGCGTTCCTTGCGAGTGCCGTCGGGGCGGAAGGTAATGGTTACGTCGGCCTCCAGGCCAAGGTCGTACAACTTGCCTGTCTGCGAGACAAGGACCCCGTTGGCATCATAGTTATAGTCGAGTGTGTCCCACGATTCATAATAATAGGTTCTGCTGGCGACAATGCGGCCCGAAGCATCATAGAAGAGCTTCCTGTCACGGTATCCAGCTCCCTCGTCGCTGCAATACTCATGCAGCATGCGCCCCACGGAATCATATTCGCACAAGTAACGAAGTGTGTCACTATACTCCTCTCCCAAATCAATAACATAGACACATTCCTCCTCTCCCCAATCAATAACATAGACACATTCCGTAAGGCCGAAACGGGGATGCACCTTGTGAGAATAGAGATGGTATTCGCTTACGCCCTCATGATACTTGCCGAAACTCTCACGCTTGACATGCTGCACAATACCGTCAGCGGCATACTCGAAACTGCATCGTGACATCAACTCGCGGCGCGGCATCGGGTTGGCGGAGGAACTGACCCATTGATAAGTCTCGTGCAAAACCAGGCGGCCCAGATCGTCATACACATTGCGATAGGCGGTGTCGGCACTGTATCCGTGGCGGTCATAGTACTCGGTACGCTTCAGCATCCGTGCACCAGTCAATGTGTCGACGGAATAAGTGCGTATCACTTTGATAGGCTTGGCAGTATGCGTAGGGAAATACGGCAAATCCATAAGTGCCGACTGTCCCATGGCAGGCAGAACCATTGCAACAAACAGCAGTATCAGTCCGGCCTTCTTCATAGTTCAGAACAATTCTTGCTGGTTGCCGTTGGCCTTTATCTTGCCGAGGTGCTGGTAGGCGAGCATGGTGACTTCACGTCCACGAGGTGTACGCATGAGGTAACCTTCCTGGATGAGGTAGGGCTCATAGACCTCCTCCACTGTGCCGGCCTCCTCGCCTACGGCGGTGGCGATGGTGTTGATGCCCACGGGGCCGCCCTTGAACTTGTCGATAATAGTGGTGAGGATACGGATGTCCATATCATCGAGTCCGTTGCGGTCCACATTCAAGGCCTGAAGGGCATAGCGGGCAATATCGAGCGTGATAGTGCCGTCGCCTTTCACCTGGGCGAAGTCGCGCACACGGCGCAGCAGGCGGTTGGCGATACGGGGGGTGCCGCGCGAGCGGCGTGCTATCTCGATGGCGCTCTCGCTGGTAATCTTCACTTGCAGAAGGCCTGCCGAGCGGTTGACAATCTTTGTGAGGGTCTCGGCGTCGTAGTATTCCAGACGGCAGTTGATGCCGAAGCGGGCGCGCAGCGGGGCGGTGAGCATACCGCTGCGTGTGGTGGCGCCGATAAGGGTGAAAGGCTTCAGGCCGAGCTGCACCGAGCGTGCCGCCGGACCACTTTCTATCATGATATCTATTCGGAAGTCCTCCATGGCGCTGTAGAGGTATTCCTCTATGACTGGCGAGAGACGGTGTATCTCGTCGATAAAGAGCACATCGTTGTCTTGTAACGAAGTGAGCAGGCCGGCCAAGTCGCCAGGCTTGTCGAGCACCGGGCCCGAGGTAGTCTTTATACCAACTCCGAGTTCATTGGCAATAATATTGCTTAGCGTCGTCTTGCCAAGACCTGGGGGACCATACAAAAGCACGTGATCCAATGGTTCATGACGTTCCTTGGCGGCACGCACAAATACCTTGAGGTTCTCCACCACCTGTTTTTGACCGGCGAAACTATCGAACCCCGAAGGGCGCAAAGCGCGTTCTATATCCTTCTCCTGCGCAGAGATACTGCGTCCGTCCAAATTGTCGTTACTCACTATTACTATGCTTTTTTTATGGTATTTGTGACATGTAGTTTGTGGTGCAAAAATAGTATTTTTTGACAACATGGCAAAATAATTATTAATTTACCGCAATAAATATAATTATTGTACGTTACCATTTAAAATAAAAAACATAACATCATGAAACCAATCATCGTTGGAACCGACTTCTCCGAAGGGTCATATGTAGCCCTTGAACTGGCTGTGGATGTGGCCAATCGCCTTCAAAGCGACATAATCCTCATCTGGGCCCGACGCGAGAAACTGCTCTTCAGCAACGAACAACTCGATATAATGTCCCATCTTGCCGAGGACAAGCTGAAAATGCTTTGTCAGAAATACGAGCCTTCCATGAAATACGGGAAGATCCGCTGGCAAATTGTCAACGGCAAAGTGGCGCCTGCCATTGCCACCACCGCCACACGCGAACTTGCATCTATGATTATCATCGGCACCAACGGTGCCTCTGGATTCGAGAAATACTGGATGGGCAGCCAGGCGGTGCGCATCGTGCAGGACTCCCCCTGCCCCGTCCTCACCGTCCGTCAGGGCTACAACTTCCACAAAAAGCTTGAGCGTATAGTGGTTCCCATTCGTGTCAACGCCAACTCCCGCCAGAAGGTGCCACCCGCAGCCACCATGGCCAAGGTGTTTGACTCCGACGTGCATATTCTCGGCCTGCTCGACCTCAAGGAGGAGGAGTCGTCGCTCCGCACCTATGTGCAGCAGTCCATAGACTTCCTCGAGCGCGAAGGTGTCCGCTACCACTTCGACATACGCAAATACAATAATTACTGTGACACCTTGATTAACTATGCCGACGATATCGACGCCGACCTCATGGTCATCAACACCGAGCAGGACCGTATCATCTCGCAGATATTCCTCGGCACCAACGCCCAGCAGATAGTACACCGTTCCCAGATACCCGTACTCTGCATCCACCCATCCGACTACATCAACGTGTCGTCCCGCATATAATGGACCACGACGTTGTTATTGTTGGCGGCGGAGCCGCCGGTCTCATGGCCGCCGTCACTGCCGCCATGCGCGGTCGTAATGTACTCTTGCTCGAGAAGATGGACCAAGCCGGCCGCAAGTTGCGCATCACCGGCAAAGGCCGTTGCAACCTCACCAACACCAATACTCTCCGCGACACATTGCCGCATATCGGGAGCGATGCCCGTTTCCTACGCAATGCCTATGGCCGCTTCTTCAACCAAGAGTTGATGCAGTTCTTCGAGCAACGCGGCGTATCTCTCTCTGTCGAGCGAGGCAACCGAGTCTACCCATCCTCCGGCAAAGCCCTCGACATATTCCTTGCTCTTGTCAACGACCTCGAAAGCCGTCCCAATGTCACAATCCGCAAGAATAGTGCCGTCCGCAAGATAGAGACTCTTGACGGCCAAGCCACGGCTGTCATTCTCGACAAAGGCGAGCGCATTCCCTGCCGTAATATCATCCTTGCCACTGGCGGCCTCTCCTACCCCACCACAGGCTCTACTGGGGCAGGCTACCGCATGGCGGCCGAACTCGGCCACACCGTTGTCGAGCCAGTCCCCTCTCTCGTGGCGCTACGATGCGAAGAAGTCATTCCCGAAGACCTCGTCGACTTCCAACTGCGCAACGTGCAACTCAGCCTTATAGACCCCTCAACCGGCTCACCCGTCTTCAAGTCAGGCATCGGCGAGATGACATTCACCCATGATGGCCTGGCGGGTCCAATAGTACTCAGTGCCAGCCGCACAGCCACCCGTCCACTGCACGAAGGCCACCCTCTCCGAGCCGTCCTCGACCTCAAACCGGGCCTCACACCCGAGCAGCTGGACAAGCGGCTTCAAGCCGACCTCAACGCCAACGGCACACGCATCTTCAACGACGCCTTGCGTCTGTGGCTGCCCGCCGAGTTCATACCCTTTGCGTTGAAACAGCTACATATTGAATACTACAAACGCCTCAACCAGATCAACGGCGACGAGCGCCGCCGTCTATGCCGATGGCTCAAAGGGGTTACATTCACACTCACCAGCACCCACGACTGGAACGAGGCCATAGTCACACAAGGCGGAGTCAGTCTTGCCGAAGTGAATCCCAAGACCATGGAGAGCAGCATCGTGAAGGGGCTCCACATCGTAGGCGAACTGCTCGACCTCGATGCCGACACTGGTGGCTACAACCTGCAGATAGCCTTCTCCACCGGCCATGCCGCCGGTGAGGCAGTATAGGCAATACCCTATCTCAACATCACCACCTTCACCTCCTGCTGCCTGCAGTCGGGCATCGCTATGCCGACGGGAGCGCCGATATAGGTGGGGTCACAGACGATGTAACGGCCGTCGTCGAGGTCCAGGTAGTCACCCTCCACATTGCCCTTGAACTTGACGGCCGTAGCCAAATGTCCGGGGAAATGCAGCAACACCACGTCCAACCCCAGCAGGTCGCGCACAAGGATGCTCAACAATATGCTCCTGTCCTCACAGTCGCAGTAGGGGTAATAGAGGCTTTCGTCGGCAAACAGTGACCGCTCGCCGCCGAACTGTTCCTCGTCGGTCTTGTATTCGAAGGCCGTCTGCACCCAGTTCAACAGCATCTCGGCTTTCTCCAGCTCACTCCTGCCGTCCAGCATCGTGCGAAGCTTGGGATACATCGCCTTCTTCGTATCCTCGCTCAGCGAGGCATTGGCATACACGTCCCACGAAGCCACCACCTTGGGATAGTCGTTGTAGTAGTCTATCAGGTTTTTGTTGACCTCGGTTTGAAGAGCGACTGTCGGATAATCCTTCGACCGAAATGTCTTCCGCCCACAGGCTTGGTATGCCAGCTTCGGACTTCCGGCGACCCTGAGACTCGACAGATGCTCTTCGGGGAACCCGGCAGTCAGCACCTGTATCTCGTCGTCCTCCCTGCTGTTGCCCGTGATGAGAAAATAGGGTTCTTCGTCAATCTCTATATACGGCAGGTTGAACACAAGCACGTCGAACGGCATATATATCTGCAATACCCCTTTTCTCGTCATTGCCAATCTCGACTTGTATCCCGACTGGGTAAGTAGCCATTGCTGCATAAACACTGCCTCATTATTCCCTTTGGCGACACTCTTTGCCACAGTGCCCAGCAACGTAATATACCCCCAATCGCCTATTTCGAGAGTCTTCTTTGCCTTCAGACAGTCGGCCAACAAGGCATCGTAGCTTCCAGCCGACAACGCCGTCCAAGCAGCACTTAACGTCTCTCCGTTTAGTTCTCCCAGCAATATGGCCTTTTCTTTATTGATATGCACGACGACCTCTGTTCCATAGTAACTCACTTTCACCGTATTGTCGGCAGGCGGAGCCACAGGTATCGGCACATCGGGCACGGGTTGTGGCACCGGTGTCGGAGCCACCTCTTCGTGCGGTATCGGCTCTGGTTCGGGCTTCACGTCAGGCACCTTAGGCGGCACAGGCGGCTTAGGCTCCTCTGGCACAGGCACGGCGGGTTTCACGCCGATGGCCTCCCACGCCGTCTTCACAAATTCGGCATATTCCTCGTTGGCTTTCTTTCGGAAAGCCTGATAGTCATCTCTCGTCTGCTGACGGTAGCGGCTATAGTTGCCTTGTGCTTGCTTCTTCCAGGCTTCATACTCCTCTCTTGGCGTCTGTGCGTGGATGGAATTGAAAGTTGAAAATTGAAAATTGAAAAATATGCTGACACAGACAAGTGCCTTAACGATTCCTTTCATTTTTACTCTATTAATCTTTAACCATTAACCTTTAACCATTAACCTTTACATCACCACCACTTTCTTGGTAACAACATTGCCTATCCTCACCATATACACACCCATGGGCAGCCTTTCCTTAGTCGTGTGCTTCCGACCTGCGAGGTCGTATATCTGCACTCGCTTATCTTCCACTCCTTCAACAGCAATATGTCCATTGCTCACATACACTTTATATGTGGCAGCATCAACATCTTCTATACCCGTATTCGGTTCAAACAAGGCGGTATAGGAGGCATCGGCGGTTACTATTACATTGCGCTGCTCATCCATCACACCATCGCCCCAGCCGAGGAAGCGATAGCCACCGAAAGCGCGGGCTTCTATCGTTACCTCGGTACCGTAGGCGTAGCTGCCTCCACCGGTCACTTGTCCCATCGAGTAGTCGTTGGCGGCAACGGTCAAAGTATACATCACCGGTTCGAAGACGGCCGTATAGGCCATATCGCCCGTAACGGTGATTACCCTTGGGTTGCTGGTCATTCCGTCACTCCACTGCGAGAAGTAGTAATGTTCGTTGGCGGTAGCCGTGATGGTTGTTGTCTCACCAAGATAGTACATTCCGCCTCCTTCCACACTGCCCCTTGTGGCATCGTTTGCATTTACGGTAATCTGGAACTGCGGTTCTTGTTCAAAGATGGCAGTGAATGAAGTATCTCTGGATAGAATCACGAGCCGCGGATTGGTAGTATTACCGTCGCTCCATTGTACAAAGTGGTGATGTGCAGCTGCTGTTGCACCTATGGTTACTTGGCTCAGATAGTCATAGCTACCCATTCCGCTGACAGATCCCATCGATGCTTCGTTCACATCGACAGACAGCAAATATTGATTGATGGCGAAGATAGCTTGGAATACTGTATCTCGCGTTATCACAATACTCCTTGGATTAACGGTTTCTCCGTCATTCCATGATACGAAATGGTATCCGTAGTTCGGTATCGCCTCAACCGAAAGGGATGTTTGGTAATCATAGTTGCCACCAGACAGCGATACGGTTCCCATCGTATTACTATTCGATGAGCAAGAGAACGAATACTGGTTGGGTGCGAACATTGCAGTGACGGCGATATTATTTGTTACTGTTATTGTCCGTGGATTCAACATGCTTCCGTCGCTCCACATCACAAAGTGATGACCATAATTGGGCGTCGCCGTTATAGTAGCCGACATGTTGTGGTAATATGTTCCGCTACCGGAGACATTTCCCATACTGCTATCATTGGCATTTACGACCACCTCATAGCTATTGATAGCGAACTGAGCTGTATAGGTGGCGTTCTGTATAACGCTTATCAGACGTGGGTTGTCGGTATTTCCGTCGCTCCACTGCATGAAGTGGTAGCCAGGATTCGGATTTGCTGTGATATAAACTGGTGTCAGATAGTTAAAACTTCCTCCACCGCTTGCAGTACCGATAGCAGGATCACTGCTCTGTACAGTAATGATATAGCTGTTAATCTCGAACTGCGCAGTGTAGGTGGCAGAGTTCTGCACGGTGATTGTCCTCGGATTGTCCGTCACACCGTCGCTCCACTGCGAGAAATGGTAGCCATAGGTCTCCACGGCCGTCAGCGTGGCTGTCGTGTTGTAGTTGTAGGTGCCGCTGCCGTAGGCGCTGCCCATCGTCGGGTCGTTTGGTCCCGCGGTGATGGTGTAGCTGTTGGCGGCAAACTGGGCCGTGAAGGCCGAATCCTTCGTCACCGTGATGGTCCTCGGGTTGTCGGTGTTCTGGTCGTTCCACTGCACGAAGTGGTAGCCGTAAGCCGCCGTCGCCGTCATCTGCATCTCGTGCAGGTAAGCATAACTGCCGGTTCCCGACGCAGATCCCATGGTTTGACTATTTACCGATACATTCACCGAATAGTAATTCACGTCGAAGTATGCGGTGAACGTCGAATCCTGTATCACATACACATTCCTGGGATTATCCGTCACACCGTCGTTCCATCCTGTGAAATGGTAACCATAATTTGGAGTGGCCAACAGCACAATCGTGTTCTGGTAATTGTACACACCGCCACCCGTCACACTTCCCATAGTTGGATTGCCACTCAACACGGAGATGTTACTTATATTACTCACGAAATACGCAGTGAAGTTAGAATCCTGCGTTACTGTCACCTGTCGCGGGTTCTGCGTGTTGCCATCGTTCCAACGAAGAAAATGGTAGCCGTTATTGGCGGTAGCCGTAAGTGTTGCCGTTTGCAGATATCCGTAGGTGCCTCCACCACTAACGTATCCCATCAGCGGATTGCTGCTCATCACATCGATGTAGCTGTTGTTCACCACAAAGACAGCCGTAAATGTCGTGTCACGTGTCACCTGTACCTGACGGGGATTGCTGCCGTTACCATCGCTCCAATAGAGGAAGTGATAGTCGGGGTTGGCGTTAGCTCGTATTATGGTCGTACTGCTGCTGCATGTAGGTTGCTGCACCACGACCACGCTGCCCATTACAGGATTGTTACTCAACACCTGTACGTCATACGGCGGAGCCTCCACAATATTGGAGAAGTTCTCCCAGTAGTTGGTGATATAGTAGTTCATCACCGCCCCGCAGGGTACGCTGACAGGTGTTGTATTGCTTACCGAGGCGAATGTGTTGGCGAAAATGGTCGGCGGGTTGCTGCCTTTCATCCTCAGTTCTGTGATAGTGCCGTTATAGCGGAAAGCATAGTTGCCTATGGATGTAATTGTGGATGGGAATATAAGCCTGCCACTGATAGCGCTGCATCCGCTGAAAGCAGAACTGCCTATCGTGGTCAATCCTTCCGGCAGCACAATGTCGTGTATTAGCGAGCATCCGTAGAAGGCGTTGTCGCCTATGTTGGTCACGCCGCTGCCAATATTGAAATCACTCATCCTGTTGCATCCTGAGAACGCACTGCTGCCGATATTTTCAACCCCATTTCCCATCGTACAGGTCATCAACCTGAAGCATCCGCTAAAAGCGCCATTCCCTATTGTTTGTACGGAGTCACCAAGTGACACCGTAACCAATCGGTCGCATTCGGCGAAAGCATTCTGCCCAATCTGAGAAGCATTGATGCTGGCAGTTAGCAGGTTGTCGCAGTTATAGAAAGCTTCGTTGCCGATGTTTTGCACCGTGCTGCCCAGTATCAGTGTCGTCAGCTGTGTGCATCCATAGAAGCCTTGTGCCGGGATGTTGGGCGCGTTATAGTTCAACCATTGTAATCCCGTACACCCGCGGAAGGCACTGCTGCCGATTGTCTGCACGCCGCTACCGATATAAAGGCTGTCGATACCCATGCAGCCATAGAAGGCATTGCTGCCGATACTGGTCACACTCGCCGGGATGGTGAGCTTCGCGAATCCGCTGCAACTTTGGAAGGCGCTATCGCCTATCGATTCTACCCTATTGCCGAGAGAGCTATTCTCAATGCCTATACACCCATAGAATGCTGATGAACCGATGTTGATAACACTATTAGGGATTACAAGTCGGTGGATGCTGGAACAGCCGTAGAATGCCGAAGTTCCTATCGAAGTCACCCCGCTGCCGATATAGAGGCTGTCGATGCCCGAACATCCAGAGAAGGCCTCCTGTCCGATGCTAGTCACGCTGTTTGAGATAACAAGGCGATGGATGCCTGTGCATCCGAAAAAAGCAGATTGAGGAATAGTTGTCAGACCACTGCCGATAAACAGGGTATCGATGCTCGAGCAGCCATAAAATGCCTCCTGTCCGATGCTGGTTACGCTATTCGGGATAACAAGGCGGAGGATACCCGTGCAGCCGTAGAATGCCTGATACCCTATCGAGGTCACTCCACTGCCGATATAGAGGCTGTCGATGCCCGTACACCCATAAAATGCTGATGAACCGATACTGGTCACACTATTGGGAATGACAAGGTGGTGGATGCTGGAACAGCCGTTGAAAGCGTTATCCAAGATGCCAGTTACTCGGTATGTAATACCCGCATGTATCACAGAGTCTGGTATGACCAAATTCCCTCTAGGCCTAGAATGTCCATAATAATAATCATCAGAGCCATAAGTGCCAGGACAAGTTACTACAACCGTTGAGTCACTCGTAATGTAATAATATAAAGTTTTATTAACACCACCTGCAGAAAAGCTGTAGTATGCAAAAGCAGTAAATGATGTGGTTAAAAGTGCAATTATAAAGAATATTTTTTTCATTATAAAGAGTTTTTCAACCTTATCTATAATTGATATTTGAAACAGATACTTCTACATTATCAAACCCTTTGTCGCGAAGAAATTCTTTCAGAGTATTTTGATTTAATTCAGATTTAACCAAAGGACCGAGACAAACACCCTTTAAGGATTCTTTAGGCATAATGGCTTCGACGTATGGAATGATGGTATTATTGGTCACCCTATATTTCTGCTCGCATTCTTGTTGAAACTGCGGGTTACCCAAACCTGTTATTCTTACTTCTTTTTCGTACAAATAATCATCATTTTTTGTGACCAATACAAACATTTGTATCATTTTGGTCATTATTATTTGTTTTTGAATAGTTGTCAACTTAGTTAATTCTGTATTTCCCTGCAGATTAGAAATACTTTCTATTGATGTATTGTATTCTTTTGTACCCTTATACATACAAGGCTGCAACATACCATGCCATTTCTTCATTAGCTCTTGTGTGCCAAAAACCAGCATTACACCATTCCCTCCATCACCATACATTTTCCACATAGGCAGGTAGTCTTTATATTCTGAAAAGCTAATAGAATGGTTACAATTCATAACATTCTTTACGGAGTTTCTTGCCCAATCTAATTCTCCGAGTATTTCAAACTCACTCAAGCCCACATTCATCTCTTCTGGATCATTCAAATGAGAGCAACGTGATGCCCAAAGACAAACTCCATTTTCGCTATTAAGGATACCATTAACGAGAGCATCAAGAGTCGTATAATAGTACAATTCACCGTCGCTCTGCAGTAGTTTTGTCCATGACGGGAAACATCTACTTACGACATCAGCCCATACTCTTAAACCGATTCTTTTGGTTTCCCTCTCGAAGTCTGACTTTTCCATATCATTATTCCTTAACTATAGATGTTATGGTCTTTCCCCAACACACCGCAGCGAAAGTATTTGTGGCATAGATTCGGTAACAGTGGTTCTTTATCATAGTACAACCACTTTCTTGGTAACAACATTGCCTATCCTCACCATATACACACCCATGGGCAGTCTTTCCTTAGTCGTGTGCTTCCGACCTGCGAGGTCGTATATCTGCACACAGCTGTCCTCCACACCATCGACAACGATACGGCCGTTGCTCACATACACATTGTATGAGGTCTCGTCCACTTCGCTTATTCCTACATTGGGTTCAAACATAGCCATATAGGAGGCGTCTTCTGTCACCGTGACGGTGCGCTGCTCTTCCTGCACGCCGTCGCTCCAGCCCGTGAAGCGGTAGCCGCCGAAGGCGCGGGCTTCTATCGTCACCTCACTGCCATAGGCATAGCTGCCGCCACCCGTCACCTGTCCCATCGAGTAGTCGTTGGCCTCCACCGTAAGGGTGTACATCACCGGCTCGAAGACTGCGGTGTAGGTCATGTCGCCCGTCACCGTCACCACCCTCGGGTTCGAGGTGTTGCCGTCAGCCCACTGGGCGAAGTAGTAGTGCTCGTTGGCCGTCGCCGTAAGGGTCACTAGCTCGCCGAGATAGTAGGTGCCGCCACCTTCCACGCTGCCGCGTGCTGTGTCGTTGGCACTCACGGTTATCAGGAATTGCTGGTCCATCTCAAAATAGGCCGTGAACGAGGTGTCGCAGGTCAACGTCACCAGCCTCGGATTGGTGGTGTTGCCGTCGTTCCACTGCACAAAGTGGCTGTGCTGTGCGGCAGTGGCGGTGATGGTGACTTGCGACAAGTAGTTGTACTCTCCCCCACCCTGCACCGTTCCCAGCGTGCTGTCGTTGCTGACAAGGGTCACATAATACTGGTTCACGGCAAACACAGCCGTGAAGCTGGTGTCCTGCGTCAGCGTGAAGCTGCGCGGGTTCTCCGTCACTCCGTCGCTCCACCCCGTGAAGTGGTAGCCGTAGTTGGCAGTAGCCGTCAAGGTCAGCGGAGTCAGGTAGCTGTATGTGCCGCCGGCCGTTACACTGCCCATCGTCGTATTATTGACGGACGTGGTGGCGGTATATTGGTTCGCAGCAAAACTGGCGGTGAAGACGGTGTCCTGCGACACCACCACACGTCTCGGATTGCTGGTGTTGCCGTCATTCCAGTGGGTGAAGTGGTAGCCGTAGTTGGCGGTAGCGGAGATCCACACCGCCGTGTTGTAGTTCACCGTGTCGGTTCCGCTGGCGCTGCCCATCGTGGCATCGGCACTGTTGACACCGATGGTGTGCCTGTCTATGGCGAAATGGGCGGTGAACATCGTGTCCCTCGTCACTATGATGGTCCTCGGGTTGTCCTCGATGCTGTCGTTCCACATGGTGAAGTGGTAGTGCGGCACAGCCACAGCCGTCAGCGCCACCTGACTCAGGTAGTTGTAGCTGCCGCCACCGATGGCGCTGCCCAGCGTCACGTTGCTGCTGTTGGCGGTGACGAGGTAGCTGTTGTAGTCGAACTGCGCCGTGAACTGTGCCGAATCGGTCACCACCACGCTCCTCGGGTTCTCCGTGTTGCCGTCCTGCCATTGCACGAAGTGGTAGCCGTAGTAGGCCGTCGCCGTCAAGGTGGCGGTGCTGTTGTGGTTGTAGGTGCCGCTGCCGCTCACACTGCCCATATTGCTGTTGCTGCTCGCAACACCCACGGCGTAGCTGTTGATGGCGAACTGCGCCGTGTAGGTAGCGTTCTGCGTCACCGTCACCAGACGCGGGTTGTCGGTGTTGCCGTCGCTCCACTGGGTGAAGTGGTAGCCAGCGTTGGGATTGGCGCTGATGTTCACCGGCGTCAGGTAGTTGTAGCTGCCACCACCGCTGGTGGTGCCGATGGCGGGGTTGCTGCTCTGCACGGTGAGGATATAGCTGTTGATCTCGAACTGCGCCGTGTAGGTGGCGGAGTTCTGCACGGTGACGTTCCTCGGATTGTCGGTCACGCCGTCGCTCCACTGCGTGAAGTGGTAGCCGTATTCCGCCACCGCCGTCAGCGTGGCGGTGGTGTTGAAGTTATAGGTGCCGCTGCCGTAGGCGCTGCCCATCGTGGGGTCGTTGGGTTCGGCGGTGATGGTGTAGCTGTTGGCGGCAAACTGGGCCGTGAAGGCCGAGTCGCGTGTCACGGTGATGGTCCTCGGGTTGTCGGTGTTCTGGTCGTTCCACTGCACGAAGTGGTAGCCGAAGGCGGGCGTCGCCGTCAGGCTCATCTCATGCAGGTAGGTGTAGGTGCCGCCACCGCTGACGCTGCCCATCGCAGTGCTGTTGCTCGTGCCCACGATGCTGTAGGTATTGACGGCAAAGTAGGCGGTGAAGCTGGAGTCCTGCATGACAGTGATGGTACGCGGGTTCTGTGTGTTGCCGTCGCTCCAGCGGCTGAAGTGGTAGCCATACACCGGTGTCGCCGTGAGGCTCACCAGGTTCATGTAATAATACACGCCGCTGCCGCTCACGTTGCCCCAGTTGGGGTTGGCGTTGCCGACGGTGATGGTGCTGACGTTGGAGACGAAGATGGCCGTGAAGGTGGTGTCGCGGGTGGCGGCCATATAGCGTGGGTTCTGTGTGTTGCCGTCGTTCCATTTCAGGAAATGGTATCCGTCGTATGCCGTCGCCGTCATCGTCACCGGGGCGTTCCAGCCGTAGGTGCCGGAGCCGGAGGTCGTGCCCATCAACGGGTCGTTGGGCACGACGGTGATCTGGCTGTTGTTGGGCACGAAGATAGCCGTGAAGGTCGAGTCCTGCGTCATGTTGACGGTGCGCGGGTTGGTGCCGTTGCCGTCGCTCCATTGGATGAAGTGGAATCCCGTCTCTGCCGTCGCCTGGATGATGGCCGAATGGTTGCTGCAGGTGGGCTGCTGACTGACGGAGGCACTGCCCATCGTCTCATTGTTGCTTGTCACCGTGAGCTTGTAAGGCGGTGCCTCCACAATGGTGGAGAAGTTCTCCCAGTAGTTGGTGGTGTAGTAGTTGAGGACGGCGCCGCAGGGCACGCTGACGGGTGTGCTGCTGCTTACCGAGGCGAAGGTATGGGCATAGATGGTTGGTGGGGTGGCTCCCTGCATCTCTATTTCCGTGATGCTGCCGACACCGCTGTAGGCGTAGTCGCCGATGCTGGTGATGGTGGCTGGGAAGGTCAGCTTGCCATTGAGTAGGTTGCAGTTGTTGAAAGCACGTGTGCCGATGGTGGTGAGTGGCGCCGGCAGTTCAGGTCTTTCTAATCGCACACAGCCGTCGAAGGCATTACTGCCTATTGTCGTCACGCCACCTAAATCTATATTCTGAAGACGGAAACAACCACTGAAAGCACCGTCGCCTATCGTTTGTGTTGACTCGCCAAGAGTCACCGTCACCAGGCGGTCGCAGTTGGCGAAAGCGTTGTCGCCAATTTGATTGGCAGATATACTTGCCGAAAGCAGGTTGTCGCAGTTAGAGAATGCTTCGCTGCCGATGCCCTGCACATTATTGCCCAATATCAATGTCGCCAGCTGTGTGCAGCCGTAGAAGGCCTGAGTCGGCACGTTTTGTGAATTGTAGTTCAGCCACCGCAAACCTGTACAGCCGCGGAAGGCGCTGCTGCCAATTGTCTGCACGCCGCTGCCTATATAAAGGCTGTCGATACCCGAGCATCCATAGAAGGCATTATTGCCGATGCTGGTCACACTTGCCGGAATGGTCAGCTTCGTGAAGCCATTGCAACCCTGGAAGGCACTATTGCCTATTGAAACTACTCCATTGCCGAGAGAGATGTTTCCTATGCCTGTACATCCATAGAAAGCATTGTTGCCAATGGATGCTATATTGTTCGGTATAACAAGACTATTTATGCCACTACAGCCCTGGAATACGCTATTCCCTATTGCCGTAAGTCCACTGCCGATATGCAAACTGTCTATGCCCGAACAGTTATAGAAAGCGTTGTTGCCAATGCTCGTCACAGCGTCGGGAATAATTAGTTGATGGATACCACTACATCCTTGAAATGCATTGTTGCCGATATTTTGTACGCCAGCACCGATTTGTACGTTATTGATGCTTGGACGGTTGTAAAATGCATAACTCGGAATATATTCAACGCTATCACCGATAACCAAAGTATTGAACTGCGAAGTATTGGTGTTATAGAATGGTGATGTCGTTCCTGTCGCAAACAAGGCATTGCAATTCTTCGCGTTATAGAACATGTATTTCAATCCCGTACAACCCGCGAATGATTTAACTCCGATTGATTGAATCATGCTACCAATACAAAGACTATCAATGCTAGAACATCCATAAAAGGCACTATCTCCTATGTGAGTCACCCTATTGGGAATAAATATTTTATGAATACTTGAACGGTTCTTAAAAGCATTATTAGGAATTATCACAACACTATCACCAATCTCTAGTTCTGTAAATAATGTCATATTAGTATTATCAGAAAATACAGCATTGTTGCAGTTGTTAACATTATAGTACACATACCTTAAACCTGTACATCCACCGAAAGCTTCATTGCCAATATTATTTACACCACACCCTAAAAAAAGACTATCTATTCCTGCGCATCCATAAAAAACTTTATTTCCTATGCTTGTAACACTATTAGGTATATCCACTTTATGTAAACTTATGCGGTTCATAAAGGAACTGTCGGGTATAATCTCAACACTATCGCCTATCACTAATTCATTAAATAAATCTGTGTTGGTATTATAGAACGGTGCAGTGGTATTTATAGAAAACAACGCACTGCTACAATTTCTCACATTATAGAACATATACTTTAATCCAGAGCAACCATTAAATGCGCTAGCCCCAATAGATTGCACGCCTATGCCGAAACTTAGGCTGTCAATTCCAGAACAATTCATGAATGCACCTTGTCCAATTGATGTCACATTATTTGGAATGGTAAGCGAACCAAAATTTGTGCATCCTTGGAATGCACTATCACCAATAACTGTGACGCCACTGCCAATAATAAGGCTACTGATTCCAGAACAATTCATGAATGCACCTTGTCCAATTGATGTCACATTATTTGGAATGGTAAGAGAACCAATGTTAGTGCATCCGTTGAAAGCATTATCACCAATAACTGTGACGCTACTGCCAATAATAAGACTATCGATTCCAGAACAGCCTTGGAAGGCCTCTCTACCAACCGATACTACATTATTTGGAATAACAAGTGTATCAAAGTTCGAACAATATTTAAAAGCGCCGTTAGAGATACTATGTACAGAATCGCCAATGATCAATTTTGTGAAATATAAGTTAGCACCACCAAGAACATTAGAAGCATCAAAAGACGCACAATTCCTAGCATTATAATACAGCCAATTCAACGAATGATTAGAACGATTAGAGAATGCATTCCAACTAATCGAACTAACCCCATATCCAATATAGAGCGTATCTATCAAACAATCCAAAAATGCATTCCCTAATATAGTTGTCGTTTTGTCTGGTATTATTACTTTGCTTAGATTGGTACAACCATAAAATGCTTGCAGTCCTATAGTAGTTAAGCTATCTGACAAAGTGCATTCTCGTATTTGATTACACCCATGAAATGCATTAAATCCGATACTTGTTATTCCCGGTTCAATCACAACACTTGTTATACCTGTGCAATTATAGAATGCATATGGAGCTATTCGTGTAACGGGTAGCCAAGCGAAACCGCCATAATTGAAGGTATGTCCAATTGAGTCAGGAATAACAAGATTACCTTGTGGACGATGTGAATTGTAGTTCCAATATCCGCTTGTGGTATCACCCCTATCTGTTGTAATTTTGACAGTTGTATTATTGTTTTCCAGCACATAATATATTGTTTTCCCTTCGTATGTGTAATTGTAAACTTGTGCGTAAGAAATGAGTGTCGCCGCCGCCAGCAACAGAATTGTAAAAAGTATCTTTTTCATATTGTTTAGTTATTATGAGGTGATTGAAAAATGCCGTAAAATTCCTTAATACATTTTTTGCTTGACATTATCATTATCGCAATACAAGCTCTTTGACTCATTGCAAAAAAGTGTAATTTCATATAGGACTTTTGATATTTCTGTAAGCAAATAATCACAATACGTTTTTTCGACATGCCTTCTTTTTGCAGAATTTGCAACTTCAGCAATTCTTTCTAATCCACTATTTTCTATTATTTTATCAGTCCATTTTGTTTTAACGTTAGATTTAATAAAATGTCTTGCTACTATCTTATACAACAATAGGTATTGGGCTGTTATAGAATGATAATAAGCATCATATTTGCCATTTGCGATTGGTTCACCAAATATACTTTCGTTATGCAACACTTCATATACGGATATCTCATACATTTTTAACATAAAGAAAGAAAGGGATCTATAAGTGGTGTCAGTAAACAATAGCTGAATTATTCCACAAGGCTTGCCTGTGACTACCAGTTCATCAAGTTGCGACAGAAAATATAATTCATCATATAGTTGCATTCTCTGATATTGGCAAATACTATTGCAATATTGATACATCGCCATTCCGTAAACATTTCCGTCTATCTTTAAAGAGTATTCACTTGTCATGTATTGTAAAAAAACATACGGATTGTGCTCGGCAGAATGTCGTATAAACCTTGGATCTGCTATAACTTCCTCCATTACTTTATGCAATAACTTCTCATCAGATGAGTTACTTTTCTTACTAGGCATTGTCACGCTATGATATGTATATAAATAGCCATAAAGTAAAACAACATTTGAGTCTATTAAATCTTTGTAGTATCTGATTATTATATCATTATTACTTATGGGAAAATGCTCTGAAAGTGTAATCTTATAAACAAAATACAGAAGGACAACAACAGAAATAATGTATGCCCAGCATTTTCCCGGGATACCTTTAGAACATTCCAGTATCGGCATATTCCAGCCAATTCCCTGAAAAAAAGAATAGGCCATTAGATAATTTATCACTATTACGGCGAATACGAAAGCAACTAAATGTTTTTTAGTGAATTTATATATCCATATTTTCTTGTTGTTTGCTGTTGCTATAGCCACAATGGCTATAATTAACGATAACATCATTAAGAAATCACTTATTGTCATAACGTCTCCTTTCGTTTTGAGTTCTTATCAATTGTTTCTTCCATCACATCTCATCTTCTCTGACTATTCCAATAACAGATGACCCATTGCCAGTATTATCAATAGACAGTATGTTGCAGGTCTCCAATATACCATTATCTCGATACCATTTTTCAACAGATTCTTTTAACGCTTTGGACATCTTGAGAAACTTGGACACGGTACGAATTTCTTTGTCCATATAGAAATAGTCAAAGGAGGCTTCTTCTTCCACATAGTCTTCATCCATCACAATATGAAACGATGTCCTAATCCTGAGGACATTGTCACCATAGACGGGCACCTCTCCACCCTGCCTCATTTGAAAATATCTCAAAACAAGTGCTATATCCTTGGGGAGATACACATTATACAGAAACTCATCGACCTTAAGAAGGGTGAAGTTTCCCACAAATCGACGTATCTCATAGTCTTTGTAGCCGTCCAATTTATTAGTTTCGGACAATGCCCATATATTGCCTTTGAAAATCTCTGCAAACTTCTTGTAAAAACCAATGTCTTGTTGGTTAAGGTATCTCACCAACTCGGCAACAGCCAGTTCTTGTTTCTGCCGAAATCCAAATTTGGCTATATCTTCTCTAGCCAATGCAGCTTCTTTAAAACTTAGACGAGACAACCTAACACTGATGAATCCAAGTATCAGTCCCACCAATGCAATAATGCACTCTGCTATAATAGGTATTGTGTCCATTTTCTCTTTCTTTATACTATATTTTGTCCATATTCAATATTTGGAACACGCGCTCGTATCCGACTAAAGCCCGACTCACAGTCGAAGGACCACCGAAGCGTCGCCGACCCATCCCCGTGCTGTGGCTGCCGACCTTGTGGAGGCACGGATCGGTAACATTCTTCTGTACTCTTTACCCCATTCTTCATAGTTTCTTTTCTTTATTGTGCGGTGGCGTAAAAACAGGCGGTGTGGAATGGCTCTCTTGTGGGCTGGTCTTCCGCCAACAATCGTAGTCATTCCACACCGCAGCGACGGTGCGCGTCCGACTATTCTCGATTGTGGTATCCCCGCGTCGGCGGGCAAGGGTGGAAATTCGAAGACCAAGAATAGCTCTATCCGCTTTCGTTATCTGTCTGTCATCACTCTGTTACATGCGCTGTGGGTTTTCGTTCATCTTTGATTTTTCATGCTCGCTGCATATGCGAGACTTCACTATTGTTTATGCATTTGTTCTTACAATATTCTCCAAGTTGCCAACCATATAGAAGGGAAGGTTTATAAGCTTGAACTTCTTGCCTCCCAGAACGGTGGTAACCTCGTCGACAGAATACTCTCCCGACCAGACCCTTACCGCCACGTCGGAATGTGAATGGTCGATAAATGAGTGCAACGACCGCAGGTGTGAGTTGGTACCCGACTTGACCTCTATAGGCACCAGCATCGAATCCACTTGCCAAACAAAGTCCACTTCGGCACTTCCACCACCATTCCCTCTCACCCAGAA
>JAEEGG010011288.1_pt1 | contig 19538 bp, 16 predicted proteins | sample 9134161 | NCBI WGS metagenome assembly JAEEGG01 (sample SAMN16246543, study PRJNA631951) | gut metagenome | biome: gut microbiome; feature: rumen; material: CR-attached | host: Bos | place: Iran: Karaj | collected 2018-10 | reverse complement strand
TACCGGAGTATGTTCCTAATCTGTGATTTTCAGGGGTATTTCCATGACCGGTGCACTAGATTCTGACCGTCCGGCAAATTTTATTACTCAGATTATTGATGAAGATCTGGCTCAGCAAAAGTATCAGGTCATAAAGACCCGGTTCCCTCCGGAGCCCAATGGCTACCTGCACATCGGTCACGCAAAATCCATCTGTCTCAATTTCGGCATTGCGGAAAGCTACCAGGGCACCTGCAATCTCCGCTTTGACGACACCAATCCCGCCAAGGAAAACACTGAATATGTCGACTCCATTAAAAACGACGTCAGCTGGCTGGGCTTTCACTGGGACGGAGAACCCCGCTATTCCTCAGATTATTTCGACCGGCTCTATGGCTATGCCAAGGAGCTGATCGAGAAGGGGCTGGCCTACGTGGACGAACTCTCCCCCGACGAAATCCGGGACTACCGGGGCACCCTCACCGAGCCCGGCAAAAACAGTCCGTACCGGGATCGCGCCCCCGAGGAAAACATGGCCTTGTTTGAAAAGATGAAAAACGGGGAAATCCCTGAGGGCAAGGCCTGTCTCCGGGCCAAAATCGACATGAGCTCCCCCTTTATGTGCATGAGAGATCCGGTCATCTACAGAATCCGCTTTGCCGATCATCACCGCACCGGAAACAAGTGGCATATCTATCCCATGTACGACTTCACCCACTGCATTTCCGACGCCATCGAGGGCATTACCCATTCCATCTGCACCCTGGAATTCCAGGACAACCGCCGGCTTTATGACTGGGTGCTGGAGCATATCACCATTGAGCACCATCCCCATCAGTACGAATTCAGCCGGCTGAATCTGGAATACTCCATCACCTCCAAGAGAAAGCTGAATCTGCTGGTACAGGAGGGCATCGTTGACGGCTGGGACGATCCCCGCATGACCACCATCTCGGGACTCAGAAGGCGCGGCTACACTCCGGCCTCCATCAGGGAGTTCTGCCGCCGCATCGGCGTTACCAAGCAGGAAAACACCGTGGAAATGAGCGCTCTGGAATCCTGCATCCGGGAGGATCTTAACGACAACGCCGAGAGAAGAATGGCGGTGCTGGATCCTCTGGAGCTTGTCATTGACAATTATCCCGAAGGAAAGGAAGAAAAGGTCACCGCCCAGAACCACCCGCTCCGGGCCGAGCTGGGAACAAGAGAGCTCCCCTTCGGAAAGCGCATTTTCATCGAGCGGGAGGATTTCCGGGAGGAAGCCAACAAAAAGTTCAAAAGGCTGGTACTCGGAAAGGAAGTACGCCTGAGATACGCCTACATTATCAAAGCGGAAAGCTGCGAAAAGGACAGCGCCGGAAACATTGTCAGAGTGCACTGCTCTTACATTCCGGAATCTCTGGGCGCCGATATCCCCGATCACAAGCCCAAGGGGGTAATCCACTGGGTCAGCGCCGATCATCACCTCAAAGCCGAGGTCAGGCTCTATCAGAGGCTTTTTCTGGTGCCTAATCCCGGATCTCAGGAGGATTTTCTGGCCACGATTAACCCGGAATCCCTGAAAATCGTCAAGGAGGCCGCGCTGGAGGAATCTCTGGGAACAGCGGTTCCCGGTCAGGCCTTCCAGTTTGAACGCACCGGATACTTCTGTCCTGACAGCAGGTATTCGTCTGACTCCGCAAAGGTATTTAATCTGACTGTTGCCCTCAAGGAAGATTCCCAGAAGGCGCAGTCTTAATTCACAAAGGAAGTTTTATGAGCGAAGATTTATACGAAAACGACACTGATACTGCCGATGAAATTGCTGATGACGGCCAGTTTGACAATGATTTAGAGGTCGAACTCAGCAGAAGAGCTCCCAAAGGCGACGTTTTTCAGCAGATTTTTCCAAGAACCAGACACTGGCTTCGTGAAGGTGTTCGCCCGGAAGAGATTCTGCGGGAGGATAAAGACGACCTGGTTTTCTCTTTCGTAAAGAGAATGAAGGATCCGGATTATCCGCAGACCGAAGGAGTGCGTTACATCAAATTCCGCAGCACTCTGGCCATTTCAGAACTGGAAGTGGAAATGACCTTTACTCACATTGAGCTTTTCTATCAGGACGCCGATGGCAACCTGGGACCGGCCATTCCGGTGAAAGACGGCGCCGAAGAGTGCCGGGATATTCAGAAGGTATTTGACAAGGTTATCGATAATCTGGCCGGCTATCTGAGCAAGGTTAACAATCGCTGAAATCAGCTGCCGACGGGAGCCGGGGCTTTTCAGAAACATTTTAAAAGGGAATTAGATATGATTTTTAAGAAATTATTGCTGGCTCTGGCCGGCGTTGCCTTTTCAGCCGGCGCTTTCGCTGCGGTAAGCTCCGATGTTTCCGGATTCATCTCCGGCTCCGGACTCAATGCCCGTCAGGAACGCGCCGTTACCCAGTACGCCGAAAGCCTGGATCAGATTGCCAATATCGATCTGGGCAATCAGGAAGCCGTGATCTCCGTTAACAAGGAGTTCATGAACGCTCAGCAGTGTCTGGCTCAGGTTTACAGCATCGACCAAAAGCCCCATATGATGCGGGTCAGCCGGCAGGTTTATGAAAAGACCTTCAATACCGACGAGCTGGTTACCAAATACCGTCAGTTCCTGGGGCAGGCTCTTCAGGAAGGCGCCAAGGCCCTTCCTTCCGGAAAGGCTCGCGCCTGCAAATAATCAGAGCTTCCGCATATGCATTGCAGGCAGCAGGAAAAGCCGGCGATCCGGCTTGGCGTTCGCTTCCTGCTGCTCAGTCTGTCCGGAAGATCCCCGGGGATCTTCCGGTTTTTCTGTTCAGGCGACCGCGGGGAAATCTCTTAAGCCCCTGCCAGAGAGATCGCTAACCAGCGACAGACCCGGCATAAACCGGAATTAACCGGAACAATCTAGTTTGCAAAAGTCCGGCTTGTTTGCGACTGTCTCGCTCTCTGATATCAAAGATCCGCTTCATAAAGTTTACAGAGAAGTTGACAGAGCGCCGTTTGGTTTTCAGAATAAGCAGAGACACTCAATAAAGGAATCTACACGCTATGCTTAACAAAAGGAACGTTACCGTTTCACTGATGCTGTCCGGCATGATGATCATGGTCAGCGCTCTTCCCGGCTGCCGTTCCAGCTATGTTAATAATGACATCCGCCAGGCCAACAACAAATTCAGCTATCTGGATTCAGTGCCGGTGGAACGGAAGATGGTTCAGCCCGAAGGCACCACTCCCATTGACTATTCCAAACAGTTCGACCTCCCGGAAATGCAGTTTGACGATGTGCGTTCCGCTCTGGTAGGCAAGGCGGTGGACGTTCGTCCGCCCCAGAAACTGATACCACTGAACAGCAATGTGTCCGTGGGACAGGACGGCGATATCGCCTATGTCTGGTTCTACCCCGATGAGGACGGCCAGGAAATCACCCCCAACGACCTTCTGGTTACCCTGTTCCGGATGTTCCGCAGATCCGCCATTAACGTGGAATCGATAGATGCCATGAACAGCTTTATTCAGACTGACTGGTACGATGCCACGGAATTTGCCACTCCCTACAACCCTGATGCCATGGAAAAGGGCTTTCTTATCTACCGGCAGCGTTATGCCTTCGGTCTCAGAAAGAACACCGAGGGAGCTCCCGGAGTGTCCATTCAGCTTACTGACAATATTATCGAGCAAACTGACGGTACCGAACTCAAGGCCGGTCTGAACCGCTTCGAGCCCTCCCGTTTTACCGCCCTGATGGCTAATCGGCTGATGTGGTCCTACAACCTGGATATGAAAAGGAAGCACAGCTCCTCCGAAAACGCCTACGTGGCCATCTCTCTTGGCCGGGACAATAATGATCTCCCCTGCTGGCTGGTGGATGCCGGATTTGATGATACCTACAAGGCTCTGGTAGATCTCTTCACGGCCTATGAAATCAAAATCAAGGAATACTCCTCCACCGCCGGAGAAATCACCGTTAAATACAGCGAGCCGGAACCGGAATTCTGGGAATCTCAGGGAGTGGAGCCCTGGGGCCTGGAGGACGGCAAATACACCTTCAAGCTGGGCGTGTTCCAAGGCAAAACCTCCGTCACCATGTATGACGAGAACAACAAGCCGGTAAACACCGCCGTTACCGCAAGAATGTACAGCGGCTTTGCATCCTCTCTTAACGTGCAGTTTTATTTGAACCGCACTGCAGGAAAGTGATACCGCTCACTTAATTTGTGGTAAAATGCACCGCATTGGCAGATGCCTGTTTTCGAGAAAATTTCGGGAGTTTTTCAAATGGTTGAGAAAAAAGAAGAGCTTTATCGCGGTAAGGCAAAAACTGTATATGCTACTAACGATCCGAAGCGTTTAATCATCACCTTCAGAGATGACACCTCAGCGTTCGATGGCCTTAAGATCGAGCAGCTCGCCCGTAAAGGCAAGACCAACAACAAATTCAATTACTTCATCATGAAGAAGCTGGAAGAAGCCGGCGTTCCCACTCAGATTGAAGAACTGCTCAACGATAATGAAATTCTGGTAAAGAAGCTCGAAATGGTTCCTGTTGAGTGCGTAGTTCGCAACGTTACCGCCGGTTCCATCTGCAAGCGTCTGGGCGTGCAGCAGGGCATTGAACTCAAGGTTCCGACCTTTGAATTCTTCCTGAAGAACGATGCCCTCCATGATCCCATGGTTAACGATTCCCATATCATTTCCTTCGGCTGGGGCACTCAGGAACAGATCGATGAGATGAAGGCTCTCAGCCTTAAGATCAATGATGTACTGAAGAAGCTTTTTGACGATGCCGGTCTCATTCTGGTTGACTACAAGCTGGAATTCGGTCTCTATGACGGCAAATTGGTACTGGGCGATGAATTCTCTCCGGATGGCTGCCGTCTTTGGGACAAGACCACCAGAGAATCTCTGGACAAGGATCGCTTCCGCAAGGATCTCGGCGGTGTTATCGAAGCTTATGAGGAAGTTGCCCGCCGTATCGGCTGCCCTCTTGATTAATTGCGGATCCGTGGTATAATCCACCACCGTACAGGAACCGCCTGACAAGGGCGGTTTCCTTTTCAAAACATCCTTTCAGAAGGCCACTTTAGCTCAGTCGGTAGAGCAGCTGTTTCGTAAACAGTTGGTCGCAGGTTCGATTCCTGTAAGTGGCACCATCGCTTTTTTCAATACCTCCAAAACCTTGACATTAAGCCGTTTCACATCCAAAATTACATTCAAAAATGTGTTCGACCTTCCCTTTTTCCCATCAGTTTTGGAAAACGTGCGCGGCCGCTGGATGCAATACCGGATTTGTGATTAACAAGTGAAATTGCTTAACATAAGCCAGCAGATCTAAAAGAAAACCGAAGAATTCGTATCTCTTTAAAAACTGACAGCTGCTTGCCAGGCGTATGAGCCATGATACTGTAAAAACAACACTTAAGCGGCACGGCTTCAAGAGCTTCATTCAGACGCTCACGGATTACGGGCAATCGTGCCCCAGGATGGAGAACGTGAAGTTTAAGGTGGCCAGATGCATCGCAAGCCGAAAGACAGAAAGCAAGCAGCACTATGAATGCTTATCAGCACAGGACTGACTATCTGAAAAAAGGAAGGCCGTAATGGCAAAGATGGAGCAGCTTCATAACGGAGACCGCTTAGGGGATAGGTATAGCGTAACCGCAGTGTTATTTGCAACCCTTCGCAAAACAGTTCTGTCAGAATCGATTTGCCGCAAAAAAGTTCACATCTGTCATGCTTGTGAAGGTTTGAGGGCATAAAAACTGGGTTTCGTCCCAATCTGACTGCAATCACCAAACAGCTAAATATGGTTAATAATGAGATAAAGATCAAAACAAATACCAACAAATAACAATCATTGCTTATATATCAAACCTGATTTTGCAAAAATGATACATTAATGTAAAGTGAATATTTAATAGAACTTAAGGCGGTTTATTGTGATCTCTTCTCATCATATGGAAGACATTCATATTAGTTATATTTCAGCGCTTTGCGCATCAGCAGGAATATCGTATGACACTCAACGTCATGATGACGATAGTACTGATGGTATTATCAAAAAAAGAATTGACAAACAAGGAGCTTTAGTTGATGTATTTCTCCGTATACAATTGAAAAGTACATCCTCAAGTTCGTTATATAAAGATCAAGGCGATGTAATTAAGTACATATTAAAAGTTAAAAATTATAACGATTTGTGCAGAAAAGCCACAATACCTGTTATTCTGGGATTACTAATTTTACCGGAGAATGCAGATCAGTGGGTTCAATGCAATTTGGAAGAGTTATTGATTAAGGGAAGAATGTATTGGGCTGATTTTTCTGCATCACCAGAATCTGATAATGCAAGCACTGTGACTGTTGAAATTCCTAAAACAAATATTGTCAATAAAGAATTCTTATTAGAAGCTTTATCAAAAATTGCAAGAGATGAATGGCCGTCATGATATACTCAATAAACTTAAAAGATTTAACCGAGAAGATTAATCCCCTTGCTTTTGCGAAATATTTAACAAGTACTGGCTGGATTCATTTCCCTACAAAAAAAGACTATATTAAAATATTTCAATTTAAATTGACTGACAATGACTTTTATCAAGTAATCATACCAATGGATAAAACATTATCAGATTATAAAAGTGCTATGTATGATGCAATAGTTACAGTAGCAGACGTTGAAAAACAATCAATTGAGCAGCTGATGCTTTATTTGTTAAACCCCAGCACGGACATACTTAAAATAAAATTAGATAAAAATAATATAGAGACAGGCAGTATTACCATCGATGATGGGATTCGGATTTATGAAAATGCGAAAAAACTATTGGTAGCAACTGCTCAAGATATTATAAACCCTAGACGTTACCATCAAGGGCGTATTGATGATGCAGTTTCAAAATTTATTGATAACTGCAGGTTTGGACAAACAGAAATAGGCAGTTACATTATATCTATAGTATGTCCTTTTGCTAACATTGATGAAAAGAAATCGTTTAGACAGTTAAACATTTTTTCTGATGAAGAAGAATGCGCTTACTCATTAACAAGGCTGGTAACAAATAGATTAATGACAAACATAGCATCAATTAGAACATTCATTGACAGCGGGGATTATGCTAAATTAACATCACAAACAGGAAACTCAATCATAAGCGCAAATTTTTATGAGGCATTAGTCGGTTTGAATTTAAATTCTGAAGGAACAAATCTTGAGTTTGTTGCTCAATGGGCCCCTTCTGTCAAAATGAATCGAACTGCTCATAGTAAAATAGCGCTGTCATATGATTATTACCAGCCAATATCAAACACTATTAATAAACTAAAAGAAACTGCTAAACAAGCAGTAAAGATAGTGGGACGAATAAAAAAGTTAGAATCCTCCCCTGATTTGGAAACAAGAACATCTGGGAAAATTACAGTGGTATATCTGGATGACAATGGCAATAAGAAAACGACAGCCATAATCCTGTCAAAAGATGACTACCAAAATGCTATCAGGGCTCATTCCGATGGAAATCACGTTGAAATTACAGGGGAGTTTTCAGGTCAGAAGAACAACATACTTACCTGTGAATCGTTTTCTATAATTGAATGATTAGAGCATGACATCTGATCACTTGGAGCAGCTGGTCAGGATTTCTGACAGGTTAGCCCGATCTCAAAAACCCGGAAGTCATGGATTTGCGGAAAGCGCTGCTTAAAATTCTGGTTAACCGCTGCAGATTTATCGAATAATGCCTTGCCACCGGATCTGATGACGCGTCTTTTTTGGAAATGCGTTCTTCATGATCCGTTAGCAAGGCGCCAAAGTCTCCGCGGCATCGGAAAGGCCTGACAGAAAAAGCCTTATCAGCCCAGACCGGTTCCCACTCTGAAGGAACCATAGCCGTAGATGCCGGTATTGTTGCACCAGGGACATGTCAGTTCCGCCTGTCCCTTGGTCTGCAATTCTCTGCTAATATCCCGGGAGCAGAATATCTTGCCGCAGGAGCACTTGTTCAAAATAAAATTCGTGCCGCAGTAAGGGCAGACACCACCGGTAGATGTTACCTTGTCAATATCAAAGTCCGCCCCGCTGCCGGACGCTGTCAGAGCGTCATACATTTCTTCGTCGGGAATCTTGTAGGTGCCCAGTTCGCGGTAACCGCTGCCATCCTTTTCATAAAGAATGATATATCTCCTTTTAACGGTGCCGCATTTCCCGATTATCACCTTCAGATTGTCGTTCTCAATCCCCTTGCTCAGATCAGCCCTAGGGCCTTTCCGGAGATCGATCTTATGAAGTCCTTCAATGCTGGTGGCGTCCGGCATCATCTTTTCATCGCTGAGCTCCTGATTATCGCCCACGGCAACGCTGTTGGTCTGAATGGAAGCGGACACCCACTTAAAGAATGATTTCACGGTATCGCTGTCCATGTTGTCCAAAAGATAGATCTGCTCGGTAATCTGTCCCAGAATCGAATAATCAATCTTGGCTCCCAGAGAGAAGGCAATAATGTTTGCCTTGCCGCGATAATCCCGGTTCCATCTGCTAAAGGCCTTTTTATAGGAATCAGAGGTGGGGTTGCCATCGGTGAAGAAGAATATTATGGGCTTCCAGTCCCCTTTCTGATCCCGGGTGGACTTTACTACATTCCGGTCAATTTCATCCATCAGGCAATCCATGGCCCGGCCGTAGTCAGTGCCGCCTCCCAGAGGCAAAGCCGGAATGGTGAGAGCATATACCTCGGTAAGCTTATGAAGCACCCGGGCCTGTCCCGCAAAAACCACGGTGGAAATAAAGGCGGTTTCCAGGGCATACGGATCGGTGCTGAGTTCGCCGGTTATGGTCTTAAGCCCGTTGTCAACCTTTTGCAGGTGCGGAGCCATGGACTCGGAAACATCAATGACAAAAAATATCGGCAGTCTTCTCATGGCATGATCTCCTTACGGAATGAGAAAAGAAAAAACAAAAAGGCCCGATTAATCCCAGTCGACAAGAATCTGGGACAGTTCAATGATTCCGCCGTCCCCGATTTCCAGACTCTGCCCCACTTCCAGATTAAGGGTGATGTTGTCAGAAAAAAATCCATTCTTGATGACATGGACTGATTTGTCATTACGAACAGCATAATAAATGCCTCTGTCATCACCATAGTATCTGCGCTGTCTGTTTTTTTGTATGCTCAGCTTGACATACCCCGGCGGAAAATCAATCCCGGCAACATACATGCCCCCTTTGATAATTGTTTTAAACCCTCTGGCAGGATCCTTCCAGGGATCTGCCTGCGGAGCCGGGTTAGGGGACGGCGCAGGATTTGGAGCCGGTCTTGGAACTGGAGCGGGATCAGGTCTGGGAGCCGGGGCAGGATGGCTGTCCTGCCTGTATTGCCCGGGATCGATTTTCCTGACATTGTCTATTTCAGCATCGGGCATCTCATGCTTGGAGAAAAAGTCTCCGCTGTCCGTAACGGCCGCGCTTCCCGCCTGAATAGAAGCCGATATCCATTTGAAAAAGCTTCTTACCTTGCCGCCGTTGAGATCCTTCATCTCGTATATCTGATCAGAAAACTGTCCCAGCTGATGATAATCAGCCTGATCTGACAGCGAAAATACAATGACGCTGACATTCCGGGCATAGTCCCTTTGCCACCTGTCAATGATGCTTTTACGAGATGCCTTTCCTCCGGCGGTAAACAGAAAGACCAGAGGACGCCAGTCCCCCTTCTGCGCCGCCGTGGACTTTACCACGTCACTTCTTATTTCCCTTATCAGAGCTTCAAAGCCGGCGCTGTAATCAGCCTCGCCGCCGGAATAGGGGATATCAAAGGGGGATAAGGCATAAACCTCAGTCAGTTTGCTTAACAAAGTCGCCCTTTCTGCAAAGACAATAGCTGAAATGCAGGCGGTCTCCAGAGAATAAGGATCTCCGGAAAGCTCATCAACTATCAGTCTGAGCCCCTTATCCAAAACTCCGAGATGTTCCTTCATCCTGCCGGAAACATCGATTAAGAAAAAGATCGGAAGTCTTCTCAGCATACTGTATTACCGCAGAACAAGCCTTAATTGGAAACCAGCTGCACCATGCACAGCCGGGATCCCGGATCCTTGCCGAACAGAATCTGCCGCTTTTCAGTGAGTTCAACGCTCTTTCCGATGGGAACAGGCACATGATTAGTCACATCGTACATGTCCGGAATGGCCCGGTTAATGAGAATCCATTTCCCGTTATGGAAATGAAAATCTCCCACTGGCTTCTTGTCTTTGTCCGCAATCTTTTCATTCGGATGCACGTTGCGGTCGATGTGCCATTTGTAAAGGGACTGCTTGGTAAAGACCATAAGGCGGTAATTCTCCGAACGGAAGTTTTCCGAGGGCCGGGGCCGGTAGTAGAAATTCAGTATTGGGAGTTCTCCCTTATAGGGGGTGCCGCAGAAGGGACAGCAGGGCTTCTTGCTGTTATCGAACACGAAATACTTCGATTTGCAGTTCGGATTCTGACAGGGCTGAATGAGATCCACGGTCTTAATCAGAGCTTTTTCCCAGTCATCTGCAGTGGGCCGTTTTTTAGGATCGTGGAGACCGTCAATAAAGGCCTTCTCAAAAAGCTCCGCAAGATAAGGGCCGCACAGCTTATAAGGCAGCTTGGTAACATCCCCCTGAGGGAGCTCATATTTATCAAGCTTGCTGACATTGGGTCGATTCCGCTTGTCCGTGGGATGCTCCACAAAAAGAGCTTCCTTCCCCATGCAGAGCTCCTCATCCTTGGCGGGATCATTAGGATCGCAGATCATGCTGCCCCTGAGGGGATGCCGATACAGCAGGTACATGTAAATGAGCACCGCCAGAGCATAACGATCCGTGGTGATTTTAGGCACCTCCTTGCTGGGATCTCCCTTAGGCAGCTTTACCGTCTCCAGAACCTCCGGCGCAATAAAGTCCGGGGTGCCCACCACATCCGGGGGATACTTGCCCGGCACCACCAAACCGTCAATATCGATGATGCAGGCATCACCGGTAAGAGGATCCACCAGCACGTTTTTGTATGAAAGATCCGAATGGGCCAGTCCGGCGGCATGCATTCTTTTCACCGCCCGGGCGATCTTGATGCAGACCTGAAGATAATTAAGCCAGTTGCCCTTCTGATCGTCCTCAAGAATCTTGTTCCGGAGCTTGGGGGAGGCAAACCACTTGCCCTCCTTTTCCTTGCCCTTGAAACGGCCGCTGGCAAAGAAGAAATTGGAACGGTAGGTGGGAGAGGTAATGCCCAGCTTTTTAATGCCCTTATGCTCCCATTCCACGATATGCGTCGGCCAGCAAAAAAGCTTCCTGAGGTTTTCGCCGCCCTCCTTGTCAAAAAGCTGCTTCGCATAGGTGTCCACGATTTTTATAAGGCGTTCCCGGGTGTTGGAATCCTGCTCTTTCCGAAAAAATCCCACCACATAGGTTTTGTCGGTACTGAAGTAAACATCCTTCATGGCGCCGGAGCCGATTACCTCGGAAGCATCAAATTCAATGGCTGCGCCGTCCAGAGCCGTAAGCCTGACAATATTCGGTTCTTTACTCATTTTGCTGCACCGCCTTTGCACATCACCACTATTGTTCTGTCATCATGATTGCCCACAACCCAGAAATTAAGCCACTCCAGAAGCTGCTCCGAAAGATCCTCCGCGCTGGAATCCAGCTTAAGGGGCGGAGAATCATCGCTTCCGTTTTCCGTAAGATCCTGCCAGAAATCATCCCATTTGGCTTTATCCTCCAGAAGACTTTCGGTCTCAAACTTGGCGTCGGAGACCCCGTCCGTCATGAGCATAATGGCCGTATAGTCCGGCACGCACTGAATCCGGATCCGTGCCATAATCTCCTGGGAATTGGCAAAAATGCTCTTCATGGTCAGGAATCTGGTCTGTCCGGCAAATTCTCCGGAATCCGGAGTGTTCATAAGATGGGTATTTGCGGAATTACCGGCATCATAAACCGCAATGGCGCCGTCTCCGATGGCAAAAGAAATAATAAGCTGCCGGTCATGCATCTTTCTGGTGATAACGCAGAGGAGCGTAGTGGCAAAATCCCGGAGCTCCGACTTCTCCTTGGTGGTAGGCACCAGTTCATTTAAGGATTTAAAGGCTTCGTGAGCCGCCTTGGGGAGTACGTAGTAAGCGCTCTTTCTGAGCTGCTCCAGCTCCGCCTCGCCGAATCCGGGATTGCTCTCCAGCCGGGTCAGGGCCTCCTGGAACTTCTCGTTTTTAACCAAATCCGGAAGCCTTTCCGCCACCACCTCGCAGGCCCGTTCCGCTCCCATTCTGGAATACTTGGCAGAGCCGGCTCCGTCAGCCACCACAAGATAAGTCCATCCGGTAACGTCATCGGTCTTTATCTGAAAATCATCATCCCGGGGAGCTCCCACATGGGCATGAGAGCGGCCTCTTCTGCTGGCCCCGAAAATCTTCACCTTACCGTTGTCCGCAGTGCAGAATCCAGTTGCGGTATCGGGCTTGTAGTAAGGGATGTCCGTATTTGTCCTGATATCCTTCCAAAGATCCCGGGGATTAGGCCGCGGTTTCGGGGTAACCGGGGCAGTCTGAACGGGATCCGGTTTAACCACGGTCTCTGGCGAATTATTTACGGCCGCTGATTTATGATCATCCTCAACCCGGAGCCCGTTAACCGAAAGCGATGTTTCGCCCTTTGGTTCCTGATTTAATTCCGGTTTAGCCAGAGTTCCGGTCTCGAACCGGACACTGTCCGTTTTTTCGGCCGGCGCCGCGGCGTTTTCAGACGGGACTGCAGCCTTATTATCAGAACAATTACCGGGAGGATCTGCAGTTTTGAGGACGCAGTCTTGCGCCTCTGCGCTCTTATCAGTTACAGACTGGGCAGCACTGCTGACAGCAGGATCGGTCTTATGAGTCCGGCAGATGTCTTCAGGCGCCTGAAGTTTATCAAGCTCATCAGCAATGCTCGCCGGAGAAGTCTGCTCAGGCCGGCTGCAGCCTTCAGGAGCCGGAACATCTGCAGGAGGCTCAGTCTCCGCTTCCTTGCCGCTGTCAGGCTGAGGATCAGCGGCGCCATGGGAACTCACAGGGGGCTTATCAGCGCAAACACCATCCGCTCTGCTGAATCTGAAAATGTGTCTGACAATAATGTCATCCTCTGCCGCATCGCTTTTATAGGTTACCGCAAAATAATGCTCTTTGTTTACACCGACAGGAAGCCTTATCGTTACATATTCTTCTTTATAGTCCACGTACGTCCTGTCGATGTCCGTTTTAGCAACAGCCGGTTTGTATTTTAAAGCCTTATCAAGACAAATCATCTTGCATTGCTGTTTAGCCTCCTCAGTAAGCAAATCGCTTTTCAGCAATAGCCCCATCTCACGGCTTAACTGCCTGCATACAATAACAACAACGTCGCCGGCATCATCATGAACAACTTCAAAGACTTCCCCGGAAGACTCCGGTTTCATATCCCAGGGCTTTCCCGGAGCTTCCACTTCACTGCCGCTGTTATTCTCGCCGGATGATTCATCATTCCGGACGTTGTTATCAGATGAAACAGAAGAGACCGGTGCTCCGGGGACTGCTTCCGCCCCGGCATCTTCCCCGGATAATTTGTCCGCGGTCTTTTCCATTCGGGGATCCTTTTGCGGGGAAGCTTCCTCCGAAACAGACGCCTCTCCGGAACTCAAAACCGTTCCACTGTCTTTTGCGCAGTTCTCTTCTGTCATAAATCATCCGTTAAATCAGTAAATACATGCCCGTCGCATTTAACCGGACACATCATAAAACCAGGTTAATCTCGCTGGGGGGCGGCGGCAGCTCGGCGCTGTCGGAACCAATACCCTGACTGCGGTTGCAGTCATCAATGGATGACGACACCCATTGGAATAATTTGATAAAGGAATCACTGTCCAGGTTTTCCAGCTTGTACACCGAGGACGCGAGCTTCTTCAGGGCGCTTACATCAGCCTGAGGCCCGGCGGCGCAGGCAATAAACTGGCCGAATCTTCTCCTGGAAATTTCCTGAACCATGTTCTCAAAAACCATGATGTCCGAAGGCTTGCCGTCCGTCATCACCAGACAGACCGGCAGCCAGTCCCCCTTGGCAGCGGGGGTATTCCTGATAAACTCCGCATCAATTCTCTGACACATGAGCTCCAGAGCCTTGCCCAGATGAGTAGGCCCGAAATCAGGAGTTTTGATTTCCGGGATAACCACCTCGTCAATGGGAGTCAGCGGAAAAAGAAGCGTTACGTCCTTGTCAAAGGTGATCAGCGAGAGATGCACCGATTCCAGCGCAAAGGGATCGTGCTGCAGGGTGGATACCATAGAATCCAGCCCGACCTTTACAGATTCTATGGGCTCCCCCTTCATGGAACCTGAAGTGTCAATCAGCAAATAAACAGGCAATCGTCTCGTCATCCCGCATTATCCTCCCGGAAACCTTCCTGTTAAACCACCACGTTAATCTCATCGGGCGGAGGAGGCAGGTCATCCATGCCGGAGGATTCGGCGCCGGATTCCTCGATCTTCTGACTGCCGCTGCTGACAGAGGCGGACACCCACTTGAAGAAGGCCTTGATGGATTCGCTGTCCGTGGAATCCAGGGAAACCACGTTTTCAGTAATCTTCTTCAGCACCTTCGTATCAGCGGAGGTTCCGGCAGCGCAGGCTACTACCACGCCGGTCTTGACCGCCCTGAAATCCTGAATGCCCTTATCGACGTCATCAGTGGGACCGCCGTCCGTCATGATGAACACCATGGGCTTCCAGTCGCCTTTCTGTTCGGCGGAGGTCTTTACCACCTCATTGGAAATGCACTCGGCCACCTTGGAAAGAGCATGTCCCATCTCGGTACAGCCGCTGGCAGTGAGGGAAGGCTCCGTTACCGCATTGATTTCAGTGAGAGGCACAATCTGCTCTACCTTGGAATTAAAGGTAATAATGCTGATATAAGCCGTTTCCAGAGCATAGGGATCGCTTTTAAGGGCTGACAAAAGAACGTTGAGGCCGTTTTTAACAGCTTCAATGGGTTCGCCGTACATGGAACCGGAGGTATCCAAAAGCAAATAGACCGGAAGTCTTCGCATATTAGTCTCCTAAGGAACTTTGCATAAATAAGATTAAAGCTGAGACTGCCGCTCAGCGGCAATCCCTGTTGTTTTCGTGTTTCAGTTTACTTTTGTTTTCTGAGCTGTTTTTTACTCAAACATCGCCTTCCTGCTGCGCTCTGTCTGTAAAACCATCAGCGCGGCTCTGTTTAAACAAAGCTTCGCTTAATCTGATTCATGGTCTCGCAGACATTTTCGGCATTCAGGGGATCGCCCAGCGCCCAGAAGCACCAGCTGCCGTCGCTGTCCTTGAAAAGCTTGCCCATAACCATGGATTTCCGCCCTCTGAAGGAAGGATCCGAGGCAACATTGAAGGAAGCATGAACCTTTTTGACCACGGACGGCGTGCCTTCAAACAGCCTGATGGAGGCATAGGGAATTTTGGCAAAATCACCGGAATCCTCCGCATAGTTCAGAAAAAAGAATATCTGCTGCACGTTGGGATTAATCTTCCGGAGATCCACCTGAATGATTTCATTATCGCGGTCGTTATTGATTTCATCGCCGGCGCGGTCGTCGCCGCTGTGCCTCAGGGCGCCGTTTTCCGTAAACAGCTTGCCCCGGGGATAACCGTACTTGATAAGAAACTCCGGCAGATACTGCGGCGAATAGATGTAATCGACCATTTTGCGGTCTTTGTCAAAAAGGATGCAGCTTAAATCCAGATCCACCTCTTCGGTGCTGGGAAAAAGCCCCAGAAAACCCTTGCTGCGGATCTTGCCCCAGTTGCAGCCCACGCAGAATTCGGTGATGCCCTTATGACCGTCCGCTGAGGGGAGGTTTTCATCAGCCTTTTTAAGGTTGAACCGGGAGCCTTTCTTTAAATCAATCATCTTAATTACCAACCAGAAAAAAGCTTTTTAAGCATACTTGTTGACGAGATAATCAAGTTCCTTGACATAAGCATTGCCAAGAGCCACAAAGGTCCAGCTTTTGCCGTTTCTGACCAGCTTGCCGAATTCGATAAGGGTTGCCCCGTCAAAATCATCGTCCAGCTGATAGCGGGCGATTTCCCGGCCGGTATCCTCGTCCACGATGCGGATATAGGCGTCATCCACCTGCCCGAAATGCTGCCCCTTGTCAAAGCACTCGTAAATTGACACCACAAAAATGATTTCCTTGATCCGGGGATCCACTGCGTCAAGATCCACGGTCAGGGATTCGTCATCGCCGCCGTCGGAGTTGCCGCCGGTTCTGTCATCGCCGCTGGACTTTACGGAACCGTCGTAGGAAACCTGATTGTTATAGAACACAAAAAATTCATCCCGGGGGATCTTGTTGTTAGCACCGATCATGAAGGCGGAAGCGTCAAGATCGTAATCATCGCCGCCTGAGCTGGGATTCCAGCCCAGTCCTACCAGCGCGTGCTTAATGCCGATATTGGCGGAATTGCCCTTCTTTAAATTTATTGCCATCTCTCTCAACCCTGTAAAACAACAGAAAATTTTTAAACCTATACCTACTATGAATTATCGGATATCGATAAAAAAGGATAAACACAGCAAAAGGTTTTTCTTGAGTTCTTTCACAGAAAGATCCGGAAAACATGAAACACTAGAAAAGGAGCGGCAGAAAACAAAAAACGGAGACAGCGGGAACGAAAGCAAACAAGGCTCATAACGCCCTGACAGGTTTCAGGGCACGGCTGTCAGAGCCTTGTTTTAGGGAAGTCTCCGGGCGGGAAGCTCATCAGGAACCGGCAGCCTGATGAGCTTCGGCAAGCCTCCGGTTAAGCTCCTCCTCGTCAATCACCTCAATCCCGTACTTCTGAGCATCCTGAAGCTTGGTGCCGGCAGACTCTCCCGCAGCCACCAGATGGGTTTTCCGGGACACGGATCCGCTGACCTTGGCGCCCAGAGCCTCCAGCTCGGCCTTGACCTCCGAGCGCTTCCGGGAAAGAGTGCCGGTAAGCACCACGGTTTTGCCGAAGAACCAGTTTCCGGAGATCTGCTCCAGAGCCTGACTATCCTGTTTGATGCTTTCCGGTTCCCGGCCCCAAGTTTCCAGAATGTCCCTGATGATGTTCCGGTTATGCTCCTCCTTAAAGAAGTTCACAATATGCTCGGCGCTGACCATGCCGATATCGGGAATGGTCATAAGCTCCTCCAATGAGGCCTTTTCCAGGTCGTAAATCGAGGCATAGCGCCGGGCCAGAGCCAGCGCGGTGGCTTCCCCGGTTTCCCGGATCCCCAGAGCATAGATAAACCTGTTCAGGGGGCAGTTTTTGCTGCTGTCAATGTTGTTCTTAATGGTGGCGGCCTTTTTGTCCCCCACCTTTAAAACAGTTACCGCCTTTCTTTCCGCTTCTGAAAAGAGGTCAATCTCCCCCTTGTCCGAAACCTCTCCGGGCATGAGATCATCTGTCCCGGATGCGGTATCCCCGCCGGCCCGGGCTTCTTTGTCCGCGCTTTCCTCCGTTCCGCTGACTCTTTCTCCGTAGGGTACCCTGGCCATGGCTTCAGCGGTAAGGTGGTAGATATCGTTTATGCCGTTAAGGAGACCGGCCTTCATGAAGGCGTCCACAAAGCTGTCTCCCAGCCCCTGAATATTCATGGCATTGCGGGACACGAAATGCATAATGGCCTCCTTCTGCTGCGCCTTGCAGAAAAGTCCTCCGGTGCAGCGGGTGACCGCTTCCTCGGGAAGTCTCTCGAGACTGCTGCCGCAGACGGGGCAGATCTTAGGCCAGATAATTTCCTTTTCCGAGCCGGTTCTCATGTCGGCAATAACCCGCACCACCTGCGGAATAACATCTCCGGCCCTTCTTATGGAAACATGATCCCCCAGCTTAAGTCCCAGTCTTTCAATTTCGTCGGCATTATGGAGGGTAACATTGCTGATGGTGGCGCCCGCCACGTTAACCGGCTCCAGACGGGCCACGCGAGTGATTACCCCGGTGCGTCCCACCTGAAAATCCACCGCCCGGACGGTGGTGATTTCCTCCTGCGCGGGGAACTTATGCGCCACGGCATAGCGGGGACTCCGGGACACATACCCCAGAATTTCCTGCTGCTCCGTGTTATTAACCTTGTAGACCACGCCGTCGATATCATAGGGGAGCTGCATTCTCTTTTCCTGAACGGATCTGTGGAACTCCTGCAGGAAGCCGAGCCCCTTGCCCACCCGGTATTCGGAATTAACGGGAATGCCCCATTTATGTACCAGATCCAGTCTGTCGGAATGCCGGACGGGCAGATCAAATCCCCGGCATTCCGGGACAAAATAACAGTTAAAGGTAAGACCGCGCTTTGCGGTAATGGCGGGATCCTTCTGCCTGAGACTGCCCGCGGCCGCATTCCGGGGATTGGCAAAAACCCGGTTCTTGGAGGAAGGGTTTTTCCGGGCCTCTTCATTCAGGGCATTAAAGCTGGCATGGGGCATATATACCTCCCCCCGCACCTCCAGGTATTCCGGAATCTGATCTCCGTGGAGGGTGAGGGGCACGTTTCTGATGGTGCGCACCTGGGCGGTAACATCCTCACCGGTCTGACCGTCCCCCCGGGTGGCCGCCTGAACGAGCTCGCCGTTTTCGTAAATGATGCTGCAGGCCAGACCGTCCAGCTTCACCTCGGCGCAGAATTCGATATCGGCCTCGGACACATTAAGCCCGGCCGCGGCTCTTCTGACAAAGTCGGAGAGCTCCCCGTCGTTAAAAATGTCATCCAGAGACATCATCCGGGATTTATGGGTTACCTTTTTGAAGTCCTCCAGCGCGGGCCCGCCCACCTTATGAGTGGGGGAATTGGGATTGTCCAGATCCGGATGCTCCTTTTCCAGCGTCAGCAGCTCCTGAAAAAGCCGGTCGTATTCGGCGTCAGGCACCGAGGGATCGTCCAGCGTGTAGTATTCATAGGCGTATCTGTTAATGAGCCTTCTGAGTTCCGAAATCCGCAAAGCTGCTTTCTCAGCGGGAAGCTCCCCGGCGCCGGCCGCTCCAAAAGTGTTATCCGCCATTTTTTCTGCCATTTTATCCTCTTTATTCTGCCATTTCCTTGATACTCCGGACAGGTAAGTATAGCCGTTACCAGAGCCGGCACAACGATTTTGTAAACCGCGCCTGAAATCCCTAGGAGACCGCTTGCCTCCCGAACCTGATTTCCTGCGATGGCGGCTGTCCGCCGCAGCTTCCTGCCAGAGCAGCTCTGATATTGAACCTGTGAAGAACTCTGTTATAGAATAATAACCGGCATTATGGTAAAATTCAATACTTTTAACAGATTGATTTAGTAAAGCGGATTTATTGTATTCGTGTTTATTTTCCGGCGGTATCCCGGTGCCATATCATTGCCATGGAAGACTGCGCGCTAAGTTCATTGCATTAGTATCATTCATTAAAAGATAAATTATTCCTTAACCAGTACAAGCATGTTAAAATGAGTTAAATTTATCACCGGATTCAGAAAATGTTCTCCCCTGTCAAGCTGCTGCTCTTCCTGAAAAAATTTACTTACCGGACATTCCTGACT
>JAEEGG010011287.1_pt1 | contig 19538 bp, 13 predicted proteins | sample 9134161 | NCBI WGS metagenome assembly JAEEGG01 (sample SAMN16246543, study PRJNA631951) | gut metagenome | biome: gut microbiome; feature: rumen; material: CR-attached | host: Bos | place: Iran: Karaj | collected 2018-10 | reverse complement strand
GTGCTCCAGCTCTTCCATCACGACACAACCGCCGCCTTCGCCCATCACGAAGCCGTCGCGACCTTTGTCGAAAGGCCTCGAGGCAGTCAACGGGTCGTCGTTGCGCATCGAGAGGGCATGCATGGCGTTGAATCCACCGATGCCGGCCTCGCAGATGCCAGCCTCGGCGCCACCAGCCACCACCGCCACGGCCTTGCCGTAACGGATAAGGTCGAATGCAGCCGCGATGGCGTGCGACGATGAGGCGCATGCCGACACAGTGGCGAAATTGGGTCCTCTGAATCCGTGACGGATCGAAATCACCCCTGCCGGGATGTTCAAAATCATCTTCGGGATGTAATAGGGACTGAAACGGGGCACACCATCACCTTTGGCGTGCTCCATCACTTCATTGTAAAAATGGGTGACACCGCCGATGCCGGCAGTGAGTACCACACCGACTTCGTCGAAGTTGGTGTTCACCGGAGTGAGATGAGAGTTCTCAATGGCCTCTTCCGCCGCCACAATGTCGAACTGCGCATACAAGTCATGCTTGCGCACATCTTTGCGGTCGAAGAAATCCAAAGGATCGTAATCCTTGACCTCGGCGGCGAAATGGGTCTTGTAGTTGGTGTGGTCGAAATGAGTAATCTCACCCACGCCGTTTTTCCCACTGACTAAGCCTTTCCAAAAGTCCTTAACAGTGTTTCCAACAGGCGTGATGGCCCCAAGGCCGGTGACTACTACTCTTTTCATTGTACTAGGTGTTAAAAATTTTAAGAGTCAGAAGTCAGGAGACATGCCTTTCGGCTAAGTCTTCTGTCTTCTGACTCCTGTTTTCTTAATAATTATTCGTTCTTTTGTTGTTCTTCGATCAAACGGATCACATCACCAACGGTGACAATGTTTTCCTGCTGGTCGTCCGGAATGGCGATACCGAACTTCTTTTCGAAGTCGAGCATCAGCTCAACAGTGTCCAATGAGTCAGCACCAAGGTCGTTGGTGAAACTGGCATCCATAGTGACTTCTGATTCGTTAACGCCCAGCTTTTCGGCAATCATGGGCACAATTTGTTCTGCAATAGTTGACATAGTTTTCAAATTTTTGATTAAAAATAAAATCTCTCGTTTTCAAAATATCTCGCAAAGGTACGACAATTTTTGTATATACTCCAAATTTTTCGGATTTTTTCCTAATTTTACACCAAAAATAACACCTATGGACCAACCAGTCAAAAAGCTTTTTCTTCTTGATGCCTATGCTTTGATTTACAGGGCATTCTTTGCGATGAGCAAGCGTCCGGCCATCAACTCTAAAGGCCTGAACACCTCCGCGGTGATGGGATTTCTGAATACCTTGTATGATGTGTTGCGCAACGAAAAACCCACCCATATCGGCGTGGCCTTTGACCTCCATGGCACTACCGTGCGTGCCCAGGAATTTTCCGAATACAAAGCCAACCGTGAAGCCATGCCCGACGACCTGAGGGCTTCGATACCTTATATTATAAGGCTGATTGAGGGCTTCAATATCCCGGTTTACGCCGCCGAAGGCTACGAAGCCGACGATGTCATCGGGACCCTCTCACGCAAAGCGGAACAAGAAGGCTTCATCACTTACATGATGACCCCTGATAAAGACTTCGGACAACTGGTCACCGACAAGGTGTTTATTTATAAACCCGCCAAGTTCGGCGCCCCGGCACAGGTGGTGGGTCCAAAGGAAGTCTGTGAGAAATACGGGATTGCCAAACCTTCCCAAGTGATAGATATCCTCGGGCTCTGGGGCGACGCCTCCGACAACATCCCAGGCATCCCGGGCATCGGCGAGAAGAACGCCTCCCTTCTGATTGGAAAATATGGCAGCGTGGAAGAGGTGATTGCCCATGCCGACGAACTCAAAGGAAAACAACAGGAAAACGTCCGTAACTTTGCCGAACAAGGCCTGATGTCGAAACATCTCGCCACCATCATGCTCGACGCACCAGTGGAATTCAACGCCGAGGAACTGGAACTCAACGAACCAAACGTCCCGGCATTGCTCGAGTTGTTCGACGAATTGGAGTTCAGGACGTTCAAGCAGAGGTTTGTGAGAGACTATGGGGTAGTGGAAAGTGGAAAGTGGAAAGTGGAAAACGGAAAACTTTCCACTTTCCACTCTCCACTCTCCACTTTCCACTCTCTCGTTCTTTCCCAGGATGAATTCCGCTGGGAATCGCATCGTGCCGAGATTGAGAATCCGGAAATCATCAAAGTGGGTTATAACCTGAAGCCCATCCTCGCAGGGCTACGAAAAAAAGGCATTACCCCCCAAGGTCCCCTCTTTGACGTGATGATTGCTCATTACCTTATCGAACCGGAACAACGCCATACGCTGGAGATACTCTCCGAGGTCTATCTCCATAAGGAGTTCAATTCCATGGGCAACTTGTGGAACCCCGACGAGGGCGATGACATCGTGCGTGAGCTGTTCCAAGTGTTCCAACCTTTGCTGAAACAGAATGGCCTTGAGCGGCTGTTCTACGATATCGAGATGCCCCTCGTCCACGTGCTTGGCGTGATGGAGGAGAACGGGGTGAAGATCGACAGCCAGAACCTTCATGCCATTAGCGAGGAATTTGGCGTCCATATACATCAACTGGAAGAAAGCATCTACGAGATGGCTGGACTGCGATTCAATATTGCATCACCGAAACAGCTAGGCGAGGTGCTGTTCGAACGCATGCAACTCGATGCCAAGGCCAAAAAGACCCGAACCGGTCAGTATGCCACCGGTGAAGAGGTCCTGCAAAAGCTGGCTGGAAAACATCCCATCATTAATGCGATTTTGGAGTACCGTTCCTACACGAAGCTGAAATCCACCTATTTGGACGCATTGCCGGCACTGATCAACCCAAGAGACGGTTTGATCCACACTTCATTCAATCAGGCGGTCACCGCTACAGGACGTCTCAGCTCGAACAACCCCAACTTGCAAAACATCCCCGTGCGCACCGATAAGGGGCGGGAGATACGCCGTGCCTTCGTGCCACGCAGTCCCGAATATACCCTCATGGCTGCCGATTACTCGCAGATCGAATTGCGCATCATCGCTCATCTGAGCGGCGATCCGGCCATGATAGCCGACTTTCAGCTGGGGCACGACATCCATGCCGCCACAGCCGCCAAGGTGTTTCACGTGCCGCTCGACCAAGTCACCAAGGAGCAACGCAGCCGCGCCAAGGCGGTCAACTTCGGCATCATCTATGGCATGTCGGCCTTCGGCCTTGCCGAACGCATGGAAATCTCCCGCGGCGAAGCTTCCGACATCATCAAGAAATACTTCGAGGAATACGCAGGCATCAAGGAGTATATGAACCGCAGCATCGCTCTCGCCAAAGAACGGGGTTACGCCGAGACCATCCTCGGGCGCCGACGCTACCTGCGTGATATTAATGCCGCCAATGCCACCGTGCGTAACTTCGCCGAACGCAACGCCATCAACGCGCCTATTCAAGGCTCCTCCGCCGATATGATAAAAATTGCCATGATCGGCATCCAAAGCGAGCTGGAACGACTCCATCTGAAGTCAAAGATGATCCTGCAAGTCCACGACGAACTGGTTTTCGATGCACATCTCGATGAACTCGATGTATTAAAATCCTTGGTGAACGACAAAATGGTAAACGCCCTGCCGCTCTCAGTCCCGGTAATCGTGGAGATTAATACGGGCGAGAACTGGCTGGAAGCACATTAATCTTTATGTGTCAAGATGATGACCTTTCGCTCATCGGATAGCGTAGTGGCGAAAAGATAGGTCTGGTCGCCGTCATTAATCTTTAGGCTCTTCCTTATTTCCGCAACAGTCATTGGAAAGTTGCGTACTGCGATGCTGGCCTTATCGACATCCTTTAATAAATCCTTCGCCTTTTTGCCATAGATAGCCCATCCATCCACTTCGAAAATACGGCCAGGAAAATCTTGAATTAATGAATCAGAGGTGTAAAGATGGCTGTTTCGGTGAAGTTTCTTCAAAGCATAGCGCTGGCTCAGCATCTTATAGCAGCCGCCTTTCATTACAGCGGGGTTGGGCTCATAAAGATAGTGACCAAGCTCTTTTGCGAGTTGCAATATTGCAACCCTCTCCTCTTCCATGCTGAAGGTTACGGCGGGCTGTCGGGTCTCAAGGTTGACGCACGTATAGGTCGGTTCGTCATCAAACGCCCGCTCCATAATGAACAACAGCTCCTTGCATTCATTGCTGACAGCCACCACGTGGATTTCCTTGACATGTCTCAGTTCCTTAAGGGCTTGGCTGATGTCGAGCATGGGGGAGAGCTTCACCATCACTCGTTTCGCTTTTCGAAGCATCAGGTCCTGAAGATCAACCACATTAGGGGTACAGTCGCTGACGCTCACCACTTTTCTTCCGTGGACATCACGCCGGGCCGGGTCGATGAAAAGACAGTCCAATGGTTCACATTGGTTGAGGAAGACCTCGGCTGAGTCGTTATGGACGACCATAGTCTTTGCCCCGAGGACCTCGTAGTTATGCCGTGCCAAAGCACAAAGCTCTGGGTTGTGCTCTATATAGTCGCTGTGTTGGAAGTTTTGCGAGATATAATAACAATCGATGCCCAACCCTCCGGTAAGGTCGGCAAACGATTCTCCTTTCATTAATGAGGCTTTATAATTGGCGGAAGCTTCCGAGGAGCATTGCTCGATGGAGAGGTGGGAGGGAAACAGCAATTCGGGATTGGCGCTCCACGACGGCACTTTCTTGCGAAGCAGTTGCCGTGCCTCTATTTGACGCAATGCCAAGGCCATATCGACCTTGGCATTGCTGTGTTTCAAAGCCAATTCATGAACATCGTCGTTGAGATGTTCCTCTATGAATTGCCTTGTGTCCATCAGAGTCTCTTGAGTGCGGATACCTCAGCGTCGGTGAGGAAACGCCATTCACCGCGGGGCAGACGGTATTTGTCGAGACCGGCGAACATCACGCGGTCGAGCTTCAGGATGTCGTAACCGAAGTGTTCGAAGATACGACGCACGATGCGGTTGCGGCCGGAGTGAAGCTTGATGCCAACGCTCTTCTTGCTGTCGTCGTCGGCATCGTAGGCGATCTCGTCAGGAGTGATCAGTCCGTCGTCGAGCTCCACGCCGTCGGCAATACGGAGCATGTCGTTGCGGGTGAGAGGCTTGTCGAGGACTACGTGATAGAGCTTCGTGACTTCGCTGCTGGGGTGGGTGAGGCGCTTGGCCAACTCGCCGTCGTTGGTGAGCAGCAGCAGTCCCGTGGTGTTTTTGTCGAGACGACCCACAGGGAAGATGCGCTCTGTGCAGGCATCACGAACCAACTCCATCACGGTTGTGCGACCCTCGGGGTCGTCGGCAGTGGTGATGTAGCCTTTGGGCTTGTTGAGCAGGATGTAACGGAGCTTCTCACGGTTGAGGGTCTGGCCTCCGTACACCACCTTGTCGGTGGGTTTCACCTTGTATCCCATGGTAGTGACCACCTCACCGTTCACGGTGACGCAGCCAGCCTTGATGAGCTCGTCGGCTTCACGGCGTGAGCACACGCCAGAGTCGGCCAAATATTTGTTCAGACGGATCTCGCCACTTGCGGCGGGACGGTCATACAACGGATCTTTTTCGCGGACGTAGCCTTTGCGACCTCTTCTCGGGGCTTCTTCCTTTCGGTCTTCTCTACGATCAGAGGAACGGCGGCGAGGTCTCTCTTCATCTCTGTCGTTGAACCTGCGGCGAGGTCTCTCTTCATCTCTGTCGTTGAACCTGCGGCGAGGTCTTTCCTCGTCTCTGTCGTTGAATCTGCGGCGAGGTCTCTCCTCATCTCTGTCGTTGAACCTGCGGCGAGGACGCTCGTCCTCCCTGTCATTGAACTTGCGGCGAGGTCTCTCCTCGTCACGATCTTGGAATTTACGGCGAGGACGTTCGTCCTCTCTGTCATTGAACTTACGACGAGGTCTCTCTTCGTCTCTGTCGTTGAATCTGCGGCGAGGTCTCTCCTCGTCTCTGTCGTTGAACTTGCGGCGTTCACCTCTCGGCTTATCGCCAAACTTTCTCTCTTTACGTGGTCCTTCCTCGTCACCGTCACGGCGGGAGATTCTGAAGGACTTACCCTGTAAGAACTCTTCTTTGTGTTCTACAGTTCTCCTGGTGCGCGGACGCTTACCAGTGCTTCCTTGTTCTGTCATGTTATGGTATGTGAATTAAAATGGGCGGCAAAAGTACTAAATTTTTTTTAAAAGTTGCCAATATTAAAGAAATCTTTTTATTTTTGACGGCTCTAAGTGTATTCGCATCGCACAGTTACGTTCCATTAAGCCTGGAACTGCAAGGGTGTCTCTTCTAGGGACACCCTTCTTTATTTTTTTATTGTTTTCGATCACGCTTTTCTTTCTGCATCATCTGGAAGCTGTTGTACAGGTTCTGCCAAATGACATACAGTGTGGGCACTATGCTGCACAAGGGAATAAGATAACTCTGGGCCATCCAAATGGCAAGCACCGTGTTCTTCTGGCCCAAGGCCTGACCGCCCGCCACACGGTCACCATAGCGTTTCCCGATGAGATGCCCCACGAAAAACTGTAGAAAACACAAGAAAACCGAAATCACAACCATCCACAAGAACATGATCCGATGCTCCTGAAACTCGTTGACCAACAAGCCGATGGCTCGCGAGATGACTACCGTAAGCGATACTGCCCAGACATAAAAGGAGAGACTCTTGTGACGATTGATGTATTCATTGGCTTTCGGCAAAAGCCAACGGGTGAGCACAGCCAAAAGAAATGGTGCAATCAACAAAGGAAACACCTTGCCCAAAATGGCTAAAAACGAACTCCAGAAGGAAATGTCAGGACTGGCACCAATTAATGTGAACGACAAAGGAGCCACTACAGCCACCATCAAGTTGCAGGATATCAGATAGGTGCTCATCATGCCAATGTTGGCCCCGAGGATGAGCGAAACCGCAATGGCAGCCGCGGCCGTTGGCGCCAACACCGTCACAAAAGTTCCCTCGGCAAGGGTCTCGTCGAAAGGCCTGATGATGAAATACATCCCCGTGGAAACCACCAATTGGAACAGTAAAAGCCAAAAGTCGAACATGGTGAACCGCATCGTTTTCACATCCAACGAGTTGAACGAAAAATACAACATCAAGAAGATGAAATAGGGCAACGCCGGCTGCAAAACCACGATGTATTCGTGGAAAAAGATGCCCAACACAATGGCAATCGGCAATATCCAACTCTTCAATCGCTGCATGGATGTTTAATTTGTCGGCAAAATTAGTTATTTTTGCCTCATGATCACCCAAGAAGTTCCTTTTATTGATATCCATACACATCGGCACCAATCCATCTGTTTTGGATATACCTATGGCGTCCATCCATGGAAATTGTCCAGCATGACTCCTTTGGAAACACTTCTTAAAGAAAACAAAATCGTCGCCATCGGGGAAACTGGTCTCGACCGTGCCCATAATGACACCTTCGACCGTCAACTGGAAGTCTTTGAACAACACATCCTCCTCTCCGAACAATACCGGAAACCCTTGATCATCCATTGTGTAAAAGCCACCTCGGATGTTTTGAGACTGCATAAAAAACACCAACCAAGCCAAACCTGGATCATTCATGGCTTCAATGGAAACGCCGACGAAATCCGTCAACTCACTAGTCGTGACATCTGTCTCTCCGTCGGGGAAGCCATATTTTATCAAAATAGGAAAATCACAAAAACCATATCATCCATACCTTTGGATTATCTCTTTCTTGAGACAGATGTCTCTGAAAAGACCATACAACAAGTTTATGAGAAGGCCTCGGAGTTACTGAACATGCCGCTGAACCAGTTGAAAGATAGTGTTTTCGCTAACTTTACACGGTTAAAACTCTCCCCACGGAAGACTGAAAACAATGCCCCCGACTATTCGTCGGCGACGATGGCGTTGATTAACCTGGACGAAGTCATTGGCTCTTCTTGGTGACCAAAAACACAGCGTCGCCAAAGGTGTTATTAATGTGCCCTCCTTCCACGTCCCTGATGGACGAGGGGAACTGTATTGTGATGCGTTTGCTCCTGAACAAAGGCCTCCTGACGGTTACTGTCGTGGCCTCCTCGACCAGCTCCAGTCCCGTCTCGGCATCATACCATCTGACAAGGTACTCGGTGCCTCGGGGTTGGTTTTTGATGGGCAATACGATGCTGTTGCCGTCGGAACTCGGTGCTGGACGCTTGGCGGGGTTCAGAGTATAGACGTATCCGTTGGAATCGAACACCCCATCATCGACAAAATGCCCGTTATTTCCCTTGCGGTCGGTTAAATGACGAAGCGACTGGTAGCTAAACACTGTATCCTGACACCATCCTACAAGGGTGTCGTAGTCGGCATTCACCAAATAATAAGTCTCCAGATTGTTCGGGAACACCAACGATCTGCCCCGCTCGCTGCCCGTGGTTTGTGCAGTGAACGAATCCGAAAGCACCGGAAGACTATGCATGAAGACCGTCACCGGACGGAAAAGGCCGTACCAGTTCTTTTTGTCAAGCACCTCCCAATACCAGAAAGAAGCAGGGCCCATCGAGCCGGAAAAAGCTGACGACCAAAGGGAATTGTGCAGGTCGATACCCCAAGGGTCCTTGTCCTCATATTTTGGCCTTGTGCCTCCCTGTCCGAAAGCAAACTCACCCATGAAAAAAGGCTTGTCAGGATAGTCGCGTCTCGCTTTCTTTGTTTCCTTGTAAAGGACATAGGAAAACTGCTCGCTCGACTTCGCTTTCTGGATGTTCTGATAGTTGTGGTCTTGGACGATGTCCAGGTCATGAAACATTTTTCTAAGGGTATCAATGTTGCCCGAGCCCAACGAAGTGGAGATGGGATGGCGATAGGGGTCGAGGGTATGGATGTAATCCACCATTTGGATATGCCATCTGACCATGTCTTCCTGTATTTCCCTTGAGATGTCCTCTCCTTCTGACATATTGGCAAGTTCGTTCCATAGTTCCCAACAAAGCACATTGGTTGCATATCCCCAACGAGCCACGATGTAACGGATCATGTTCTTGGTGATTCTTATCGCCTGTGGGTCGGAAAAGAAATCGTAACGTGAGGGCAAGCCCAAAACGATGTTGAAAGGATTGTTGGTCCAGTCGCTGGGTCTGGCCGTCTTTCCATTGGTTCCGGTTGGTGTTCCGCTTTTATGAATGAAGTCCCTGAAGTTGAAGATACACATCATCAAAGCGATGTTGTGCTCTTTGGCGTTTTCAACGATATAGTCGAGTTCAGCTGCGTCTTTTTGGTTCAGTGTGTTGTCAAAATACATCTTTGTCTTGCCGTCATCGGTCCCAGCGTGTTCCGGACCGTAAAGCGACAAAAACTGGTAGCGGTTAAGCCATATACGCACATAGTTGGCATTGTCTGAAAGCGCCTCGAAATACTTCTTGTAATCATAGATTCCATAAGGCTTCTGGTATTTGTCGTGGTCAGCGGCTTCATACCATGGCACGTTGGGGCCAACAGGGTAGAAGGAGTGGCTTTTTCGCTGGTTGTTCACGAAGGCTTCGCGCTTCAGGTACTTATTGTTGGCGATCTGGATGAAACCTTCGGCGTCTTTGCTTTGACAATTGAACGACAACTCTATGCTTATCCGTTCACCGTCTTTGTCGATGGCGTGAATCACAAAGGTCCAGCGTCCAGGCGTATCAGGTGTGAAACGAATCTTCCAATGGTCACCTTCACGCCTGTATTGCGACACTTCGTAGTCTTGTTTTTTGGTGAGAATGTAATCTTCGTAATAAAAGCCGATGGAGCGAACACTACGACCGTTGGGAGAGATGAAGTCGGCATACACATCAATCACTTCAGGGTCGTATGGGTTATCGTATGTCCCCAGAAGGAAGGAGACTTCGTATTTGTCGTAAACACCTACCGTGGAAGGGACGTTGGTCACAAGGATGGCTGTCTGGCTGAAGCCCATGGTGACAAAGGCCAGCAGAGACAGCAGCAGTAAGGCTTTTCTCATTATTCGTCTTTTAGGATGATTACTTTCATGCCCACGAAAGCATACTTCGACTTGAGTTCGTCGAGGTCATCGTTGAGCAGGCGGATGCAGCCTTCGCTGCCACGGCCTGGGACTGAACTTTCGTTGTTGGTGCTGCCGTGGATGCCGATGCCTTTGTGTCCCGGAGTCTTGAGTCGCATGAACCAGTTACCGTAAGCCAGGATATCGCCACGTCCGTCGCCAAAATCGTGTGTCCAGCTCGAAGCGTCCTTGATTTCAGTGATGCTGAACGGGTTTTCGAAGGTGCACTCAGGGGTCTTCATGTCGCCCGACTTCTCCTTTTGGCCGTAGTTCTTGCCCACACAAACCGGATAACGGGCAATCAGCACCGTGTCGCCGTCTTGGTTTTCATACACACTCAATTGCAGTGCCGGCTTGTCAACCACGATAAAACAGTTGTCGCGGTTCAGCATCTCCCCGAACACCACGGGCTGTTCCTTTTGAACCGTGTCAAGCAACGGTTCCTGTTCTTGTTGTTTTGAGTTGTTGGCTTTTCCGCCACATGCTGTTGCCATGGCAATCATCACAACCCATAATAATCTAAACATCACCTGTTTCATAACTTTTCGTTTTGCGTTCTCCATTACCCCGTCACCATAAACACCCTTGAGTCTTTCCATTTCAAATGTCTTAGTATCTCGCTGGTGAAGTGGGTCCTACTTGTTTTGTTTTCCAACAAGGCCTTTGACTTGTCGAAATGCCGCAGTTCACGGTAGATCTCAGGAACCTCCAGGTCGAACCGCTCCTCGGGGTGCTTCTCCAGCAAGGCAAGCAGTCGGTTGAGGTTCTCGTTGAAATCCTTGAGGTTCTTGATGAAGAGCCGTTCACCTTCAAGCAACATTCTTCGGTAGTTGGCCCAAACGCCATAGCTCATGAAACCGTTGAGGAAGTATTTCAGGCGGACGTAATGGAAGTTGCGGTGTAAGTCGTTGTAGGCCCACCACAGCAGTCGCCGGAGATAAATCTCTTTCTTCGGGTCGTAATGGCTTTTGGCCAGAAACAGCTTGTAATGGGTGATTAGGGCCAACTTTCCCTTGTTGTCGCTGAAGTTGATACCATAAAACCTCCAGGTGTTCCACGAGTACGGGATAACCGGTGGCACTTCTGTGGTGATGAAGGGCTCCTCGGGTTTCTCCACCCAGTAATTGTGACCGCACGAGGGGCATTGGATCATCTTCTGCGGGGTGGTGATGTAGTTGTCGTACAAAATCTTCCCGTCGGAGTAAAGAATGGCCTCGTTCACCAGTTCCGACTTCAGGTTGCGGCCTTCGAGCCACGCCTTGCAGTTGGGACATTGGAAGTAATATGAGTCGTATTTCAGCATTTTCCTTCAAGGGATTACAGCGCAAAGATAATTATTTCCTGCCAAAATCAGCAGGGATTTCCCCCCAGATTTCGGTTTTCCATTTCAAAACGGGGATGGTGTTGACATTTTCACGTATCCACGCATCGTTTTCGTGGAGCCACTTTTCGGCGCGGGCAATCAATTCAAAGAGGTATTCGTTTTTTTCGTTTTGCTGGAGTTTGGTTTTACACTTCTTCTCCCGCACCCACTTCTGGGCATTGACGGAGTCGCTGTAGATCGGTAATTGTGTCCGTTTCTGTTTCTGCCAAGCCAAGGCGTGGACGATGGCCAGAAATTCACCGATGTTGTTGGTGCCGTTCTCGAACACGGGACTTTTAAACAGGTCGGTCACCAGCGGCGGCTCGGATTCGGTGCCCAGCACCACATACTTTCCTTGATACTCCATCTTGCCCGGATTACCCGAGCAGGCAGCATCCACAGCGATGAAAGTGGAAAATGGAAAGTGGAGAACGGATAATAATGAACTCTCCGTTTTCCACTTTCCGTTCTCCGTTTTCTCAAATCCAGCGAAGCCCTTAGCATACGCCGCCTCAGCGCTTTCCTTATCGGGAAAACCTTTATATAGTGCACCTTGGAAGCCTTCCACTTCCTTTTTGCAGGCCTCCCAGTTGTCATAGACACCGGGAGTACGGCCTTTCCACACTACATAGAATTTCTTCATAGAAGACAGAAGACAGAAGTAAGAAGTTAGAAGCCTAAGGAGATGTCGACACCTTTGGCGGTATTCACCAGGTCGCTGTCGATGGTGACCAAGTTGGGTTTGGCGATGGCCTCGGCTAACGGCACGGCCACGAGGTTGGGGTGGTGGTAGGCCACCATCTGGCCGAACTGTCCGTTGAGCACCATCTCGAAGGCCTTCACGCCGAACTCTGATGAAAGCACACGGTCGTAGGCAATCGGCACGCCACCTCTTTGCAAGTGACCCAGGATGGTCTCGCGCATGTCGTGTTTGAATCCTGCTGCCTTCAGCTGGTCAATTAAAGCCCGGCCGATACCACCCAACTTCTTGTTTTCGTAGCCCACCTCGGTGCTGATCTCGTAGATTTGCTGTCCGTCTTTCGGACGGGCGCCTTCGGAGGCCACGATGACGGCAAAGCCTCGGTCGTGGTTGAAACGACGTTCAAGACGTTCCTTGACCACGTTGATGTCGTAAGGGAACTCAGGTAGGAGGCAAACTTCAGCGCCGCCGGCGATGGCCGAGTGCAGGGCGATCCATCCGGCGTCGCGGCCCATCACCTCGAGGATGAAGACACGGTTGTGCGAAGCTGCTGTGGTGACCAGCTTATCGACGGCCTCGGTGGCAATCTGCACGGCGGTCTGGAAACCGAAGGTGCATTCCGTCATGGAGAGGTCGTTATCGATGGTCTTGGGAACACCTATAATATTGAGTCCTTTCTCGTAGAGCTTCTGCGAGATGCGTTGCGAACCGTCGCCGCCAATACTGATGACCGCGTCGATGCCCATGTATTGCAACTTGCGGAGCATTTCGTCAGAGCGATCCACGGTGCTCCAGGTGCCGTCGTTGTTCTTGACGGGCCAGTTGAACGGGCCGCCCTTGTTGGTAGTCTCGATGATGGTGCCGCCGCGGAAGTGGATGCCGCGCACCGTTTCTGGCGTCAGCCTGACCACCTCGGTGGGTTCCCATAGGATGCCGTTGTAGGCTTGTATACTGCCGAGCACTTCCCAGTCTTTCTCTTGGGCGGCTCGCTTAACGATGGCGCGAATAACGGCATTCAAGCCTGGGCAATCGCCGCCACCGGTGAGGACTAATAAGCGTTTCATATTCAAGAGGTTATTGGAATCTGCCTATTTCAAATTCAGCGCAATCTGCAACTCATCCAGCTGCTCCTGGGCAATCGGAGCAGGTGAGCCGCTCATCACGTCTCGACCGGCGTTGTTCTTCGGGAATGCGATGAAGTCGCGGATCGAGTCGGCACCACCGAACAACGAGCAGAGACGGTCAAAACCGAAGGCCAAACCAGCATGGGGCGGAGCGCCATACTCGAAAGCGCCCATCAGGAAGCCGAACTGCTCCTGAGCTTTCTCGTCGGTGAAGCCGAGGGTATGGAACATCTTGTTCTGCAAGGTGCGGTCGTGGATACGGATGGAACCACCGCCGACCTCTACGCCGTTCATGACGATGTCGTAGGCGTTGGCGCGGATGTCACCCCACTTCGTCGGATCGTCAAGCAAGGCTTCGTCTTCGGGCTTGGGTGCCGTGAAAGGATGGTGCATGGCGTAATAGCGCTGCGTCTCCTCGTCCCATTCCAACAACGGGAAGTCGATGACCCACAAAGGAGCATACACGTCAGGGTTGCGCAGACCCAACTGGTTGCCCATCTCCAGTCGCAAAGCGTTCAATTGCACACGGGTCTTCATGGCCTCGCCGCAAAGAATCAGCATCAAGTCGCCTGGCTTGGCGCCAAACTTGTCGGCAATTGACTTTAAATCATCAGAAGTATAGAATTTGTCTACCGAAGACTTGAAGGTGCCATCGGTGTTGTATTTGACATAGACCATGCCGCCAGCACCCACTTGGGGACGCTTCACGAACTCGGTGAGCTGGTCGAGTTGCTTGCGGGTATATTCGGAGCAACCCTCAGCGCAGATACCCACCACGAGGTCAGCGTTGTCGAAGAGACCGAAGCCCTTGCCTTTCACCACGTCGTTGAGTTCCACGAACTCCATCCCGAAACGGATGTCGGGCTTGTCGGAACCGTAGTATTTCATGGCATCGTGCCAGGTCATGCGTGGGAACTGGTCGAACTCGAGGCCTTTCATCTCCTTGAAGAGGTGTTTGGCCAGGCCTTCGAAGGTGTTCAGTACGTCTTCTTGCTCCACGAAGCTCATCTCACAGTCGATCTGTGTGAACTCCGGCTGACGGTCGGCGCGGAGGTCCTCGTCACGGAAGCAGCGCACAATCTGGAAGTAACGGTCCATGCCAGCCACCATAAGCAATTGCTTGTACTGCTGCGGACTTTGCGGCAGGGCGTAGAACTCGCCTGGGTTCATGCGGCTCGGCACCACGAAGTCGCGAGCGCCCTCGGGAGTGCTCTTGATGAGCATGGGAGTCTCTATCTCAAGGAAACCGAGGTTGCTCAGGTAGTTGCGAACCAGCATGGCCATGCGGTGGCGCAGCTCGAGGTTCTGCCGAACGGGGTTGCGGCGGATGTCAAGATAACGATATTTCATGCGAAGGTCGTCGCCACCGTCGCTCACATCCTCGATGGTGAAGGGAGGAGTCTTACTCTTATTTAATAAGGTAAAACCATTCACCTTCAGCTCAATCTCGCCTGTGGGCATGTTGGGGTTCTTCGATTCGCGTTCAATCACCGTGCCTTTGGCCTGAATCACGAATTCACGCCCGAAGGAACGGGCCTGCTCCAAGAGCTTCGGGTCGCTGCTGCCATCCAAAAAGAGTTGGGTGATGCCATAACGGTCGCGGAGGTCGATCCACACCAATGAACCTTTATCGCGGGTGCGCTGCACCCATCCTGCCAATGTCACTTCCTTGCCGGCGTCGGCAAGACGAAGTTCGCCACAAGTATGTGTTCTGTACATATTTTAGAGAATTTAGAATTCAGAATTTAGAATTAAGAGGGCAAAATTACAACTTTTTCATACTTTTGCATCGATGAAAGACAAAAAACTATTCCTACTGTTGATTCTCGCCGCGTTTTTGCTGACGCGATGCGCCAATGTGGTGGCTCCCACCGGCGGGGCTAAGGACATCACCCCGCCCAAGGTCACAGAAGCGAATCCTGTTAACAAAGGCAAAGCTTTCAACGGAAGGAAGATAGAACTCACCTTCGACGAATACGTCACCCTCAACAATGCCAGCCAACAGGTGCTCTTCTCGCCGCCGCTGGCCAACAAGCCTGACATCAAGCTAAGCAATAAGACGGTTGTCATCAAACTCAAGGAGGACCTCCGGCCCAACACCACCTATACCATCGACCTCGGCGACGCCGTCAAGGACCTCCATGAGGGCAATGTCTTCAAGGACTATACCTACACCTTCTCCACAGGCGACGTCCTCGACACCCTCAATCTCCACGGTACCGTGCTCGACGCGGAGTCACAGAAACCCGTCGAGAAACTCTACGTGGGTCTTTATGACGCTTCGTCGGTAACAGAGGATAGCCTTTTCCTCCTCCCATGCCAACAGGCACCCGACTACCTCGCTCGCACCGACAAAGAGGGTCATTTCCATCTCCATGGACTCCCCGATGTGCCTTTCCTCGTCTTCGCCCTTGAGGACATGAACGCCAACCTCTATTACGACCTGCCCAACGAACGGGTCGCCTTCCTCGATACTCTGGTCTGTCCTTCCGACTCGGTCAGCCTCACCCTGGCTGTCTTCACCGAAGTCGACACCAACCAGATGCTCCTCGAGAGCAAGCTGGTGGAGGAGGGGCTGCTCCGTTTTGTCTTCCGCAGGCCTGCCGACAACGTTGCCATCGACATGGAGCACCCAGCCATCGACTCATTCCAAATGGTCAAGGTGTGGTCGGCTCTTCACGATACCCTCAACTGCTGGTTCACCCCAAATGTGCTCGACTCGTTGAGAGTCAATATCCAATACGATACCTTAATTAATATAAATAATAACTTCAACCTCCGTTTTCGCGAGACCAGGACCAACCGAAGACCCGATTCAAAGACCCTTAAGGTAGGCAACAACCTGAAAAACAAGATGCTGATGCAAGGTGACGATTTTCTGCTGAGGTTTCCCGAACCTATCACTATTAATAAGGATACCTGTTTCGAGCAAGCCGATGGTGATGGCATGGTGTTCCGGCTTACCGAGACTGCCTCGCGTCAAATCGACTCGGTTAACGCCATTCATCTCAGCGACTCAATGTTTTTCAGTGTCCGGGGCCGTACCAACGACTCGATCGACTTCAAGTTCCGTCGCGCCCAAGAAAGCGATTTGGGTAATATATATATTAAGGTGTGTCCTCCTGAAGGAAAACAGGTGGTGGTCCAACTGACCGACAACAAGGGCAAAGTGCTCGACCAGCGTGTCATCGACAGCGTTGCCAAGGTTGGCTTTACCCAGCTGATCCCCGATAAATACAAGCTTCAAGCGATTATCGACTCCGACCGCGACGGCCAGTGGAGCCCCGGCAATTTCCACAAACGTTTTCTTCCCGAAACAGTCATCCTTTATAAGGACGCTTTGGATGTCAAAGCCGGCTGGGATATCGATCTCGATGAAATTTGGAAGCTATAATCTTCCTTTTTTCCTTTTTTTTGCGAAATCAACAAAGTTTTCAACAATCAACAAAATTTTTTGCGTTTTTATTTGCGCAATTGTTTTTTTTATTATTTTTGCGAGTTAAAGTATGTATTGTGTATAGGAAGCATTATAAAATCACATAAACAACATATAATTAGGTAATTAACATTTATATTAACAAAATCAATCAAAGTTATGAGAAAGAAACTTATTCTCTTCTTGATGTTAGCTCTGTTTGGAAGCACCAGCTTCCTGAGAGCTGACGAAGTGACAATTGGTGATCCTACATCTACTACCACCAATTCGTACCTTCCTGGGTATTCGCTCTACGAATACTCTTTGTCTCAGCAAATCTACACTGCTGATGAGATTGGCATGGGAGGTACCATCAATTCCATCACCCTGTGGCTGAAGAACACTTCGAGCTATGCTCGTAACTACAACATCTACATGGCGGAAACAACCGAAACCGCTTTTGCCGATGGTACAGCATGGGTAAGCATGGATGCCAGCAATTTGGTTGGCACCTATACTTTAGACAATGGCATTGCCACTCCTGTTGAAACAGCTATTACTCTTAGCACGCCTTTCACTTACTCTGGCACTGGCAACCTGGTGCTCTGCTTCCAGGATGCTACCGGTTCATGGAGCAGCGGTGCAGGTGGTGTCCAAATGACTGCTACAGGCAACCAAGCCATCTATGCTTATCGTGACGGTACTGTTTACGACCCCAGCGGTACCGGTGTTAATGGTACGCTTTTGGCTGTTAAAAACGTGGTAAAACTCGACATCACTCCTGGCGGTGGCGGCGGCACATCAGGCGAACTCACAGTTCATGATGGCACAGGCACCAATGCCTATGTACCCATTTACGGTTTCTATGGCGATGCTTACCTGAAATGCGAAATGGTTTATCCCGCTGCTGAACTGGCAGCCATGAACGGTAGCACCATCAATAGCATGAAGTTCTATCCAAGCAGCCCTGCACCTGAAGCTTGGACTAGCACTTGGCAAGTCTTTGTTAGTGAAGTGACTGATGCTACCATTAGCGATTTTGCTGGTCCTGGTACAGTCGTTTATGAAGGTCCCCTCGATGGCACACAATCTGAGATGGAGATTACCTTCACTACTCCTTATCAATACAATGGCGGCAACTTGTTGGTTGGTGTGTACAATATCACTACTGGTAACTACAAGAGCGTAACATGGGCCGGTGAGGCAGTTACTGGTGCTTCAGTGCAAGGTTACAACTACAGCAGTTTGAGTGGCGTTACTGCTTCTCAGCGCGACTTCCTGCCCAAGACCACCTTTGCCTACACCACTGCTGGTGGTGGCGGCGGCAGCTGGAACCCCAACCAAAGCATTCCTGTTGCTGAAGTCATTCTCACCGCTCCTGAGTTCAACGCTCAGAACGTGGCCAGCCCTGTGACCCTCACTTGGGAAAACGACGACAACGGCTTTGAGTATAAAGTGGAATTCGGTACTACCTACGGTAGCCAAGAAGTCATCATCGATTGGGATACCATCACCAGCAAGGTTGGTAGCACCCAGGTGACCCTGAACCCGAACACCCGCTACTTCTGGAAAGTGTATAATAGAAACACCGCTACCGGTGTGGATGGTGTCGCCAGCGAAATGGGCGTGTTCACCTCCGAATTCAACACTCCTACCAACGTGAAAGTTGTTCCTACCGAGATCTTCACCGACGGCTCAACCGTCGTGAAATGGAGCATCGTGGGCGGCGCCATCGGCGAACTCCCCGAGACCACCATCGGTTCCGGCTCTGGCACCAGCGGCTATCTGCCCTGCTACAACCTTTACAACTACTCACTGACTCAGCAACTTTTCTCTGTCGATGAAATCGGCAGCGCCGGTATCATCAACAGCATCACCTTCAAACCTCAAGGTTCCATCACCCGTAACCTTCAGGTCTATATGGTGAATACCGATAAGGCCTCATTCTCGGGCAATTCCGACTGGATTACCGTCACCGCCGACGACCTCGTGTTCTCTGGCAACGTGGCCATGGCCAGCCCTCAAACCACCATCACCCTTGAAGATCCCTTCATGTTCGACGGCGATCACCTCGCCATCATCGTGAACGACCTCACCGGCACCTGGACCAGCACCGTTTCCTATGCTACTTTCGATGCCACGGCTCAGGGTATCTATATCTATCAGGATGCCTCGGCCTACAACCCGCTCGCTCCTACCGGCTATAGCGGCACCGTGGCGAATTTCAAGAACCAGATCATCATCAACAAAGACCGTGGCGCCGCTCCCGCCAACCGCGACCTCGTCGGCTGCAACGTCTATGTTGTCCCGGATACCGAAAATCCCGACAGCAGAGTGCTGATGAACGTTGACGGTCCTATCACCGAACGTCAATACACCCTCACCGCTGCCCACATGGCAGAACTGGGTGTCACCCCATACAACATGCCTGATGGTATCCAAGTCGCCGTCACCGGCGTCTACGACTACGGCGAGTCCAACATGACCTATGCCAACAGCGCTCTCTTCATCTCTGGTTACGGCCTCGTCGCCGGTAACGTGAAAGATCTCATGACCGCTGAGAACCTGGCTGACGTCACCGTGAAACTCGATGGTAAAGACGAATTCAATAACACTGTCCACTACCAAGCCACTACTACCGCTGCTGGCACCTACATGCTCAGCAACGTGAAGTTTGGTACCTATACCATCACCGCCTCTAAGGAAGGTTATGAAGACGCCGTGGTCGAAGACTTCGCCGTCGTCTCCACCGTTCCTGTGAACACTCCCGACATTATCTACATGCACGAAGGTTACAATGCTGTGTATAAAGTCTTCGCCGCTGAAGGCGATGTGCTTGGCGCTCAAGTAGCCGACGTCATCTGGTC
>JAEEGG010011286.1_pt1 | contig 19544 bp, 17 predicted proteins | sample 9134161 | NCBI WGS metagenome assembly JAEEGG01 (sample SAMN16246543, study PRJNA631951) | gut metagenome | biome: gut microbiome; feature: rumen; material: CR-attached | host: Bos | place: Iran: Karaj | collected 2018-10 | reverse complement strand
ATAAGATCCTGTTAAACAAAACAGTCATTCTGGGAGCGCTATCCGTTGCGGCGATGCTGCTGTGCTATGTGGCATCCATGAAGATGACCAGCGCTGCCTCGGCGATCGTTCTGGAATATACGGCACCTGTTTTCATCGTTCTGTTTGAAGCTGTGCTTTTCCATAAAAAGCCGACAGGACTCGATCTGATCGTCTGCCTGGTCGTGTTCTTCGGGATCGTTCTGGTGGTCAGCGGAGGATCAGAACACAGGACGCTTGCCGGAGACTTGCTGGCGCTGCTTTCGGGCGTCTTCTATGCACTTACGATCATGCTGAACGATTTCAAAGGAGGAGACTCTCTGTCATCCGTTCTGTTCGGACATATGCTGACGGTACTGATCGGTCTGCCTTTCATCCTGAAAGAAACAGATTTCAGCATCCATACCCTGCTGCTGGTTGCGGCTTTGGGCATCTTCCAGGCCGGAGCGGGATATACACTGCTGACGGTAGGTCTGAAACATTGCGAAGCTTTGTCCGGTTCCCTTGTCGCCAGCATCGAGCCGGTGCTCAATCCGATCCTGGTAGCCATTTTTTACGGTGAATACGTTTCATCGAAAGCAATCATCGGCGCGGCGATCGTCATCGGTTCGATCTGTATCTATAATATCCTTCGGATGAAAAAAGCCAAAACGGCCGAATAATAGATTCCGCTCTCGTCAGACCGCAATTGGATTATCACTTATAACGGTCGTTCATATACTGCCGGTCCCGTTCAGTAACGGACAGCCTGCAAGTACAGTATTCAACATAAGCGAAGAAAAGAAAAAAATGAGACCATGAGAGTTTATAATATGCCGGTTATCAAGATTGAGTAGGACAGCAAAACAGGACATAACCGAAAGGGAATGTCCTTTTTCTTTTGATCATATCCGTCTGATTATTGACGCAAGAATCGTGATCATCAACAGAATAGACCATTCTTTATCTTTCAAACGATAACAAATGTCCCTGTTGGCAGAATCAGGGACAATCCTATCTGATCAGCAATCGATTTCCAGACAGCCGTTGAATTTCGCAAAATTGCGTAAGGTTCTTTCCAATGCGGCATCCATCTTTTTCGTCTGCCGGACACCCGGTTCCCACCAGAGTCCCTTTACGCGAAGAACAATTTCCTTGCGATCCACCGCGGTATCGATCCGTCCGACAAAACGGTCCCCAAAAAGAATCGGCAAGGTATAGTATCCGTATCTGCGTTTTTCAGCAGGAGTATAGATTTCCCATGAGTAGCGAAAATTCCATAGCGATAAGATCAGCGCCTTGTCCCAAAGCAGCGGATCAAGTGGCGCAATGAACGACATCCTCGGTTTAAGATCTGCCTTCCCTTCAAGAATTGTATGCATAAGCGGATCATCTTCAGATCGGTAATAAAACGGCGTTTTTATCCCTTCTACCGTCAAAGGAACGATATTACCGTTTTTTGTCAGATAAGCAAAGATCTTTTTGCGTTGTTCCGCATTCATATCGATGCCAAGAAAAGCCGTACTGTTTTTATCCCAAAGCAGTCCTACCGCCCCGATTCTTCTTAACACACGCCAGGCTAGGTATTCTTCTTCGTTCCTGCATGGATTTTCTGCATACAGGATAGACGCCGGCAGATATCTGCTGGAAAGGTCGTAATACTTGCGGCTTCCGTTTTTATGATGGATGATCAGTTCGCCATCCGCATATAACTGTTCCAGGACCGATCTTGCCGCCTTGGACTTTTTGTGCCAGTTCCCACTCCAATGCATGGACGAATGCCAGAAGATCTCCCCTTCGATCGGAAGCGTATCGCTGCAGACCGGACCGTTCTTCTCGATGTAAGCGATAGCCTGTTCTTCCAATTCGCCTAAACCGTCGAAAGTACTTCCAAGTTCGCGACTGTGTTGCCGATACGCAGAAAAATACGGCCAGTCCTCCATCGGCCAGATGGACAGCTCCTTATCGACATAATCCGCCAGTTTCCGGTCCTGATAAAGCAGCTCCTGAAGCATTGTTTTCTTGAAACCTTTGACCCGGGACTGCAAAGTCAGTTCCGCGTTTTTTCCGCATACATCGACAGGATCATATTGTATGCAGCCTGCCTGACGGATGAAAGAATATGCCCCTTCTTTCCCAATGAAACGGTATGCGCCTATCAGCCCTTGTTTTGCCAGAATGAACTGTCTGGCTTGCTGTTTGGTTATCGTAAGCATCATTGTCTGCCACCCTGTTTGTGCAAAAAGTCCTTTTCATGGAAAAACACGGTCATCGCAACAGGCGATATCCGGTTTCGTTTTTATGTTCTTCAGAGAAGTCATCTAATCAAAGCAGAGGTATCGAGCAACAGACTCTCTCGGAGCTTATTCGATACCGGTCTTAGGTACTCTGAAATACTCCGTATCTGATATCTTATTCCAGATCGCTTTGAAGCGATGATCCCCGGTTACGGTATAGCTTTGTCCTGCATAGTATCTCGATCCTTGCCAGAAAGCAAACACATAACCGTCTTTGCTTGGCTCAGGCAATTTGATGACCGTACCTTCCTCGCATTCGACGGTATATGCCGGTTTTCCATTGTAGGAACCGCCATCCAGGTCAAATATAAGAGTGAAGAGCTTCGCCGTCTCGACCGTGACCGTGACTTCCGAAGCAGGCATGGTGAATGTTTTGTCTTCGCTAACTTCGACTCTGTTTCCTTCCGGATCGCTGACGAGAATGCCTTTTATCAGATATCCTTCCACTTCCTTCAATGAGACAGAAACCGTATCGCCGGCAGCTGCTGTCTTCGGATCGACATCGATGTAACCTAGCGAATCTTCCGAAACACTGACGGAATAATATCTGATAAACACCGCCGAGACCGTGACGTTGGATTCAGGCATAATGAATTCGTAGCCGTCTGCCGTTTCGGTCACATCGACTTCATTTTCGTTGGCATCCTTCACACTGATCGAACCCAGCCGATAGTTTTCATCGGGGCTGATACTAAGGGTGACGGTATCTCCGCCATTTGCTTTTGTTCTGTTCGAAACCACGCTGCCGTTTTCTGTTTCATTGACAGTAACGGTGTATTGATTCTTGTTGACAATCAAAACATCTGTGGCGTGATTGTTGTTAGCGTCAACGATGGTCTTATTGTCAGATTTGAGTTTTCCGTTTGCAGGCTTCTCGATGGTCAGCTCGTTGCCAAGAACGATGCCGGCATTACAATAGATACCGCTCTCGTCGGTGTTTCCTTTTGCAGCTACGCTTACGATGCCGTTGCCGATCGTCATCAGTCCTTCGCTGGCGATACCGATATCGGTGGCTTCGCTCTTTATCTTGCCTCCGCTGATCGTCAGCTTCTGGTCAGTAATAATGCCTATTGCATCATTGCCCTGTGCATAAGCATCGATTTCTCCGCCGCTTATGACCATCTCCCCCCAAATGCCATCATCAGCCCAGAAAGAGATCGCATTCGATGAAATACTCTGTCCGAGCGAATAAGCCTTGGCGGTGATCTTGCCTCCGGATATCGTGATGCCTTCAAAAGTACTGATCGCATCGTTTCCAATCAACGAGCCTGATCCTGAACATGTTACGATGAGTTCGCCGCCTGAAATGTCGATCGTCTTCCAGCGGGTTCGAATGCCGCAGCCATAATCATCGGATATGCTTTCTATCTGCAGCTTTCCATCCGACATGGTAAAGCTTCCCTCGCAGATTCCATCGGCATAGATTCCCTTCGAATGAAGCGTTATGTCGCCTCCGCTGATTACCGTATCTCCTACGATCCCCATCGAATCATAGCCGCTGGTGATGTCGATTTTAACCGTACCGCCGCTGATCTTGACAGTTTTCCCCATTAAACCGGTCGGATTGCACAAAACGCCTCCGGTCGATTCCGCCGTAACGGTAATCGTTCCATCTTGGATGCAGAGAGTGTTGCCGGCTTTCATGCCATAGGTATCGTCCGCATCCTTGACATCTACTGTAATATTCCCTCCCGCTATGGTCAGGCTTCCGCCTTCGACCAGGATTCCGTATTGCGAACTCTTCAATGTTGCATTGCCTTGAACGATCAGGTCGAGATTCTTTGCGTGAATCGCTTTTTCGAGTTCCGTGCTCAAGACAGGCGAGTCTAATGTAAGGATCCCGGATGATGGATCATATTTGGCTTTCCCGCCATCGCCGAGAATGTCATCTTTATTTTCAGAAGTGACTGGAATGCCTCCGACCCACAGGTCATAAGACTCCGGCTCTTCCGCCCTGACCGCTCCGCAAGGGCTCAGAACAAGCATCGTCATTGCAACCACAAGAATATTCAAAGCTGTTTTTCTAAGATATTTCATTCATGCTGCTCCTATCGAAAAGAAGATTATTGTTTAATTATTACTTATTATATATCAAAAAAGATCATGGACATCAAAGCGCATCGGTCACATGATCTTTCTGTCTCAAGACATCATTTCATCAACGCTCACCACTCTTCGAGCGTTTTCTCTTTATCGATCGTCTTCCAGACCTTGCGATAAACGCCAATGAAGACGGCCAACTGAAAAGCCAGCTGTACCAGATAGACGATCGTCGTTCCGGCATCGCCGGTCGTATAGGAAGCACTGTCATCCATGCCCTTGAACGCAAATATCTCGTCCAAAAAAGACGGCAGGAAGTCGTTGAGACCATGCACCAGCGCCATCCCGAAGAGATTCCTGGTCTTCCAGTAGACGAACATGAAGGTCGCTGATGTCAGCGCCAGATTGGCGATTTTTAGTATAAACTGCAGGATCTGCTGCGGATCGTTAAAATCCGCGCCTGACACATGGACATATCCGAAGATCAGGCCGGAGATCAGCGATGTCCACAGAAATGGATGCATGGTTTTTTTAAACAATGGAAGCAAAGCATCGCAAGCGCAGCAGCGATAGCATGCTTCTTCGTAGATGCCCACCAGCATCATGCAGACAAAGAAGAGGATCAGTTTCATCATCCATCCATCTTCAAGTGCAGGCTTGTCATCAAACAGGGTAAACAGGCCCATGAAAAAGAAAAGAAGCGGGAAGATCAGGTTAGGAAACAGCGTTCTCACTACGTAACCAGTCTGACGGAACATCGTCTGAAAAGTCTTCTTTCCGGAAATCAGATACAGAAAGAGCAGCGTTACGGCGCTGATAACGAGCGATTCCACAAGCGATTCATATGGACTTTCAGGCATCAGTTTGTAGAAGTGTATCATGATCAGGATCATCACGACGACACTCAGCAGATACAAAGCTAACTTCAGCAGTTTCGGTTTACTATTCTCTTTCATTTCATCCCCTCTGATTTATTTCATCTTTTTTATCATAGCAGGTTTATCCAAACCAGTTTATAGTAACGAACTAAAAAAACGCCGTTTTTCTCTAAACGGCGTTTTTGTATTCCGTGTTGAACTCTTTTTTAGTGCGACACTTCGTAATTCTTGTCGTTGATGTTGATGAGGTGGTCGCCGATCCTTTCCACATCGCTCGCCAGCTTCAGGAACTGGGCTCCCGCTTCCGCGCTGCAGAGGTTCTTGCCCAATCTGGCGATATGATTCTCCGCCATCCGGGCAGTAAGGTCATCGACCTTGTCTTCGATCTTCATCGCCTTGACAAAGCTCTGTCTGTTTCCGGTCTCATAGACTTCCATGCTCAGATCATAGAGCTGATTGATCAGATCCGTGAGTTTCCTGACTTCTTCTTTTGCGTCATCGGAGAGTTTCTCGTCATATTCGATCAGATTGTTTGTATATTCCATGATATTTTCGCTGTAATCGCCGATCCTTTCGATATCGGCAATCGTCTTATAGGTCGAGCTCAGATAAAGATAGTCTTTTCTGCTGATATTGTTCGAACCGGTCAGTTTCACGATATATTCGACAAGGCTCTTGTTCAGGAAGTTCAGTTCCTTCTCATTATCCGCAAACACTTTCTTATCGGCGATATTCTGTTCAACGAAGGAACGGATGGAATCATTGAAATTGCGCATGGCGATGCTTGCCATATTGATGATTTCCTTCTTCACCTGAGAGACCGCGATCGCCGGTGTCATCAGCATGTTTTCATCGACATAGTAGAATCTCAAGATCTCCTGATCCTGCTCGCCATCCGGAACGATCTTCTTCGACAGCGAAACAAACAGATCGGTAAAAGGCAACGCAAGAAGCACGGAAGCGATATTGAAGATCGTATGGAACATCGCCAGCTGGAAATGCGGCGTCCCCGGGAACATGTTTTCGAAGAAGATGCCGATCGAATAAGGGCTGGCCACTTTGATCAAGGTATCGATCAGAAGCACCAGCAATGCTCCGCCGGTATTGAAGATCAGCTGGATCACGGCCGTACGTTTGGAATTGGTATTGCTGGACATGGCGGCCATCATGCCAGTAAAACAGGTCCCGACATTCGCACCCAAAGTGATGTAGATTCCTTGCTCGAGACTGATCAGGTTCGCTGCGACCATGGTGATTGCGATCGAAGTCATCGCCGCGGAAGAATGGATGATCGCCGTGATGATCGCCCCTGCCGCCATCAGGAAAACGACATTGTTCAGCGAAGAAAGGAAGATCTTCAGGCTTTCCAGTTCGGAAAAAGACTTCATCGAAGAAGACATCAGACCCAGGCCGATGAAAAGAATGCCGAAGCCGGAGATGATTTCCCCTGTTTTCTTCAGATTATCCTTCTTGGCGATCGATGAGATAATGACACCCAATCCGGCGAATGAGGAAAACAGGATGTTGAGGTCCACCGTTTTCGCATTGAACAAGCCTAAGGCTACGATCTGCCCGCTGACCGTCGTTCCGATCTCGCCGCCGAAAACGATGGTCGCTGCCTGTGTCAGGGAAAGGATCCCGGCATTCACGAAACCGATCGTCATGACCGTCACGGCGCTGGAACTCTGTATCAGAACGGTGGCAATGATGCCGATGCAAAGACCGATGATCTTGTTGTCGGAAATCTTGGCGAATGTTTTTTTCAGCCTTTCGGAACTGGCGGCTTCCAGGTTGCCGCTGATCATCTTGAAAGCGATCAGATACACGCCGATTCCTGCACATAGTTCCAGAAGATGTTCGATAATTTCTATTCTACTCATAGGCAGATCCTCCCAAATATGCCATGATCCCGCGGGATCTGTAGTTCAGATGAGCGTCTGTAAATAACCATGTTCTCCAATCGTTTATTCACGGACGGCTATCTGTTAAAAGTACCAAAAGCGGCAACTGCCTCGTCAATGGTCATCGCACCGGTTCCGACCATGTAGACCGCCTGCCTCAGCTGTTTGACTGCATCATCTGTCAGACCGATGACTTCCGGAGAAAGGATCCGCGATTCCGGAATGGTTCCGAAAGCGGCATACATGCTGTTGAACGACAGGTCTCTGGTTGGCGACATAAGTCCTTTCTTCTGTGCCATTTCGTTCAGTTCTTCTGACGTGATCAGGAAACGCATAAATTCATTGGCCATCTCCAGATTCGGGCTGTCTTTGTTGACAGAGAACTGCAGATTCGGCATATCAAGGAAGTTTGCGCCTTCATCAGACATCGGAACCGGAGCAAAAGCATAGGAAAAAGGATTGGCGATAAATGCCTCGGAACGGCTTTCCCGCTTCTTGGTTCCGGAGACGGTATCGCCCGAACAGGTCATCATGGGCACATCACCCTCGAAAAAGCGAAGGATCACGGCGTCATAGTTGTTTTCGATCTGCGCGCAGTTCTCAAGATCCACATGTGCATCATTCAAGAATTGCACGATTTTTTCCAGAGAAGGGCGCATATACTCGCCGGCGAAAGGATCGATCGAATTGAACTTTCTGACCGCGTCCGCATCCTGTGCCACGGTTCCGCAGAAGAATGGATAGATCGTCAAGGTAAAAAGAGATGTGGTTTCTTCTTTACAGAAGCCCATGATCGGGTTTTCATAGCCTTTTTCACGGAATGCGTCGCATACTGCCACCAGTTCCTGATAAGTCTCGGGAACGCTCAGTCCTTCTTTTTCAAACAGATCGTTATTTACGAGCATGCCATAGGTATTTGAAAAAACCGGGATCATCGGTAACGTACCGTCTTCCGTATTCAGAATGATGTTGCTGCGTATGCAGTCCAGATCAATGCCAAGCGCTGGATCGGACAGATCCTCGGCATGATCTATGGAAGACTGATACTGCTCGCGGCCATACATCCATGAGTAATTGACATAGATATCGGGAGCCTCATCCCCATTCAGGACCGTACCGATCATGTTGTTAAAGTCGTCGATCTTCGTGTATTTCAGTTCCACATTGGGATAATACTCGTTGAAGCGATCGAACTCGGCTTCCAGCGCTTCGAAATTATCGTAACCGCCGGCAACATTGATAAAACAGTTGACGGAAGTGTCCAGAGAAGGAACAAAGCCTTCCTCCGTCACTGTTTCCTGCTCTTTCGGTCCGCAAGCGGTCAGACCCGCCAGCAGCAATACTGCCAATAGCGTACAAATCGTTTTTTTCATAGCTATTTCCTTTCTTCCTTGATTCTTCGAATCTCCTTGATGACCAGTTTGATATCGACAGGCTTTGCGATATGCCCGTTCATTCCTGCATTCAGACATTCCGTGACATTCTCGGAGAATGCGTCCGCCGTCATGGCGACGATCGGAATGGAAGACGCCCAGGAATTCTCCAGGTTCCGGATCGCTCTTGTCGCGTCCAGGCCATTCATTTCCGGCATCTGTATATCCATAAAGATCAGCTGATAGCTTCCTTCTTCTGCCGTGCGCATCCGATCTACGCAGATCCGTCCGTTTTCTGCACGGTCCGCAGTGATTCCGAACATGGCAAGCATGGCAGATATGATCTCCCAGTTGATATCGTTGTCCTCGGCCACAAGAACATGCAATCCCTGCAAGTCGGAGTAATCATCTTCCGGTTCATGGGAGGATTCTTTGCCGATCAGATTGTTGATCTTGTTGTAGAGCGTCGAGCGGAAAAGCGGCTTGCTGACAAAACCATTTGCGCCCGCCTCTTTTGCCGTATCTTCGATGTCGGACCAGTCATACGCGGAAATCAGCAAGATCGGAACATCCGTTCCTATCTCCGAACGGATCTTGCCGATCGTTTCAGCGCCATCCATCTCAGGCATTTTCCAGTCGACCATGATCACGCCGTAATCCCGTCCGGAAAGATGTCTGTTTCGAATCATTTCAAGCGCTTCCGACCCGCTTCTTGCCTGTTCCGCCGAAGCACCAAGAGATCTGAGGGTATTGGCGGTCGTTTGAAGCATGATCTCATCATCATCGACGATCAGGACTTCGATCGGTTCAAGCTGCATATCATCCCGCTGATTCTCAGCTACCGGAATATCCAACGTGACAGTGAAAGTCGTTCCCTTGCCCTGTTCGCTCTGGCAATCGATCGTACCGCCAAGCAGTTCGACCATCTGTTTCGTAATAGCCAGACCAAGACCGGTCCCCTGGATGCTGTTGACACGGCTGTCTATCTGGCGCGAGAAAGGCTGATACATGTTCGCCATAAATTCCGGACTCATGCCGATGCCCGTATCAGACACGGTATAAACCAGCCGTATGCAATCGGGTTTATCGCTCTCCTCCTCGCGCATATCTACGCTGACTTGTCCTCCCGGTTCCGTGTATTTGATGGCATTGGAGAGGATGTTGATGTAGATCTGGTTCAGACGAAGCTGGTCTGTATACAGATATTCCTTTTCCATCTGATTGATATGGAAATTGAATCTGATGTTCTTTTCCTTGATCATCGGCTGTGAAATATTCACAAGGTTCTCGACCGTTTCCACGATAGAGAACTTCATAGGACTCAGTTTCAGTTTTCCGCTTTCAACTTTGGAGATATCCAGAATGTCGTTGATCAGCGTCAGCAGATGATTGCTGGCAAGGCTGATCTTTCGAAGGCTTTCCCTTGTCGACTCCACGTCTCCCAGATTCTTTTCGGCAATCGTCGTAAGACCTATAATGGCGTTCATCGGCGTACGGATATCATGGGACATGGTCGAAAGGAAATCGGTCTTCGCCTTGTTTGCGGATTCGGCTTCCCTGGCTGCGATCAACAGACGTTTGTTGATGTAAAGGGTATAGAACAGATCGATCAGGAACAGAACCAGCAAGCCGATGGAAACGATTCCGACCAGCAGCCAGTTTTCCTGACTCGCATGGAGATCCTTCGCCGGCACGAAACCGAGCAGCGTCCATCCCGCAGTATCGGCGACAGGAGTATAGGCAAGGATGCACTCCTGTCCGTGCGAGTCGAGCATTGAAACAGACCCGGTCGCCGAAGTGATCCGGTCAAACAGTTCTTTCGACGATACGGGATCCGTCGGATTATAGGATTTGTAGAACTCAAATAAACTGGAGTTCTTGAAACTGTATCCTTTCAGAATATAATTGCCGTCAGCGTCGATCATAGAAAGCTCGGCATTGACGAATTCTACCTGCGGAAAGACCCATTTCTCTTCCAGCTCCGCGATAGGCACCAGCCGAAGCAGAACTGCGGCTTCAGAACTATCACTCTGCGGGTCATAAAGTTCGACCCTGTTGCAGAAAGCCAGCGACTGTACGCCATTCATCGGATTGGTGAAAGCGCGGGTGATGTTGATCGATTTTCCGACTTCAGCGATCCATTCCACATCCTCCAGAAGACCCAGCCGTTCATAGGAAACCGCATAGTCATCGTTCGTACCCTGTTTAGGACGCGTAGAGAGACCGGTGAGCGTATCCAGGGAAACAAGATGCGCAGAAGTGTTTGTGAGCACATGGGAACTGCGGATATAATCTGCCGCCTCCTCCATGGTCATATCCCGGTTGTTGATATACTGCGCCCAGATGTCGCAGATCCGCTGTTCGCCTTCCAGGTAGTTCTCCGTCACGTGCGCCATAGTGATCGTGGTATTTTCAAAATGTTCTATCTGCCTCTGGTAGGAGATCCTGCTTTCAGAGCTGGTGTAAATGATAACAAAAACCAATATGGCAACCGCGATAAGTACGTTGGCAATGATTATTGATTTTTTCTTCATACTCTAGTCTCCTTGAGAAAGTCATGCCCCAGATGCCGGCATTCGCCTGAACCGGAAGCAGGGTGCGGCAGTTCATATTTTTTCTATATATTTATTATATATGAAAACAGGGCCGTTTCGACCCTGTTCCTATTCATCGTTTGCATCGGACTTGAATGTATGCTGTTTTCTGTATTTTGCCATCTTCAAAACAAGAGATGCCGCACCTGGTCGTATCTCGCTTATTTCATCTTCCGAAAGCGTTCGTAAATGTACCTGTAGAATTAACGCGAACGTCCCCAGATTTCAGATGAAGATCCTATCGGTACAACGTTATACTGACGTCTTCCTTCCCCAGAAGATCTCTGAGCTGATCCTCAGAAAGTTCGATATGACCGAGTCTAGTGTAAGCCCAAGAATTGGAACCGTAGAATACTACGATATTGTTTCCTGCATATAGGACGATGTCCCCGGGACTTGTCGTGATCTGCCTGTCATCTCTGACAATGCTCTGGCCAAGTCCGCCGACCTGCTCGAAACCGCCATACATGGACATCTGTACCATCAATGGCTGATCCGATATCATATCCATGATCGCCCTTACGGAATCATTATCTTCCCATATTACCGGTACTTCTGCATCGCTGATTATAAGTTTCATTTCCAGATCCTCCTGATTGCTGTCTTTCTCTGCCGTTTCTGTTTTGTCTGTTGCCTGTTCTTCGTTTTCTCTTAAGGCTGAACATCCGGCAAGAATGACCAGAAACAAACAAATCCCTATCATACGCTTGCTTATCACTGTTCGGTTTCCGCCTGAAATGATTGTTTTCATCTTTCGTTCTCACTTTCGTTCAATGCCATTGCTATCAAGCCAGGCGGATACATCTTCGGACATCGTTCCTCCGCCGGAATAATGGATCGACAATCCTTCTTTCATGATCGAATCCGGCGCAAGTATTGCGATCGCCGCTTTCGGTGTCATAAAGACTTTACTTTGAAAAACAGCCTGTTATGGAAAGCGTTCGCAGATGCGCCTGCATCTTTTTTTGAAACCTTCAACGGGTATAAGAGAATTCAAGCCTTATCCCAGAGTGATCTCCATGTGCAATCCGGTAAGCCGGAGTTATCAAAACGAGACCGGCAGATATGCCGCAATTACAGCCAGTAATAGGGACGGAAGCATATTTGCCACGCGTATCGTTTTCCCCCATACCAGGTTTATGCCGACGCAGAATATCAAAATGGAACCAATCAATGAAAGATATGCCACTGCCAGATCCGTCATGATCGGAGAAACCAGCCTGGCAAGAAGAGTCATGGCACCTTCGAATACCAGAACCGGGATCGCTGAAAATGCGCTTCCTTTCCCCAATGAAGAAGTCATCACCGCAATGATGATAAAATCCAGAACGGCTTTGACAGCCAATGTAGAATAATCCCCCATGATTCCATCCTAAATTGCCCCCACGATAGCCATGGCACCGATGCAGACCGTCAGCGATGCTGTAACAAAGGCGTTCACAAAGTCCTTGTCTCCGCGATTACCGGTTCTGTCCTTCAGCCATTCTCCAAACTTTTCAAAGCTTCTTTCGATTCCGATCAATTCTCCGGCTGCCGTACCGAGCGCAAGGCAAAGAACGACCAGCATGGATTTTCCGCTCACCATACTGTTCCCCTCAATAGACATCATCCCCTGCATGGCTCCTGCGATCGCGATAAACAGCACACTGACTCCGCATGCCTTATTCAGAGCATCCTGCTGTTCCTGACGAAACAGTCTTCCGGCAAAATGACCGATCAGTCCTCCAGAAACAATAGCGATCGTGTTGATTATGGTTCCTAATCCTATCATGCAATTCTACCTGTATCCCGCTTTTTCTTTCTCTTTCATTATGAAGAACGATATCTGTCAGTCACCTGACATTCATCTATTCTACACCCGTCTTAGGAAAAACGAATTCCGGAGCCGGTTCCGGATATATGCGTTGGCCGTCAAACCTGTCACGAAACTGAAAGCTCGGTGAAATTCATAGCTCGACGTGTGCACCTGCTTCGCTAAATCTTCATAGTTGATCTCTTCGAGCAGATGCTCCTCCATATACGTGATGGCTTTCTGCAATGCTTCGATCCATTCCATACTTTCTTCCTCCTGCTTACACGTTCATTATGAACGCAATCAGGAATAAGTACATTTCCTTGTTTGCGAAGATTTGTCAGCTGACTCTTTGGCGTTAAATCATTATCGATACTAATAGCATGATCCGGTTATAAGATATAAAGTGATTTGTTTTCTGATTCTATAAACCAATTGCAGCAAGTTGACAGCCAAAAGGCATCGACAGTCTCAAATATATCAGGCTTTCGAGACTTGAAATTTGCCGGAAAGCAGGAGTTTATCAGCCCCTGCTGTAACTATGAGATTCATCCGAAAACTTCATCAAACAGAATCGATATGGAGCCTTCGCTGCAGAATTCCCTGACGGAATAGCCGAGATTCGGAGCCTTGTAGGAAGGATCCGCTCCGGCATCTTTCAGCGCCTGCAATACTTTCTTCAGATCTTCATGAAGTTCGTCTGTAAATAATCTGTCCGTTCCTTCGCGATGCTCCGCATAACTGAATGAAGGAAGGATCTGTTTCGCCTGAAGTGCAAAGCGGTTCAGACCGGAGTTGCCATAGGAATCCAAAGCATTCACATCCGCTCCCATGTTCAGCATCCTTTTCAGAACGGCCAGACCTTCATCGGCTCTTTCTTTTGTTGAAAAAACACGGAAGCCCATGTATTTATCGTTGGTATTCCACCGGCAAAGCATCACCGCACAGTTGATCGCATCATGAAGCACAGGCGTTCTCCAGGCATTGCAACAAGATTCATCTTCCATGAAGTTTACATCTGCGCCATAATCCAGAAGATAGTTTGCGATTGCCGTATTCCCGGTTTTCAGTGCGATCTGTAAAGGCGACTGGCCGTCATCTTTTTTCGGAGGCTGTTTTGCTATGCAGTTGACCAGTTCCGGCTTCTTTTCAATGATCTGCTTTATCGTTTCAAGATCGGCTGCTCTTATGGCAGAAAATAGTTTCTTCATATTCCTAAGCTCCGTCTTATCTTTCTACGCCGACAGAATCTCGCATGCCGACTGTCTCAAGTCTCAGTTCTTTCGTATCGGTTCTGCTGTTCATTTTTGATTTCTTATAAATTATTCAAAATCAATTCCACATTGCAGTGTAATTGCCTGTACCGTTGCCATTTGTTTTATAATACTCATCCATCAAGGAAACATATTGCCAGTTATCCGACCAGGTATCATTCGAACCAGGTATAAAATCCTTCAGTTCAGATTTCTTGGAAGTGATGACCTCCAATCCGTTATCCCAATACTGATGGGCGATATAAAGGTTCTCTTCATCGACGCCGACAACGACCGCAGTCGTGCCATCCCAGGCAATGATGTCCCCGGCTTGGATCTCATCCGGATCGATCTCATCCAGCCAGACAGCGCCCGCATCGCCATTGGACAGGTCAGGAACGCTAAAGATATCGCCTTCCTCATTATTCCCTGCTCCGTAATCGCCAGGGTCGAATCCGGCCTGCACCAGACACCACGTTACAAAGCCGCTGCAATCCAATCCGTTCGGATGAAGAAGAACGCCGCATGACATGTGCATCATGGAACCCCACATGCCGGGTCCTTCAATGATCCCTTTCGGATCGATCAATGCATATTTATCTTCACTTAAATACAAGCCTTTATGATAGAATCTTCCTTCCCCATCGCAGTAGATTCCTCCGGTCATTCTTCCGTTTTCGCAGAAATACGGGATCTTGTAGTCGAAATTCATTGAAAGGAATCTGGCTGCTTCAGCAACCGCCGCTCTGGTCTTATAGCCGGCTTCGTTGATCCTCGCTTCCAGCGCCTTATCCAGATAAGCGGCTTCTTCCGGCGTATAGGCATATTCAAAGATATCCGGCTTATAATTGTCGATATGAGCTTTTGAATAGAGGTCCGATACGGAAATCTCGATCTTTTCATCCGTTTCCGGACGATAGACGAGACAATCGCCGGTTGCGATCGCTCTAAATGAATCGTCTTTGATTTCAAGTACTTCATCACCCGAAAGGAACGTTACCGAATAGTCTCTTGTTTCTTCAAGACAGAGATAAACGCTTTTTGAAACGGGCAAGCTTTCGATGCGGGCAAGTTCCTTCTCTCTAGCGATCCTTTCTTCTTCTTCGATCCTCTGCTGTTCCTGGATGGCCAGGACTTCAAGATATTTGCTTCGATAATGGAAGAAAACAGGTATCAGCAGTACGCTGATAAAAGCCAATATAAAAATAACGATCTTCTTATTTTTCACAAATCAATATTAGCACAATATGAAAAAAATATCTGTTTTTGCGCTTTTGGATAAACCAGAGACATCAAATAAACAGATCCAGGGAAATACTTCTTGATATAGTTTTTAACATGAAAAAACCGATGATATCACGCTTCGGATAATCCGGTTTCATCTTCGTCGTCTCTGGTATCGATCAGATAGGCGATCCCGCTTCTGCCGTAGCCATAGTTATCCGCGTTCATGATGATCGCGATTGCATAAAGCGTAAATGACAGGGCTTCCGATACAGGGAAACAAAACCAGATGCTGTTTGCACCGAAGAGTTTCGGGATCAGCAAGGTCGTGGTCATACGGAAAACGAAATTGCGCGTCAGCGAAAGGAAAGTCGAGATCTTCTGCGCTCTCAACGCCACAAACATCCGGTTTGCCATGATGCATCCCGCAGTAAAGATCGGTGCAAACAATTCGATGGTCAGTCCGAAATAGGTCATATCATAGAACGACTGGGTAAAGGTCTCCGGATTCATGAACAGACCGACCAGAGGTCTCTTGAGGCACTGTCCGATGATGATCATGGCGGTACAGCCGAAGAACCAGATCTTCAGATTGTTGTAGAGGATCTTCTTCAGCATCTTGACTCTTCGCGCTCCGTAATTATAGGCGATGATCGGTCCGACGGTAGTCGCGAATCCGACAAATGCGGAATTCAGGATCATCCGGATATCGTTAACGATCGATCTGGCAGCGATGCCGTCCGATCCAAGGTAGAACAGAATGGTCCGGTTGACCACGAAAGCCGTCATGCTCATGGTCAGGCTGTTGGTGACTTGAGACAGCGAATAATGCGTCGATTCCAGCAGTGTTTTCCAGTATCCTCTCTGCGGCCGGATGAATCCGATATCGTTCTTTCCCCGCATATAGAAGATGATCCCGACAATGAAATTGGCGATAAAGCCCAGGCTGGTTGCGATCGCCGCACCGGCAACGCCCATGCCCAGTACCACGATGGTGATATAGTCCGTAATGACGTTGATCACGCCGGAAAGAATGCTGTTGAACAGGCCCATGGAAGGTTTGCCTGCTGCAGAATAGAACGAAGAGAAACACATGGACGCCAGTTTGAACGGCAGCGTGACGAAAGTGATCGCCACATAGGTCTCCGTATACTGCATGATATCCCGTTCCGCTCCCAGGAACGATAGGATCTGATCGTCGAAAGTAATCACCAGAGCGGCGAATGCTATGCCGAAACCGATCGCCATCAGGATCATTCTGGTAAAGATCCGTTTCGCTTCTTCCTTGTTTCCCCTGCCCATCTCCGTCGCGGCATAGGTACAGGCTCCCAGGCCGAAAATGTGCGTCATCGCCAGGATCAGTCCGTCTACCGGCATCAGGATCTTTATGCCGGCCAAAGCATTCTGGCCGACGAAACGCGATACGAAAAGAGCGTCATCCAATGTTTCAAACAGACGGGATGACAGACTGGTCAGCAGTCCGGGCAAGGCAAACTTCAATAAAGACGATAAAGTGAAGTCCTGCCCTATTCTCGAATTCTTTTCTTCGCTCATATGTTTTCTTTCGTATCCGTATCGATATTTACTCTATCATTATAGCGGTTCGCGAACAGAATAGGAACGGATATATACCCAGGACGTTTCAGTCATTCATCCAGTATTTTTCTTTCCGATATATGGCATAATGATGAACGACCTCATATTCCGGATCGTGCCAGATTTCCTGATAGATGACGTCATGATGGATGATATAAGAGTCGCAGGACTGGCAGTGCGGTTCATCGATCGCAACATATTCGTTATGCCAGCCGGAATAGCCGGTCTGCGACAGGTGTTCGTTGATCCCTCCCTGGAACTGTTCGCCGCAGCTGTTGCATACTTCGACTTCGATCATCGTTGATCCGAAGACGGCGCAGTATGTCACCTCCTCATCCCAAGCCTCAGCTATCAGCACGCTTTCATAGTACCCGTCTCTGACCGTGATCCGTTCATCCCAGGCTTCCGATACCAGCACGTCACGATATTCCCAATGTCCGCCATCTTCTGTATGATCAGATGGAAAAGAAACATTGGAATATGGAACGTCATCGGCGTTCGATGTACCGGGTGAATGGTCGGATGAAGAAGGAACGCCTTCCCTGCCGCTTGCACTTTCAGTTCCATCCGCCGGGATCTGGATCTCCGACGTCGGATATGGTTTCTTTTTCCGATCGGCGGTCCCGATGTATCCTTCCTCTTTCGATGCATGTTTCGAAACCGCTTCCTGATCGTTTTCCATACCGGATGACTGCGGGATCGCAGCAGATTCCTTCTGGCTGCAAACCTCATAAACAGCCGCGGCTGAAAACAATAAGACCAGCAGAAAAGCCTTAAGAAATGATCTGTCTTTCATATGATATTCTCCCTGACTATCCGCGACCGTGAGACCATTATACTAGACAGAAACAAGGATGTTAAATCATATTGCGGATATGAAATCAGGAGAAAAAGATCATGTCATACGGCAAACAAAAAGACGTTCTCTCATTGATCCGGATCATGATCAGAACGTCATTTTTTTTGGTATGTCAGGAACTAATCGGCAGTTTCTTCTTTCCAGATGTCGTTTTTTTCCGGATGATTCCTGTTGATCAGGTAAATGGCAATGCACATGATGGCAAGCACCAGGATGGCACCGATACTTCCTTCGACGCCGAAGTCGACATTATAGAACAAGCCGTTCCGTGCGGAAGCTGCTTCCAAGGTAAAGATCGAATAAGCGGAAACGATACCGCTGTTCGGCAGACCGAAAATGATATTCTGCGTAAAGTTCCATGCCATATGGAACGCCATGGCAACCCATAGGGCATCATAGTAATAGACCAGCATCGAGGCGATGATGGCAAAGGAGAATATCTGCATTCCTGCAACAGCTGTAAAACCGGGATTCAGGATATGCATCGCCATGAAGACCAGGGAATTGCCGATGATAGCAACCAGAGGGCTCCTGTATCTTCTGCGCAGTTTCTGGTAGAGATAGAAACGGTCGACCAGTTCTTCACCGCCGGACTGTATGAATACGACGATGATGAAGATCAGCAGCGCTCTATAGTCGAATCCATAGAAAGACAGCTTGATATCACCCGTCAGCAGCGACAGCAGGATGCAGAACGCGTTTGCTCCGAAACCCAGAAGCAATCCGATCAGCAAGCCTTTTACGGAATTGCCGCCCCCATTGTATCTGCAGGCATTCCACATTTTCCGGTTCTTCGGAAAGATGAAAACAAGTGCCAGTATCAGGATCCAGATGCCCAAAAAAGTGAAATATTCCAGGGCAAAATCGGTGATATCGCCATCGCCGGTAAACCAGTCGAAGATCCTCTGACAAGGAATGATCTTGTTGAGGATCATCGTTATCATTGAACCCAGCATCGTAGCCAGAAACGACAGGACGGCAGCGATCGGCAGGATATCGGTGAACCTGCCGCTTTTACGTATGATTTTCTGATACAGTTCTTTCATATTTATCCCCTGAATGTTGTATTGCGAATCCAGATCTTCTCCTTGGAATGCGATCGCTTTTTGTACCGGAAGAACAGATCTGAATCTTGTTCTTTCCGCATAGATCTCTTTCTTTCGACCGCGGATTCCGTTCATTTGAATATCTATTTATATTATATTGATTCTTTTTCGGTTTCATACCATTTCCTTCTTCTTTTGAATCATCCGCCATTCCCTTGATTTCTTTCAAACAAAAAAAATAGTTGACAATTCCTGCAAAAACGAGAATAATGGAAACTATAAAAAATCTGTGTATAGAGGTAGCGATGCAGATGAGTAATGCAGCTAGTCGGCGGACGTTATGCTGCATGAAAGGCAATCATCGCCGAACATTCCCGTCAGGCATAACGGAAATGTGGGGTTACAGGGAATACCTGTATCACTCCTTCGCAAGAAGAGGAGCTATCACTTTCGATGAAATTCGTATGTGATAGTGCATACGATTTTTTATTGAAAGGACAGAGAGTTATGAAGAAATTATTAGTGATCATGATGCTGATGCTGCTGGTCGGATGTGCAACCGGAAACGATGCTTCCGACGAGAGCGTTTTACGTGTGGGAATGGAATGCGACTATGCTCCATTCAACTGGACCCAAATGGAAGACAGCGAAACTGCGGTACAGATCTCTTCCGTCGATTTTGCGGATGGCTACG
>JAEEGG010011285.1_pt1 | contig 19548 bp, 19 predicted proteins | sample 9134161 | NCBI WGS metagenome assembly JAEEGG01 (sample SAMN16246543, study PRJNA631951) | gut metagenome | biome: gut microbiome; feature: rumen; material: CR-attached | host: Bos | place: Iran: Karaj | collected 2018-10 | reverse complement strand
GCAGAAATTAAGTCAATTGTGAATCTCAGGCGTTCTCGTAGAAATAAAAAAAGGGATCACTAAAAAGAGAAATATAGTGATATCAAGGAAGTAACAACGATAAAAAATTTTTGATGGAAAGAAAAAAATTTTTTTTGAGGAGGAACTATGCTATGCGAGGTGATAATATTGAGAAGTTAGGGTAGATTTCAAATCACGTAGATCCACCGGATTCTGATGATTGGTGGCATAGGTTATCTCTTTTACAATCTCGTCATCATCTGCACTGACTTCATATATTCTCACTAAAACATACGCATCATCAACATTCAAATTTTTGTTTCCAGATACGGTCTGATACAGAGTACGACACGTTTGACCTCCATTGATTATCTGCAGACCGTTAACCTTGACAATCCAGTCCTTCTCCTGCAGTGCATTGTAACTGAACTTATCACAAACCATGGTAATGCCATTATTATAAAAAAAGAAGTTGGAACCTTGTCCGCTTTTAAGGCAGTCTGCAATGCTATCGTTTATTTCATTTTTACCAAGATATTTTCTGATATTCTTCTCCAGCAATGAATCGCCATATTCGTTCATCATCCTGACAATTTCAGTTATTTTCACCTTGCCGATTATTACCCGCTTGAAGTTGAAATTTTCCTGAATTGAAAACCCTGACATATTTATAGTTGTATCAATTGGAGTCCTCTTTTTTATATATCCCAATATATCCTGTGTACCGAAATGGACAAATCTGACCTGTTCCTGATCTCCAAATGCATTTTCGATACTCAGCTGTGCGGCATCATTCCATTTATCGCCATTATTCAGCATGACAAAAGTCACATATGGAATAAAACCATCAAGTATCAGAGACCTTATTTCGTCAACAATACGCCGGTTACTTTCATTTAACAAAGTCTTATTTGCCAGATCAAATATTGTATTAACGGTGTTTATTGCCTTTTCAACTGCATTAGATGGAAAGTTTGTGTCTTTATTCAAATCTCTTGTATATTTTGACTGAAAAAGAACCACATTTATCTGTCCATCAAGTGCTTCTTCAATAAATGCAGCATCAAATCCGCCATCATTACCACCATCTGTTATGAAAGACATAACCTCAGTAAGATCTCTATCCAGGTAAGCAGAAACGCCTAAAAGTAGAAAACTTTTGGATTTTCTTCTGTCTTCATCGTCACCAGAGAAATAGTCGGGATTATCATTCATGATCTTGATTATTTTCTGATCAATAATCTGTTTTGATATATTTACCGGCATAAATGCTCCTCTATTACTGCGAAGTTTATTGAAGACTATGTTTAAGAAAAGTACCGTTCTTTCTTAAACTGCCAACAAGTAATCATGCACTTACCTTCCATGAGGAAGTCAACCCAACTTTTTTACCAATATCGTAAACTATGTAGATAGTACAAAAAGTGGCAGAAAAAAATACTGAATCAAAGTCAAATTATCATGCGCAGAAGTAGGTCAGCCGGGCAAAGCAGATCAGTCTTAACCCCCAACGGTATGATTACGGTATCATCGCCAAAACCAGCCACAGGATGCCGGATCCAGAACTTCCACCATATAGAAAATGTGCGCCGGGCACACAAAAAAGGCCCCGCATTGCGGAGCCAATCAATATTTCTGTCAGATTACAAGTTCACGGGAACTTAATCTGCAACAGTTATGTCATTACATCATACCGCCCATACCTGGTGCACCCATTCCGGCAGGAGCTGCTGGAGCATCATTCTTAGGCTTGTCGGTAACCATGCACTCAGTAGTGATCATAAGACCTGCTACAGAAGAAGCAAACTGAAGTGCTGAACGTGTAACCTTGGTAGGATCCAGAATACCCATTTCAAGCATATCACCATACTGATCTTCAGCGGCATTGTAACCATAATTACCTGAACCTTCTCTTACCTTGTTGGCAATAACAGACGGCTCTTCACCGGCGTTGGTAACAATCTGACGAAGCGGAGCCTCCATTGCCTTCAGAGCTGCACGAATACCTACATTCTGATCCTCATTTGAACCTGTAAGATCTGCAAGTTCTGAAGCTACGCGAACCAGAGCTACTCCACCGCCAGGAACAACACCCTCTTCAACAGCAGCACGTGTTGCATGAAGAGCATCCTCTACGCGATACTTCTTCTCCTTCATTTCAACTTCAGTTGGAGCACCAACCTTTATTACAGCAACACCGCCGGAAAGTTTGGCAACACGCTCCTGGAGCTTTTCCTTGTCATAATCAGAAGTCGTATCCTCGATCTGCTTCTTAATCTGCTCAACACGAGCCTTGATATCAGCCTCATCGCCGGCACCATCTATAATAGTTGTATTATCCTTGGTAATAACCACCTTCTTGGCCTTGCCTAAATCCTCAAGAGTAGCCTTTTCAAGAGACATACCGAGATCGGAAGATATTACAGTAGCCTTGGTAAGGATTGCAATATCCTGAAGCATTGCCTTGCGGCGATCACCGAATCCAGGAGCCTTAACAGCAGCAATCTTCACGATACCTCTCATATTGTTTACTACCAGAGTAGCAAGAGCCTCGCCCTCAACATCCTCGGCAATAATCAGAAGTGGTTTGCCGGCCTTGGCAACACCTTCAAGGAGTGTAAGAATATCACGAATGTTGCTGATCTTCTTGTCAACGAGAAGAACAAACGGATCGTCAAGTTCAACGGAGCCGTTTTCCTGCTTGTTGATGAAGTATGGAGAGAGATAACCGCGATCAAACTGCATACCTTCAACAAGTGAAAGTTCGTCATTGAGACCGGTGCCTTCCTCAATGGTTATAACACCGTCACGTCCAACCTTGTCCATGGCGTCAGCAATAAGGTTGCCTACAGTTGCATCGGCATTGGCAGAAATGGTACCAACCTGGGCAATAGCCTTAGAGTCTGCACAAGGCACGGAAATTGCTTTCAGCTTTTCTACAGCTGCAGCAACAGCCTTGTCAATACCGCGCTTCAGATCCATAGGATTGCGTCCTGATGCAACAGCCTTCAGACCTTCACTTACAATGGCCTGTGCGAGAACAGTTGCGGTTGTTGTACCGTCACCTGCTGCATCGTTTGCCTGAGAAGCGACCTCTTTAACCATCTGAGCACCCATGTTCATGAACTTGTCCTCAAGTTCAATCTCCTTGGCTACAGTAACACCGTCCTTGGTAATATTAGGAGCACCGTAGGACTTGTCCAGTACAACATTACGACCCTTTGGTCCGAGAGTAACCTTTACTGCATCTGCAAGAATATTGACGCCCTCAAGCATCTTGGCTCTTGCATCGTTACCAAATAAAACATCTTTAGCAGACATAATATAAAAACCTCTTTTTAAAATTAGTGATCTTCACAAGATCGGAATTATTCTTCAACAACAGCGAGAATATCATTCTCAGAGAGGATCAGAACCTCCTTTCCATCCAGCTTATCAGTCTTGGTTGTATAACCTTCATTGAAGATAACAATATCACCGACCTTGACAGACATTGGCTGAATCTGTCCGTTATCCAGAACGCGGCCGTTACCGACAGCGATAACTTTGCCACGGGTTGACTTCTGTGCTGCAGAACCGGTTAACAGGATTCCACCTGCAGATGTTGTTTCCTTTTCCTGTCTTTCAATAATTACCTTATCATGTAATGGACGAATTGACATTTTAAATCTCCGTTTTTAACATATTCGAAAAATTCTGTTTTTTTATGTATGGTCTGTATTGTTAAATTCAAGTCCAAAAGCAAAAAAAGTTTTGCTGCTGCTTCCTGACGTTCAAAATCATGAGGAACTATATGTTAAATAAAGTTATTCTGCTGTTTTTTCTTCTTTTTTCAGGAACAGTTGCAGGAGATGAGCTGATTGACAGTTTCGGAAACTTTTCCGAAACAAACCTTGATGTCAGGGTGTACCTCCCTGTTACCAAAGCTTTCACCAGTTCAACCAGAACAAACGAGACGGAAAAAACTGTCACGGTAACAATAACACCGGCAAGAGGGTATTACATTTACAGATCCAGAATAAACGTCACGGATGAAAATGGAGACAGCATACCGGTTGAACTTCCTTCAGGAATAGAACACACAGATGATTTTATGGGAAAGCAGATCGTTTTCTATGTTCCCGTATCCTTTGACGTTCCATCCCGAAAGAACCTGACCGTTACATACCAAGGATGCACAGTCGGAATGTGCTATCCTCCGCAGCACTTCAAAATTGAATCATTAAAGACAGGAACAGGCAGTAAGAACGAGACTTTACTGACAGAACATGAACTGAAACAGACTGATACTGACATGCATCATCTGACAGAACTTCCTGCCAGTACCGTTCCCGGCGGCAATGCAGATATGCAGAAAAACATAAGAGAGGCGGTGATATTCCTGCTGATCGGCATTTCCCTTTCTTTCACACCCTGTGTATTTCCCATGTACCCGATCCTCAGTATGCTGCTGTTCGGACGTAAAACCGAACATCAGAAAAACAGAAAAACGTTTGCTTTGTCATGCTTCTTCGTTCTTGGAATAGCAATAACCTATACGGTAATAGGAATTGTTTCTGGATATTTCGGAGCACAGACCCATGCATTTCTTCAGCAGAAGATTATCCTCATTATATTCAGCATAATTTTTATACTGCTGTCCCTGTCAATGCTAGGACTCTTCACCATACAAATGCCGCCATTCATAGCATCAAAACTTCAGAAAATCGCTGATGAACAGCACTCCGGATCCATGACCGGAGCATTTACGGTGGGTGTGATAACATCTCTGATCTGCTCACCATGCACCACAGCACCGGTTTCTGCCTCCATTCTCTATACCATCCAGGCAGGAAATCTGTTCCTTGGCACCGCTGATCTGTTTCTTCTCGGTTTCGGCATGGGTATACCGATGCTGGCCATCGGGCTGTTCGGAAAGAAGATCCTTCCAAAAGCCGGCAGCTGGCTGAATCTGATAAAACAGTTAATCGGCATTTTTTCTCTTATGGTTCCTTTTATTCTTCTGGATCGAATCCTTCCGCACTGGATCCTGCCCTGCGGAATAATAGTTCTTACCGGATGTGCTTTGATGCTTCTGATTTATTACATTAAGCCGAAAAAAACACTTGTCTTTCTGCCATTTGTCATTGCGGGCGGTATATTCTCAGGATGGTATTTTGTCGACTGGCAGGGTACTCATCATCCATCACTGCAGTTCATACCGGCATCATCCATGTCTCAGATAAAGGATCTGATGAGCAAAAATCCGGATCGTGAGGTTATTATTGATTTTTATGCATCCTGGTGTGCTTCCTGCAAGCAGATGGAAGTCGAGACCTTCGCCAGCAAGGCTGTACAGCGTGCCATTAGGGATTTTCTTCTGATCAGAGTAGATCTCAGTGAAACAAACGATGAAAATCAGAAAATATCCGATCATTTTAACATAGTCGGTCTTCCTTCAATTCTGATTGCAGATCAGAAAAGAGACTCTTTCCTTATTTCAGGATTCTATAACAGCAAAGACTTTATTCAGGAACTGAAGAAATTGAAAAAAACAGACTGATAATCAGAGCAGAAAATTAATCTGTATATTCACATCTGCAGAATTTAAACAGTCATCAAAAAAAACCGCAGGGATCCCTGCGGCATTATCAAAAAAATCAGAAACCAGATACAGTGCACAGATCTGCGACTGGTGTTCAGAACAAGTTTTTACAAATCTTCTGCATCAGCATCAACCTGAGGAATATTCTTCTCTTCCTTTGGCTGTTCTGCCGGAACGTCAGTCTTTACTTCTCCCTGCTGAACTTCAGATTCCTGCTTTGGCTGTTCTGCCGGAACGTCAGTCTTTACTTCTCCCTGCTGAACTTCAGATTCCTGCTTTGGCTGTTCATCCTGAGGTGCAGAAGCCCCGCTCTTTCCGTCGGTGGCATGTGCATGCTTTATACCGACAAGTTTGACATGGAAAATGAGGGTTGAATTTGGCGGAATCACATTCCCTGGCATTTTCTGATCACCGTAAGCCAGTTCTGCTGGAATAAAGAAATCATAATCAGATCCGACAGTCATCAGTTTTATGCCTTCCTGCCAGCCCTGAATTACACCGCCAACAGGGAATTCAAGCGGAGCCTTGCCTTCAGTTTCATTTGAATCAAACACCTTGCCATTAACAAGTTTACCTGTATAAAGAACTGATACAATATCATCATTTGATTCAACCCTGTCACCTGTACCCTGAACATTTACACGGTACTGAAGACCTGATGCCGTAACATTTACTCCCTCAGCTTTTGCATTCTTAGCCAAAAACTCTCTGCCTTCCTGAAGATTTTTTTCATTTTCAGCCTTTGTCTTGGCCTCCATCTTGGTCTTAACTTCATTTTCCAGCACAGAAAGGAATTTCATTCTTTCCTCATCGGAAAGTTTATTTTTACCCTCAAGAGAATCACTGAAACCGGCCTTCATTGCAGCCACATCAAACCGGATGTCCATCTCTTCACTGGCTTTCATGTTTCTGTAGAAATCGCTTCCAATTGTTGCACCCAGGGCATAACTGTAATTCTTTTCAGGAGAACCCAAATCAAAAGCCTTAGGAGCTTCTTCCTTTTTTTCAGCAGGAGCTGCTGCATCATTCTTCACCTGGTCTGCAGCCTTATTTGTGGAAACTGTTACCTGAGGCTTCTGAGCTTCAGGTACAGTCTTTTTCTTTGAATCATTGTCGCATCCTGAGAGAGCTGCGAGCACAAGGGTAGAAACCAATGTGTATGCAAAAACCTTTTTCATGATTATGTAATTTCCTTTTACAACGTTTAGTAATCAAAAAAAACGAAGTACAGTTGCACTTCCTTATGAATAATTAAGATGTCTGCAAAAGCCGAAACAAAACAGGTAACAGACAGATTACCACACAAGAGTCGCACAGAAACTGCGGGGTTTGCTTCAGGTTCGGGGTATAACAGAATATACATACTCTCTGCCCACCCGGTCGCAGACTACCGTCTGTGTGGATTTTAACACATTTTTCGGCTGTTTAGTCAAAAACAGGGAGGCACAAAGGCTGATTGAACATCTGTCACAGTCCAAAGCATCATGCAAACAATTTCCGCTTTTCCCTTCTAACAAAATCAATATCTGCTCACTCGACACTGCCGGAATTATACACAGCCTCATTTATCATCTAGATTCTTTCCTGGCTCTGTACGCTGTTTTTGGCAAAGGATGTAAAGTACCGGCATATGTCCCCGTATGTTGCCTAAAAACAGCCGATGTAATAGAATTATCATAAGAAGGTTCTCAGGGAGAGGTGAAAATCCTTACCGGTGGTAGAGTCCACAAGCCCACGGGGCAGAACAGGTTAAATTCCTGTACCGACGGTATAGTCCGGATGAAAGAGAATTTACAATTACGGTGAAATCGTCCGGCCTTCACCGCCTTTTGTACTGTCTGAATTCGCCCTAGAGGATCTGACATTCTAGGAGTGACTAATGTTTACAGGAATTATCGAGGCTGTAGGGACTGTTATTTCAGTATCCCCGTTAACGAACGGTCTTCAACTTTCCATTTCAGCTCAGAACATCGACTTTCAAAACGCAAAAATTGGAGACAGTATTGCTGTTAACGGAGTTTGTCTTACAGCAACCAGACTGTCGTCCTCAACCCACATTTTTTCCGCTGACGTATCTCACGAAACTGTTGCCCTGACCAATCTTAAAAATTTAAAGTCCGGCTCAAAGGTGCATCTTGAAAGGGCTCTTGCAGTCGGAGGACGGTTTGACGGTCACATAGTAACCGGGCACGTGGATACAACCGGAATTATTGAAAAAATCGTATCCAGAGGAAGCACCACCGACTACTTCGTTAAAGTACCGGAAAGTTTGAACAGGTATATAGCAAAAAAAGGCTCTGTGGCTGTTGACGGCGTATCACTTACTGTGAATGACTGTGATGAGCACGGAATGTTCAGACTCACCATCATCCCCCATACGATTGCCGCAACGTGCATCGGTTCATGGCAGGTAGGTTACGAACCGAACGTGGAGGTGGATATTCTCGCAAGATACACCGAAAGAATGAGTCAGTGCAGTCAGAACTCCGTGCAGAAACCTGCCGAATCACTGACAAGGGAAACATTACAGGAAAACGGGTTTATTTAAATATGACTATCAGCAAAACAGAAGATATTATCGAAGAATTCCGTAAAGGAAAAATGGTTGTGCTCATGGATGATGAGGATCGTGAAAACGAGGGCGATCTCATAATGCCGGCCGAGTACTGTACACCGGAAACAATAAATTTTATGGCTCAGTACGGTAGAGGTCTTATCTGTCTTGCTCTGAGCAAGGAGAGATGCAGACAGTTGAATCTCGAACTGATGGTTGATCGTAACCGTGCTCCGTTTTCCACTGCATTCACCAACAGTATAGAAGCAGCAAAAGGTGTTACAACAGGAATTTCAGCTGCTGACAGAGCAACCACAGTACGTGCAGCAGTTGCAAAAGATGCCAAACCGGAGGATATAGTACAGCCCGGTCACGTATTTCCTCTGATGGCCCAGGAGGGAGGTGTGCTGGTCAGAACAGGACATACGGAAGCTTCAACTGACCTGGCCCGTCTTGCCGAACTTGAACCGGCTGCGGTTATATGTGAAATAATGAAGGATGACGGAAGCATGGCACGCAGGGATGATCTGGATAAGTTCTGTGCAAGACATAACCTGCTTCTGGGTACCGTGTCTGATCTGGTTGAATACCGGATGCAGCATGAAACCACAGTAAAGGAAGTATCCCATTGCAGATTTCCGACTGCCTGCGGTGAATTCAAACTGGTAGCCTTCCTGGATACAATTGATCACATTACCCACTTTGCTCTTATTCACGGCGATCTTGATTCCTGTCCGAATCCTTTGGTAAGAGTTCATCTGACCGACTATTTCAGCGATGTTCTTCTCTCTGATCGCAGCAGACACCAGTCCTTTACAGTAAGTGAGGCATTGAAAGCCATAAGCATGGATACAGGCGTTCTGCTAATCATTAACACAGGAACCAAAAATGAAGACCTGCTGCATAAAATCCAGCAGTTTCAAAAAGAGGATCAGGATGGAACATCCTTACTTAAGAAGGGACCGTCAAAACGTGTGGGCATAGGATCCCAGATCCTTAAAAGTCTCGGCATAACCAGCATGAGACTGATGTCAACCCAGACCAAATACAACGGACTGTCAGGTTACAACCTTAAAATAACCGAATTTATAGAACCTGGCAGCAAATGAACAGCAGTCTGATATTCAAAAAATATGCGTGTTATAATCCCGTGCGGAAACTAAATTAGGAGTCTCACAGTGAAAGTAATAGAAGGTAATCTTGTAGCAAAAGAAGCTAAAGTTGCTATAGTTGTATCCCGTTTTAACAGTTTCATCACCGAACATCTTCTTAACGGTGCAACGGATGTTCTGAAACGTCAGGGAGAAGTTGCTGACGATAATATAACGGTAGTCAGAGTGCCCGGAGCAATTGAAATACCTTTAACCGTGGAAAAACTCGCAGCATCAAAAAAATATGATGCTGTAATTGCACTGGGCTGTGTGATCCGCGGTGCCACATACCATTTTGAAATTGTTGCAAACGAAAGTTCGAAGGGACTTGCCCAGGTAATGCTTAAGTACGGTATTCCTGTAGCATTCGGAGTTCTTACAACAGATACTATTGATCAGGCTGTACAGAGGGCAGGCTCCAAGGCTGGCAATAAAGGAGCAGAAGCTGCACTCAGCGCCCTAGAAATGATCAACGTTCTGAAACAGATTTAAGGATAGAAAGTGAGTAACGAAACTGAAAACAAACCTAGAGGCGTAAGACCTTTTGAAAGACACATGGCCAGACAGATGGCTGTACAGGCTATTTATGAATGGCAGATGACCGGAAATCAGGCCAGCGACATCATTCGGCAGTTTATTGAAGACGAAAAGAAAAAAAAGGCGGATCTGGACTACTTTTCCGAAGTGGTGGCCGGAGTTATCAGTCATGTATCAACTCTCGACGAGACTACTTCCCGCTACATAACTGGTCGCACATTCAACGATCTGGATCAGGTGGATAAGGCTATTCTCAGAGTAGGCTGCTATGAACTTCTTTTCCACCGTGAGCTTGACTACAAAATAGTAATCAATGAAGGTATAGAGCTGGCCAAAAGTTTTGCTGCAGCAGACAGTCATAAATTTGTAAACGGCGTTCTGGACAAAATAGTAAAGAACGAACTAAAGGCCTGAATCCCAGATGGGCGAATTCGAAATAATAGATCACTACTTTAAACGGCAGGTATCCACTGCCGTTCTTGGTATTGGTGATGACTGTGCTCTTTTCAAAACGGATGGAAACTGCACCGCAGTGACTACTGACACCCTTGTTAGCGGTGTTCATTTTTTTCCGGAAACAGATCCTTTTTTAATTGGATGGAAATCCCTGGCTGTCAATATTTCAGATCTTGCGGCAATGGCTGCAACACCGAAATACTTCACTCTGGCACTGACCATGCCGGAAAATAATCTGAACTTCATAGATTCTTTCGCAAAGGGTCTTCACACACTGGCAGAGTTGTACAACATCGAACTTATCGGCGGTGATACTACAAAAGGCCCTCTTGTAATAACCATAACGGCGTTCGGTGAAGTTCCACCGGGGCAGGCAGTAAAACGAAGCGGTGCACGACCGGGAGATGATATCTGGGTGACGGGCGATCTCGGAGCTCCGGCACTGGCTCTGAATCAGATTCTGAATAAAGAGGAACCTTCTGAATACAGTATCAGAAAACTCACAAAGCCTGTTCCGAGAACACAAACAGGCATGGCTCTCAGAAATATAGCAACATCAATGATTGATGTATCAGACGGTCTGCTGGCAGATTTGGGACACATACTGACTGCATCAGATACAGGATGTGAGCTTATAATCGAAAATCTTCCTCTGGCGGGGGATCTGAAGATACTTGAAATCGGCAGAGCCGTGGAATTTGCACTTACCGGCGGAGATGAATACGAACTTTGCTTTACGGCACCACCCGGATCCAGAGATACAATATCAAACCTGGCCTGCAGAAACTCGATTCAGATATCCCTCATTGGCACTGTATCAGAAAATAAAGGAATCACGGCAAAAATAAACGGCGAGACATTTATTCTGCCGCAGAAAAAAGGATATGAACATTTTTAGTAATGAGGAGGCGGAGTCTCCTCGCTGGGAAGAGCGACATTGGATACGGAACATTCTCTCAGTTTGTCGCTTAAAAACCTGACTGCTGTTTTCAATGCTTCAATCTGTCTGGTGTTATCAGCGACGACTCTGTTCAAAGTGTCAACCGTCTCTTCCAAAAATGCTATTTTCGTTTCAAGTTCGCTAATCTGGATATCCTGCTCTGTCATTTAGTCCTGCCCATAACTACCTTTAAATCCGGTCCGATTCTTTGTACATCACTGATAAAATATTTTGGAACATCTGTCAGTTTCCCGTAACATGTCATTCCGGCTACCGGTTTGCCATCTGCCCCAAGAAAGGACGGAGCCAGGTACAGAATAATCTCATCAGCAAGATTCCTGCCGATAACACTGCCTGCAAAAGTACCTCCTGCTTCAATCCACAGATTATTAACCTGTCTTCTCCCCAGTTCCTGAAGAATACTCTCTATATCCCCTTCACCTCTCCTGTATCTGATGTCATTATCTGCTACAGGATTTGATGTAAAACGCACAATATCCCGCCTGACAGAGAATATCCTGTAATCATCGGTAATTCTGCCGTGTGTATCCACCAGAGCCAGCATTGGCTGACGGATTTCAGGAAGAGGATATTCTGAAAGAACCGAAGGATCCATCTCGTCCTTACGAACATTAAGAACAGGATTATCTGCAAGGACAGTACCTGAAGTAGTAAGAATGGCACAGCTGAGAGCTCTGTAATTCTGCACATCAGCCCTGGACTGCTCTGATGTAATCCATTTGCTTTCCCCATTGGACAAAGCCGTTCTGCCATCCATGCTGCATCCCATTTTTAACCTGACAAACGGTCGACCGGTTCTCATCCGATGAAAAAAGCCCGGATTCAGAGACTCGGCCTTTTCACTTAGCAGACCACATTCCACGTTAATACCGGCATCAGTCATCATTTTCAGACCACGTCCGGAAACTGCCGGATTCGGATCCTTCATGGCGGCAACAACCCGTCTGACACCGCCCCTGATCAGCGCTTCTGCACACGGAGGTGTTCTTCCGTAATGAGAACACGGTTCCAAGGTAACATAAACATCCGCACCGGATATATCTCCGCCTGCCGCAGTAATTGCATTTACCTCGGCATGTCCGGTCCCTGCCCTGATATGAAAACCTTCCCCGATTATTCTGCCGGAACGTACTATTACACACCCGACCATGGGATTTGGAGTTACGGTATAGCGACCCTTTCTGGCAAGTTCAAGAGCACGCTCCATCATCGCTGTATCAAAATCTGACCATTCAGTTCCATGAATCATCTTCTGATCAGTTTCCTCTTCAGCATTCATCTCAGAATTTACCTTCGCGAAGCCTTGCTATCTCATCACCAAATTCCTTCACATCGGTAAACCGTCTGTATACTGATGCGAAACGAACATATGCCACCTCGTCAAGAGCCTTAAGTGCCTCCATGACATATTCACCTATCACAGAAGATTTTATTTCTCTTTCACCGATAGATCTGATCCTGGCCTTGATATGAGTCAGACTCTCCTCAATCTGCTCAATGCTGACCGGTCTCTTTTCCAGTGCACGCTGCATTCCGCTCCTCAGTTTATCCTCATCAAAAGGAACTCTTGCTCCGTCCTTCTTGACGACTCTCGGCATTACCAGTTCCGCAGTTTCAAATGTTGTGAATCTTTCCTTGCACTCAATACATTCTCTGCGGCGTCGCACCTGAGAACCATCAGCAACAAGTCTTGAATCTATAACCTTGGAATCAGAAGCTCCACAAAAAGGACAATGCATAAAGAATACTCCTCAAAAGACAAAGACCCATCTACCATAAAGGAAATGGGTCTCAAACAGAATCAGTTAAACCGGATAATTATCCTGCATAGACAGGGAACTGACGGCATAGTTCAACAACTTTAACCTTAATATCAGCAATCAGTTTCTCATTGGTGTGATCATCAAGAATATCACAGATCCATCCGGCAAGCAGAACCGCCTGCTCTTCCTTCATTCCGCGACGGGTAATTGAAGGAGTACCGATACGCAAACCAGACGTAACAAACGGAGAACGAGGATCATTAGGTACTGAATTCTTGTTTACAGTGATGTTTGCTCTTCCCAGAGCTGCATCAGCATCCTTGCCTGAAAGTTCTCTGTCAATCAGATCCACAAGGAAAAGATGATTATGGGTGCCGCCTGATACAATCTTGTAGCCGCGTTCAATGAACACCTTAACCATTGCCTTGGCATTTGCGAGCACCTGCTCCATCATCTGCTTGAATTCAGGCTCCATAGCTTCTTTGAAGGCTACAGCCTTGGCAGCAATCACATGCATCAGAGGACCTCCCTGACCGCAAGGGAATATTGCCGAATTAAGTTTCTTGTGAAGTTCAGGATCATCAACAGAAGTAAGAATCAGACCGCCTCTCGGACCGGCAAGAGTCTTATGGGTTGTTGTAGTTACAACGTGAGCAAAAGGCACTGGATTAGGATAAACACCTGCTGCAACCAGACCGGCAACATGAGCCATGTCAACAAAAAGGAATGCTCCTACAGAGTCTGCAATCTCACGCATTCTCTTCCAGTCAACAACTCCTGAATAGGCTGAAAAACCTGCTACAATTACCTTCGGCTTGCATTCATTTGCCAGTTTCTGCACTTCATCGTAGTCTATCATCCCCTCGCTGTTCACTCCGTACTGTACAGAGTTGTAGAACTTACCGGAAAAACTGACTTTTGCACCGTGTGTGAGGTGACCGCCATGGGCAAGACTCATACCCATAATAGTATCTCCTGGCTGAGCCAAAGCGGCGTATACGGCAGCATTTGCCTGTGAACCTGAATGCGGCTGAACATTCGCATAAACAGCACCGAAGAGTTTCTTTGCACGCTCTATGGCAAGAGTCTCAATTTTATCTACAAACTCGCATCCGCCGTAATATCTCTTTCCCGGATATCCTTCAGCATATTTATTTGTCAATTGTGACCCCTGAGCCTGCATAACTCTAGGAGATGCATAATTTTCTGATGCTATCAGTTCAATGTGTTCCTGCTGACGCGTATCCTCACCGCAAATGGCATCGAAAAGTTCTTTATCAAAAGATTCAATGCACATTTCTTTCTTGTTCATGACCATGAAATTGGTACTCCAGTAAATAAGACGAAATTATACTTTTATTTTATCAAAAATGTGACTTTCAGTACAATTAAGACCCGCTGAATCATTGAAAATCCTTTGCATGTAATTTATGGATTTCAAAATAAGAAAGTCGGACCGTGCCGTTAACTGACGAATATATTTTGACCAACAGTAAGTATTCAATGTCTCAAAAAACGTTTTTTATAAACCTGCAAAAGTTCTCTCATTAAGCGAAATCATCAAAAAAATCACAAAAAAGAGTAAAAATTTGAAGTAAAACAGTTAAAAACTCACAGTTAGATAAAAAACACTATAAAAACACAGTTTTTGTTCTTATAATTATGAATCGTTATCGATATGATTTCAGACAGGGGGTTGTTGTGGGTGATAAGAATGTAAAAAGCATACTTGTGCTCAATGGTCCGAATCTTAATCTCCTGGGTAAACGAGAGCCTCATATATACGGTTCTTCTACCCTGAAAGATATCGAAAATAATCTTCATGGAATTGCAGACGAGCTTGGTGCTGAACTGGAATTCAGGCAAAGCAACATGGAAGGAGAAATCGTCGAGTTCATTCATGCAGCAATGGGAAAAAAGGACTTTATAATAATCAATCCCGGTGCCTATACCCACACGAGCGTTGCCATAAGAGATGCTCTGCTTGGTGTCAGCATTCCCTTCATCGAAATACACATATCAAACATCCACGCACGTGAAGAGTTCCGCAGACACTCTTATCTTTCTGATGTAGCCGTAGGTGTTGTTTGCGGTTTCGGAATCAATGGCTACGAATACGCTCTGCGTCATGCAGTGCATCTTTTAAACACCTGACAGATTAAAGACAAAGTGCAGATTTTTTAATCTTCTGTGCTTTATCCAAGTTATCCCGTGAAGAGCCACGCGGTGATGATCTTTAAGATCTGATTTATTTAATTTGGTCTTTTTACAAGAAAACGCGTTACAAAAGTAACAATGGTTCAATTAGGATCTACAAATAGTATTTATTTTGCAAGGGTAATCTCATGAATATTGATATCCGTCAGATAAAAAAACTGATCGAAGTAGTGGAAGAATCAACAATCAATGAAATCGAAATTGTAAACGGTGAAGAAACTATACGAGTTCGTCGCAATGTGCATGAGGTTGCGTATCAGCCACAGCCTGTTTCCACTGTGTACACAGCCCCAATGGTTCAGCAGGCTCCTCAGGCTGTAGCAGCTGCTGCGGTACCTGCAGCGCCACAGGCTCAGACTCCAAAGACTGAAGTCGAATCAGGACATAAACTGCTTTCTCCTATGGTTGGAACTTTCTACAGATCATCCGGTCCTGATGCCAAGCCTTTTGTAGAAGAAGGTCAGTCTGTAAAGATCGGTGATCCTCTCTGCATCGTTGAAGCCATGAAGATGATGAATCAGATAACTTCCGACAAGGACGGCGTAATCAAGAAGATACTTGTTCAAAACGGAGAAGCTGTTGAGTTTGAACAGCCATTATTTATCATCGAATAAGGATCCCGCCTATGTTGAAAAAAGTATTGATTGCAAACCGCGGTGAAATAGCTCTGAGAATTCTTCGTGCATGTAAGGAAATGGGCATCAAGACAGTTGCTATCCATTCCACCGCTGATCGCAATTTGAAACATGTTATGCTGGCGGATGAGACCGTGTGTATCGGCAAACCTGCTCCGAAAGATTCATATCTGAATGTTCCTGCCATCATTGCCGCAGCCGAGGTTACAGGAGCCGACGCCATACATCCTGGATACGGTTTTCTGTCTGAGAATGCAGATTTCGCGGAAATGGTTGAAAGATCCGGATTTATCTTCATTGGACCGAAGGCTCAGACCATTCGCCAGATGGGAGACAAGGTTTCCGCGATAAAGGCTATGAAGGCTGCAGGTGTTCCAACAGTTCCAGGTTCCGACGGTCCGGTAAGCGATGATATCGAAAAGAACAAAATCATAGCATCCCGCATTGGTTACCCTATCATTATAAAGGCATCCGGAGGCGGTGGCGGACGCGGAATGCACGTTGTATACAAAGAGTCTGAACTTGAAAATGCCATTGCAATAGCCAGAACCGAAGCAGGACAGTTCTTCAACAATGACACTGTCTACATGGAGAAGTTCCTTGAACATCCACGGCATATTGAATTCCAGATTTTATCTGATGGTCAGGGGCATTCTGTATATCTGGGTGAAAGAGACTGCTCTATGCAGCGGCGCAACCAGAAAGTAATAGAGGAGGCTCCTGCCCCATTCATTACAGAAAAGGAAAGAGAATTTATAGGAAGCCGATGCTGTAAGGCCTGCAACGAGGTTGGATATATCGGAGCCGGAACATTTGAATTTCTGTATGAAAACAAGCAGTTCTATTTCATAGAAATGAATACCAGAGTTCAAGTTGAACATCCGGTTTCCGAAGCTATTACCGGAATAGATATAGTCAAGCAGCAGTTGCTTGTTGCCGGTGGCACCCCTCTTACCATAACTCAGGATGATATACATATAACCGGACATGCAATGGAATGCCGTATAAACGCGGAAGATCCTGCTACATTCATTCCTTCACCAGGAAGAATTGAAAGATTGCACGTTCCTGGCGGTTTAGGTGTACGTTGGGACTCTCATGTCTATGAAGGATACGTTGTTCCTCCATACTATGACTCAATGATAGGCAAGCTCATCTGTCATGCAGAAAACCGCAACAATGTTATAGCCAGAATGAGACAGGCGCTTGATGAACTGGTTGTTGAAGGAATAAAGACCAATATACCTCTTCACAAGGAACTGATGAACGATTCAACATTCGTTAACGGCGGAGAAAACATTCATTATCTTGGTCAGAAGTTAAGCGCAAAATAATCATAAACAAATACTGAACACAAAGCCTTCATTCTACTATTCAGATGAGGGCTTTTTCTTTATGATAATTGCACATTCAATCGATATATTCTCATGAGTATGACTAACGCAGAAATTATAGAAAATTTTCTTATTTATCTGACACTGGAAAAGAAACTCAGTTCAAATTCCAACTACAGTTATAAAGAAGATATCCTGCTGTTCAACGATTTCTTAAGAGAGACAGTTCCGGAAGATCCATGCAGTCTGCTCAGTTTCCAGAAAGAGCAAATCGAAAACTTTTTAGCCAGCAGATCTGAACAGAATTACAAGGCTAGTTCAAACCAGCGAATGCTGTCATGTCTTAGAACATTTATAAAATACTGTCATATTGAGCATCTGAGAAGCGACAACCCACTTGTTGCCATTTCATCTCCAAAAAAGGAAGAAACACTGCCGGAATATCTGACGGAAAACGAAGTTCAGTCACTCCTTGAAGCCCCTAATACAGCCGATCCCATGGAACTCAGAGACAAGGCAATGATAGAACTTATGTATGCTTCAGGACTGCGTGTATCTGAACTTATCAACCTGACAGTGAACGACATAAGCATGGAAGAAAACATAATCAGAGTGATAGGAAAGGGAAATAAGGAAAGGCTTGTTCCCTTCGCTGATATAACGGGTAAGTGGCTTAATGAATATTTAACAAAGGTGAGAAACCTGATCCAGGATCCTTCTGAGTATCTTTTTTTATCCAAAAAAAAAGGGGCAATGACCAGACAGGCCTTCTGGTACAGAATAAAAGAATACGCACTCAGAATAGGAATTAACAAAAACATCCATCCGCATACTTTGCGGCATTCCTTTGCAACACATTTGCTTAACCATGGTGCCACCATATTTGATGTACAGCTCATGCTTGGACATGCCTGTGTGGACACAACGCAAATTTATACACACATAGCAAATCAAAAACTCAAAAATTTACACCAGGAATTCCATCCAAGAGCAAAACTGAAATAACATGCAAACTAAATTTATTTTTACCTTGCCACATTGCACGGCAAAGATGAAAGAAAACCATAATTGGCAAGGCATAAAATTTAGAGTAACCAGATGGAAACCACAATTTAAGTTTAAAAACTGTCTGATAAGAATAAGAAAAGGTCGCAAAACCGCGACCTTTAATGTTCAATTTACTATACTAACAAACTCTTACTCTGCTTCTTTTACATAAGTAATCAGTTTATCGCCCTGCTTCTCAAGATAGAAATCATACTTGCCATCAGCAGGTGGAGTTACCTTAACTTCCTCAAACTTTGAATTTGGATTCAGAACAATTGGCTCTCCACCCCACTCATAAACACCAGGAGCTGAGGATGAATCATAACCCATATTTGTACCTGGAGTCCAAGCACTGTCAGCAAACTTAAACTTGTAAGGAGCGTAATCAACCTTTAATTCAGCAGTTGCTTTCCACTTGTTGTCATCAACTTTCTTAACCAGAAATTCTGGAAGTGGAGCCCACTCTGGATCAGAAATTTCACCACGAAGGAAAATTGGTTTACCAAAAACGTCAGCAGCACCTTCACCAGATGCAGCAGCACCACTTGAAGAACCACCATCTGAAGCACAACCAGCAAAACCAAATGAACCAGCAAATAATGCAGCTAAGATAACTTTCTTAAACATCGAAATTAACCCTTTTAACAAAAAAAAATGCACTAAGCACCAATCACTGCTATTAAATCATAATCTAATATTTCAATCTGATAGTTCTGTCACAATTCATTATCAAGTTAAGTTGCCTGCATCATTTACAAACAATATAAGACCTTAATATTTAATATAATTAAGTTAAAAATTTAGACTATGTGAAGGAATAGTGTTGCTCCAAGAATAAACGAGCTAAATCATAAAGTTACATGAACAAAATTTTGACTTTTTAAGTTCAAAAATATAAATACATAATGAAATGTATTGTATTTCTGTTATGTCAACAACTGTTGAACATAGTCTAATTTCAAAGAATAACGAAGTTCAAAACCATGATGGCAAAAAAGATGAAGTGAAATTAAATAAACAGATGCGAATAAAATATTATTCAATAGGAATAATTAAAAAAGACAAAAGATGAGATCAAAAAGAATTGAATAACTAAAATCTTGTGGTGCTGCTAGACAGAATTGAACTGTCGACCTCACCCTTACCAAGGGTGCGCTCTACCAACTGAGCTATAGCAGCGGAAAGGGGTGCCTGACAATTACCTACTCTGACATGGCGGGAAGCCACACGACCATCGGCGCAACGACATTTCACTTCTGTGTTCGGAATGGGAACAGGTGGTACTGACGCGCTATTGCTGTCAGGCGAA
>JAEEGG010011284.1_pt1 | contig 19548 bp, 17 predicted proteins | sample 9134161 | NCBI WGS metagenome assembly JAEEGG01 (sample SAMN16246543, study PRJNA631951) | gut metagenome | biome: gut microbiome; feature: rumen; material: CR-attached | host: Bos | place: Iran: Karaj | collected 2018-10 | reverse complement strand
TACGACTGAAGTATGGCAAAGAAAACCGTCGCTACCCTCCACGAAGGCTCAAAGGATGGTCGCGCTTACACAAAGGTAATCAAGATGGTAAAGAGCCCTAAGACTGGTGCTTACATCTTTGATGAGCAGATGGTTCCTAACGAGGCCGTTAAGGACTTCTTCAAGAATTAATTTAATTTTACATAAAAAAGAGAGGCTGCAAGTTAAATTGCAGCTTCTTTTTTTTGCTATATCGTGGATTTTAATTATCTTTGCACGCGTTATATATAGCATTATGGGAATTTTTGGATTTTTCAATAAAGAAAAGAAAGAAACACTAGACAAAGGTCTGGAAAAAACAAAGACCAGCGTATTTGACAAACTGACCCGTGCGGTGGCTGGTAAGTCAAAGGTTGATGATGATGTGCTGGATAATCTTGAGGAGGTGCTGATTACCAGTGATGTGGGTGTGGATACCACGTTGAAGATTATTGAACGTATCGAAGAGCGTGTGGCTCGCGATAAGTATGTGAGCACTTCAGAACTGAATCGTATCCTCCGTGATGAGATTGCCAATCTCTTGGCTGAGAATAATACTGAAGATAACGATAACTGGGATCTTCCTGGTGATCATAAACCTTATGTGATCCTGGTGGTTGGTGTTAATGGCGTCGGCAAGACCACGACAATCGGAAAACTGGCTTGGCAATTCAAACAGGCAGGTAAGAAGGTTTATCTGGGTGCTGCCGATACTTTCCGTGCTGCAGCTGTAGAACAGCTCTGCATCTGGGGAGAGCGTGTTGGCGTGCCTGTGATAAAGCAGCAGATGGGTAGTGATCCTGCCAGTGTGGCTTTCGACACCCTTTCCAGTGCCAAGGCTAATGGTGCTGATGTAGTGCTGATTGATACGGCTGGACGTTTGCATAATAAAGTGGGCCTGATGAATGAGCTGAAGAAGATCAAGGAAGTGATGAAGAAGGTGCTGCCTGAGGCTCCCGATGAGGTGATGCTTGTGCTTGACGGCTCTACGGGTCAGAATGCATTTGAACAGGCCAAGCAGTTTGCTGCAGTGACGCAGATCACCTCATTGGCTATCACCAAACTCGATGGTACAGCCAAGGGTGGTGTTGTGATTGGTATCTCCGACCAGTTGAAGGTGCCTGTGAAATATATTGGCTTAGGTGAGGGCATGACAGATTTGCAGCTCTTTAATAAGCGACAGTTTGTGGATTCATTGTTTAATGAAGAATAAGACGATCGATATTATTTCTCTCGGTTGCTCCAAGAATCTGGTGGATAGCGAGATCTTGATGGGCTTGATGGAGGCTCATGGCTACAAGTGTACGCACGATAGCGATGATCCCCAAGGAGAAATTGTCGTTGTCAATACCTGTGGCTTTATCAACGATGCCAAAGAAGAGAGCATCAATACCATTCTCGAATTTGCACAGGCAAAGACGGAAGGCAGGATTGAGAAGCTCTTCGTGATGGGTTGTCTCTCAGAGCGCTATCTGGCTGACTTAGAGAAAGAAATACCTGAAGTAGATGGCTGGTATGGTAAATTCAACTATAAGCAGTTGTTGAAGGACTTAGGTACCATTGATAACCTTGAGAATATCAAAGAGGCGCCGCGCCATATCACGACCCCTCGTCATTATGCCTACATTAAGATTAGTGAGGGCTGCGACCGTCATTGTGCCTATTGTGCAATTCCGCTGATTACAGGTCGCCACCAGAGTCGTCCGATGGATGAGATTCTCGATGAGGTGCGTCAGTTAGTGAAGGATGGCACGAAGGAGTTTAATGTCATTGCACAGGAATTGACCTATTATGGTGTTGACCTTGATGGTAAACAGCATATCGCGGAACTTATTGAGCGTCTGGCAGATATACCAGGTGTTGAGTGGATCCGTCTGCACTATGCTTATCCTGCTCATTTCCCTTGGGATCTGCTTCGTGTGATGCGTGAGAAGAAGAATGTCTGCAAGTATCTGGACATTGCACTCCAGCATATCTCCGACCATATGCTCTCTCAGATGCAGCGTCACGTCACCAAGGAAGAGACCTATGAACTGATCCGTAAGATGCGCGAAGAAGTGCCTGGTATCCATATCCGCACTACATTGATGGTTGGATTCCCTGGTGAGACGGACGAGGATTTCGAGGAACTGAAATCTTTTGTAAAGTGGGCTCGTTTCGAGCGCATGGGTGCCTTTGCCTATTCTGAAGAGGAAGGCACTTATTCAGAACAGCATTATGAAGACGATGTCCCTGAGGAGGTGAAACAGCAACGTCTTGATAAACTGATGCGCATCCAGCAACAGATCAGTGCTGAGCTTGAGGCAGAGAAGGTAGGGCAGACACTGAAAGTCATCATCGACCGTCGTGAAGGCGACTATTATGTAGGTCGTACGGAATACTGTTCACCTGAGGTGGATCCGGAAGTGCTGATTCCCGTGGCAGAGCGCGAATTGACAATCGGCGAATTTTATGATGTGAAAATCAACGACTCGGAAGAGTTTGATATATATGGCTCAACAATCAAATAGTAGATATGACGAATAAAGACTTTATCTCAGAATTGGCGCAGAGGACGGGTTATACGTCCGACGACACGCAGAAGATGGTAAACGCCATCGTAGAGAAGATGGGAGACCATTTTCAGGAAGATGACGCAGTGCTTATTCCAACCTTTGGAACCTTTGAGGTGCGGAAGAAGCTGGAACGTATCATGGTGAATCCTTCAACGGGTCAGCGTATGCTCGTCCCACCAAAACTGGTGTTAACTTTCAAACCGAATGTAAGTTGGAAGGACCGTGTAAAGAATGGAGGAGCTGAATAATGGGAAAGATTTCAATTCAAGATCTGGCACAGGTGCTCGTAGAGCGTAAAGGCCTGAATAAGCGTGATGCTGCTATTTTCGCTAGCGCGATGTTTGATATCATCCAAACTAACCTGGAAAAAGATAAAGTCGTCAAAATAAAAGGTTTAGGAACGTTTAAGATCATCGATGTTGACGATCGTGAAAGCGTGAATGTCAATACGGGAGAACGTGTCCTGATTGAAGGCCATAATAAGATTACCTTCACACCTGATGCCCTCATGAAGGAGCTCGTCAACAAACCGTTCTCACAGTTTGAGACCGTTGTACTGAACGATGGTGTTGACTTTGAGGATATGAATCCTGTTGCTGAACCTACGGTGGAAACAAATGATCCTAATGATCCTGCCAACATGCCGTTGGTGGATTTCGGTGCAGGTGAAGAGCATCCGGTAATCAATGTTGTTGATGAGGAAATTCCTGAATGGGTTATTGAACCTGTAGTAAAGGCGCCAGAGCGCCCTGCGGTTACAGAACCAGAGATTATTACGCTTGGTGAAGCTCCAAAGCCCGAACCTGAGCCTGAACCCGAACCTATTGTAGAACCTGAGCCTGAACCCATCGTCGAGCCTGAACCCGAACCAATTGTCGAGCCAGAGCCTATTATTGAAGAGGAACCCGTTGTAGAGCAGGAGCCTGAGTCCGAGCCCGTTGTAGAGCCGGAACCAGAGCCCATCGTCGAGCCTGAACCCGAACCAATTGTCGAGCCAGAGCCTATTATTGAAGAGAAACCCGTGGTAGAGCCAGAGTCTGAGCCCGAACCCGAACCTGAGTCTGAGCCCGAACCTGAAGTTGAATCAGAACCAGAAGTCGAAGAAGAGCCCGAGCCAGAGGACGAGGAGCCTGAAACTCCTTCTTCAAACGGTGGGAATAAGTGGCTTATTGCTTTTCTTGCTTGTCTCTTAGGTTTGGCCGGAGGTTATGTGTTCGGTAATCTCTTCCCCTGGTCTCAGGATGTAAAGGTTGAGAAAGCAGTGCCCGCTTCGAAGCCTGCACCTGTGGCAGAGCCTATAGATTCCGTAGCTCCAGCAGATACGATTAAGCCTGCTCCTGTAGCAACTCCTGCAGAGAAGCCTGCAGATGCAAAGCCAGCAGAAGCCAAACCTGCAGAACAGCCTGCTGCTAAACCTGCTGAGCCGAAGCCTGCACCAGCGACAAAGCCAGCAGCGACAGAGCCCGCAGAGAAGCCTGCAGCAAAACCTGTTGAACAGAAACCTGCACCAGCAGCTAAGCCTGAAGAGAAGACCGAGACCACTGTCCAACTTGATAAATATCAGAAGATGGACAATCGTGTCAGATATGGTGCCTATCGTATCGTCGGTACAGCACAGGAAGTAAAGGTGAGGGAAGGCGATAACCTCAAGAAAATTGCCAATCGTACCCTTGGACCCGATATGGAGTGTTATATTGAAGTCTATAACGGCATGAACAGCAAAACCGAATTGAAGGCTGGTCAGACCATTAAGATTCCAAAGCTCGAACTGAAGAAAAAGAAATCACAGAATAAATAATTCATTGAACGTTTAAAGTTATTAATAAGAAATATTATGGCAGAAGCTATTGATATCCGTGAGTTGAACATCCGGATTGAACAACAAAGCGCATTTGTTACAAATCTCGTGGCTGGAATGGACCGCGTCATCGTAGGACAGAAGCATCTGGTAGATTCGTTGCTGATAGGTTTGCTGAGCGACGGACATATCCTGTTGGAAGGTGTACCTGGTTTGGCTAAGACCTTGGCAATCAAGACGCTTTCACAGTTGATAGATGCTGATTATAGTCGTATTCAGTTTACGCCTGACCTGTTGCCTGCTGATGTCATCGGTACGATGATCTATTCTCAGAAGGATGAGAAGTTCCAGGTGAAACAAGGTCCTGTGTTTGCCAACTTCGTCTTGGCAGATGAAATCAACCGTGCTCCGGCAAAGGTACAGAGTGCCTTACTTGAGGCCATGCAGGAAAAGCAGGTTACTATTGGCAGTGAGACTTTCCCCCTGCCGAATCCGTTCTTGGTGATGGCTACTCAGAACCCCATCGAGCAGGAAGGTACATACCCATTGCCAGAGGCTCAGGTTGACCGTTTCATGTTGAAAGTTGTCATCGATTATCCTTCGTTGGATGAGGAGAAGAAGATCATCCGTGAGAATATCGCTGGCGAGATGCCCGCTGTGACACCTGTGACGACAGCCGAAGAGATCCTCAAGGCCCGTAGTGTGGTGCGTGAGGTGTATATCGATGAGAAGATTGAACAGTACATCGCTGATATCGTGTTTGCTACCCGTTATCCCGACCGTTATGGATTGCGCGAACTGAAGGATATGATTTCCTTCGGTGGTTCTCCCCGTGCCAGTATCAATCTGGCGAAGGCGGCTCGTGCCTATGCCTTCATCAAGCGTCGTGGTTATGTGGTGCCTGAGGATGTGCGTGCTGTGGCTCATGATGTGCTCCGTCATCGTATCGGACTCACCTATGAGGCTGAGGCCAGCAACATCACCAGCGAGGAGATTGTTTCTAAGATTATCAATAAGGTCGAAGTGCCCTGATGGAAACGTCAGAAATCATAAAGAAAGTCCGAAAGATTGAGATCAAGACCCGAGGTCTGAGCTCAAACATCTTTGCAGGTCAGTATCACTCTGCTTTTAAGGGTAGGGGAATGGCTTTCAGTGAGGTGCGTGAGTATCAGTTCGGTGATGATGTCCGCGATATCGACTGGAATGTGACAGCCCGCTTCCATCGCCCTTATGTGAAGGTGTTCGAGGAGGAGCGTGAGCTGACGGTGATGTTACTCATTGATGTCAGTGGTTCACTCGACTTTGGTACGCAGCGACAGATGAAACGTGATATGGTGACGGAGATTGCGGCTACGATCGCTTTCTCTGCCATCCAGAATAACGATAAGATCGGTGTGGTGTTCTTCTCCGACAAGATTGAGAAGTATATCCCGCCGAAGAAGGGACGTAAGCACATCCTCTATATCATCCGCGAGATGCTGGATTTCCAACCGGAGTCAAAGCGTACGGATGTGAAGCAGGCCATCGAGTTCCTCTCCAGCGTCCAGAAACGTCGTACCACAGCTTTCATCCTCAGCGACTTCTACGTCCGTAATGACTTCCAGCAGTCTCTGCAGATCTGTAATCGCAAGCACGATGTGGTGGCTATACAGGTCTATGACATTCGCGCCAAGGAGTTGCCTGATGTCGGTCTGATGAAAGTCGTAGATGCAGAGACGGGCTTCGAACAGTATGTCGATACAGGCTCCAGGAAGTTACGTCAGACCTACCAGCGATACTGGATGGGACGTCAGGCAGAACTGAGTGAGACTTTCAATAAGAGTAATGTGGATCATGTGAGTATTGCCACCAACGAGGACTTCGTCAAGTCGTTGTTGCTGTTGTTTAAACAAAGAAGTTAATGAAAAGAATCTCTGTTCTTATCATAATGGTTGCCAGTGTGTTGCGAATAGCTGCGCAAGAATCGGTAGAAGCTTCTATCGACTCTATACAGATGTTCGTAGGCCAGCAGGTTCACGTCACGCTGACAGCACATGCGAAGGAGAATGCGAAGGTAGAGTTCCCTGTCTTCAAGCCCACACAATACATCACGCCTGGTGTTGAGGTGCTGGCTAGTCAGGAACTGGCACAGCAGACGGAGGATAATGGATTCGTGGCTCGTTCCACAGTCTATACGCTAACCTCCTTCGACGATACCCTCTATTACCTGCCGCCTATGACGGTGAAGATCGACGGCAAGCTTTATAAGAGTAAGAGCCTGGCGCTGAAGGTGCTCACCATTGAGGTTGATACCACCCATGTTGATCAGTTCTTTGGTCCGAAGGATGTGCAGGATAATCCGTTCCAGTGGAGCGACTGGAGTCTGTCATTCTGGCTCAGTGTGTTACTTCTCGTCTTCCTGGCAGTGACCTATTATCTCTACTTGCGTCTGCGAGATAACAAACCGATTATTAAGACCATCCGTATTGTGAAACGTCTGTTGCCTCATCAGAAGGCGATGCAGCAGATTGAACAGATCAAGGCCGAGAAGATGGTATCAGCCGAGAACTCAAAGGAGTATTACACCCGTCTGACGGATACACTCCGCAAATATATTGAGGAGCGTTACGGTTTCAATGCGATGGAGATGACCAGTAGTGAGATCATTGAGAAACTGACGGCTACCCAGGATGAGAAGGCACTCAGTGAGTTGCGTCACTTGTTCCTGACCGCCGATCTTGTGAAATTCGCCAAATACTCCACGCTGATTAATGAGAATGATATGAACCTCGTCAATGCCATTGCCTTCATCGACCAGACAAAGTTGGAGAATGTGCCTGTGGAGGAGACCATCAAACCACAGCTGACAGAGGAAGACCAGCGTTCACAGAAGGCACGTCGTGTGCTGCAGACAGTGATTACCATTCTGGGTATCGCCAGTACTCTGCTCTTTGCCTATGTGGTCTATACGCTGTACCAGTTATTGTATTAAATGAAACGAAATGGAATTTGCCAATAAGGAATATCTGTTATTGCTCCTGCTCATCATACCATATCTGATCTGGTATGTGTTATACAGGAAGAAGACTGAGCCCACGATGCGGATGAGCGACACCTTCGTCTTCCGCTATGCGCCGCGCAGTTGGAAGGTGGCACTCATGCCGCTGTCCATGCTGCTGAGAATCCTGGTGTTCACGATGGTGGTGCTGGTGCTGGCTCGTCCTCAGACTCACGACTCTTGGGCAAGCAAGACGGTAGAAGGTATCGATATCATGCTGTCGATGGATGTCTCCACAAGTATGCTGGCCGAGGACTTGCGTCCTAACCGCATCGAAGCCGCCAAGCAGGTAGCCGCTGAATTCATCATTGGCCGTCCTAATGATAATATAGGCCTTACCATCTTTGCAGGAGAGGCTTTCACGCAGTGTCCGATGACTACTGATCATGCCTCGTTGCTGAATATGCTCCAGAATGTGCGTACCGACATCGCAGCCCGTGGTCTCATTGAGGATGGTACCGCCATCGGTATGGGACTGGCTAATGCCGTCAGTCGTCTGAAGGAGTCGAAGGCCAAGAGTAAGGTGGTGATCCTGCTCACCGACGGTAGTAACAACCGTGGTGACATCTCTCCGATGACGGCTGCCGAGATTGCTAAGAGTCTGGGCATCCGCGTCTATACCATCGGTGTGGGTACGAATAAGGTGGCACCTTACCCGATGCCTGTGGCTGGTGGCGTGCAGTATGTGAACATCCCAGTGGAGATCGATACCAAGACGCTCAGTGAGATTGCTGCTGCCACAGAGGGTGACTTCTATCGTGCCACGAATACGAAAGAACTGCGTAATATCTATAAGGAGATCGACCAGTTGGAGAAGAGCAAGCTCGACGTGAAGACCTTCAGCAAGCGTTATGAAGCCTATCAGCCTTTTGCCATCGCTGCCATCATCGCGTTATTGCTCGAGATCCTGCTGCGTATCACGATTTTCCGTCGCATCCCATAAGAAGTGAGAAGTGAAAAATGAAAAGTGAAGAAATATGTTCAGATTTGAAGATCCTATATACCTCTATCTGTTGGCGCTGATTCCTGTTTTGGCGCTCATCAGATTCATATCCTTCCGCAACCAGAAGAAACGGCTGCGCAAATTCGGCGATCCTTCTTTGCTGAAGGCACTGATGCCCGATGTTTCGCGTGTCCGTCCCTCTGTGAAATTCTGGATCCTGCAGGCCGCCTTGGCTCTGCTCATCGTGATGCTGGCCCGTCCGCAGATGGGTACGAAGATCAACCATGAGAAGCGTGTAGGTATTGAGACCATCATCGCCATGGATATCAGTAACTCCATGCGGGCGGAGGATATCGTTCCCAGTCGTCTCGACCGTAGTAAGATGATGGTGGAGAATCTGATCGATCACTTCTCGAATGATAAGATCGGTCTGATAGTCTTTGCAGGCGATGCCTTTGTGCAGCTGCCTATCACCAGCGATTATGTCTCAGCCAAGATGTTCCTCTCCAGTATCGACCCCTCGATGATGACGACGCAGGGCACAGATATCGCCCGTGCCATCGATATGGCCACTCACAGCTTTACGCAGGAGGAGGGCATCGGAAAGGCGATCGTCGTGATTACCGATGGTGAAGATCATGAGGGTGGGGCAGTAGAGTCTGCCAAAGCCGCCAAGGATCGCGGTATGCGTGTCTATGTGCTGGGCGTCGGTTCCACACAGGGTTCACCCATCCCTGTTGCGGGCACTGGTGAATACATGAAGGACAATACCGGTAATACGGTGATGTCGGCACTCAACGAGGAGATGTGTAAGCAGATCGCTCAGGCTGGCGGTGGCGCCTATATCCATGTGCAGAACAACAGTGCGGCTCAGGAACAGCTTGATCAGGAACTGGATAAGTTGGAGAAGAAAGAGACCTCTACGGCAGTCTATAGCGAGTTTGATGAGCAGTTCCGTGCCTTTGGCATCCTCGCCCTTCTGTTGTTGGTATTCGAGATCTGTATCTTCGACCGTCGCAGTCCGCTGTTGAAGCGTCTCTCGCTCTTTGGCAGCAAGAAGCAGACGGCTGTGATGCTGCTCCTGTTGGTGGCAACTTCAGCTGCAGCCCAGAGCGACCGTCAGTATATCCGTGAGGGTAACAAGCTCTTCCATAGCGGCGACTATCCCAATGCGGAGGTGGCTTACCGTAAGGCCATTGAACAGAATCCCAAGAATCCGCAGGCTCCCTTCAACCTCGGCAATGCGCTGATGGCTCAGAAGAAAGACTCTGTCGCCATTGAGCAGTTCGAAGCCGCCTCACGTCTGGAGACCAATCCCCTGCGCAAGGCTAAGTCCTTCCATAACATCGGCGTCATCTGTCAGACGCATAAGATGTATGGCGAGGCTATCGAGGCCTATAAGAACGCCCTCCGTCTGAACCCTAACGATGATGAGACCCGCTATAACCTCGTGCTCTGTAAGCATCAGAAACAGAAGCAGGATCAGCAACAGCAGAACCAGGGTGGTGGTCAGAACAAGGACGACAAGAAAGATAAGAAAGACGATAAGAAGGATGAACAGAACAAGGATCAGAATAAAGATCAGAACAAGGATCAGCAGAAAGAGCAGCCCAAGCCCCAGATGAGCAAGGAGAATGCCGAACAACTGTTGAATGCTGCCATCCAGAACGAGAAACAGACGCAGGAAAAGCTGCAGAAAGCCCAACAGCAGCCCCAGCGCCGCATTAATCAGAAGAACTGGTAGAAATGAAGAGACTATTTTCTATAGTGACTATGATGATGGTCGTGGCAACGGCCATCGCTCAGACCCTCACGGGTTCTGCCCCTTCCCATGTGGCAGTAGGCGAGCAGTTCCGTCTCACCTATACGGTGAACACGCAGAATGTGAGCGACTTCCGTGCGGGTGATATTCCTGACGAACTAGAGGTACTCATCGGTCCTAACCGTTCCATGCAGTCGAGCTATCAGATGATCAACGGCCATACCAGCTCCTCCGCATCAATCACCTATACCTATATCGTCAGCGCAACGAAGAACGGTTCTTTCACCATCCCTCCTGCCCATGTCGTGGTGGGTGGTAAGACCATCTCATCCAATCCCATCACCATCAAGGTATCGGGAACAGCCTCCAGTGCCCGTCAGCAGCGCCAACAGCGCGACGACGAGGGGGCCGAGCTGCGCGATGCAGGTAGTCGTATCTCTGGCTCCGACCTCTTCATCAAGGTCAGTGCCAACAAGAACCGTGTCCACGAGCAGGAGCCCATCTTGCTCACCTATAAGGTCTATACGCTGGTGTCGCTCACCCAGCTTCGTGGCGATATACCCGACCTCAAGAGCTTCTATACGCAGGAGGTGGATCTGCCGCAGCAGAAGAGCTTCTCTGTGGAGACCGTCAATGGTCGTCCTTACCGCACCTGCACGTGGAGCCAGTATGTGATGTTCCCTCAGACCACGGGTAAGCTCCAGATTCCGAGTATCACCTTCGAGGGTATCGTCGTCCAGCAGAACCGTAATGTCGATCCTTTCGAGGCCTTCTTCAACGGTGGTTCCGGTTACATCGAGGTCAAGAAGAAGATTGTGGCCCCGAGCATTGATATCCAGGTAGATCCGCTGCCCCAGCGTCCGGCGAACTTCTCTGGTGGGGTAGGTAAGTTCACGATCTCCGCCCAGCTCGACAAGACCGAGACCAAAGCCAACGATCCCATCTCCATGCGTATCATCATCAGCGGTTCAGGTAACCTGAAGCTGATGAAGCAGCCTGTGATCAATGTGCCGAAGGACTTCGACAAATACGAGCCGAAGGTCACCGACAAGACCAAGCTCACCTCCAACGGCATCGAGGGTTCGATGATCTACGATGTGCTCATCGTACCGCGCCATCAGGGCAAATACGAGATTCCCCCTGTGGAGCTCACCTATTTCGACACCTCGGAGAATGCCTACAAGACCATCAAGAGCGAGAGCTTCACCCTCGATGTGGCCAAAGGCTCTGGTGCAGCCTCTGTCAGCGACTTCTCCGGACAGGAACTGCAAGAGTTGTCGAAGGATATCCGTTACATCAAACTCGGCGACACCCGTCAGCGTGCCCTCGACGACTTCTTCTTCGCCTCTACGGCCTACTGGATCTGTCTGGTGGTGCTGATGCTCATCTTCATCACGCTCTTCATCGTGTTCCGTCAGCGTGCCATCGACAATGCCAACGTCACGAAGATGCGCGGTAAGAAGGCCAACAAGGTGGCTACGAAACGACTCAAGCAGGCTGCCAAGCTCATGAAGGATGGTAAGGCCAGTGCCTTCTACGACGAGGTGCTGCGTGCCCTCTGGGGCTATGTGGGTGATAAACTCAACATCCCCGTAGAGCAGCTCTCTCACGACAACATCAGTCAGAAACTCTCCGAACGTGCTGTCGATGCCGACACCATCGGTCTCTTCATCGGTGCCCTCGATGAGTGCGAGTTCGAGCGTTATGCCCCTGGAGATCCTAAAGGAAATATGAATAAGGTATATGATAAGGCGATGACGGCCATCTCACAGATCGAAGGTTTGATGAAGCATCGTCGCTCTGCCAAGTCGTCGGCAGTGCTCCTGCTGCTCCTGCTCCTGCCGCTCAGCGCTTCTGCTGTGACGAAGGCTGAGGCCGACAGCGCCTATGTGCGTGGCGAATACCAGCAGGCCATCTCCGACTACGAGGCCCTGCTGAAACAAGGTGGCTCTGCCGAGCTCTACTATAACCTTGGCAATGCCTACTACCGCACGGAGAACATCACGAAGGCTGTACTCAACTACGAGCGGGCCCTGCTGCTCTCACCTGGCGACCGCGATATCCGTTTCAATCTGCAGATAGCCCGTAGCAAGACCATCGATAAGATTGTGCCTGAGTCGGAGATGTTCTTCGTCACCTGGTATCGTGCCTTGGTGAACCTCATGAGTGTCGATGCCTGGGCGCGTGTGGCGCTGATCTCGCTGACATTGGTCATCGTGCTGCTGCTCGTCTATCTCTTTGCAAGTCGCATCTGGCTGCGCAAGGTGGGCTTCTTCGGCGGCTTCCTGCTGCTGGCGGTCTTCCTGCTCAGCAACCTCTTTGCCTGGCAGCAGAAGCAGAACCTCCTGTTCCGCAAGGGCGCCATCATCGTGGCATCCTCTGTCTCAGTGAAGAGCACGCCTGCCAAGAACGGCACCGATCTCTTTGTGCTCCATGAGGGTACGAAGGTTGATATTACCGACGCTTCCATGCGTGGCTGGCTCGAGATCCGCATTGCCGACGGAAAGGAAGGATGGGTAGAACGTAAACAATTGGAGGAAATTTAACATGGTAAACAGTGCATTACTCTTGGCCAGTGAAGGCTTTTTGGATTGGTTGCAGAACGTCGATCGTGCGGCTTTGTTGGCTGTCAATGGCAGCGACTCGCTCTTCCTCGACTCAGTGGTTCATGTGCTCACCACCGCCATCACCTGGGTGCCCCTCTATCTCAGCCTGTTCTATATCGTGGTGAAGAATCATAACAGTCTGCAGCGCATTGGCCTGATTGTGGGCTGTGCAGGTCTCTGCATCCTCTTTGCCGGCGCTGTCGATGACCTCATCGTCAAGCCCACCGTAGCCCGCTGGCGTCCTACGCATGATCCCGTCATCGGCACTCTCGTCGATATCGTCGAAGGCTATCGTGGCGGCAAATACGGTTTCTTCTCCGCCCATGCCTGCAACACGTTCAGCATCGCCGTCTTCTTCTGTTGGCTGGTGCGTAGCTGGGCCCTCAGCTTCACCCTGGTCATCTGGTCGCTCACCAACTGCTGGACGCGCCTCTATCTGGGTGTCCACTTCCCTGGCGACATCCTGGTGGGTCTCACCTGGGGTTTCATCGTCGGCACCTCCGTCTATTTCCTCTATCGTCGCATCACGCGCAACTGGCGCGCTGAAGGCCGTCGTTACATCACTACCGAATATACTGCTGGCGGCTTTGAGCGTCCCTCCTGCGAGATACCTGTCGCGGTGTTCTACTTCACCGTCATCTTCGCCCTCTTAATAGCAACTTACCAATGAGTCATATAGATCCCCGTCATATCCATATCAGCGACTACAACTATCCGCTGCCCGACGAGCGTATCGCCAAATTTCCCATCGCCCGGCGCGATCATTCCAAGCTCCTCATCTACAACAAGGGTGAGGTGAGCTCCGATGTGTTCTACAACTTGCCGCAGTATCTGCCCAAGGGAGCCCTGATGGTGTTCAACAACACGAAGGTGATCCAGGCGCGTATGCACTTCCGCAAAGACACAGGCGCCCTCATCGAGGTGTTCCTGCTCGAACCCGCTGAGCCCTCCGACTACGAGCTGATGTTCCAGACCACCGGCCATTGCGCCTGGTACTGTCTGGTGGGCAACTTGAAGAAATGGAAAGAAGGCACCTTGCGGCGTGAGATCGAGATCAATGGACAGACTGTTGCCGTCACCGCCACCCGCGGAGAACTCCACGGCACCTCTCACCGTATCGACTTCGAGTGGACGGGCGATCTTAGCTTTGCTGAGATCATCGACGCCATGGGCGAGCTGCCCATCCCGCCTTATCTCAACCGCGAGACCCAGGAGAGCGACAAGACCACCTACCAGACTGTCTATTCCAAGATCAAAGGGTCGGTGGCTGCTCCCACGGCCGGACTCCACTTCACGCCAGAGGTCTTAGCCGATCTCGATGCCCACGGCATCCAGCGCGAAGAACTCACCCTTCATGTCGGTGCCGGCACCTTCAAGCCTGTGAAAAGCGAAGAGATCGAAGGTCACGAGATGCATACCGAATACGTCAGCGTGCGTCGCGACACCATCCGGAAGCTCATCGATCACGAAGGCTGTGCCATTGCCGTCGGCACCACGAGTGTCCGCACCTTGGAGAGTCTCTACTATATGGGATTGAAGGTGATGCGCGACCCTTCGCTCAACGAAGACCAGCTGCATGTCGCCCAGTGGGAACCTTACGAGGTTTCTAATGCTGTAACGGCCGTTACAGCATTAGAAAGTCTCTTGTCCTGGATGGATGCCCGTTCACTCACCGTCCTCCACAGCAGCACCCAGATCATCATCGCCCCAGGCTACGACTATCACATCGTGAAAATGCTCGTCACGAACTTCCACCAGCCGCAATCCACGTTGCTGCTGTTAGTGAGTGCCTTTGTCAAAGGCGACTGGCATAAAATCTACGATTATGCGTTGAGTCACGACTTCCGCTTCCTCAGCTATGGCGACTCCTCGCTGCTTATTCCCTAAATCAACTCAAAATGTCTGAGGGCATTCAGGATGCCGTTATCATCCACGCTCGTGGTGGTATAGTCGGCCTCCTGCTTCAGCGACTCTAAGCCATTACCCATCGCCACGCCGATACCAGCCGTACGGATCATCGACGTGTCGTTGCCGCCGTCGCCGAAAGCCATCGTGAACTTCGGGTCGAGCCCTTCCTGCTCGGCAATGGCGAGCAGTCCCTGACCCTTATCCGCCTGCTTGGCAGTGATATCCGTGAACTCCGGGTGCCAACGCCCTGAGGTACAGCTGGGGATGCGGGCCATCAGCTCCGCCTCGTAGCTCTCTGGGAAGAACGGGGTCATCTGTAGCACCCTCTGCTGCAGCACCTCTTCCACGGGCTTGGCCAAGTCTAGGTTCCTTACGGCCAGATGCTGCCTGAAGATACGATCCACGTCGCCCTTCGGATCCAGCACCGCCACATCCCTTTCACCCACCACGATCAGTCCGTAATTCTTCTCTCTCGAGTCATCCACAATCAGCTGGGCGGCATCCTTCGGAATTGCATGGCATGAAACCGTCTTCTTGCCGATGAAGCAGAGGGCACCGTTGGTCGTCACGTAGCCATCTATCAGATGCTCAATGGCACCGAGGTTCGTGATGATGATCGGTGGACGGCCTGTGGCGATAAACACCTTGTGACCGTTGGCCTTCGCCTGTGTCAGCGCCAGGATGGTGGAGGGAGGAATCTGGTGCGTCTCGAAGCTCACCAATGTCCCGTCGATATCGAAAAATAGGGCGTACTTATTCATTGTCTCTTAAAAATCCGTGCAAAGGTAATGTTTGTTTTTGTAATAACCAAGGAAATCCTTGGGAAAAGTGTGAAATCCCCCAGCATACAACGCAAATTGTTGAAATGTTGAAATGTTGAACCTCAATGTGATGGTCTGATATTATTGCTAATTTTACCTTTTTTAGCCTATAAGTTTGGTGGAGTGGATAAAATCCACTATCTTTGCACTTATCAATACTAAAGCCGTAAATATGCTGTTTCAAAAGAATATAGTAAAGAAGTACCTGGCTGGGTTGCCAAAGGAGCAAACAGACCATGCTTGGAATCAGTTTAAGAGCTATTTCTTGAACTCAGAGATTCAGGCCAATATCCTCCAGTCGAAAGAAGAGCAGTTTCAGGAAGGTTTTCTAAGGGAGCTGTTTGTGAAGGTGCTGGGCTATACCCTTAACCCGTCGCCTGACTATAATCTGATTACGGAAAAGAAGAATGAAACGAACGCCAAGAAGGCCGATGGCGCCATACTTTTAGATGATAAGGTGATTGGCGTGATAGAACTGAAGGACCATAAGACACAAGACCTCTCAAAAATTGAGAATCAGGCTTTTGGCTACAAGAATCAGCATCAGGGCACAAAGTTGGTGATTATCTCCAATTTTGAAAAGCTGCGTCTGTATATCGATAATACGATTGATTTCAGAGAATGGCATCTGTTTACGCTCAATGAGGACGATTTCAGAGAACTATATCTTTGTCTGGCTTGGGAGCAGGTGAAGAAGGGCTGCGCCATCAAATTGAAAGAAGAATCCGTATCAAGCGAAGACCAGATTACCAATGCGCTTTATAAGGATTACTCCCAATTCAAGCGTGTGCTTTTTGCAGATATTCTTGAACGGAACCAATATACCGAGGATAACCAGTGGGCTACGAACGAAAAGGACTGGCAACTGTTGTTGTTTAAGAAGACCCAGAAACTCTTAGATCGTTTGCTCTTTATCTTCTTTGCTGAGGACTGCGGCCTGCTGCAGCCAAATTCGATGATAAAGATCATCAATCTTTGGGAAACGTTAAGGGATGCCGATGCCTATGTACCACTTTATAATCGCATTCGTCAATACTTTGGTTACCTCCATGAAGGCCATCAGGGAAAGCCTTTCGATGTCTATGCTTACAATGGTGGTCTGTTCAAACCTGATGAAGTGCTTGATAATATCACTATTTCAGACGATCTGTTATTGACTCATACTCGAAAGTTGTCAGAATACGATTTCGAGAGCGATGTAGATGTGAATATTCTCGGCCATATCTTTGAGAATTCGCTGTCAGAGATTGAGGAAGTGACGCAGCAGATCACTCAAGGCACAACCCCACAAACCTCCAAACGCAAGCAGGATGGTGTGTTCTATACGCCCCAATATATCACGAAATACATTGTGGAGAATACCGTTGGCCGACTTTGTACGGAGAAGAAAGCTGAACTCCATATCGACGAGGCAGAATATTTTGCAGATCATCGTCGCCAGATGCAGACCAAAAAACGCCTGTTGGATCAGTTGCATCTATATCGTGATTGGCTCTTGCAGATCACGATTCTTGACCCTGCTTGTGGTAGTGGTGCTTTTCTGAATGCTGCTTTGCAGTTCCTGATGGCTGAACATCGTCTGATAGACGAAATGGAGGCAAAGGTGGCAGGTTCGTCACTGGTATTCCAGGATGTAGAAAACAGCATCCTCGAAAACAATCTCTTTGGTGTAGATATCAATGAGGAGAGTGTAGAGATTGCGCAGTTAGCCCTCTGGCTCCGAACCGCCAAGCCTCACCGCAAGCTCAATACCCTCAGCGAAAACATCAAATGTGGAAACTCGCTGATTAGCGACCCTGCCATTGCTGGCGAAAAAGCCTTCAATTGGCAAGAGCAGTTCCCCCAAGTCTTCGAAAAAGGAGGCTTCGATGTCGTTATCGGCAATCCGCCGTATGTAAGAATCCAAGGGATAAAATCTAGCCAGGAATTAGAATCTTATTATTTTGAAAATACGTTCCAATCTGCAAAAGGAAGATATGATTTATATATTTTGTTTATTGAACAGGCATTAAATTTGATTAAAGATAAAGGATTGGCATCATACATCCTACCACATAATTTCATGACAGGTAATCTTGGTGCAGGAATCCGTGAACTTCTATCGAATAAGCATTTGGTGGAAGAAATTGTCCATTTTGGATCACATCTTGTATTTGAGGAAGCGCTGACATATACCTGTATTATAAAATTATCAAAAGATAATGATGTAATTCGTTTTGCCTCAATTAATCCAAAAGATTTGAATCAGGAAATTCCATTTGAAAGTATAGATTATAGTAGTTTAGGAAAAGGAAAATGGAATCTGACAAACGCCTCAAATAAAGTCATCTTAGACAAAATATCTGAGGAGAAACATCATGTTTCAGACTTCTTCTCTAATGTGGGGCGAGGTATCGTCACAGGGATGGATGATTGCTTCATTATGACAGGCACTATTTCTAATGGGCTTTTTAATGGTTATTCGAAAGCGTTAAAAGAGAATGTTCAGATTGAAGCAGAATTAATGAAACCTATTTTGATGGGTAATAGTGTTCATGCCTATTCTAAACTTCATGCAGAACAATATGTTCTTTATCCTCATATCATTAAAGATGGAAGGACAGAGATCATGAGGGAAGAATTATTGGAAAGTTCATACCCCCTTGCTTATTCTTACCTATTGAACTTTAAAGAAATACTTGTTGCTAAGAAAATTAAATATAAGACAAATCCACAATATTGGTATAGTTTGCATAACTCACGTGATATGTCTTTATTTGTTGAGAAGAAAATTATAACTCCATATTTAGCAAATAAATGTCAGATGAGTATAGATAATGATGGTGGGATGTTTACTAACGACAAATGTTCTATTTTAAAACTAAGTCCCCAATATGTAGACTTATACCTGCCTTATCTTGCAATTTTAAATTCCAAGTTGTGCTGGTTCTTTATAGCAAATACTAGTTCAGAATTTGCAGGAGGATATTTCGTCTTTTCTAATCTTTTTGTAAACCCATTCCCAATACCAGATTTGGCTCAGGATACGAATAAGGAAATAACATCATCTTTATCTGCTATAGCGGAAGCAATGCTCTCCCTCAATTCACAACTACAAGAGAAACGTAGCCGTTTCCTCCGTCGTTTGAGCGAGAACTTTGAGGGCATAAAGCTAACAACAGCTTTGCAGACGTTTGACCAGTTGGACTTCAAAGGCTTTGTGGCAGAATTAAAGAAACAGAAGATCAAACTTTCTTTGGTTCAGCAAGACGAGTGGGAAGATTATTTCAACCAATATGCGCAGGGTTGTAAACAACTAACAGAAGAGATCCAGACAACAGATCAAGAAATCGATAATCGCGTGTTCGACCTTTACGGCTTGACTCCTGATGAAAGACAAATAGTAATTGGAAAAGAATAATTATGGCTACTTACAAAGAATATCAATGCAAACACTGTGGTTATACAGTAAGTGCATGTCCTGAGGGGCATGGTACTATCATTGCTGGAGAGATGTACACTTATCTCTGCAAAGAATGTCGTGAGATCGTGGATGTGCTTACATTCCCAAATGGAAAGAAAGCTGAACAAATAAGGTGCCCTGAGTGTGGTTCTGAGAAACTGGAATTGTGGAATCCCAAAACAGGCAAATGCCCTAAGTGTGGTTCAAAATTAGAAAAAACAGATATGATAATGATGGTGGATTAGTTGATTATGGATGAATCGAATCAATTGAATGAATTGCTACTCAACTGTAAATATTATAAAGGTGAGCCAGAGTGTCCTCGTGAAAAGAATGCAGGGTTCTGGATGTATGAGAAGATGTGGGTTGAAGCATCTTTAAATGAACCAAGAAGGATAGAAGAATGGGAAGCAGAATGTAGGTTTGAGCATTTTGAATCTATAGCAGAGGACTATAATATCCCCATGTCAATGATTGGTTTATTATCAAATAGGTATAATCATTGGAACTTTATGGGAACTCCAGAAGGTTTCAGAAAAATGATAAAAGAGGAATATTTGAAGCTAGAATAGCAAAAAGGCTCGCTGTCTCAGCGAACCCTGTATGCTACATTACTAACCAATAACCAAACAATAATTATGAAAAAACTAACGTATGA
>JAEEGG010011281.1_pt1 | contig 19551 bp, 18 predicted proteins | sample 9134161 | NCBI WGS metagenome assembly JAEEGG01 (sample SAMN16246543, study PRJNA631951) | gut metagenome | biome: gut microbiome; feature: rumen; material: CR-attached | host: Bos | place: Iran: Karaj | collected 2018-10 | reverse complement strand
GGTCTTAGGCTCAGGCTTTACTTCCTTTTGAGGCTTTTTCTCTCCCTTGTTTTTATAATGATTTCTTACAAGCTCTGCCTCGTTTTCTTCAAGACCGCTTGAATGACTTTTACCTTCAATACCGTTTTCACTAAGTAAATTGATGATATCAGTATTCAATGATTTTGAATCCTTAGCGAGACCGCTTTCTACTAACTCTCTTGCCAGTTCATAAATCCTCATTTTGGCCATTCTGCAAATTTCCTCCACGTTATATAACAATTATGTTTCTGATTTTAAATCTATTTTTGAAATGATCTTATCTGCAAGTCCTTTATTTGTTATTGCAAGTGATGCTCTGAATTCACATCCTATAGACAATCCAAGATTATCCTTATCGCCAAACTCTCGATAATCGACCTGATAAAAATCTGTCATGTTCCTGAATTTCTTTTTGGTATTGTCAGAAGAATCACCGGCAACAATTACCAGACAAGCAGCACCGCTTTTAACGGTCTTTTCTGTCATAAACTCTCCGGCCTTTACATATCCCGCCTTTTGGCAGAGACCGATGAGCGAATAAATCTGTTTTTCATCCTTATTCATTAGGCCACTCATATTCTTCCTTTAATGTGGTAAAAACTTCTGACGGAACCGGAGTCTTCAAAGACCTCTCAAGTCCCTTATGCTTTATAGCTTTTTCAAGGCAGCTAAGCTTTTTACAAAGATATGCGCCTCGTCCGTTCTTTTTTCCGGTGTCATCCACTGTGATACTGCCTTCGGGAGTAAGAAGCACTCTTAACAGTTCCTTTTTAGGCTTCATCTCTCCGCAACCCGTGCATTTTCTCAGCGGAATCTTTCTAACGGTGTTAGCCATTTATGTCTCCTCGTAATAGTAGTACTCATCCTCGTCACCGGCCTGTGACTCAGGCTTGATATCGATCTTGTATCCGGTAAGTCTTGCTGCAAGTCTTGCATTCTGTCCTTCCTTACCGATTGCAAGTGATAACTGATAATCGGGAACAATAACTCTTGCCCATTTCTCCTCGGGATATGCTTCAACCGAGATAACCTTTGCAGGGCTGAGTGCGTTTTCAATAAGTACTGCGGGATCATCACTCCAATTGATGATGTCAATCTTTTCACCGCAAAGCTCATCTACGATTGCATTTACTCTTGCACCGTTAAGACCTACACATGCACCTACGGGATCAACCTCGGGATCTGATGAATAAACAGCCATCTTTGTTCTGTAGCCTGCTTCTCTTGCGATGGACTTGATCTCTACGATACCGTCACTCACTTCGGTAACTTCCTCTTCAAAAAGACGCTTAACCAGCTCTTTGTTGCTTCTTGAAACTGTGATCCTCGGTCCTCTTGTTGTTTCCTTTACTTCGAGAACATAAACCTTGATACGTGAGTTGATCTTGAAATGCTCTGTAGGAATCTGCTCATTCTCAGGAAGGATAGCATCTGTCTTTCCAAGGTTAACGGTAATATTTCTGCCGTTGAAATGCTGTACAAGTCCTGTAACGATCTCGTGCTCACGGGTAATGAACTGATTGTAGATTACCTTTCTTTCTTCCTCTCTGATCTTCTGTACTACGGCCTGCTTAGCCTTCTGTGCAGAAATTCTCATGAAGTTCTTAGGTGTAACTACGATATTTACAACATCACCGATATCAAGCTTCTTCTTAGGAAAGTTTTTCTTTGCTTCATCAAGTGTGATCTCTGTAAGAGAATTTGTTACCTCTTCAACGATGGTCTTCTCAGCGAAAACATCGATATTTCCGTTTTCTCTGTTGATGTTTACCTTGATGTTATTAACTGCAACACTGTTGTCTTTTCCAAACTCGTTCTTGCAAGCTGCAAGTAAAGAGTTCTCTATTGCCTCAAATAATACTTCCTTGCTGATGTCCTTTTCCTTTTCAATCTGATTTAATGCCTCAATCAGTTCTTTGTTACCGCTACTCATTTTTTCTGTTATCCTCCTTTATATTTGGTGAACGATGTACAAAATTTGTTGTTACTCCATCCTTGCGTGATGGAGCCGTGTCGACGCTTCTTCGAAGCATCGACCTATTACCAATCAACGTGCAAATTTATCTTTGAGATGGACGAAGCTTCAAGTTCCATATCCTTGCCGTCGACATCAAATACGAAGTGTCCGTTGTCATAGGACTTTAAGACACCTGTAAATTCTTTTACCTTGTCGATGGCTTTGTAAAGTCTCACATCCACCTTTTGACCAATGTTACTTAAATAATGCTTTTCTTTCTTTAGCTGCCTGCCAAGTCCGGGAGAGCTTACCTCCAGGATGTAAGCATTGGGGATAAAGTCTTCTTTATCCAGTTCTTCTTCCAGCCTGCGGCTTACCTTTTCACAGTCATCGATTGCGATGCCGCCTTCTTTGTCGATATATGCCCTCAGGTAATAATCAGCACCTTCCTTCACATACTCGACATCAACCAGGGTAAATCCGAAGCCGGAAACGATTGGCTCGAGGAGCCGTTCTGTTCTTTCTTCGTAGTTTTCTTTCATGTAATGATCCTTTATAGCCTTTAATAACTCCATCGTTTCACGATGAAGCCGGGTCGACGATCCTAAAGAGCATCGACATATAACATACAACAAATGAGAGTGGACTGACGCCCACTCTCTACTTTAACTATATGCAACAATGAAACAATATCACATTTCAATATCAAATGCAATAGAAATTTTAAAATTTTTATAAATTTTTTCAATTTCTATCGGTTAATCAGCATATACCGACTTTTTCAGTACACCGATATAGGGTAAATTCCTGTAATATCCGGCATAATCGAGGCCATATCCCACTACAAACTGGTTTTCAATCTTGAAACCAAAGTAGTCGGTATCGAGATCTCTCGGATGACATTCATACTTATTTAGTAAAGCTACTGTCTTAACGGATTTAACATCACGCTCGGCCAAGAGCTCTTTTAGATACTTTAAAGTAAGACCGGTATCCACAATATCTTCAACGATGATTACATCTTTTCCCTTAAGGTCATTATCAAAATCCTTTTTAAAGGAAACCTTACCGGATGATTTAGCTGCCTGTCCGTAACTGGAAACCGAAATAAAATCAAACAGCATATGTCCGTTAAAAGCACGAACAAGATCTGTATAGAATACTGAAGCTCCTTTTAAGACACAAGCCATAACAGGTGTACTGTCCTTATAGATTTCAGAAAGCTCTTTTCCAAGCTCTGCAACTCTTTTCTTTATCTGCTCTTCAGTATATAAAATGGATTCTATATCATTTTCAGCCGTAGTAATATGCACGTTTAGCCTCCATCAGAACTTGTTATCATAATAAGCTTCACCGCCGGTTGCGATAACTACGCACTCATCATCTTCCATGTCGTTAAGCATCTCGGTATATAACGTACCGGCTATCTTGGACTTCGTCTCATTAACCTGCTGAGCCACATATTCCATGGTATCTCTTTCCTTGCTGCCCATGTATACCTGCATCGAACAGTTCCTGATGATTGTAGGATAATCCTTGTACATATCACGAAGATCGTTAATGGATCTCATGATAAGTGAACAGGAGACATCATACTTCTTTGCACTCATAAGGATTCTCGGGAAATCAAAGATGACACCGTTATCTGCGAAATCACTCATCATGCAGTGTACGGGATAGTACAGAGGCTGTCTTGCTGCCTTCTTAAACAGTGATGAGAAAATCTGTGAGTAGATAAGTGCAGGGAACTCTGAGTTAACGCCAGTATTGGGACGAACCAGGAACAGAATGCGCTTTGAATCACCGAGCTTATCAAGCTCTACTGAATCAAGGTCGCCTGAACGGTCGATAACACCTGCACATATAGCATTGATGATCTTAAGAACCGAATCACGGATCTCAATCTTATCTGAACCAACCATAACTCTGAAGTTATCATACTTCTGTAGGCAAGGATCCTCCGGATTGGTTGTGTCAACTTCAAGGAAACGTCTGTCCAGATCGTCTGCAGGCTTAATCTTCCAGTTGTCACCGTTATCTCCGAATCCTCCGTACTCCATCTCGGTAAGCATCTGCTTTACCATCTTGAAGTTGCGGTTGCCTTCCTCAGCATAGTTCTTAGCATATGCGATAAGTGCCTCAAGGAGCATCTTCTTTTCACTAAGTGTGATAACGTCACTCTTATCAGCTGCAAGAAGTGAGTTTACTACATCTGTAATATCACTGTCATCATGAATATATATGAAAGGATTGTAATAATCACTTCTCTCAGGATCCAGACTGTTGATAACCTTTAATGTGTAGCCTGAACTCTTGAACAAGCTGTTAAGATCATTATAAAGAAGACCAGCCTTATCGGTTACTACATAACTGCAGTTTCTCTGTAAGATATTGGGCTTAACATAAAGCTTTGTCTTACCGGCACCTGCACTACCGATAACTATAACATTATTATTATAACTATTATTTTCACTGTAACGTGTAAGTCTCAGTCTTACGCTCTCTGAAAGGATAAAATCATTCTGTTCAAGCTCACGCTTTACTGCCAGATGGGAATAACTCTTGTTAAATGATTTAATATTTCCCCATTTTAAATCCTCAAGACCTTTTACTCGTGCCATAATATCAACTCCCCCCGCGATAGAAATTTAAGAAAATCCGTTTTCTTCTTCTGTCAATATTATAATACACAATAATTGTCAATTCGTAACCATTAAATTTTTAACATTTATTACGGACATTTTTAAACAAAACAAAAGCCCGATTAAAAATCGGGCCAAAGTATCATATTTAATTTTGAAACATACTGTAATTATTTTACATTTGATACAGAAATAATATGAGGATTTACTGTATCATACCAGTAAAGGTATCCTGTCATATCGATCTTGTCGCCAACCTTAAGGTTCTTAACTGCCTTGTATACATCAGAATCCTTATCTCTTAAGTAAGACTCTACTGTGAAGCTGTAGGTATTTCCGTTAAGCTCTACATTGAAGTAAAGGTCGTCACCGTCCTGGCCGCTGCCGTTCCACTTGTAAAGGAAAGCTACCTCGTTACCGTCAGCATCTGTGCTGGGAGCAACTGTCATGCCCTTGAACTCAACGAATCTGTTCTGATACTTAACGATATCTTCGGTACCAAGGATGTTTGTAACATCTGTTGCAGGAGCGATGTAGTTGCCATCAAGGATCTCAAATGTTCCGTCTGCGATCTCTTTCTCGCCCTGGAAATCAGCCTTGAAACCTTTAATTCTGATCTTCTGTCCCTTAACGAGCTTTGCGTAATCTTCCTCGCTACAAGCCATCTCGTATACGAAGTAAGCACCTTCGTTATCCTGTGTATAAATGGTAGCCTTGTTATCCCACCATGACTGCTTGTCCTGTACGAATGTCTCAACAGTTACAGGATCATCAACCTTTGCTGCATCATACTCAGCATAAGTCATAACGCCCTCTGACTTTGTAAAGTCAACCTGAGGTGCTTCGGGAGTAACCTCATTCTTATCGTTGTTTGTGGCAGGTACAGCAGGTGTATTTTCCTTCTTGTCACAAGCAGCAACAGACATTACCATAACCAATGCCAGAAGCAATGCTATTAACTTTTTCATCTCTTTTTCATCCTCTCTTTAATAAAGATATGTGGTTTTTAAAAACAAACTCATTATACATTTATTTTTTCAAAATTCAATACCTTTTTGATAAAATCTCTACTTTATATAAAAAACACAAGAAAATACATCATTTTTTATACATCTTTTCATGATAGTGTGACACACTCAATCTTAATTCTTAGATTTCCTTAAAATAACATCACGCACTGCGAATCCTATGATTCCAACCCATGCAAGTATCAATACTATGATAAGTGCTTTAGCCTGTCCCGGCAAAGGACCTAAATCCTTTGTAGTGGACTCTCCCACTGTAGATATCTGGTCCAGATGATACAGCGACATCATATCGTCAAACAATGTAGTCATAAAGGCATCGTCCACTGTCTGTTTACGTCTGACAGCCTTTGCGGTATTCTCTATCATCTGACCCGCTGCATCTCTCAGTGAAGCTGATCCGTTAAATACAGGTGTCACAAAGGTATTTTCCCAGTTTTCCATCAGCATCTTTGCTGCATTTATCTTTACATCATAATATAGGGAGTTGTCCTCACCTATTCTACTGATGTAGTCAAGGTATTCATCCGACTCTGAAGCCTTTGTAGTGACAGGTATGTATCCTTCAGTCTGTGAATAAGCTATCTGGGTCTCATTGGTAAGTAAAAACTGCGCGAACAGCCATGAAGCCAATACCACATCCGGATCCTGTTTATTAAATATACATACAGAAGGTCCCTGGGATATCATCTGAGGATTATTTACATCAAACTGAGGAATGGGTCTGACTACTGTTTCAAATTCAACTATCTTATCTTCGCTGATATCGGATAAAGGAGCCTTTGAACCCATCCAGGATGCACCTGCAGTTGAATCTATAGCAAAGAGGCACTGTCCGGCATTCAGGAAGTTACCGGGATAACTTGATATCTTAAATGTAGAAAATGCATAACTGCCTGCATGTTCACCAACTGTTTGAAGAATTTCCTTTGTGGTATCATTAAATATAAGTATATTACCGTTATCATCTGAATAACCTGCATTCAACTGCTTGAGCATAGTGATCATCATGTTATCAGTGGATTTATAAATGAAAGGTATCATGGTTTTTTGGCCGTTTACCAGATAGTTATCATCAGCATCCTTTTTAGTTGCTTCTTCAGATACTTTCCATACAAAATCCCATGTGACTATATCGGGTATCTCATAACCCATGCGTTCAACATAAGTTTTATTAATATACAGAGCTTCTGTAGAGCGCATAAACGGTAAAGCATAGTACTTTTCACCTATACGGCACTCATTTAAGAAAGAAGGCACAATCTCAGACTCTGCAGGTCCGTCAAACTTTAACTCCGTACCGCCGAGACCATACTTTGGATCCTTCATCAGATCATCCAGCTTTACCACTGTATCACTGCCCGTCAGATATGTCGCTATATGATCCGGATATGTGATGCAGACATTCGGAGTTGTATTGGTTGATATATTGGTTATTACATCGTTATAAATCTTACCATAGTCCGTATACAGTCTGATATTAACCTTTACGTTTGGATAAAGCTTATTGAAATCTGTAGCAGCCTTTTCATATATCCTGCTCTGGGTAACATTGGTATCGTTTTTTGCCCAGAAGGTAAGCTCTATCTGCTTGTTTTCGTTAAAGGTTTCGGGTATCTCAAATACACCGGAACTCTTTTTTCCATGGCAACCGGTAAGCAATGAAATAAAAAGACATATTATTAATATGAAAGAAATTTTTCTCATTATCATTTATTTACTCTATTCTATACTATTCAAGTTTATGATAATTATTATCCTTTTGTTCCGCTCTTCTGTACACCCGCCATTATCTGCTTTCTGAATACAAGGAACAGAATAATCAACGGTACAGAAATAACTACAACCGCAGCCATCATGGCGGGGATATTTTCACGGCCGAAACCGTTTTCACGGATCTCCTGGATGCCGTTCGATACCAGATAATAGTTAGGATTATCTGTGATAAGTCTGGGCCATACGAAGTTGTTCCAGCATTCTATGACTTTCAATATAGTAATGGTTATCATCGTCGGCTTGCATATCGGTATCATAACTCTTATCAGATATTTGAAATCCGATGTACCGTCCACCTTTGCCGCTTTGTACAGATTTTCGGGTATCTGCTCAAAATTCTCTTTTAACAAATAAATATAGAAAATCGATGTGATCGATGGTAGTACAAGTCCGGTAAACGAGTTTCTGAGACCCATATTCGTGATGGTTACGAAATTTGTGATAATGATAAGTTCGTTAGGAATCATCATCAGTGATAAGAATATGGTAAATACTATATTCTTTCCTCTGAACTCGAGCCTGGCAAATGCAAAGGCCGCCAGAGTGATAACAATCAGCATGATCACTGTGGTAACTACTGCAAATACTATGGTGTTAAAGAAATATCTTCCCAGATTAACCGAAGTAAATGCCGATCTGTAGTTTTCAAGTGTCGGATTGCTGGCAATAAACTTCGGAACATATTCGGAGTTGTAGGCGCTGTAGCTCTTTACTGAGGAAAGTATCATCCAGTAAAACGGGAAAAGAACGATCAGTCCCCAGAAACTCAAGAACAGGTATTTCAATATATTTAATATAATGGTAGATGTTTTTCTTGAGCCCATGCGTTACACCCCCTTTACCACGCTCTTTTTACTAACCATAAGGTTGATACATGTTATGGTGAGCACGATGCAGAAAAGTATAAGTGCGGCAGCTGCAGCATAAGAAGGATATCCACCGCTGTTACCATAGAGCATGTCGTAAATATAACCTACTATGGTATTCATGCCTGCAGCATTAAGATCTGTACCGAAAAGAGCTACAGCATCACTGTATGCTTTAAATGCCCCGATAAAGCCCGTGATAATAAGATAAAAGATCATAGGCGATATCATAGGCAGAGTAATCTTAGTAAATACTCTCCATCTCGGAGTTGAATCAATCTTAGCAGCCTTATAATAGTCATCCTTTACACTCGCAAGCGCACCGGTCAATATCAGAATCTTAAAAGGCATAACAATCCAAACGGTATAAATACACAATACCAGCATCTTTGCCCAATAAGGTCCGTCAATAAAATCGACGGAATCACCTCCAAAGAAGTTGATGAGCATATTTATCATACCGTCAGAATATGCGGTCTTTTTGAACAGTATCATAAATACCAGACCGACTGCCAGGGTATTTGTAACATAAGGCAGGAAAAATACTGTCTGGAACAGCTCTCTCAGTTTTTTAATCGAGTTTAAGGCCATCGCTATGAGGAGAGCCGTACCTGTTGACAACGGTACAGTGATAATAACCAGTATAAAAGTATTTTTAAGCGCCTGCAGGAAATATGTATCATGAAGCACATAGGAATAATTGTACCAGCCTATACCCTTATGTGTCTGCGATGCAAAATTATACCCTTCTTCAAATGAATAAATTAAAACATCCATCAAAGGATATATCATAAATACACCAAGAAATATTATGGCAGGAAGCAAATACAGCCAGCCTTTCAAATTCTTTTTCATAATTTTTCCTGCCTCCCGAAGTAGATCCTTTCACCGGTCTCAAAATTGAACAGGAATGTCTTCATCGGCTTGACATTGAACTTAACCTTTTCCATTTCAGGAAATACCCTGGTTTCGGCACTGACTATAGAACGTATCTCCACATTCTCACAGTTTTCATGGGTTGAAACAATCGTAGTATCCCTTCCCATTACTTCAAGTCCTTTTAGTTTAAGTTCCAATGCTCCATTATCATCTAAGATAAAGCCTTCAGGCCTTATACCTACATATACCTGTTGATCCTTTATCTTTTTTGCCTCTAATACAGCGCTGTTACCAATATAGATCATATTGTTCTTGACTTCACCCTTAAATACATTGATCGGAGGTGTACCCAGAAATTTTGCAACAAACAGATTTGTCGGATCATCATATACATCCTGCGGCTTACCTATCTGATGTACCACTCCGTCCTTCATAACTACAATTATATCTGAAATGCTCATCGCTTCTTCCTGATCATGTGTTACAAAGATGGTGGTTACCTTAGTCTCACGCTGTATACGCCTGATCTCCTCACGAGTCTGAAGTCTGAGTCTGGCATCCAGGTTTGATAATGGTTCGTCAAGCAGCAAAACCTTGGGACTTTTTACCAAAGCTCTTGCTATAGCCACTCTTTGCTGCTGACCGCCGGAAAGTTCATTGGGCTTACGCTCCATAAGCATATCTATCTGTACCAGCTTTGCTGCTTCAAGTACCTTTTCGTTCATTACTTCCTTTGATAACTTCTTATCGCCCTTGAAGTTTTGCAGAGGAAACATAATGTTTTCCCTGACAGTAAGATGCGGGTAAAGCGCATAATTCTGAAAAACGAGGCCGACCCCCCTGTCCTCAGGAGCCATATTTGTCACATCTGTATCACCAAAGAAAACCTTACCCGAGGTAGGCTTTTCAAGTCCGGATATAAGATTAAGCGTGGTACTCTTACCGCATCCTGAGGGTCCGAGCAGTCCAACCAATGTACCGTCCGGTATCTCGAATGTAAAATTATCTACAGCTACAACCTCGGTTTTGATCTTTTTGTTTCTGTTAGGAAATCTCTTTGTCAGCTTATCAAGTACAACCTTCATATCTCTTCCTTACTACAGGAATTATTATTCTTTGGAAATACACCTGTATATATCTCCGGTCATTGTTAAAATCACATTATATACATAAACGAAATTATAATTATTTCAGTATTAAAAATCAAGGATTATTTCAGTCAATGTCTAAACACTCCCTGAAAATAAGATATCCCCACCTTCCTAAAAAGATGGGGATATGTTTAGTTAAGTAAATTATTTAGAATCATCCTTTTTAGAATTATCCTTAGAAACCTCATCAGGATTATCCCTGTCGTAGTTTTCCTTAGCAACCTTTCTTATCTTTTCTTCAGCACCAAGGAATACCTTTGCTATCTCCGGATCAAAATGAGTACCCGCTCCCTCTCTGATGATATCCAAAGCCTTTTCAATAGGGAATCCCGGTTTGTAACTACGCTTTGAAACGAGTGCATCAAATACGTCAGCCACTGCCATGATACGTGCTGAAAGAGGTATCTCATCTTCTTTAAGTCCGTAAGGATATCCGGTACCGTTCCACTTTTCGTGATGGTATGCAGCAAGATTTTTAGCTTCATTAAGATAAGACGGATCCTTTACCATATTGGCAGCTTCATTGATTATATTCTGACCTGCCAATGTATGATTCTGCATCTGCTTAAACTCTTCATCGGTCAGCTTACCGTTCTTATTTAGCAATGAATCCGGTATCTGGATCTTACCTACATCATGGAGAGGTGCCGAATTGATGATCGTATACTCGTAATCATCAGTAATGATGTCTTTATACTTTTCATCCTTCTTTAATTCATCAAGGATGATCTTTGCATAAGCGGCAGTATTCTTAACATGATTACCGGTAAATTTATCCCTGTTTTCAACCATGTTTGCCAGAACGGTGATAAGTGCATTCTGCATGGTATTGATCGTATCTTTCTGCTCTTCGATATCTGCGATATTTCTTACTATATCCTCAGATTCTTTAACCAGGGCCAAATAAAGGGTTTCTATCTCATCACCGGTCCTGATACCGAGTCTCTTTATCTTTTCAGCACCCTGACGTTCAGCACCGCTCAGGTCAAATGCCATGGTCTTTGCAGCCATCGACATTGCATTTATTGGATAGATAACACAATAATCAGTCAGCCACATAAATACAGCCAGTACCAAAACAAAGAATCCTACAAACAATGCGATAACCTTTGCCAGGAAATTGTTTTCATCTTCCTGAATATGACTCATACGGATATCAACACAGGAATAACAAACAACATCACCTGTCCTTGGATTCTCTACGGGCTTAAAGATGGATAATAACCAACCATACTGGTCATTTATCACCAAGGGTTCGATATCCTCTCCGCGTAGAGCCTGATTTATATAAGGCTCAAAATCTTTCTGGAATGGTATGATCTCTCCAGGGTACCAGGTGTTATCATCGCCAATATCGGCATCAAATACAACCTCATAACCGTTAGGAGTCATCCTTATAATGTATACATACTTTATGTCACCGTGACTCTTGGCGATTGTCTCCAGATGCATGAGTATATCATTGTATTCAGCATCTTTTTTATTATACTTTATATATTCGTCAATCCTGTCGGGATTGATCAATGTTGCAGCAATATTTGTAATACCGGTACCCATGTCACCGTTATTTTCTATCAGTTTATTTCTATACAGGAAGAAACTGATACCGGCGGTAACAAGTGCTATTATGATCATTACTCCGGCCAGGAGCATTAGAATCTTATGTCTGAGAGTCTTATTTCTGACTTTACTCTTCTTTAATACCTTTATCTCTTCGTCACTTAATACATTCTGGTGCCAGAAAGTAAACTCAACCTTCTTTAACTTGAAAAGAGTCTTTATCAGATAAAGGAATATCAGTACCAGGAGTACGGTAATGGTTTTATCGATCAGATCATATAAAACATCCGAACAGAACTGTGCCCAGAAATCGGGTAAACCCTTCTCGTAAAACATGGTTGCAAAATACTTATTGTCCGGACTTGTCGGATCAAATCCGTAAAGCATCCATGTAAGTATCGAACCAAGCACACCGCCCGAAATAGTAAACAGTACTATAGCGAAAATGATGGTTGGAATCCTTTTAAACCAGCCTCTGTGAGCACCATACGCAGCGATAACCGCATTTATAACACTCAATGTACCATAATAATAACTTGATGAATCACTGATACCATTGATAAAATTGGTTATATAACCAACAGCCACTCCGGGGATATATCCGCCGAGTATGGAGGTAAGTATGATACCGACATTGTCGATATAAAGCGGGATATTTAATAATTTTACAAGATTTGAGAACAACAAATTAACAGCCAGCCCGGCAAGTATCAGCAGTATGGCTTTAAGCAATCCACTCTTCTGTTTTTCCTTTGTCTTGTGTATACTGTCCATCATGACCCTCCATAAATTTTGCAAGGTCTCAACCAATTATACTGCACCCCTTCGGGACGGAGCCGTGTCAAGGTTTCCTTCGTAAACCTCGACCTATTACTCTTCATCCAGTTTTAATACACTCATGAATGCTGCCTGAGGTATTTCCACATTACCGAAGGTACGCATACGCTTTTTACCTTCCTTTTGTTTTTCGAGCAGCTTCTTCTTTCTGGTAATATCACCGCCGTAACACTTAGCCAAAACATCCTTACGCATAGCTTTTACTGTTTCTCTGGCGATGATCTTGCTGCCGATAGCTGCCTGAATAGGTATCTCAAAAAGCTGACGCGGGATATTGTCCTTCAGTTTCTCACACATCTTTCTTGCACGCTCGTAGGCATTATCCGCATGAATGATAAATGAAAGTGCATCCACCTCTTCACGGTTTACAAGCATATCAAGCTTTACGAGCTTTGACGGTACATATCCCTTTAATTCATAATCAAATGATGCATATCCCTTTGAACGTGATTTTAATGCATCAAAGAAATCGTAAATAATTTCATTTAACGGAAGCTCATATTTCAAAAGTGCACGGGTTTCTTCCATGTACTCCATGCCCTTGTATACACCACGTCTTTCCTGACATAACTTCATAATGGCACCTACATACTCTGTGGTTACCATGATCTCTGCATCCACAAAAGGCTCCTCCATATGCTCTATTTCCGAAGGATCGGGCATATTGGTAGGATTTGTCAGATCAAACATCTCTCCGTTTGTCTTATAAACCTTATAAATAACGCTGGGTGCGGTAGTAACAAGATCCAGGTTATATTCTCTCTCCAGTCTTTCCTGTATTATCTCAAGATGTAAAAGTCCCAAGAAACCACATCTGAAACCAAAACCGAGAGCTACAGAGGTCTCAGGCTCAAACTGAAGCGATGCGTCATTTAACTGAAGTTTTTCCAAAGCATCTCGTAAATCCGGATACTTTGCTCCATCCGCAGGGTACATACCGCAGTAAACCATAGGCAGTACCTTTTTATATCCCGGAAGTGCTTCAGCACATGGATTTGCAGCATTGGTAACCGTATCACCTACACGAGTGTCACGAACATTTTTAAGTGATGCAGTGATATATCCAACCATACCGGCTGAGAGCTCATCACAGGGGATAAACTGTCCGGGTCCGAAGATACCTATTTCGACTACATCGGCCTCAGCTCCTGTAGCCATCATACGTATCCTGTCACCTTTTTTAACTGTACCCTCCATAAGTCTGATAAAGACTATTACTCCCTTATATGAATCATATACTGAGTCAAATATCAGTGCTTTTAAAGGAGCATTTATATCTCCCTTGGGAGGAGGCAGTCTCTTTACGATAGCCTCTAATACAGCTTCGATGTTTATACCGTTCTTAGCTGATATCTGAGGTGCATCCTGTGCTTCAAGTCCTATGACATCCTCTATCTCATTGATTACTCTCTGAGGTTCAGCACTGGGAAGGTCTATTTTATTTATAACAGGAAATACCTCAAGATTATGATCCAGTGCCATATATACATTTGCTAAAGTCTGTGCCTCTATACCCTGTGCGGCATCTACTACAAGAACTGCTCCTTCGCAGGCTGCAAGGCTACGTGATACCTCATAGTTAAAGTCCACATGACCGGGAGTATCTATCAGGTTAAAGATATACTCCTCACCATCCTCTGCCTTATAGATGGTACGCACGGTCTGCGCCTTGATTGTTATACCTCTTTCACGCTCCAGGTCCATGTTATCCAAGACCTGTTCACTCATCTCTCTAAGGGTAAGAAGTCCTGTTTTCTCTATTATTCTGTCAGCCAGGGTAGATTTACCATGGTCGATATGTGCTATTATACAAAAATTTCGGATTTTGCTCTGATCCACCGACATACTTAAATCTCCAGTTACATTTGTTTTTAATCATTTTATTATACCATTTGAACCAATAAATAGCAAATGTTTTTTTCTTTTGAACACTAAGGCTGTATGCAGTACCATATTATTTCGAAAACCAGATCGCTAAGCAGTGATGCACACAGCCTTAATTTTACTCTAAAAAACAAAAGGGAAAATACTTAGTTCATTATAGAAATAAGATATTCTCCCTAATATTATTATAATTTTTATTCAGGTTTTATTATCGGTTCCTCATCTTCATCATCTTCAGCATTGATAACCTGGTTTTCTATAAAATCAGCAGCCGAATCAAGCCATTCACCTTGGAGTTCCTCAACTGCACCATTATCGATAGCTTCAGCAATCTTAGGATTAAGAGGAAGCTTGCCAAGTAAGTTGATTCCAAATTTCTTTGCAGTCTCTTCTGCGTGGCTCTTTCCGAATACTTCGATCTTTTCTTTACATGTAGGACACTCTACATAACTATAGTTTTCTACAAGTCCTAAAATCGGGATATTCATCTCGTTTGCCATGTTTACAGCCTTTGAAACTACCATAGATACAAGCTCCTGAGGGCTGGTTACTACGATGATACCGTCAAGAGGCAGGCTCTGGAATACTGTAAGCGGTACATCACCTGTTCCGGGAGGCATATCTACAAACATAACATCTATGTTATTCCAGAAAACATCGCTCCAGAACTGCTTTACAACGCCGGCGATAACGGGTCCTCTCCAGATAACGGGAGTCTCTTCTTTCTCAAGCATCATATTTACAGATATAAGCTGAATCTTTGAACTTGTGATAGCGGGCATAATACCAAGATCGGTACCAAGTGCTTTCTCATGAATGTTAAATGCTGCAGGTATCGAAGGTCCTGTGATATCTGCGTCAAGGATACCAACACTGTATCCACGTCTCTTCATAAGCACTGAAAGATAAGATGTTACAAAACTCTTTCCTACGCCACCTTTACCGCTAACTACGCCAATTACTTTTCTTACCTTACTGTTTTTGTTAAGGTATGCTCTGAAATCCTGCTTCTTTGACTCGCAATCAACATTGCAGGTTGAGCAATCATGTGTACATTCTTCTGCCATTTCTAATCTCCTAATCCTTCAATTTTTTATACATTCTCTTTATAAGCCTCATAGTCGGCACGCATAAGTCCGGTCACACCGGTACGTACCATCTCTATGATGGTATAATCCTTCAACATTCTGATAAAGGAATCAAGTTTATCCTGATTTCCGGTAAGTTCAAGCATCATAGTGTCAACCGAGACATCAACTACTTTAGCTCTGAAAATATCAGCGATTGCTACTAAACTGTTTCTCTGCTCTGTAGTGACACCGATTTTTATGATCATAAGCTCTCGGCATACTGCTTCTCTGCTCTTAAGCTCTATAATGTCCTTTACATCCTCAAGCTTATAGAGCTGATTTTTAATCTGCTCCAATATCTTTTCATCACCGTCTGCAACAACAGTCATCCTGGAAAACTCAGGATTTTCGGTTTCTGCAACAGTCAAGCTTTTAATATTATATCCACGTCTTGAAAACAAACCCGAAACACGGCTCAATACACCGGAAGTATTTGAAACCAATATTGAAAATACTTTTCGCATACTCGCTACCCCGCCATATTTTAATTATTTACCTGAATAAAACTCCGTCTTAGTCCTGTTTGACTGGATCAGAACAGAACTCTGATTAAATGTCTTTATAAGGTCATCGCAAACTGCGTGAACTTTATCCTCAGTTGTATCACTCAACAGAATAACTACAGTATATTCATGATCTACCGTACCGTTATCATTTGTCCATCCACCATTTGCTTCCTGAATAGTAAAGCCTTCAACATGTTTTGTCAAGACCTCATCTACTTTAGCCTTAACCTCATCAGGAGTGCCGTAAGGTGTATATGTATCCTTATCGTTTGTTCCAAGGAATAAAACATATTGGATATCAAAATCCTCTTTTTCTTCCTGCTTGGGTAATGTTATAAAAACAAATATAGAAAATCCAAGTGCGATAATCGAAATAATGATTGCAATTATCCCCAGCTTCTTTGACATAATTATTTACCCTTCTTCATGAGTTTAACCATAACAGCTTTTTCAGCGTGTAAACGATTCTCAGCCTCATCGAAGATTTCATTTGCATGTGCCTCAAATACTTCATCAGTGATCTCTTCACCACGATGTGCAGGCAAGCAATGAAGTACCATAGCATTATTTGTAACACTCATAAGCTTATCATTTACCTGATAGCCGGCAAAATCCTTCTTACGCTGCTCTGCCTCGCCTTCCTGACCCATGGAAGCCCAAACGTCAGTATAAACAACATCAGCTCCCTCAGCTGCCTTCATGATATCGCTGGTTATCTCCAAGTTGCCGTTTTGATGTGCCCACTCTACAAGCTTTGCATCAGGCTGATGATTGTCAGGACAACCGATTGCAACCTTCATGCCTGAAAGGATACCGCCTGCGATGATGGAGTTTGCCATATTGTTACCATCACCGATGAAAGTAAACTTAAGTCCCTTAAGGCTCTGCTTATATTCCCTGATAGTCATAAGGTCTGCAAGTACCTGGCAGGGATGGCAGTAATCAGTAAGTCCGTTAATGATCGGAATAGAGCCATAAGTAGCCAGATCCTCAACATCCTGCTGAGCAAAGGTACGGATCATGATACCGTCAAGCATACGTGATAATACACGGGCAGTATCTTTGATAGGCTCACCACGGCCAAGCTGGATATCCTTATCACTAAGGAATAATGCGCTACCGCCTAACTGATACATACCAACCTCAAAAGATACACGGGTACGGGTTGAAGACTTGGTAAAGATCATACCAAGTGTCTGTCCCTTTAAGTGCTCATGAGCTATATTATGCTTCTTTTCGTATTTCAGCTGATCGGCAAGGTTTAATATACCTGTAAGTTCATCAGCTGTCAAGTCCTGTAATTTTAATAAATGTTTCATGTTGTAACCCCTTTCTATACTTCATTTATTTGTGTTAAACTTCCTCAATAGCAGAAATAATAGTATCAAGTCCTTTTTCAAGTAAGTCGTTAGGAATATTCAAAGCAGGAAGAAGTCTTACTTTAGTTTTTGCAGTAAGAGCAATCGTACCTTTTTCTATAGCCTTGTTTACAATTGCTTTAGCTTCTTTCTCGGTCTGTATACCAAGCATTAAGCCCATACCTGATACAGATACAATTCCTTTGCGGAACGAAGGCCAGATACCAAACTGATAATCCTTTATAACTTCCTCTATAGTTTTTCCGTCAGAAGTCTTTGCATTTGCATCACATCCATTAGAAAATCCGACAGGCTTCATATCATCATCAAGCTTAAGGAACGTAAGTTTTTCAATAATAAGCTTAGACTTTTCCTTAACTCCGTTAAGTAATGCATCATCCACTCTTGAGAGAATGTTATATGCACCGGCTGTCACCACAGGGTTTCCACCAAATGTTGAACCATGTGAACCGGCACCCATTGTGTCCTTGCACTTATCACCTATAAGACATGCACCAAGAGGCAGTCCACCGGCTACACCCTTTGCAGTAGATACAACATCAGGAGTGATACCGTAATTCATGAATGCATAAAGCTTACCGGTACGTCCGTTACCTGTCTGTACTTCGTCAATACCGAGAAGTATATCATTTTCCTTGCAATATGCTTCAACGTTCTTTACAAAGTCGGGAGTAAGTGCGATAACACCGCCTTCACCCTGTACAAGCTCCATCATGATACCGGCTACTTTGCCTTTGTTCTCCTCACAAAGAGCTTTTAATGCTGCAAAATCATTTGCGGGTGTATAAAGGAAACCGCCTGTAAAAGGTCCGAAACTCTTGTGGAATACATCCTGGCCAGTAGCTGACAGTGTAGTTACTGTCCTTCCATGAAAACTGTTAATCAGTGTAATGATGATATTTCTTTCATCACCATACTTGTCAGATGCATATTTCCTGATAACCTTTATCATACACTCGTTAGCTTCTGCACCGGAGTTACCGAAGAAGACTTTCTTCATACCGGTTTTCTCACAAAGGAGTTTTGCTAACTTTACCTGAGGTACACTGTAGTAAAGATTTGATGTATGAGGGATAAGATTAAGCTGATCAATAACAGCCTGCTTCCACTCTTCATCACCGGCACCAAAGATATTTACTGCGATACCTGTACCTAAATCTATATATTCTTTATCATTTTCATCATATAAAAGAGAACCTTTGCCTTTAACGAGCTCTAAGTCAAAACGTCCGTATGTGTTGGCAATGTATTCTTTATCATTTATTTTTGTGTTATCCATATATATTATCCTTTCAGCTACTCCATTCCGCTTCGCGGAACGGAGCCATGGCACCAGGACTCCGTCAGTCGCTTCGCGACTGCCACCTCGTGCCCGACTATACAAACATTGTTCCAATACCTTCATCTGTCATTGTTTCAATGAGTATTGAATGAGGTATCTTTCCGTTTATGATAAATACTTTCTTTACGCCACGTCTGATAGCTTCGATACAGCACTCTACTTTAGGTATCATACCGCCGGATACGATGCCTTCTCTCATAAGCTGAGGAGCTTCGCTGGCGTTGATCTCATGGATCAGAGAAGTAGGATCATCCTTGTCTCTCAACAGACCATCGATATCTGTCATGGAGATAAGTGCCTCAGCTCTAAGCTTTCCTGCGATTCTGGCAGCAGCTGTATCTGCATTAATATTGTATACATTACCCTCATCATCGTAACCAACTGTTGCGATAACAGGGATATATCCCATATTGAGGACATCAAGGATGGGATCTTCATTAATGTGAGTGATCTTTCCAACAAATCCAAGCTTTTCATCAAGCTTTTCTGCTCTGATCATCTGAGAATCAAGACCGCAGAGACCAAGTGCCTTTGCACCAAACTTGTTGATAAGATTTACAAGGTTCTTATTGATCTTACCTGCTAAAACCATCATA
>JAEEGG010011277.1_pt1 | contig 19562 bp, 15 predicted proteins | sample 9134161 | NCBI WGS metagenome assembly JAEEGG01 (sample SAMN16246543, study PRJNA631951) | gut metagenome | biome: gut microbiome; feature: rumen; material: CR-attached | host: Bos | place: Iran: Karaj | collected 2018-10 | reverse complement strand
ATCAATGACAGTGGGATCAGCGGGATCGGTTATCAAAGGAACCTCGTTTGCAACCTTTTTGATCTTCTTGTAGGACGCAAAGGCCGATGCGATCTCGTTGCTGACCCATCCGATGCATTCCATGGGCCAAACCAGGGAATCACAATAGATGATGAAGGCCGCAAGACCGCCAAGTGAGATGTCTCCGTTGATCACCATCCGTCCTCCGATGAGGATGGCTCCGATGGGAAGGAGTTTTGTGATAAGGTCAAAAAGAGGCTCGTAACGAACAAGCACCTTGGAAAGCTTCATGCTGAGAGAGTAGTACTCTTTATTGTGGCTGCGGAATTTCTCCAGCTCGTATTTTTCTCTCGAAAATGCCTTAACAGTCCGCACTCCGGCAATGTCTTCCTGAGCAACGGTGTTCATCTTTGCGTTTTCTTCACTGAGATCGTCGTAAACCTTGTCCAGCTTCTTTTCAAGAATGACTGCAAGGAAGATCCCCACAGGCAGAATGCAGAGCGGGAAGATGGCAAGGGTCGGAGAGAGCCTGAACATGAAGTAGATAACTATGCCCACATGGAGAACGATCTCTATGGCCAGCATGACGATGAAACCAACGCCTCCGAATGCCAGGGCGTCGATGTCGTTCTTCATTCTGGCAAGCAGTTCTCCGGTGTTTGCTTTGTCAAAATAGTTAAGCGAAAGCTTCTGTATGTGTTTAAAAAGGTCGAAACGAACGTCATTTCCGACTCTGATACCCGTAACGTCAAAAGTGTATTCTTTAAAATATTGCGTAAAAGTCCTGAGAATTCCGATACCAGCGATGATGAGCAGGAGACGGGGGAGAAGCTCGATCTTTCCCTCGCCGATGACTTTGTCGACAATATCCTTTATGTATTGCGGTCTGATGTCGTCAAAGATTGTACCGATAACAAGACAGGAAATGGCAAAAATGTACCTGTACCAGTACTTCAGTACGTATTTAATTAGTTTTTTCATGGGTGTCCCCCTTGCGTAAGAATGTTTAGCCAATAAAGTTGCTTGCGCCACGGGATTCAGATAAAAATAGATATAAAAATACCGTGGCAAATTGATTACCACGGTAAAAGATTCATTTTTACAGATTTAAAATGAAAGTGATACCGAGGTAAGGTTACGGTCATTATCCGCGTATTTAAATACATTAACTCGAATCATTGTCATTTCAGCTTACCTCTCTTTCTTTAATATTTGTGCCCGATTCGTTAAGCACGTGTTGAAAATACCATATATGAATTTTTTTGTCAACAGATTTTTAAAAAAGTCTAAAAAATATACAAATTTCCATAAATCGACATAATTATAAAAAAGACTGCAGAGCAGGGTCTGCAGTCTTGATGGTTGCTGTCTTATTTAATTACCAGTCTGTTCTGTGATAGAAGACGTGGCGGTTGGTGTCCGGATCACCAACGATGTAGAAATCGTCGAAGTGAAGCAGAGGACAATCGTAAACTCCGTTAGTGTCGGAACGTCTGAGAGCGCTGCTCTCGGTTCGGAAGAAGTAGTAGTTTCCGATGTTGTTAATGCCGTTGCAGGCATCTCGTGCAACCTGATAGTAGATCGGGTTGCGGTCAAGTACTCCGGAGGATTGAACCTTGTTCACAAGGTGATCGCTTGCTCCGTCAAACTGCCCCTTGGCGTAGACCACGTCGTGCAGTGCACTGGTAGCAGGATTCTTGTCGTTCCACCAGCCCAGCTCCATGCGGTTGATGATGACATTTGCTACAGCAAGCATACCTTCGTAATCCTGATCTCCGGCTTCTGTTGCGATGATCGTTGCAAAAAGGTAGAAATCCTCATCCGTCATGTCGGTGGTATGACCGCGGTTTACGGTGGGAATGGAGGTAACCTGCCTGTTCATATATGCCTGCTTTACCTTGATGTCCATTGCGAGGGCTGCGATCTCATTCAGCGTAAGACCGGTTTCGTAAGTATAGGTGAACTTAAGGTACTTGCCCTGAACGTAGCAGGTTTTGCCTTCTGCCGTTGTAACTCTGAGCCAGCCCTCATTTCCTGAGCCGAAGCTCTTTGTGAAATCAACGGATACAACCGTATTTTTGGAAAGCTGACCGTCGGATTTTGCATTTTGCTCCGGTGTCAACCTGCACTTGACTGCGGTCGTGAGCTTGGCACTTACGACCCGTTTTCCGTCCTCGCTCCTGTCAGAATCAAGGATCTTTGCGGCTTCGTAGCCTGTGATGGTAAATTCCTTCGAAATGTAACCTTCTTTGATGGTTCCTGTTGAGATCTTCAACCAGTCACCCAGGTCTTCAAGGATGACCGAATAGCTTCCGTAGTTCAGCTTACCGATGATGTTTGAACTGCTTGCCGTGCTCATGGAAGATCTGATGTTGAGCCTCGATGAAGCATAGACATCGGTTAAAGCTATGCCCGGATCATAAAAGATCGGGGTTGGTGTCGGCGTCGGAGTGTTTGTGGGTGTCGGAGTGTTTGTGGGCGTCGGCGTGAAAGTGGGTGTGGGTGTATCAGTGGGAGTCGGCGTCGGCGTGAAGGTGGGTGTAGGTGTGTAAGTGGCCGTCGGCGTCGGAGTGTTTGTGGGGGTCGGGGTGTAATAGGGCGTGGGAGTTGGTGTCGGACCTTCTCCGGTGATGATGCCCTTTATGGTAACGCCTTCAACGTACTCGGTTACTCCGCCGAAAAGCATCACCAGACAGAAAACTCCGATACCTATAAGACTGTATATTACTTTTCGTTCGATTTTATTCATTAAAGATCTGCCTCTATAATCCGTTTCGTCGTATTATATATATGGACACTAACATTCTAACATACCTGTTTCCAATTGTGAAGAAAAAAAGCAGGCCGGTCCGTATAAAAAGAGTATAATATTTCGCTAAAAAATGAGACTTTCAGCCCCTTTTAGACGGTCTCCCTGACATTGACCCTGTAGGGAAGCAGTGTTACGGGAGGAACAGTTACGCCGTTGATGAGGTCCAAAAGGACGTTGGCCGCCGTCTCCCCCAGCTTTTTAACATCAAATTCAAGAGTGGTGACTGCGGGAACATGGGTTGCCAAAAGACTGGAATTGTAGAAGGATGCGACCTTGACTTTTCCGGGAACGGAAACTCTGTCCTTTGTGAGTTTCTGAAGAACACGGGAACAGATCATGTCGTCCATACAAACTATGCATTCGGCTTCTTTTATAAGGAGCTCCTCGGTGATCTCATCGATGGAATCCGTTGTTTCTGCATTCAGGAAGATGAGGTCGGGACGGATGGAGCGTCCGTCTGCCTTAAAAGCGTCCGTGAAGCCCAGGTAGCGGAGTCTGGTAACCATATGCGTGTTGTTTCCGCCGATCAGAGCGATGCGGTCGCCGGAGTTCTGCAGAATGAGTGAAGTGAGCTCGCGGCAGGCACTTCTGTGGTCATGGTCAACCCTTACTATGTTGTCGTCCTCTGTTGCTCCGATGGCAACAAAAGGGATGTTGCGCTTCCTCACTTCTTTGATCAGTTCGTCATCCACCATTGTACGGCTTAAAATGACACCGTCGATCTTGTTGTTGATCAGTATCCGCTCCAGGTTTTTGGTCTCATTTCCCATGGTGTAGACAGCAAGAACATCGTAGTCTCGGGCGGCTGCTGCTTCGCACACTCCATACATGCAGCTCTGGAAGAAGGGGAGCTCCGAGATGTTGCAGTCTGCAGGCAGGATCATGGCGATGTTGAAGGTTTTTGACTGGGCAAGGCTCTTGGCGATGACATTGGGCTTGTAGTCATTTACCTCAATGTATTCTTTGACCCTTCTTACAGTCTCTTCGCTGATCCGTCCCTTTCCTGAAATTGCACGGGATACTGTGGTTTTCGAGATGCCGAGAGCTTCCGCTACATCGGCGATGGTGATTCTGGGCATATATTTCCTCCGGGCACTGTTTGGTAACACCGCTGTATTTTGAGTTTGACGTAATATACTTCAAATGCTATTATCTAATAGGCATTTCGCGATGCATTAAGAGGGTTTGGGGAATATTTTTACGTAAATTTGTGCTTGCGCAATATTACCAAAAAAGTTGCGCAAAGTCAAGAAGAGGTGTTAATTGTTACTGTTCACACCGCCCTAACGCTCATACGATGGGGGCCCTCCCCATTGTCGTGAATTTGCAATCCGCTACGCTACTAATGATAACGGGGAGGACCGCCACGAAGTGGGGGAGGGACCCCGTTATATGCTCATTAAGCTTTGTTAATTAAAACAACATTTTTGTTTTAAAACAAAAATGTTGACACAAATGCTTACCTGTGATAAATTCAAACTCGAAAAAGAAACTAACTGGCGGAAGCGAAAAGACAAGAATTGTCGTATCGCTTAAAAATCAAGAGGAGGCAGACATATGCGTATACTTGTAACCGGAGGCGCCGGATACATCGGAAGCCACACCTGCGTGGAACTCATCAAAGCGGGACATGAGGTTGTGATCGTTGACAACTTGTGCAATTCAAGTGAAGTGGCAGTGGAAAGGATCGGAAAGATCACAGGTACAACTCCCGTATTTTATAAAGCGGATCTTTTGGACGAAGAAAAGCTCAACGAGATATTTGATAAGAAAAAGATAGATGCCGTGATCCATTTTGCGGGACTCAAAGCAGTGGGTGAGTCGGTAAAAAAGCCTCTTGAATACTACAATAACAATATCACCGGAACCATCCGTCTCTGCGAGGCCATGAGAAAACACAATGTGAAGAAGATCATCTTCAGTTCTTCGTCAACAGTTTACGGAAATCCCGCAGTTATTCCCGTGACGGAAAAGACACCCAAGGGAGAATGTACAAATCCCTACGGATGGACAAAGAGCATGCTTGAACAGATCCTTACGGATCTTCATACGGCAGATCCCGAGTGGAGTGTTGTCCTCCTCAGGTACTTTAACCCCATCGGAGCCCATGAGAGCGGACTCATCGGAGAAGATCCCAAGGGCATTCCCAACAATCTTGTACCTTATATTGCACAGGTTGCTGTGGGCAAGCTTGATAAGATCAGGATCTTCGGAGATGATTACGATACACCGGACGGAACCGGCGTAAGAGATTACATCCATGTTGTCGATCTGGCAAAAGGGCATGTAAAAGCACTTAAGAAGTTTTCCGAAAAAGCCGAAGTGTCCGTCTATAATCTGGGCACAGGAAAAGGATACAGTGTTAAAGAGGTTATCGCTGCTTTCTCCAGAGCCTGCGGAAAAGAGATCCCCTTTGAAGTTGTGGGTCGCCGTGACGGAGACATCGCAGCAAACTGGGCAAATGCAGAGAAAGCATGGAATGAACTGGGCTGGAAAGCTGAGAAGAACATCGACGAGATGTGCGCAGACAGCTGGAAATGGCAGAGCATGAATCCCAACGGATACAGTAAATGAGTCGATAGGGACGGTTCTTTTTGACTCACGCTCGTTGGACTATATTGCGGTTTAGTCCCGTAAGTCTTGAAATTTGCCTGACTGTTAATCCCTCGAGTTTTAGTTTATGAAGAATGCGGTCACGAGCTTTTCTTTCATATCCTTGTATGTTTTGTGGATTGTTTTCCCCGGAAACATTGATTATTATCTTTATCGCTTCATCATCTTTATAGCTTGATTTCGAGTCGTATTCAAGGCATCGGTCTGCGTTATCGGTTTCAAGGAAATCGGTAAACTGTTGTTGGGAAGCAAAAAACTCTGAAAGAGGTCCGTCCAGCGGAAGATAGGTGTACGGATATTCTTTTGCTTTACAGATACCGGCCTTTTCGGGGTTCCGATAGATATATCTTGCGACGATGACCAAAGTGCGATAATCATTTATTGACTCGCTCCTAAAGCGATCCTGAAAAACATGCCCGACGCGATCATATTTCTTATTATAATAGGCAGAGTAACTTACAAGTATCTTTTGAAGGAGCTTGCCCGGAGTGTTGTTTCTTGGGTTTATAAGAAGATGAACATGGTTTGACATACAGCATCCGGCTGCAAGCTCATAATTCGTTTCGCGCCGATACCGTTTCATAGTTGAGATAAAGCGCTCATAATCCTCTTTGTCATAGAACAGGTTTTCCCTGTTGATGCCACGTATTATTATATGCATCCATTCTGTTAAGGCAGTATTTCTGCTTTTTCTTGGCATTTCTAATCCTCCTCATGTTTAAGAATGATGTGACAGCGGTGTAGGCTGCGTAGTGTAGGTAAGTGAAATTATGAGTCAAAAAGAACCGTCCCCATTGACTCACACCACCATCATCCGGCCGTTACTCTTGTCAAGGTCACGGCAGTGTAAAACAAAGGCCACGTCTTCCTTTCTTATGTTATCTTCTGCTGCAAGATCCGCTGCTGTGCGGGCCATACGGAGGAGTTTATGGATCACACGGGCGGAATAGCCGAATTTCTCGCAGGCTTTTCTTAAAAAGGCGGTGGTTTCAGCGTCAAGTTTACAGAATTCATCGATCATACTGCCTGTCATCTGAGCGTTGCAAGCTATACCGGAAAGGGTTGAAAAACGCTTCTGCTGGATCTTTCTCGCGTTTTCGACTCTTGAACGGAGTTCGGCCGAGGAAGGGGCAGGAGCAGAAAGTTCAGGTTCGAAAAGGTCTACAGGCATTACTTGCTTTTGAATGTCTATACGGTCCAAAATCGGACCTGATATTTTGTTTCTGTATTTTACGATCTCGTAATCCGAGCATCGGCATTTCGGACCCGGATAGAAGCCGCAGGGGCAGGGGTTCATGGCCGCAACAAACATGAAACTTGCGGGATAGCGGTTGGTGTAATTAACTCTCGAGATCACCACCTGCCTGTCTTCCAGGGGCTGACGGAGGGCATCCAGAGCGACCGTTGAAAATTCCCCCAGCTCATCCAGAAAAAGTACACCGTTGTGGGCAAGAGAGATCTCACCGGGCATGGCATTTGCCCCGCCCCCTATCAGGGCATTCAGAGATACATTGTGATGAGGGGAGCGGAAGGGTCTTGTTTCAAGAAGTCCGCCACCGGGAGGGACAAGCCCTGAAATACTGTGGATCTTTGTTACTTCGAGAGCTTCTTCTTCCGTCATTTTGGGTAAGATTGTTGGGATCCTTTTTGCTATCATGGTTTTACCGCAGCCCGGATTCCCGATCATCAACAGATTATGTCCCCCCGCTGCCGCCAGTACGATGGCATCGATGAGACCGTTCTGTCCTCTGACTTCCGAAAAATCGGGTGCTAAATGATTGCTGCCCTCAACGCTCATTTCCAAAGGATTAAATTTTCCGGAAGCGTCTCTTTTTTCTTCAAGAAAATCCGTTACATCTCTTAAAGTCCTGAAAGCATGAATGTTCACTCCGCCGACGAGCCGTGCCTCCGCGAAGTTTTCCGAGGGAACGATCACGTGAGTCACACCCGATGCCTTTGCGGCAAGGATCATGGGAAGTATCCCGGCGCAGGGCCTTAAGTTTCCGCCCAGCGACAATTCTCCGAGAAATCCGAATTCCGAAAGCCGTTTTGGGGCGATCTCTCCGGCTTCTGTAAGGAGTGCAACGGCCAGCGCCAGGTCGAAATGGGATCCCTTCTTTTTCCTGTCTGCCGGTGCCAGGCTTAATACGAGCTTTTTTTCGGGCATATAAAACCCGGAGTCCACCAGAGCGGACTGAACTCTTTCTCCGGATTCTTTAACTGCAGTATCCCCCATTCCTATGATACTCACAGATTGTGAAGCAGTGTTAAGAACACTTGCTTCGATGAAAACGGGATAACCGTCGATCCCTGCGATTGAAAAACTTTTTACTACAGTAGCCATATCATATCTCCTTCCGTTTCTATCATGTCATTGATCTCAAGTTCGGTAATTGCTTCCATCAGATCTTTTGCCTCAACACTCAGTTCTTTCGCGAGATCGTCTGTTGTGATCCTGCAATTATGTTTTCGTAACGTAAAAAGAAGCTTTGAACCCATTTCGCTAAAGTGTCGCTCTTTTACAAAATCGAATACCGGTTGGGTGTTATGAACCCCGCAGTATTCCGGTAACCAGAGAAGTGCTTTTTTTGTTGCGATAAGCCTGTTGGTACCTTCGCTTTCCGCAGAGTCAAGTCTCCCGGGCACAGCAAAGACTTCTTTACCGTACTGCCTTGCTTTTTCTGCTGTGATCAGGGCTCCCCCTTTTTCTCCTGATTCGACTACAAGAAGTCGATCGGAAAAAGCAGCTATTATCCTGTTTCTTTGTGGGAATGTTGATCTGTCCCCGTGAAAACCGGGTGGATACTCAGAAATTATCAGACCTGTTTTAAGAATTGAATCCATTAAAGATTTGTGTTCGGAAGGAAAGCAGAGATCCGGTCCGTTACCAAGAACCGCAACGGTGTAACCTCCCGCCCGTATGGCAGCTGTGTGGGCGTAACCGTCAACGCCTTTTGCCATTCCGCTGATTATGGTGATCCCCTGTAAAGCAAGTTTTTCGGATGTTTCAAGTGTGATCTTTTTGCCGTACTCCGTGCACCGCCTTGTGCCGACGATGCCTACACTTTCGTAAAAAGGACGCCATTCACCTCTGCAGTAAAGGATCACCGGAAGTTCGGGATTATCAGGTATCCCGTATTCTTGAAAGCTCTTAATGAATATGCCTTTGTTAAAGCATTCCGCTTCTATCCTTTTTGCGCTTTCGGTGTCAAGATCGATGTCGGCGGGAAAATCGGGCTCTTCCCTTTCTTTAAGCATCCGACAGACGCCTTCAAAACTCCCTGCTTTTTGAAGAAGCTGTCGCTTCTTTGCGGGTCCTAACCCTTTTAGATTTCCAAACCAGATTTTGTAAAGCATATTACCCCCTTGGATTTTTATTCCATCGTATCATGGCTTTTTGAAAATTTCCATTGACGGGGGTGTACAAAAATGGGGTCTGTTTTTGTGCAACATGTACAAAAGAAAACAAACAAAAAAACAGCCTCAAAGGCAGTAAACACAAGGGTTACAGCATTGAGGCCGTTAAAAACTATTCTATATCGTGTACTTTTGAAGTCTCCTGGGAATACAAAACTTTCAGGATTATGGGCGTCAGGATCGAGGAGGCCACGATCAGGAGAATGACGGCTGTGAAGTACTCGGATGAAACCAGACCCACAGAAAGTCCCTTCTGGGAAACGATGAGAGCCACTTCTCCTCGGGTCATCATACCAACACCGATCTTTAAGGAATCGGGCCAGCTGAATTTCAGCGCTTTTGACATGAGTCCGCAGCCGATGATCTTTGAAACAAGGGCAACGATCACAAAAAGGACGCTGAAGAGCAATATGTTCGTATTAAAGTTACTGAGATCCGTTCGTAGTCCTATGCTTGCAAAGAACACGGGGCCAAAGATCATGTAGGAATTGATGTCCATCTTTTGGGCAATGTAGTCATGATCCTGGATCGAGCAAAGGATGATGCCCGCAACATAGGCTCCTGTGATGTCTGCGATGCCGAAGAACTTTTCTGCGGCGTAGGCCATAAAGAAGCACAGGGCAAGAGACCAGATGGGGAGTCGTCTTGTGTGAGGCCAGCGTTTGTCCATCCATTTGAAAAGGAGATAGACAAGAAATCCCACAACGATTGAAAATGCGAAGAACAGCACAGTGGAAAGGACTACATGACCTATGTTTGAATCGCCGCTCTTAAAACCGATAACAAATGTGAGAACGATGATACCGATGACATCATCGATGATCGCAGCCGAAAGGACTGTGGTGCCCACGGTAGTCTTAAGTTTTCCCAGCTCTCTGAGCGTCTGAACTGTAATGGAAACGGATGTGGCGGTCATGATAACGCCTATGAAAACAGCTTCGAAGAACTTTTGGGAGCCCCAGGGAGAAGCGCCGTAAACTGCTGTGTAGAGAAGAGCACCGCTTACAAGTGGAACAAAAACTCCCGCGCATGCAATGAGAAGGGCCTTAACGCCGGTTCTCATCAATTCTTTAAGATTTGTTCCCAGTCCTGCAGAAAACATGAGAAGTACAACACCGATCTCTGCCAGCTGGGTGATGAAACTGCTTAAAGAAACAATTCCCAAAAGGCTGGGACCGATCACTATGCCTGCTATGATCTCACCCACAACTTCCGGAGCATGGATCTTTTTTGCCAAAAGACCGAAAACCTTACTGAAAAGAACGATGATAGCCAGGCTCAAAAATATTTCGTATGCCATAGTTACTCCTTTGAAATCCTTAAAAAAAACCCTCCGCAAATCTCGAGAGGGTTTGTTTACAAATTTCTATTATAATACGAAAAAACAGAAAAATCAAGATGGGGAAGAAACAAGTCAATGGGGACGGTTCTGTTTGACTCACCAGGGTGAGTCAAACAGAACCGTCCCCATTGACTCTTGCTTTTGAAAAACCGTGATGATATAATTATTTTCAATACTACGCTTAATGTGGATAACTATATTTAAAGGACGAAAATATGTGGATAGCTGAAAACTGGAAAGATTATGAAGTGCTGGACTGCTCCGATGGCGAAAAGCTGGAAAGATGGGGCAGATACACACTTTTGAGACCTGATCCCCAGGTCATTTGGAAAACTCCGAAAAAGGCGGCGGAGTGGAAAAAACTGAACGGTCATTACCATCGCTCCTCAAAGGGCGGCGGAGAGTGGGAAATGTTTGATCTTCCCGAAAAATGGACCATCGCTTACAAGGAACTGAAATTCAATCTTCAGCCCTTTGCGTTCAAGCATACAGGGTTGTTCCCCGAGCAGGCGGCAAACTGGGACTGGTTTTCCGATCTGATAGCCAGGAAAAAGGCAGCGGATCCCAATGCGGAAGTCAAGGTCCTGAACCTTTTTGCCTACACCGGGGGAGCGACGCTGGCGGCAGCAAAGGCGGGAGCGGCTGTGACTCACGTGGATGCTTCCAAAGGAATGGTGGGTTGGGCAAAAGAAAACGCCGCAGCCTCAGGACTTGAGAATGCACCCATCCGGTACATTGTGGATGATTGCAACAAATTTGTTGAGAGAGAGATAAGAAGAGGCAATCTTTACGATGCGCTGATCATGGATCCCCCTTCCTACGGCAGAGGTCCCAAGGGAGAGATCTGGAAGATCGAAGACTCGATCTATGATTTTGTGAAGCTTTGTGCGGGCGTTCTGAAACCCGAACCCCTGTTTTTCCTGATAAATTCCTACACCACAGGGCTTCAGCCCGCAGTGCTCTCCTATCTGATAGGAAGCGAGATCGTTCCGAAGTTTGGAGGAAAAGTGACGGCTGACGAGATCGGACTTCCCGTAAAGGAATCGGGGCTTGTGCTTCCCTGCGGTGCAAGCGGCCGCTGGCAGAGGAATTAGACTAAAAATGACTGAACGAGGCAGACAGAGATGATCAATTTTTTTCTTGATATTTTAAGAGGCATAGTTATAGGCGTTGCCAATGTGATCCCCGGAGTTTCCGGAGGAACGATGATGGTCTCCATGGGGATCTACGACAGCATCATCAGCAGCATTAACAATCTTTTTAAGGATTTCAAAAAAAGCATATTGACCCTGCTCCCTTACGGTATCGGAATGGTAGCCGGCATCGTGGGCTTCGCGTTTGCGATAGAATGGCTTTTCGGAAAGTTTCCCATCCCAACGGCGCTTCTTTTCATCGGACTGATCTTCGGGGGTATCCCCATGATTTGGAAAAAGGTCAGCGGAAAGAAGGATATTGTAGCCATCATCCTGTTTGTGGCATTTTTTGCATTGATCATCGGACTTGAATTTCTTGGACGCCGGGCAGGCATAGACAGAGAGCTCAGCCTCTCCCCTCTCGGTATCGTGCTGGGACTCCTGGTGGGCTGCATAGCAGCCGCAACAATGATAATCCCGGGAGTTTCGGGATCTATGGTAATGATGATCCTTGGCTACTACAATTCCATCATCGGAGCGGTAACGGGAGCTGTAACCGCGCTTAAGGAATTTGACATAAAAGGAATTCTGTCATATGCCGGAGCGCTGATACCTTTTATTTTGGGGGTTCTTGCCGGAATCCTGGGTGTGGCAAAACTGATACGTTATCTCTTGGATAAGCATGAAAGAAGAACGTACGCGGCAATCCTGGGACTTATAGCTGCTTCTCCCTATCCGGTCTTTGCCCATTCGGGAGTGACCTCGGTTTCAGCGGGAGCTGTGCTCGTCGGGATCGTGACATTTGCCCTTGGTTTTGCTGTGGCATTTAAGCTCGGAAAAGAGTAAGATGAAAAACCGGAAAGAAAAATATGATAAAGTGATCCTTTGGGGGATCGCACTCCTGGCAGTGGTTCTTTCTTTGGCAGTGATCATTCTGCGGAGCAGAGATAAAAAGGCTGATTACAGGATCCTGTGTACAGACGGCCCGGCGTATCTTATGGCGGCCCGGCTGTTGGAAGGAACAGGCTGTAAGGTGACAAAAGTTACCGGGTTTGTGGATGGAGCCGGTCTTGATGAACGGCAGCTATATGCCTGCGAGGCGGTGATCCTGAGCGGCAGGGAACCGGAGGAGGTTTTAAACAAGGTGAAGGCAGCGGTTCCCGGACTTCCTGTCGTCGTGATGGCGGAATGCCACTCAGAATCAGGAAATCCCTATGTCTGGATGGATACGGATTTTCAGATGGACTGCATAGACTACGTCAGCAGCAGGCTGTGCGAGATCTTTCCTGCATTGGAGAAGAAGATCACAGAGAATTCCCAGAGCTTCTCTGATCTGGTTTTTGAGGATCCTTACAATAAAAAACTTGATGTTACGGATGAGATCATGGAATCCGAAAGGGTGATCAGGATAATAACTTTAAGCGACGCCTGCGAAGCGTTTTCTGACAGTTTCGGATTTTATAATATAGCAGCGTTTGCTTTAAACAGAGGTATCTTCCCTTCCGATGACGAAAGGGAAAATACGGTGGTGACGGCAAAAAGATGCGCAGAGGTTTTGATCTTTGCGGAAAAAAAGGATGCCGGATTTGCTGATGAACTGGCAAAAGAGACAGGTGCAGCGGTGTTATTCTTAGACCCGCTGACGGAGGTTGACAGCGCTGATGACTATGTAAAAGGCATGTCAGAAAACTTAGAGGCATTGAGGCGATACATTAAAGGGGAAGGTTGACGAAAAAGAGCGTCGGAAAGCAGAGGGTAAACATTGGGTAATAAGATAAAGGATGAGGACCTGAGACAGGAAAATCACATAGAAGAGGAAAAAGAAGACAGAGAACCTCAGATGACAGAAAACAAGGTCGATGAAAAGACTTCAAAGGTCAGTACGGTAAAGAAAAAGCTGGAAGCCGGAACCCATTTTCTGCAAAAGACCGCCCGGATGATCAAAGAGGCGACGGAGCAGTTCCGCCTGGATGCGGAATACGAGAACCCGGATCGCCCCGAAGATGTGCGCTACGACGATATCGTAACGCCTGTTGGCGTCCAGAATCCGGAGATCCTTGCGGAAGATCAGGAAGAAGCGGTTTCAGGTGAAGGTGCCGAAGAAGGCGGTGAAGCCGCAGGACAGGCAGAAGCGGCAAAAGCAAAAGTGACTGAGGTTAAGGATAAGTACGTTGTCTGGCGTATTCTTGCAAACCTTGCCCTGACGATAGTGGCCATTGTACTTGCGATCATTTTTGTTCCGAGGATGTTCAAGTTTTTCCTTCCTTTTATCATTGCGGGGATCCTTGCTGCTATCGCTACACCTCTTGTAAAGCTGATCAGAAAGAAACTTAAAATGACTCAGAAGCTTGGTTCTGCCATAGTCATTGTTCTGGTTATAGCGGCGGTTGTGGGTGTCCTGTACGGATTTTTGTATTTCGTGATCACTCAGGCAACCAAGCTGTTAAATGACAAGCAGGTTATCATAGATTCTGTTTCGGCAGCGAAAAACAGGCTGGCTGAAAGCGAGGGAATGAAGGCGATCTTTGACATTCTTCCCGTAAGCGTCCAGAACTTTATATCCGGAACATCCGAAGACGCCATCAAAGTCTTCCAGAACTGGATCGGTTCCCTTTCGCTTCCCACCTTATCGGATGCGTCAAATTTTGTGACTGCGGGCGTTGACGTGCTTTTCGGTATCATCGTGACATTTATTGCCGCCTACTTCTTTACTGCGCAGCAGGCGGAGATCGCAAACTGGTTCCAGGCACACACCCCCAGTTCCACAATGTCCTATTTCAGACTTATCAAGGACAACTTTAAAAAGGCAGTGGGTGGTTACTTTAAAGCCCAGTTCAAGATCATGCTGATCATGTTTGCAATTATGTTTATATGGTTCGAGATCATGGACATCAACTACTCCGCACTTGTGGCTCTGGGTGTCGCATTTCTGGATTTCCTTCCTGTTTTTGGAATGGGAGCTGTGCTTTGGCCCTGGATCATTATAGACATTGTAGGCGCAAACTACACCGAAGCCATCCTCCTGGGTATCCTTTACGGAATCTGTCAGCTCATCCGTCAGGTCCTTCAGCCTAAGCTGGTGAGCGACGCAGTCGAGATGAATCCTTTATTGACATTGATCTTTATGTATGTGGGCTACAAGCTGATGAACAGTATCTGGGGCCTGATCCTGGGCATACCCATCGGAATGGTTATCATCAGCCTCTTCAGGATCGGCGCCTTTGACAGACTGACAAAGGGCGTAAAGATAATTGTAAAGATCATTAATGATTTCAGGAAATACTGATGGAAGATACAAAAGAACAGCTTGTTCAGATCATGGAATTATATAATATCGGAAAGAAACCGCTTTCCCGACTTTTGGGATGGGGAGAGACCACGGTCATAAACCAGCTGAAAGGTACTCCCCGTCGCGAATTTGCAGAAAAGATAAATGAGATCTGGGAGAACCCCTATCTGTTTTCCGATATCCTTGAAAAAAACAGGGACAAGATAACGGAGGTTGCCTACAAAAAGGCAAAAAGGGCGCTGGATGAAAAGCTTCTGCGTGACAAAGCTTCGAACATCATCCTCTATCTCGTGGGACAGGCAAACGGAGACACTGCACCCTACCAGCTGGTGGCCACGCTTTTCTATTCTCAGGCAGCCAGCCTTGTAGTCTACGGAAAACCGCTGATCGATGAGGACATAGTGTACAAGCCCAGAAATTATATGCCTTATCCCGGGATCTACGCAGAATTGTTAAAAAAAGGCCTGCATATGGTCAGAACCTCCACAGGAGGGCTGAGCGCGGAGGACAGCAACCTGGTTTCCGCAATACACAAGCTCCTTAACGGCTACAGTCCCAACGCTGTGAAGACACTTTTGAAGGATGACAGAAACGCACTGCTCCTTAAGCACAAGGAAGAGAAGGGAAGTCAGGATGTGGATTCGCCGGAAGGGATACAGATCTCTCTGTCCGAGTTTCAGGCCTACTGCCTGGAAGAGAATATGGACCCCAAAGCAGCGGACTTAAAGAGCATCAGAAAGTACTTTGACGAAAAGCTTAAAAAGAGCAGGAATCGAAGTAAGACAAAAGCCTGAGGTGTGACCATGGAGATCGAAAGAAAATTCTTAATTGAAAAGCTTCCGGATCTGTCGGAAGCTTTTGATGAATGGAAAATAGAACAGGCTTATCTTGCGGACAAGCCCACGCTCCGGATCAGAAAAAAGAACGACGAATACATCCTGACATATAAAAACAGGAAGAAAACCGATGAAACGGGTCTAGAGACTGTCGCATCGGTTAATGAGGAGATCGAGATCCCTCTTCCCGAAAGCATATACGAGCATCTGCTCCAAAAGAAGATGGGGCATATCGTAAAAAAGACCCGCTACCTCTTCCGACTGGATGACGATCACAAGATCGAGCTTGACATCTTTGAAGGGCGGCTTGAGGGTCTTATAATGGCAGAAGTTGAATTTACGGATGTGGCTGATGCCAACAGTTTTGTTCCGCCCAAGTGGTTCGGGAAGGAAGTCTCGGGTGACAAGAGGTACACGAACAAGAGTCTGTCGAAGGTGGAGACGTGGGGATAGATTCGGCTCTTCTCACCCCCTGGGCAGGTTCAAAAACTCCGTGGGCGAAATGCCCTCCACCTTTTTAAACACTTTGCTGAAGTAGAAAGAGCTTTCGTAGCCAAGCATGTCTGCGACTTCGTAGATCTTGTAGTTGTCGGTGGCGAGGAGCTCCTTGCTTTCGCGGATCTTGCAGGCATTTACATACTCGGAGAAGCCGAGGTCGCTGTATCTGCCGAAGAGCTGGGAAAGGTAGTTGGGACTGATGCCGAAGGCGGCAGCCACTTTTTCCAGAACCAGCTTTTCGTGGGTGTGTTCCGCGATGTATTTCTTTACATTACTTACGATATGATTTTTGTGATCGTTTCTGCGCTCGTCAAAGACGGCGCTCATTTTTTTGCCGAAAACAGTGAGCCAGCGAAGGATCTGCTCCACGTTGTTCTGACGGTAGAGGGAACGATAGCCGTCAGGGCTGTCACTGAAGAGATCGGAAAGGAGGTTCTCTCCGTCGGGAAGCAGAGAGATTGCAAGATACAGGATGTTTGAAGCGGCATCCAGTGCCTGAACGAAGTCTCTTGCATGTTCCGAAAACAGACCGCAAAGACTATCTATGGTTTTTGTGAGTTCGTTGGAATCGTATTCTTCAAAGGCTTTCGTAAGGGAAGTCTTAAAAATGCTCATGTTAAAGGAAGTGTGGTCATGTTTATCCGCAGGGATCCTGTCAAAGCTGACTATGGGATCGTTATCTGAGGCTTTCATCAAGGCGATCCTGGCACTGCGGAAGGATTCGCCTATGGCAAGGGGGTGAAGCTCGGAAGTTCCGATGCCGCAGTTGAAGCTTACCTTGTAGTACTTGAAAACCGCTTCGTTGATGTTTGCAAGAACTGTAGGCAAACGGAGGTCGGAAGGGTCTCCGCAGAAGATGATGGCAAAGTGCCTCATGTCAAGGGCAACGCAGTAGGCAGGAGCGTACTTCTCTGACAGCTCTCCGATCATGTTTATTGAAGAACTGTAGACCGACAATTGCCTGTCGTAGGGCATAGAGTCTGTGTCGGTTCCGCTGAGACAGCCTGTGCAGCAGGTGTAGGCAGGAAAATCAAAGGTTAGTCCCAGTTCTTTACTTTGCAGGAGAAACTGTTCTTCGGTTTCAAACATATTGTTTAAAAGCCTGATAAAAAATTTCTCCCGGAAAGGATCTGCAAGGGCCCGTTCCGTTTCCTGCAGAGCCCGGAGCTTTGAAATGTCATCGATAACGCGGTTTACGGCATCGGTGAGAAGCTGCGGGGAAAGCTCCAGCTTTACGAGATAGTCGGAGACTCCGTAAACTATGGCCTGACGGGCAAGACTGAACTCTTCATAGCTGGTTAAAAATATAAAATGGGGGTAATGATCGCCGTAGCGTTTGCGGCACTCCCTGACCAGCTCGAGACCGTCTATGACCGGCATTTTAATGTCGGTGATGACAATGTCGGGATGTTTTTCCTCGATGATGTCAAGGGCCACACGCCCGTTGGGTGCGGTTCCGATCACCTCTATATCAAGTTTGTTCCAGTTCAGCATAGACTTTACGCCGACCTGAACCAGTGGTTCGTCATCTACGATCAGAAGTCTGTACATAATATCCTCCGTGAGGGTGAAATTCGGATCATTTTTTTGCCGGGATCCGCACCGTCATTGTGGTTCCTTCTCCTTCAGTGCTTGTGACGGAGATACCGGCGGGTTCTCCGTATTCGAACAGGAGACGTCGGTTAACGTTGTAAACACCGAATTCTCTGAAGAAATCGGATTTTGTCTCGCTTTGGTCTTTAAGGATGGATTCCGCTTTTTCCTTTGGCATTCCGACTCCGTCATCGGAAACATCGATACGGATCAGATCATTCTCATAATAAAGGTGAACATTTATATGCCCGGATCCCTTCGGCTCAATACCGTGGAAAATGGCATTTTCAACAAGGGGCTGCAGAGTAAACTTAACTATGCTGCAGTCTTCAATGGAAGGGTCATCCACGCATATGCTTACTTCAATGGTTCCACCGTAACGATAGCTCTGGATCGTGCAGTAGTCCCGGAGAAGGGAAAGCTCTTCCCGGATGGGGACCTGAAGGGTGGAGCCTTTGGAAAGGCTTTTGAGGAGCTTCGCGAGAGCTGTGGTCATTTCGGCGATGCCCTCGGAACCCTGGATCGTGGCCATCCATTTGATGGAATTCAATGTATTGTAAATAAAATGTGGGTTGATCTGGCTCTGAAGCATCTTGTATTCCAGATCGTTTTTTGCTTTTTCGTCGTGGATGCGGTTTCTCATGAGGAGAAGTCCGGCAGCGGTGATACCCAGTGAGACAGCGAGAATGGTGACCCACATGAGGAGCTGCTTCGAGTGGAGCTGAGTGAGGGAAATGCTGCAGGAAATGGTGCATCCGGGCGCATCTATGGGAATGGTGACCAGAATTGTGTTGATGCCGCGGAAATCAGTGACTTTGCTGACAAGGGTTTCCGGCATCAGAGCGGCTCCTTTAAGCCTTTCACGAAGGATGAATCCGTTCACTTCCGTCAGGGAATCGTCTTTAAAACAGTAGCAGTGTCCGGGAAGATTCAGGTACACATGGCTATCTTCCTCAATCTGGTATCTGCTGAAGGAATCGGAGAATAGTGCAGAGGAGATCTCCATAAACAGGGATCCTCCGGATTCCGAAGAAAAGCGATGGGAAATGGGCCTTACAATGGGAAGGACATTTATACCGCTCCTGTGAAAAGGATCTCTGATAAAACCTGTGGAAAAATCGTAATTGTCTGCCTCAAGGAGCGGATAGAAAAAATCACATTTCGGAAGCTCTTTACAGATGTTGGCGGTTGATGAGTAGGTTGCATTTACGATCTGCAGGAAATGATCCTCCGTGACAATGGCGAGTCTCGGGATGTAGGCGGAGGATGAATTGTTGCCGTACTCCTCGGCGATCCTGTCGTAGGTGGCGACCGAGATCACGGAGCCGGGCTCGGGATTACTGTCTATGTAGTCGGCGATGGCAGTGTTTCCCCTGCAAAATCTTGCCATACGATAGACATTTGCAAGCTGGGTGTCTATGCTGTCCGAGACAAGGCGCAGGGAGCTTTCTGTGGACCGGATCAGGCTCTTTTCAAGGTAGTTTTGAAAAACCGAGTAGCTCACGAAAATCACCGTCGCACAGACTATGACGAGACCGGTGACGGTGAAGAAAACTATTCTGTTTTTAAAAAGTGAGCGGAATCTGGTTTTTTTCATAACGTGATTATTTTACACCAAAGCCGGGTTTATAACAACCAATCTAAAAAAAACACAGACTATCTAAAAAAAATACATGTTGTTTATTTAAGTAACAAAAAGGATAATGCAAAGAAATGTAATTTTTTACATTCAGTCATATGCATGATTGAGATAAAATGAGATAGTAAAAAACTCCCGAAGCAGCTTCGGGAGAAACAACATATAAGAGGAGGCTTTTTTTATGAAGAAAAGGATCATTGCAGTTCTTATGTGCGCACTCATGGTAGTTTCTTTGGCTGCCGGCTGCGGAAAGAAAGGCGGCGCAGGCTCAAACGGAAACGTAACACTGAAGTGGGCCATCTGGGATGAGAGCTCAACTCAGTACTGGGGCGACATCAAGAAGGCATATGAAGCAGCACACAAGGGTGTTACCACTGAGATGGTAGACCT
>JAEEGG010011271.1_pt1 | contig 19565 bp, 22 predicted proteins | sample 9134161 | NCBI WGS metagenome assembly JAEEGG01 (sample SAMN16246543, study PRJNA631951) | gut metagenome | biome: gut microbiome; feature: rumen; material: CR-attached | host: Bos | place: Iran: Karaj | collected 2018-10 | reverse complement strand
CCGTCTGCATACGCTGGCGCAGCCTTGACGTGGACGGCGCGGTAACCGATTCCAGGACGTTCAACGGGCCCATGCTGCTGTCGGCGGTGCAGGCCTCTTCCGCGGTCAGGAACTGGTCCGTTGAGACGGGCGGAAAGGTTCAACGCACGGTCAGCGCGTACAGGACGGCTACCCTGGAGGAGGCTATACTGAACGCAGTGGCCCATCAGGACTACGCCTTGGGCGGGACCATAGACGTCATCGAGAGGGACAAGGAGTCGGTCACCATCCGCAGCGGAGGCTCGTTCGGCTCCCAGCAGCCGGAATCGTTCGCTCTGGGGAGGGCCTCCCCGCATCCGTCTCGCAACCGCTTCCTCAGGGAGGCCATGTCAAAGTCGGGGATCACCATGGGCCATGGATCGGGAATACGCGGGATGTACCTGTCCCAAGCGTACAGGCATTTTCCTATGCCGTCCTACTACATAGACGACTCATGCGTGTCTGTGACCATTCCGGGGGTCCGCTTCGGTCTCCTGCCCAGGATGATGGACTCTCGCGAGCTCAGCCTCGAGGACGCGATCGACCTGGACAGGGTCTGCTCCGGGCGCTTCGTTCCGGAGAGGAGGATGAGGGGCCTGATAGAGCGCGGTCTGGTGGACACCGCGGGCGGGATACCCTGCCCCGTCGCCGGTGTTCCGGAGCCTCGCCGCATCACGGACCGGGAAGCGGTGCTGGAGCTGCTCCGTTCAGGTCCGGTGACGCGTTCGGAAGTAGCCGAGCTTCTCAGGTCCAGGACGGCCAGGCCGATGACGACAGAACAGCTGTCCGTGAAGGCTACGAACCTCCTCCAGTCGTTGAGGAGGGAAGGCCGTCTTGTGAAATCTGCAGGGAGCACCAAGTCCGCCTCATACGAGCTTTCGGACGGGAGCCGCGACTGAGAATCCCGATGCGGAGACATCTTTTGGCAGACAGCGACCGTGGTATGTTGCATGTGTTCGCCAGATATCGAAGTTTCTCGTCAGGGAATGGTATCAGAAGTCTGCCGAACAAGGCAACGAGCTTGCCAAGGAGGCATTGAAAAGGCATTGACGAAACAGATCCTGCGAACGATGCGAGAGGGATTATTTGCTGGGTCCGGGTCCGAACAGCATTCTCAGCAGGAATATCACGGCCAGAATGATGAAGAATATCCCGAATATCGAGAAGAAGCCCGGAGCACCTATGTCGGATGCCATCATCGTCCAGAAGATTCCGAATATGATCACAGCGATTCCCATGATCACGCCTTGAAGTTTTCCAAGCATTATGAAATCAACGGGCTGCAGGTAGATAATTGTTATCCGCAAGCGGACGACCGTGTCTCAGGCGGGGCTGGCTCGATTTCCTCTTCTCAGGTAGGTTGCAGGGACATCTATTAATACCGATAATGTGTAATAATTTTTATGACAAAAGGGATCCTGGGCCTGATAGCTTGTCCGATGGTGGACGACAATCTCGTCTACAGTCTGAGCAAGGACCCGGAAGAGAAGAACATCGTCATTATCGACAACGACAACAACACGTCGATCAAGGCTAAGCTGGACAAGGCTGGAATCCCTTATTCGATAGTCGCATGGAACGACATACTGTCCCGCAACTACACTCTCGACGGGGACAGATACACCATCCTGGTCTACATGACCAACCTCGGTCTGCATGCGGAGCCGGAGAAGCTGAAATCCACCGTCGAGAACCTGGCCACGGATATGCAGTCGTTCGTCGACGCCATGGGGTTCTACCTGGGCACCTGCGGAAACTACGAGTGGAGCCCTGCCAGATGGTGCAAGGAGAAGGGATTCAAGCCGTCCGCCACTTTCCATGACTGCAACGGCTGCCTTTGCCACGACTGCGTAGGGATAAACATCGCTGGCGGTCCGAAATACAACGAGTTGCAGAAGAAGTACGTGGGCCATTTCTACGCGTTCCCCGCCATGGCTTCCAACTGGGACGAGTTCAACGCCGCGGATTCCAGCAACTCCTCCGCGAGCGAGGAGTCCCTCACCCCTGAGATGAGGGAAGTGCTGGGCATCGAGCCCGGACACGACGGATACATGAGGTGGCTGTTCAGCCTCGGAGGGTACGAATACATCCTCAAGATCGACACAGGTCTTGGTGACCAGGAGCAGTACGAGAAGGATCTCCAGAAGGTCTCCGAGAGGATGCGCCTCAAGATCAAGATACCCGAAGAGAACTGGGCGGACCTCCAGCCCACGAACGATCTCTACAGAGAGTGCAAGTCCTTCCTCCGGTCGTGATGGCATGCATGTGGATTCTGAGTTCACGGTCGGGATACACATCCTGGCCTGCTACGGGATACTGGCGGATTCCGGCATCACCAGCAAGGAGCTCGGACTGAGCATAGGGTGCAACGCGGTGATCGTCCGCAAGGTCATGGCCAAGCTCAACAAGGCTGGGCTTCTGAAGACGGGGATGGGCAGAGCTCAGACGGCGCTGGGCAGGCCTGCAGAGAGCATAACGCTGAAGGATGTGCTCCTAGCCACCGAAGAGGAGTCTGCGAGCGACGTGTTCAGCATGTACCCTGCCGTGGCGAAATGCCCGCTGAGCCGCGACATGCGCAGGGTGCTGGCCCCGCACTTCCAGTCCGCTTTCGACGCTATGCTGGAGGATCTGTCTCATGTGACGATGGCGGACATCATCTCCGAGTTCCCCAAGGACAAGAACGCCTACCCCATCTACGTCTTGAAACAGCAGGAGCTGGGCGGCTGAGAGGGGCAGCGTGCAGTTCTCCAAGCCTGAACCGGTGCAGGCCTACGCTTTTGGGACTTTACAACCCGCTGGTTATCTCAACGCTATTGTTCCAAGCGTTCCGATAGAAGCTCAAAAAGAGTTTTCAGCCTTTGTTAAACAGATCGATGAATCGAGACTTGAATTGCTAAGGCATTTAGAGAATACAAGGAAATTGCAGCCGTAGCTCGAACCCTCTCTTTTGATTCAGGGTTTTTTGCCAGAGAGGATCTCCAGCACCCCCTCGGCCAGGAACACCATGTTGCGCGACCTTCCAGTGATTTCGCGGAGGACGCCCTCGCTTTCCAGATCCTTCAAGGCACGGATTGCTGTGGGATGCGTTACCTCGGCGACCTCTGACAGATCGTTGGGGCGGATATAGGGGTTGGAGAAGGACAGGTCTATCGCATGTATGAGCGTAGTGCTTTTGCCGTATGTCTCCTTGAGTCTGTCGCGATATGATCTGAGCGCGTTGATGGTATCCATGGAATCTTCTGCTTGGTTTTTGAGCGCTATTGCGAAGAATTCTATCCATTCCTCTATCTTGTCATCGGAACTCACGGCGGACAGCGCATCTATGTATTGGTCTCTGTTGCGATCGAAGTACTCGCTGGGATATATCATGGGGTATGCGAGTACGCCCTCCATCTGCAGAAGAAGCATTATCAGTAGCCTTCCCATGCGGCCGTTCCCGTCTCTGTACGGATGAATGGCCTCGAATTGATAGTGGACGAGCGCGGCCTTGACGATGGGATCGTCGTAGGAATCGATGTATTCTATAAGATTCTCGATCAGATGCTCGACGGATTCAGGGGGAGCAGGCACCATCGGGGCCGAGTCCAGCGTATCTCCGGGGCGCCCTATGGCATTCTGTTCTGTTTTGAATTCTCCGGGGGATTTGCTGCCTCCTCTGACGCTGTCCATTAGAACTTTGTGCATGGAATGCAGCAGCTCTATATCCACTCTCCTGGATTCTTTGATTTTTTTCATCCCGAGTTCCAGGGCATCCCTGTAGTTGGAGACCTCCTTTGCATCGCGTCTGACCGATTCGCCGACGTCTTCCACTTCCTGCAGGAACATGTCGCTCAGGGTGGACGTCGTGCCTTCTATGGACGAGCTGTGAACGGATTCCTTCAGGGTGAAGTTCAGGAGAAACGTGTTACGTTCTTTCGGCGACATGTCGGACGATCTTCCATCTAGGCGGGACAGAGCCATCAATGCCTCGTTGCAAGCCTTGCGGGTTTCCGGCGATAGATTCATCTCGAAAGGCAGATCGTGCGGTTGAAAATAGGCGTAGAAGCCACGGTCCGATATTCTGACTTCGCCTGATATCTTCGATTTGAATCTTGTTTCGTCCATGTAATATAATTATTCGATTCAGTATTTTTATTGTTTGATTTTTATGTTAGCAGTTTAAATAGTTATTTTTATAACGACTTCCTTATGAAAATAATTTACATAACTCTGGGCTTATGAAAACGCCTTTAAATATTGCTTTCATAAGACCCGAGACGATCTTTCCGTTTATCCGATTTCGCCATCTGCTGTCGTCTATCCGTCTGAAAAACCGTATATACTATTGTTATCATTATTGATAATAAAATCAAAACCAATAAAGGTGTGAAATGAAGCTCTCCGACATCCTTTCCAATCCCGTCAGGCTGAGGATAGTGCAGTACCTCCAGATACACGGCGACGCGACATCCAAGCAGATCTCCGAAGGGCTGGAGGACGTCCCTGTCCCGACGCTCTACCGTCATATCGGCCGTCTGGTCGAGGAGGGGATCCTGTCCGTCAAGGAGGAGAGGAGGGTCAGAGGCAGCGTCGAGAGGCTGCTGGCCGTGAATCCGGAGAGGTGGTCGGCCGAGACCGGGGACATCTCCGACGCCTCCTACCAGTTCCTCATGTCCCTGTACGGGAGATTCGAGCGGTACAAGGGGGAGGACCCGGTCGGGGACAGGCTCTGCCTCAGGACCTGCATGCTCCGTCTGTCCGACGAGAGGTTCGACGCGTTCCTGGGGGAATACGCCGCCTTGCTCGGCAAGTACCTCGAATCCCAGGACGGAGGCAGGCTGAGGAGCGTCTCGATCATTTCGGCGCCTGCGGAGGATGATGGCGATGGCAGTGAACGAGGAGGAGGTCGTCGTATCCGGCGTCGTATCGCTGGGCGCGACGATAGCGTATCAGGACAAGCAGGGGAAGAGGCCGGCGATCGTGATAATCATGGGCACCGGCAAGCTGGACCGCGACGGAAACGGCCTCGGAAGCAGGATGAACATCTACCGGGACCTGTCGAACCTATTTGTGGAGGAGGGGTTCGTCACCATCCGCTACGACAAGAGGGGCACCCACCGCTCGTCCGGGGACTTCAGCAGCGCCGGTCTGAGCGACCTGGTGGACGATGCCGTCTCGGTGACGGAATACGTCAAGTCGCTTCCGTACGTGGATGCCGACAAGGTCATAATATGCGGGCATTCCGAGGGGACTATGGTCGCGACGCTGCTGTCCGAGAAGGAGGACGTCGCGGGCCTCATGCTTCTCGGAGGCGCGGCGACCTGCCTGAAGGACGCCCTCCGCTACCAGAGCAGGCTGGTCGGCGAGCAGTCCGAGGAGAAGAAGGGGATCGCCGGCGCGATCCTCCGCAGGACGGCGTCCCAGGACAAGACGGACGCCAGGCAGGACGAGCTGTTCGAGAAGTGCCTTGGCACCGGCGAGGACACCATCCGCTTCCAGGGCATGAAGATGAGCGCCAAGTGGGTCAGGGAGCACCTGTCCTACACCTCGGACGACTACGCGGATAAGTTGAAGGCATTCGGAAAGCCTGTGCTCGCCGTCACAGGGACGGCAGACCTTTCCGCCGACTATCGCGCTCTGGATTCGATAAAGGGCGTTCCGGCCGTGACATGCTATGCTCCGGAGGGCGTGAACCACATACTCAGGGAGATCGACGACGACAACAGCGTCATGAAGGTCAAGAAGCAGTACCTCAGGCTGTCCGCGAGGCCGATCCATCCCGGGACCAAAGAGACCATGGTCGGATGGCTTTCCCAATTCTCAGGGCGATGCTGCGGACCTGTCATGCGTCGGGTTTGACCCTGGTAGGTATCCTGAGGGCTGTGTCGGATGCCGCCTTGTCTATGACGAGAGGGTCCGTGAACGGGTCCATCACCATGTCCAGCCCGGCCATCCTCGCCATCTTCACGCAATCCGAGAAGTCTTGGACGAAACGGACGTTGTATTCGCGATAGCGACCTTCAGGTATCCGGTCCTCGCCGGAGAATATGGGCATGTGCTTTTCGCCGTCCTCGTCCTCAAGGACCGCCGGTCTGACGGGTCCGCCCTCCTTCAATTCTATGACGTCGGCGACCCCTATCTTCTCAGCATCCAACGACTCCGCCAGGGAATCGGACCTGCATGCGACGATGAACCTCGAGTCGCGGATGCACGAGAGGAGGGCGATGAAGTCGCATCCCTGCCTCTTCTCGCGGTATCCTTTGCAGATCTGCCTGAGGACGGTCCCGTCGCTCAGGGTCTCGCGGTCCACGGAGCGCCATTCGGGATCTTCGGCAAGAAAGCCGAAATCTGGGAATCCCGGATCGTCCGGATCCTCCGATCTGCGCTTCTGGACGTAGATTGTGTGCAAGATGTCCTGGTATTCTCCAGCCTCGGACAGACGGATCCCGTCCTTGTCGACCAGGGCGAAGAACGGGATCCCCTTGGTCGAAACGCGGGAATACACGGGGCTGTAGACGTCGTACCCTTCCCAGGTGCCGACGAGCTCGGCTCCTTCGAACTCCTCATCCAGGTTCTCGACGAGGAATTCGACGACGGGATTGTTCATCGGAACCTCCCCTCGTCCGCACGACGTCGTTCACGATTTCGAGATTGAGGCCCAGGTCGTCTATGCGCAGGAGCCTGGGGCCTGCCTCCTCGCCGTATTTCATCCAAGCGAGGAAACCGCATATGGACGCGGCGTTTCCCTTGACGTCCCCTGTCATCGGGTCGAACACGTCCATCCGGCCGCCGTCGGTCTGAATGACGAGGACGGCGTGCCTCAGATTCTGACAGAACCACTCGAACTCCAGCATGTACCTTTTCCCGTTCTTGACGTGCCCGCGGATCTCGTAATAGATCTCAGAGGGAGTCCGTCCTCTCAGCTTTATGAAGCAGGGGGCTCCTCCGCCGACGTCTGACCAGGCTGCCTTGGCGTTTCTCATCAGGGATTGCAACGACGCGTTGCCGTTTTCGTATGGAACCGATACGACGTCGTATCCCCTGCTGCGGCATTCGAAGGCCACTATGCATGACATGGCGTTCTCCGCATACGGGTGGATCGACTCGGCTTGTCCGACGTATTTCGATTGGATTCCTTCCATGTCGCTGGCCCTCCTGAGTTCACTGCAAAGACGGATTCACGTCGTCGTATAAGTGGGGATGCGATGTAAACCGGTGTTAAATAATCGGAATTCGGTCATGGACTATTATGCCAATAGTTCTGGAGCCATTGAAGGAGGATGACCGCGAACGGTTCATAAGGGACAACCAGGAGGCCTTCAGATACGGCGCCACGGAGGAGTTCGGCCTCAGGGACGACCATTTCGAGGAGCCCGGCGAGATAATCTCGAGGGAGACCATAGAGAAATCCATCGACGGCGGCACGGCATACAGGATCATGAAGGACGGGAGGCCGGTCGGCGGCGCCATAGTGTCCGTGAACGGGGACAGGGGCGACCTGCAGATCCTTTTCGTATCTCCGGAGGAGCACAGCAAGGGGATCGGGTACGAGGCCTGGTGCGCCATCGAGCGGGCGTACCCCCAGGTAAGGGTCTGGGAGACCTGCACCCCGTATTTCGAGAAGCGGAACATACACTTCTACGTGAACAGGTGCGGGTTCCACATCACGGCGTTCTTCCATGGCAGGCATCGCGACCCGAACAGTCCTGACGACGAGGACGAGATGTTCCATTTCGAGAAGGTCATGTTCTGATATGCTTCCTCCGCGGGCCTAGGGCGCCCAGGCGGCGCCGTCTGCCGTCTTGACAGCGTTTCTTGCAGGAGAGGGTCCAACGTGCATCCGCTCCGAGTACCCGCATCTGCCGGGAGTCCGGCGACATCATCAAGCCTTTTCAGCCGGACGGTTCCTCCTCAGGCCAAGGCGATTCGGGAAATGGGTGGGGAGGAGCGTTATCGATAAGAGAACGCAGGGGATATCGCTCGGATAGACGAAGGAGGTCTCGAATCATGGCGCCCACGATGGAAGAGAAGCTGGAGGCATGCATACGGCTGTGCGAGGAAGGCGACCCCGAGATGTGCGCGTTTCTCGGGAAAGAGTTCTACTACGGCATGAACGTGCCGCAGGACCTCGGCCGCGCCAAGCGCTACCTTGCAGTAGCCTCGGAGCACGGAGACGCCATCTCGCAGTTCACCCTAGGCTTCATGTACTGGTCCGGCAGAGGGACCGAGCCGAATCTCGACGAGGCCCTCAGGCTGTTCCTTCTTGCGGCCGAGCAAGGCGTCCCGGAGGCGATGTACAATGTCGCGAAGATCCTTCTCACGAAGGATTTCGAAAAGAACAAGGACGAGGCCGTCGGATGGCTGAAGCGTTCTGCCAACGCCGGATACGACACGGCTTATGACATGCTATCAGATCTGGAAGAATGATGCGGTGCTTTTCGTCGTTCCGCATCAGCCCGATCTTTCCGAGCGCTCCTCGGAGGACGCCTGCCGGGGCTTAATCTTTTGGAGCCGAGCATAGCGAGAAGGGCAGTTGTGCGGACTCTCTGCCGAGAGCCAGACGAAGGTCAGCGTCGTCGTCAGGAAAGCTCTTGCTTTGCTTATTTTTGATTTTAAAATTTGCCATTATTAAATATATTTAGGTAATCCTAAATAATTAAATATGTTTAGGTATTCCTAAACATGGTGGTTCCATAGACACTAAGCTAATAGCCGTCATAGCGGCAATCGCAGTCGTAATATGCGGCGCAGGGATCTACTTGGCATTCTCCGGCGGATCCAGCCATAACGACGACCGTACGGCCCTCGACCAGCCTATAACGGTGAAGGACGCCCTCGGTTCGGACGTGACCGTGAAGCACAAGATCGACAAGGTCGCGCTTACAGACATATCGACTGTCGAGTTCTTCGCATCCTGTTGGGGGGAAGGATGGGCCGACCACGTCTGCATGATGCCTGGCGATATCTCTTCCAGGGACGCGTCGCTTGGAAAATACATCTATGACACCTGGCCAAACCTCTCCAAGCTGCCTAAATGCCCTGATTTGTTCACTTCCATGGGATCGAACCCCAACGCTGTGGCGGAGAAGATCCTCGATACCGATCCGGACTTGGTGGTTCTTCCCGGTGCGACCATGGCATGGCTCACCGGCCTGGAAGGATTCTACAAGCTGTTCTCCGATTCGGGGGTCCCGGTGTTCAACACGATGTTCTACACCAACGGCCTGACGGAGACCGTCGCAGAACCCAACTACGGGTCCATGGGCAAGATCCTCCAGAAGGACGCCCGCTGCAATGCCATCGTCGCCTTCCATAACGAGAAGCTTGCCGTTCTCAAGTCCAAGCTCGCGTCTCATGACAAGAGCGTCAGAATCTACTACGAGATTCCCGGCATAACCGCGTCCGCATATGGAAGCGTCATAAACATGGGCGTTCCCGAGGTGGATCTTCTCGGAACCAACGTTCTTTCTGGCGTGCCGGTCGACATGGAGTACAACATCGAGAAGATGACGATCGCCGATCCGGACTGGATCTTCATAGTCGACACCTCGTATTATTCCGGCGACCAGTGCATGGGATTCTTCACGAAGAAGGACGACTCCAAAGCCGCCTCCACCCTTTCGCAGTACACCTCCCGCGACGGATGGAGCGATCTCGACGCGGTCAAGGACAAGCATGTGGCTCTTGTATACGGGGAGCTCAGGCACAGCGTGTCCAGCCTCTACACCGCATATCAGATGGCGAACATAATCGACAAGGGCCTCGTATCCGATGCGGAACTGGCTCAGCTGGAGACGGATCTGGGAACGGTCCTGCCTTGGAAGTTCAGCGGATACTTCGGCTATGTGATGGCATGATCCAGACGGAGGAGACTGCAGGACGCGCCGTGTACCGGCATCTGAACAAGAGAAGGGCACTGTTCCTAGGCATATCCTTGGGCATCGTGGTCGCGGTCTTCTTCGTCAACATGCTTGTAAACCTTTCTGCCGGCCCAGATGTAGGCATCCGGGCGCTTTTCGACTCTGAATCGGTGCCTCGCAGCGTCTACAACATAATGCATTACTACCGTCTGCCTGAGAGCTGCTTCGGGCTCTTGGCGGGAATCGCGCTCGGAGTGGCCGGGGCGGAGATGCAGACGGTCCTGAACAACCCCCTGTCCGAGCCTTACACCCTCGGGATATCCGCCGCGGCGTCCTTCGGCGCAGCCCTTTCCATCGCCTATGGCATCGGCGCAGGGATTCTTGGAAGCTATTCCACCATCGTTTTGGCCTTCGCGTTCGCGATGCTGGTATGCCTCGTCGTTTCCACGGTGGCTAGTCGGAGGTCCGCCGGCCCGACTACGACCATACTCATAGGGGTCGCGATGCTGTTCTTCTTCCAATCCCTCGTCAGCCTCGTGCAGGCCCTCACCAGCAAGGACGCAGCCACCGGCATAATGTTCTGGATGTTCGGAAGCATAGGCCGGGACTCCAGCTACGAGGACATACTGCTCCTTGCAGCGGTGATCGTCATATGCACGTTATTCTTTGCAATAAACATCTGGAAGCTCACGTCCCTCAAGCTCGGGGACGCCAAAGTGAGCTCCATGGGAATCAACGTTGCCCGTTTGAGACGCAACGTGATTCTGGGAGTATCCGTCCTCACCGCCACGGCCGTCAGCTTCACGGGGACGATCGGTTTCGTCGGACTTGTAGGCCCGCATGTAGCCAGGATGCTGGTGGGAGAGGATCAGAGGTTCTTCCTTCCGATGTCGGCGCTATGCGGAGCGGCGATGGTCCTAGGCGCCTCGATCATATGCAAGATCCTTCCATTCACCTCCGTCCTGCCCATCGGCGTCGTCACTTCGCTCATTGGCGTGCCGTTCTTCGTATACCTCATTTTGAGGAAGAGGTCGGTGATCGGATGAGCCTGACCGTATCCTCGCTTCGTTTCTCATACGGTTCCTCCGAGGTCCTCAAGGGAATAGACGCAGAGTTCATGCCTGGCATCAACGGCATCCTAGGCCCCAACGGGGCAGGCAAATCCACTCTCGCCAAATGCATGGCCGGCGTGCTCAAGCCCGCAGGCGGAACCGTCAGATTCGCCGGCGGGGAGGGAAAGCCCTCGATGAGCTATCTGGCCCAAGACTCGCCTCCGATCAGGAACCTATCGGTTCTCGAATACATGCTTCTGGGAAGGGCGGACGAGCTCGGCCTCAAGGTCACGGGGGAGGACATCGACATCGCATACAGGCCGTTGGAGAAGCTGGGCATAGACGAACTGGCGGAGAAGGACATGGGGAATCTGTCGGGTGGGCAGAGGCAGATGGTGGCCATCGCCCAGTGCCTCGTGTCTGAACCCGACTTCATCATCCTCGACGAGCCCACGAACAACCTCGACCTCCGCCGCGAGCTGGACATCTTCCAGATCATGCGTGCGGAATGCGACGACAGGGGCATAACCTGCGTCATGATCCTTCACGACCTCAATTTCGCGTCCAGGTTCTCGGACCGTATCGTCGTTATGAACCAGGGCGAGGTGTATTCCTCCGGCACTCCGGCGGAGACGGTCACCGAGGACATGCTTCGCGTCGTCTACGGCGTAGAGGCGGAGATATCGGTCAACTCGAGGGGCATTCCCAACGTCGAACCCATACGTTCGGTGTCCCCGTTCTCTAAATGACAGCAGAGATGGAACAATGAAAAAGAGACATAAATCCAATCGCATGGCGGAATTCGAGAAATACGCCGAGGGCCGGCACGGCTTCATCACCGCGTCTCTTGTGCTTTCAGGTCTCAGCGCGATTCTGTCGGTCATTCCTTTCTATTTCATCTGGCTCGTGGTTCGCGACGCCCTGGACGGCACCACCGACGCCATGGTGTTCAACGGACTGATGGCTCTGGGGACCGCCGTGGCCTCCGTCCTGGTATACATCGCGGCGCTGATGGTTTCGCATCTGGCCGCATTCCGCATATCGAAGAACATGAAGAAGGCCTTGGTGGGCCATGTGCTGACCCTTCCGCCCGGGGCTTTAGACGAGGACGGCACCGGCAGGATACGCAGGGTCATACAGGACTCCGTCGAATCCACCCACGAGTTCATAGCCCACAACCAGCCTGATCTGGCGGGCTCCAAGGTGCTGCCTTTCGCCATCGTCGCGCTGCTTCTCGTGTTCGACTGGAGGCTGGGAATCGCGGCGATGATCCCCGTCGTCCTCGGAACGTACGTCTCCATGTCCATGATGGGGAAGAGCGCCATGCAGGAGAGCATGGCCATGTGGCAGAATTCGATGGCCGACGTGAGCAACCAGACCGTGGAATATATCCGCGGCATATCCGTCGTCAAGATCTTCCAGCAGACCGTGGAGTCATTCCAGAGCCTGAAGGATTCCGTCGACCGGTGGGCGGAGTACTGCCAGAATTACACGGAGTTGGCACGCAGGCCGATGACGGAGTTCTTCACGCTCATCAACGGATGCATGACTTTCGTGGTGGCGGCGGCCGTCGTGATCATCGAATTCCTGGAGAACGGGAGCGTCAGCAACTCCCTCGTCGCCGCCATCGTGTTCTATGTGATTTTCACGCCTCTGATATCCACACTGATGATGAGGATCATGTTCACGTCCGACCAGACGTACAGGGTGGATGACGCGCTCTCCAGGATAAACGGAGTGCTCGCGATGCAGCCTCTTCCCGAGGCCGCGGCCCCCGAAGAGCCCGAGGACTGCACCCTAAGGTTCGAGCATGTCACGTTCTCCTACTCCCCCGATGCGCCTCCTGCCGTGAAGGATTTCACCCTCGAGATGAGGCACGGCACCGTGACGGCCCTCGTAGGGGCGTCCGGAAGCGGCAAATCCACCGTCGCCGGGCTGGCGTCCAGATTCTGGGACCCGCAGGGCGGGACCGTGTCCCTAGGCGGCAAGGACCTCAGGAACATCTCCACGAAGACCTTGCGCGGAATGGAATGCTTCGTGTTCCAGCACAACCATCTGATAAAGGGCACGTTGATGGACAACGTCAGACTGGGCAGGCCTGACGCGTCCGTCGACGAGGTGAGCAAGGCCTTGGAATCGGCGCAGTGCTCAGACATAATCGCGAAGCTCCCCGACGGGCTGGACACCCTCATAGGTCCGGGCGGCGTCTATCTCTCGGGCGGAGAGGTCCAGAGGGTGGCCATCGCCAGGGCGATGCTCAGGGACTCCCCTATAATCATCATGGACGAGGCAACCGCCTTCGCCGATCCCGAGAACGAGCACCTCATCCAGAAGGCCTTCGAGGAATTGGCCCGCGGACGCACCGTGCTGCTCATAGCGCACCGTCTGACCACCGTGATGAACGCGGACGTGATATGCGTCATGGACGGCGGCTCCATCGTCGAATCCGGCCGGCATTCCGATCTCATGGACATGAACGGCAGGTACAGGACGATGTGGGATGATTATCAGAAGGCGTTGTCCTGGAAGGTCAAGGGGGCTGCCGCATGACCCTTTCGCAGGCCCTCAAGAGGAGGTACGCGCTCTCGGAGACCGGATGGAAGAATTTGAAAGGCGCGGTAAGGGCGTCCGTGATCGTGGATGTCGTGCTCATGATTCCGATGATGCTGACGATCATGTTCATAGCCGACATCGTAGGCGACAACGAATACGACTACGACCTGAACCTGTGGATCTACGCGGGGCTGCTTGCGCTTCTCCTGCTGTGCGTGGGGATCGCGTACAGGTACGAGTACAACCGCTGCTTCTTCGACACCTATCAGGAAAGCACGCGTGTCCGCCTGGGTCTGGCCGAGAGGATGAGGAAGCTTCCGCTGTCGTTCTTCTCCAAGAAGGACCCTACCGACCTGAGCGTGAGGGTGATGGGCGACGTGGCGATGCAGGAGTCGATGCTCTCCCACTGGGTGCCGGCCCTTGTCGCCTCGCTCATATTCACGCCTGTGATCGGGCTGATGACCCTCATATGGTCCCCTCTGATCGGTCTCGCCATAGTATGGCCCATACCGATAGCCTTCGCCATCGTGGTGATGTCCGGAAGGATACAGAAGAAGTACAACAGGGTAAAGTTCGAACGCATGGAGGCCGTCACCGAGATGATCCAGGAATCTCTGGAGTGCTCCGACGACCTCAAGGCCAACGACGCTCAGGCGACCTATATGAAGCGTCTGAACAAGGAGCTCGACGGAGTGGAAAGCGCGGAATTCAGGTACGAGTACATCTGCGCCCTGTTCGTGGTCTCCGCACAGCTGCTGCTGAAGCTCGGAATGGCGACCACCGCCGTCCTCGGATCCATCCTGTTCATCAACGGGGAGCTCCCGCTCATTATGTTGATCGCCGCCGTCGTCATCGTCTCCCGCATATACGCCCCCATAGACACCTCGCTGATGTTTCTGGCCGCTACGCTGTCCACGCATGTGAACTGCGAGCGCATACAGGAGATCAACGACATGCCTCTGCAGGACGGGAACACGGACTTCTCCACTGATGGCTACGACATAGTTTTCGACCATGTTGGATTTTCATACGTCGGGGGACACAAGGTTCTGAAGGACGTCTCCTTCACCGCGAAGCAGGGTCAGGTGACGGCGCTCGTGGGACCCTCGGGCGAGGGCAAATCGACGGTGGCCAGGCTATGCACCAGATTCTGGGACATCGATTCAGGAAAGATAACCCTCGGGGGCACCGACATCTCCACCGTGGATCCGGAATCGCTGATGTCGAAGTTCTCGATCGTCTTCCAGGACGTGGTATTGTTCAACACAAGCGTGATGGAGAACATCCGCATCGGAAGGAAAGGCGCCACCGACGAGGAGGTCATGGAGGCCGCCAGGAAAGCTCAGTGCGACGATTTCGTGTCCAGGCTGTCGGAAGGGTATGGCACCGTGATAGGCGAGAACGGAGGGAAGCTGTCCGGAGGGGAGAGGCAGAGGATATCCATCGCCAGGGCCATCTTGAAGGATGCGCCCATAATAATCATGGATGAGGCCACCGCGTCCTTGGATACCGAGTCCGAGAGCAGGGTGCAGCAGGCTCTTTCCGAGCTCATCTCCGATAAGACCGTGATCATCATCGCCCACCGCATGAGAACGGTCATGGAAGCTGACAAGATCGTCGTGCTGAAGGGGGGAAGCGTCGTGGAACAGGGAAGCCCCGAGGAGCTGCGTCAGCGGGACGGGACGTTCGCCAACATGGTCAGATTGCAGTCAGGTTCCGGAAACTGGAACATAGGAGGCAGAGGCGCATGAAGGAAAAGGTGACGATAAAGAGGGGGACTCCCCAGGAGACCCTGATGCTCCCGCTGTACGGGAGGTACAAGGCGAACCAGATGTATCCGCAGCTGTTCAAGGACACGACGGCGAAGGAGATCATCGACCGCATAGACTACGACATAGAGCAGTCGGACATGGGGAAGGGGCCCCAGTTCGTGTACGGCATGAGGCAGGACGTGGCCGAAAGGAAGGCGAAGGAGTTCCTGGCCCGGAATCCGAAGGGCATCCTCGTCAACCTCGGATGCGGTTTGGACACCATATTCGACCATATCGACAACGGGGAGTGCAGGATGGTCAACATCGACTTTCCCGAGGTCATGGAGTTCAGGCGGAAGCTGTTCGATCCGAAGGACCGGGAGATCGATATCGGGAAGGATGCCAACGACCATACCTGGATGGACGATATCGGATTCGATCCCGGGGACAAGGTTTTCGTCATGAGCCTGGGCGTCCTGTTCTATTTCGAGCCGGACGACGTGAGGGGGCTCGTAGACGCCATAGGCAGGCGTTTTCCGGGGGCGACCATGGTCTTCGACTACGAGAACGCCAGGATGCTGGCGAAGTCGAACAAGGCGGTCGTGAAGACGGGAAACAAAGGGGCATGGATGCCCTTCAGCATGGAGGACGCCAGGAAGGAGGTCGCCGCCTTCTCGGATACGGTGGAATCGGTGGACGTGATGAACGAGATGCCTTCGGAATACGAGGCGCTGCCGTTCTTCTACAAGTGGTTCTTCAAGCGCTGCCTCAGGAAAGAATCCATGACCTTCGCAGAGGTCAGGTTCAAGGGGGCGGCCGAATGACGGACGGCGTGCCCGATACCTTGTACATCCCCCTGGCCGCGAGGATCTACTCGACGGAGCGCTTCCCGGATTACTTCAGGGACGACGCCGCCCTGAAGCTGAAGGACAGGATACCCGAAGGGGTGACCAAGGGCTCGTCGGAGTACGCCTTGCTGGCATCCGTGGCCAGGTACTACAACACCGATGCCATGGAGAGGGATTTCGTCAGAAGGAACGGAAGGAGCGCCATCGTGCATCTCGGCGCGGGGTTGGAGACCGCTTACCTCAGGCTGTCCGACCTGGATGCGCACTTCTACGACATGGACCTCCCGGAGGTCATAGGGCTGAGGAGGGAGCTGCTGCCGCCGTCGGACAAGGAGACCCTGATCGCTGGCGACCTGTTCGACATGAAGTGGGCCGACGAGGTCGACAAGTCCCTGCCGGTGATGATCCTCGTCCTGGGGGTGTTCCAGTATTTCCACGAGGAGCAGATCCTGGACGTCATCGGGAGGATGAAGGAGGCCTTCCCCGGGGCGGAGCTCGTATTCGACGCGACCACCACGGACGGGCTGAGATATGCCGCCAAGTACGTGAAGAAGACGGGCAACCAGTCTGCGGCCATGTATTTCGCGGTGGACGACGCCCACGCGTTCTGCGAAAAGACGGGGACGGAATATCTCGAATGCAGGCCGTTCTTCACCGATGCGAGGGTGATGCTAAGGAAAAGGACAGGGTTCTACACCAGGATAGCCATGAAGGTCGTGGACAGGGACTTCAGGGCGAAGCTGATCCGGCTGAGGCTCTGACAATCGATCGACGGCGGATCGCCCTTCCAGGAACTCCACCGTGCCGTCGCGGACGTCGTACATCGCCCCGGCCACGACGATGTCGTGCCTCTCAGAGAGGTCTTCGGATATCAGGCGGACGCTGTTGAGGACGTTCAGCCTCGAAGCCTCCGCGGGGTCCTTCTCGTCGCCGATGCAGGCGCGGATGCCGTCTATGATCTCTATGGAATGCCCTTCATGGAATCCCTTCAGGGCCTCCGCTATCGCGCCGCAGCGGGTGTGGCCCATGACCACCACCACCCTCACCCCCATGTGTCCCACGGCGTACTCCAGGCTGCCGAGGGTGCACCCGTCGACGACGTTCCCGGCAGAGCGGATCACGAATAAGTCTCCGATCCCGGCGGAGAAGACCGCTTCCGGTATCACGCGGGAGTCGGAGCAGGAGACGACGGCCGCGAAGGGACGCTGCCCCTTGTCGGCAGTGTGGATCCTGGCCGGATGCGACACGTCTCCCGAGAAGGCGCCGCTCCTCACGTATCTTCTGTTGCCTTCCTTCAGCGCCTTCATGACACGGTCAGGGTCGTACCGATCCATGCTCGGTCCAGAGGCCGCCCTCACCTTAAAACTGGCGGCATGGCTTACCAGAGGGGAGTACGTCGGTCCAGCTCTGCGATGCGCGGGATGCCGTCCATCGCTCCCCGCCGGGTGCACGACAGCGAGGCGGCCCTCACGGCCGTGCGGACCGATTCCTCCAAGGAGAAGCCCTTCGACAGGCCTGCGGCGAGGTATCCGACGAAAGTGTCCCCTGCGCCGGACGCGTCCAATGCATCGACCTTCGGCGCAGGGACCCTGCCGTTGCGGATTCCGTCGGAGTAGAAGCAGCCGTCCTTCCCGAGGGTGACCACGACCGCCCCCGCCCCGGCGGACAGGAGGGAGGAGCATCCCGCCTCGACGTCGTCCGTCCCGGAAAGATACCGGAACTCCGATCCGTTCAGCACGAGGCAGTCCGACATCCGGATCACGCTTTTCTCAACAGGTCTGGACGGAGCGGGGTTGTACACCGTGGCCGCGCCGTTCTCCGAGGCGATCCTCATGGCGGCCGCGTTCGTTTCGGGCGGAACCTCGTTCTGAAGGACGAGGACGGCGCATCCGGCGATGCGATCGGATATGGCCTACGCGTCTTCCGGGGACAGCATCAGGTTGGCCCCTCCGATGACGGCTATGCGGTTCTCGGAGCGGCCGTCCACCTCGATGAACGCCTGTCCCGTGTCAGCGCGCTTCCGGACGATGGAGAGGGATATCTCCTCCTCGGCGAGCCTCTCCTCGAGCATCCTGCCCTCGGCATCGTCGCCCAGGGCGGTGATGAACGACGTCTCGGCCCCGGCCCTCGCCGCAGCCACGGCTTGGTTGGCGCCTTTTCCACCGCAGGACACCCTCTTCCCTCTCGCCTGCACGGTCTCTCCAGGCGAGGCGAATCTGTCCAGATAGATTGTCGTGTCCACGTTCGAGCTCCCTACGACCAGCACTCCGCGCCCCATGGCCATTCCTTCCGCCGTCTACGATGCCGAGCCGGATATTGAATGCTGCCGATGTCACGTGCGGTTTTTCTGGAGACCCGTCCAATCGGAACAAAAGAGTTGCTTCTTCTCGTCTTGTTTTTCGCGGAGGTTCGAGTCCTCAGTCTCCGGGCACTCATCTACGAGATCCATCCATCTCTTGACGACGTTCTTTGCTTCGGCAATGCTCTCTCCACGGTCCATATAGAACGCGCCCAGGCAGGCTTCCATGGCGGTGGCGATGTATTTCTTTCTATGCGCGTCTTCTTTGTCGTCTTTCCACTCGTATCCGATTCCCTTGTTGTTGTCTTCGTCATCGTAATTCAGTCTCTTCAGAATATCATAGTGCCGACCGATGACGGTTACCAGAATCTTGTCCGATTCGTACTTCTGGCGTTTCTCGGATATGTTTTGCAGCTTATCGGGGTATATGATCGAAGATATCGCCAAGCGCAGCACCGCATCACCCAGGGTTCCCAGTCTTTCGTTATGTTCCAGTTCATGATCGTCTGTCTTTTTACGGTAGGAGCTGTCTGTGAGGGCCAGTTTCAATAATTCCGAATTCGATTCGAGGTAATCTAAGCACGCATCGTTTTCAGCGGAATCGTTCATGCGTGGCCGATTCCCCAGGACGTTGTTATTTGTTATCAGGGGATTACTTTCGTTCTCATCCCCTTAGCACGTAGCATGGTGCAGATCGGACATGTGCATAGTCTTCCGCGTAACGGAGGGGGACCATCGGCGTTGCTTAATATCTGAAATCCAGGGTCTATGACGAAGGAACCTCGAATCAACACGGTGGACATCGAAAGCGAGTATCATGCCCGTGTGTGCAGGAATTGCGGGAAGCCACTGAACGTCTATAACGGGATGTGCGACCATGAGGAGGGGCCGGCCAGGTCCTTCTTCGACAACCGCATAAGGGCGCTCAGGAAGGACTATAGTGCTGTTCAGAGCGGCATCCATATGCTGTCGTCCTACATGGGCCCTGGGAAGAAGCTGAAGCTCTCGGAGATCTCCGAGGCCGTCAGCCTCATAGTCTCCAGTGACGAGGTCACTTCCCAGATACTGGGGCAGAAATACGGTGAGCAGAAGGAGTAACATGATAGTGATATTATAGCAATCATAAAGCTACTAGAAGATGATATGACTATAGTCGTAAACAGCACGGTCCAGACAACAACGGCATGCCACGATGTTGCCATGCT
>JAEEGG010011270.1_pt1 | contig 19566 bp, 14 predicted proteins | sample 9134161 | NCBI WGS metagenome assembly JAEEGG01 (sample SAMN16246543, study PRJNA631951) | gut metagenome | biome: gut microbiome; feature: rumen; material: CR-attached | host: Bos | place: Iran: Karaj | collected 2018-10 | reverse complement strand
ACCGCTCAGGAGGCTGTCACCCAGCGCAGTGGTATCACCGGTGAGAAGATGGAGCTCGACGGCTACCTCACACTCGAGGGTGCCAACATCGAGATCTACGACCACATGGGCAAGCACACCCTGTGCACCATGGTTCAGACCAACAAGCCCGCCGCAGAGCAGGGTCACCTCGTGGCCATGCAGGTGGCTGCCATGAAGCCCGTCGCACTCGATGCCCAGAGCGTCGACCAGAAGATCCTCGACGAGGAGTACAAGACCTCTTTCGAGAAGACCAAGCTGGAGCAGGTGGAGAAGTTCGTGGAGATGAAGCTTAAGAAGGGTGGCATCAACCCCAACCTCGTTGACTCTGAGGATCACATCGAGAGCAACATGGCCAAGGGTTGGCTGACACAGGCTCAGGCTGACGAGGCCCGTAAGATCATTGCCGAGGCAAAGGTCGAGGGTGAGGCTCAGCTGAAGATGCCTATGATCGAGAACATCGCCAAGGGTCGTGTCCAGAAGTTCCTGAAGGAGAGCTGCCTGGTAGACCAGGAGTTCCAGTTCGGCGACGGCGACAAGGCTACTGTCTCTCAGTGGCTCGCTAAGCAGGACAAGGATCTGAAGATCGTTGCCTTCAAGCGTTTCACGCTCGTTGCAGACTAATCCCTTCGGATTTAATCATACAGAATCCCCCGCCTGATTTCGTTCAGACGGGGGATTTTCATACACCAGCAATCATTTCACTTCTCTGTGAAAATCGCTTCTGTACTAACCCCCGAAAGTTATTTTGCCTAACTTTCGGGGGTTATTTCAAATCGTCACACCATCTTGTATTACTTGAAGATCTTCTGGGCGAACATCGTCAGGTAGATGCGCCAGTTGCGCCAGATGTGACCGCCATCGGTCTCGAAGTACTCATACTTGTAGCCTTTGCTGTCCCAGAAAGCGCGCAGGTCGACGGTGCTCTGGTAGAGGAAGTCGGTATTACCCATACCCATCCAGTAGAGCTTGGGCTTGCTGGCGAAGAGCTTGGCGCTCTGATCTGCAAACTCGGGATTGGCCTTGATCTGCTCGGCAAACGAATCCTGGTAACCACCTTTGGCCAAGTGCAGACCTGCAGAGAAGAGACCAAAATAGTCGAACTTGTTAGGATAGAGCAGACTGACGTGGAAGGTGTGGCCACCACCCATCGACAAACCGCAAATAGCTCTGTGAGCACGATCCTTCAGGGTGCGATAGTTGGCATCTACATAGTTCACGATGTCCATGAAGCTCTCTGGAATGGTAGCAACAGCGGGATCCTTAGGACCAGTACCGCCATCGCGGAAGCCAGGGGTGTACATACCGAACGACCACTCACCGGGGGCAGCCTGACAGTTGGGGTTGCCATTGGGCATCACGACGATCATGGGCTTGGCCTTACCCGTAGCAATCAGGTTGTCGAGGATCTGAGCAGCACGTCCGAGTTCGCTCCAGGCGTTCTCGTCGCCACCGGCACCATGCAACAGGTATAGCACCGGATACTTGCCACCCTTGTCATAGCCAGCGGGGGTGTAGATGGTCATACGACGCTGCATCTTCAGCGTGGGGCTGTCGTACCACACCTTCGAGAGGTTGCCGTGGGGCACCTCGTTCACGCGATACAGATCGCCCTTGTCACCCTTCTCGTCGCTGACGATGAAGATGTTGGTGAAGCTGACGATGTCGCGGTTCACGTAGATGTTAGCAGGATCCTTCACACCGGTCATACCGTCGATGTTGAAGGTGTAGCTGTACATCTCAGGGGCGAGCTTGTCGGTGGTGTAGCTCCACACGCCGTTCTTGCCCTCTACGAGCTGGGCCACGCCCGGAGCATCATACTTGCCATAGCCGGGGATGTCGATCTGCTGGGTGGGCAGGAAATCGCCAGTCACCTCGACCTTGACGGCCTTGGGGGCGAAGAGGTTGAATGTCACTGTGCCGTCCTTATTGACGACGGGAGACTGAACACTGGCACTGTTGAAGAGCTTCTCCTGTGCCGAGGCACCCAAGCTGCACATAGCTGCAAGGGCCAAAGTCATAAATACCTTTTTCATACTAAATTATTGATTGACAAATACTTTTTTCTTTTTCTACCACGAATTTCACGAATTACACGAATTTTGGCTGCGCACAGATTAATTCGTGCAATTCGTTTTAATTCGTTGTCTTATTTAAATAATCTCTGTGCGAGCTGGTGGAGATTGTTACGCCAGGTGTACCAGGTATGGCCGCCGGGAGCAGAGTAGTACTCGTACTTGATACCCTCGGCATCGAAGAGCTTCAGGGTGGCGAGGCCGTTCTGGTAGGCGATGTCCTCAGGATCTCCCTGGGTGAAAACGAGTTGGCGCACGTTCTTCTTGATACCGTCGGCAGCCTTGGCGAGACGCTGACGATAGCCCTCGAACTGTTCTGCCTGTGCAGGGAACCAGCCGGCACTCAGCACCCAGAAGTAGTCGAACTTATCGTTGTCGTTGAGGATGGTCTCCATCGTCTCCATACCTCCCATCGAGAGACCGGCCATCGCACGGTGGGCCTTGTCGGCCAGCACGCGGTAGTTGTCTTCGATAAAGGGGATGATGCTCGTGACAAGATCCTGCTCGAAGAGGGGCACCTCGTCCATGAGGTTCTTCGTGGCAATGGAGCCATTGGGCATCACGACGATCATCGGCTGCATCTTTCCCTCAGCCAGGAGGTTGTCGAGGATCGTGCCGGCACAGCCCACGCCAGGCCATGAGGCATCGTTGTCGCCGCCGCCGTGAATCAGATAGAGCACGGGCAGTTTATCGGCAGACTTCTCATAGCCTGCGGGCGTCCAGACATGCAGACGGCGCAGGGTGTTGAGTGTCTTACTGAAATAGTAGCGCTGGGCGATGGCACCGTGGGGAATCTCAGGACGTACATCGTAGAACTGCTTACCGTCGCTGATGACGGCGAGGGCAGAGGTCTCGGCAGAGAGGGGACCCTTTGGATCCTGCACCTTCACGCCGTCGACGGTGAAGTTATAACGATAGACACCGTCCTTCAGATCCGTGATGACGGCTGTCCACACGCCGTTGTCGGCCTTCGTGAACTGGAGGGGTTTGCCCCAAGGCATGGCATCACCACCGAAGCCTACTTCCTTGGCATTGGGGGCATAGATACTGAACGCCACCTTACCATTGCCCAGATTGCGAACGGGCTGCAGCGTATCATTGGGTGTCGGCTGCATCTGCCACTGGGCACACATCGGCACAGCGACCAAAGCCAACAACAGGGAAGAAAGAATCTTTTTCATACAGCTATTTTCTTTTTCCAACAACGAATTACACGAATTTCACGAATTCTTTTTTTCTACCACAGATTTCGCAGATTACACAGATTCAGTTGTTTATTCATTCGTGTAATTCGTCTTAATTCGTTGTTGTTATAATTATCTATGTAATAAGTTTAACTTCACGTTGGGCTGCATCACGTTGTGGACCTTCTGGGTCCAGGCCTTTACTTTGGCAGTAGCCTTGGCCTCCACATCGTTGGCAGAAGAACAGATCATAAAGGTATAGACACCAGCGTCCGTCTTCCAGGCAGAGGCCTTCTCGTTGAACGAGGCGAGGTCGGAGGTCTTGACGGTCATCGTGACGGTCTCTTCCTCACCGGGCTGCAGGAGCTTGGTCTTGGCGTAGTTGCGAAGTTCCTTCTCGGGCTTGTTCAGTTTCTTGCTGTTGGGAGCAGCCACGAAGAGTTCCACGACGTTGCGGCCATCACGCTTACCCGTATTCTTCACATCCACCTTAATGGTATAGACACCATCCTCTTCCTCAACCTCCAGATCGTCGTATTCGAAGGTGGTATAAGAGAGACCGAAGCCGAAGGGATAGGCCACGGGCTTGCCGAAGCTGTCGAAGTAACGATAACCCACGTAGATGTCCTCCTCATAGTTGGTGAAGTCGATATCCTTCTGCGGCTGACGGTCCTTCGGAGCCTGATCCTTGTTGTAGCCCCACATGAACATCGCACCGAGCGTCTTGTCGTCTACGTTGGCGGGGAAGTTCTTGTCAGCGTAGGCATCACCGTAGTTGATCTGGAAAGTCATCGGCAGCTTGCCAGAGGGGTTCACCTTGCCGCTGAGCACATCAGCCACAGAGAAACCACTCTCCTGACCACCCTGCCAGGTGCAGACGAGGGCGTCAATCTGATCCTGCCATGAAGCAACGTCGATGGGACTGCAGATGTCGAGCAGCACCACGACCTTCTTGCCCTTGGCGTGATAAGCCTCGCTGACGGCCTTGATCAGCTCCTTCTCACCGTCTTTCAGGTAGAAGTCGGCCTCGCTGCGGTCTGCAGCCTCACCGCTCTTACGACCCAGTGAGATGATGGCCACGTCAGAGCCCTCGATGGCAGCATTCAGTTCCTCTGCGGTGAACTGCTTCTCGTCAGCACGTGCAGGAGGCATCAGCGAGAAGGGAGGACGGCCATTGGGGAAGAGTCTCTTCTCCTCGGCAGCGAGGTGCTGGGTGTAGATACCGATCAACGGCTTGTAGACCTCGTAGCCTGCACTGCGCAGTCCCTCGATCAGAGAAACCGTATAGTGACCTACGCTCGTGCCTCCGAAGCCTGAACCGCCAGAGATCCAGTCGTATGATGTGCATCCGAACAATGCGACCTTCTTACCAGCCAAAGGCAGGATGCCGGAATTCTTCAACAGCACGATACCGTCGGCACCCACCTCGCGCACCACTTTAGCGTGAGCCTTCAGGTTGGGCTCGTTGCTATACTTATATCCCTTGAAGTTGTGCGTCTTGATGACATACTCCAGAATACGCTTTACGTTGGCGTCGAGCACCTCCATCGGGAGCTTTCCGTCCTTGGCTGCAGCGAGGATGGCCTCATACTGCTTGTCCTGTCCGGGCTGCAGCATATCGTTACCGGCCAGCATGGCGGCCACGGCATCGTCGCCAGCATTCCAGTCAGACACGTACATACCCTTCCAGCCCCACTCGTCGCGGACGATGGTGGTCAGCAGCTCGTAGTTCTGCACGGCATACGGGCCGTTCAGTTTATTATAAGAGGTCATGATGGTCCAGGGATCGCTCTCCTTCACCATGATCTCAAACGCCTTCAGGTAGATCTCACGCAGGGCACGCTGCGACACCTGTGATATATTGTTGTTTCGGTTGGTTTCCTGGTTGTTGGCCACGAAATGCTTCGGACAGGCAGCCGTACCCTCGCTCTGCACGCCAAGCACATAGCCTGCGCCGATGGTGCCGGAGAGGTAGGGATCCTCCGAATAGTACTCGTGGTTACGACCGCACAGCGGATTGCGGATGAGGTTCATCGCAGGCGAGAGGATCCAGTCGAGACCGAACTCGCGCACCTCGTTGCCGATGCCCTGACCCACCTTGAAGGCAGCCTCACGGTCCCACGTCGAGGCGAGTGTCATCGAAGCCACGAAGTCTGTGGGGTAATAATCGTTATGATCCCACGCACGGGTGGCGTTCATACGGAGTCCCTGCTGGGAATCGGCACAGTAGGTCTCGGGGATTCCCAGACGGGCGACGGAGAACGTGCTGCCTGCAGTACCCGGGAACTTGGCGTCGTCGTTGAAGTGCATACCGCGTCCGAGCACCATGTGGCACTTCTCCTCTAGCGTCATCGCCTTCACGACCTCGTCAATGTTAGCCGCCGTCAGTGTCTGGGCGGACGTACGAAGGCTGTAGCCGCACAGAGCGGCCATAGCCATAACTACAACACAAAAATGATGAATCGAAAACTTTTTTGCCATATCTTACTGAATTAATTGTTAGTCGATGCAAATATACGAAATCTTTTTCAAATTCCGGGTGCAAAGTTCGTTATTATTTCAAAAAATGGCTGTCTGAGGCGTTCTTTTGATTGTCCGACGTGTTCAAAAACGCCTTCGTGCATTCCAATTTGTTCAAATCCGTTCCGATTCGTTCAAAACAATCCGTCATGACACCTCTGGCTTCCAACAATTTGCGTTTTTCATCCATTATTGACACTTTTCTGTCAAACAGGCAAAAAAGTCTCAACGTTTTCTCGCAGGTTTGAAATTTTTGCCTACCTTTGCAACATCAAACAAAAAGACAATGACTATTATGAGACTAAAGACAATGCTTATGGCGACCGTAGCCTGTCTGTTTTCTTTGACCCTGAGTGCACAATCCCAGCGCGAGACCGTCCGCCTCGACAAGGGCTGGAAGTTTGCCTTTGGCCACGCCGCCGACCCCCAAAAGGACTTCGGCTGCGGCACGGAGTACTTCAACTACCTGACGAAGGCCAATTCCATCCACAACGAGGGTCCCTACTCCCATAAATTTTGCGATTCCACCTGGCAGGATATGCAAATTCCCCACGACTGGGTGCCTACCCTGCCCTACGCCGCTGAGGCGAGCCACTCCCACGGCTACAAGACCGTCGGCTGGAAATACCCTGCCACCAGTGTGGGCTGGTATCGCAAGGTCTTCACCATCGGCGAGGAGGATTTCGGCAAGCGCCTCCAGCTGCGTTTCGACGGCATCTTCCGTAATGCCCAGGTATGGTTCAACGGCTTCTACATGGGTACGGAACCCAGCGGCTATGTCACACAGGTCTACGACATCACACCTTATATTAACTATGGTGGCGACAACCTCATCTGCGTCCGTGCAGACGCCTCGCTCGAGGAAGGCTGGTTCTACGAGGGTGCAGGCATCTATCGCGACGTGTGGCTCGAGAAGTCCGCTCAGGTCAGCGTGGCACCCTTCGGAACATTCGTCCATGCCCAAATACAGGCACCCTATACGGAGGCAGTGCTTACCATCGAGACAGAAGTACACAATAGTGGTCTGACGGCTCAGCAGTGCGAAATCTCTCAGCGCCTGCTTGATGCCGTCGGCCACGAAATTGCCAAGGCCTCCGCTGCCAGCCTCAGCCTGAAGGCGAAGCAGACCGCTGCCACACAGCAGACGCTCACAGTCAGCCAACCCCGTCTCTGGAGTCCCACAGACCCCTATCTCTATCAGGTGGAGACAACCGTCAGTCAAAACGGCAAGGTGGTCGATGTCTATCTGACCACTACGGGCATCCGCTCCATCGCCTTCGATACCCAGCGCGGCTTCCTCCTCAATGGTGAGCCGCTGAAGCTGAAGGGCGTCAACATGCATCAGGACCATGCCGGTGTGGGGGCAGCCATCCCTGATGCCCTGCAAGCCTGGCGCATCAAGCAACTGAAACAGTTTGGCTGCAATGCCTACCGTGCCTCGCACAATCCCATGACGCCTGCCCTGCTCGACATCTGTGACCGTGAGGGCATCCTCGTCATCGACGAAAACCGTCTGATGGGTATCAACGAGGAACACCTGCGACTCTTGGAGCGGATGATCAAGCGCGACAGGAATCACCCATCAATCATCCTATGGAGCGACGGCAACGAGGAATGGGGACTGGAGAACACCATCCAGGGCACCCGTCTGGCCGAGGCCATGCGCGAATATACAAAGCTCTTCGACCCCACCCGTCCCAGCACGGTGGCCAATGCCGGAGGCACCGAACTCATCAAAGGCCTCGACGTCGTGGGCTTCAACTATATCGTACAGAACGATGTCGACAACCGTAAGAAGGCCCATCCTGACTGGAAGATCGTTGGCACGGAGGAGACCACAGGCTGTGGCACACGCGGCTGGTACTTTAACTTGCCCGACTATCCCGGACGGATGGTCTCCATGAATCGCGACACCACCCATCACCATGTGGAGAACGTCATCGAGCGCGGCTGGCAGTTCTATGCCGATCGTCCCTGGGCTGCAGGACTCTTCTACTGGACGGGCTTCGACTATCGTGGCGAGGCCAATCCACTCGTCTTCCCTGCCCACGACTCCGAGTTCGGCATCCTCGACTACTGCGGTTTCTGGAAAGACGAGGCGTGGTATCTGAAATCATGGTGGACTGACGAACCTACGCTCCATATCTTCCCCCACTGGAACCTGCAGGGTCACGAGGGCGAGACCATCGAACTCTGGGCATATAGTAACTGCGACGAGGTCGAGCTCATCGTCAACGGCCAGAAACTCGGTCGTCAGACGATGCCCAAGAACAGGCACCTGAAGTGGAACGCCACCTATCAGCCTGGCCGTGTGGTGGCTTACGGCTATAAGAACGGCAAGCGCATTCTCACGGAGACCATTGAGACCACGAAACCCGCTTTTAAGACCATGCTCAAGGCAGACCGCAACGAGATTACTGCCGACGGTCGCGACCTCGCCGTCATCACCATCGAAGTGCAGGATCAGAAAGGCCGCATCGTGCCCGATGCCTGTCCCGTGCTCACCTTCACCCTTACGGGCAACGGCCGCATCCTCGGTGCCGGCAATGGCGACCCCTCCTACCCCGGCCTCGACCATCCCGACGCGATGAACTGCCGACAATTCACCATCCCTGCCTTCAACGGCCTCGCTCAGCTGCTCATCCAGAGCACTGACGCCGCCGGTACCTTGCAGCTCACCTGCACCTCCGAAGGCCTCAGCACTTCGACACTACAAATCATAAGTGTTAAATAATCGTAATTCCAAGCCGTGTGATGGGCAAAATGTGAAAATTAGTAGTAACTTTGTAGTCTTGAATATTGAATTTTAGACTATGAGGCGTATTTTACTACTGACAATGACGACTGTGCTGCTTGTCATGCTAGTCGTTTCTTTCCTGGTTTGTCGCTTTGTGATTCAAACCGAGAGTCATTTGTGTTATGTGGGTATCATGAACGTGGCGTCTGAGAAGATTGCCAAGACCATCGGCGGCATGGAGATGAATGCCATGAACGTTTTCGACGAGGTCGGTAAACACATGGAGACCCCGGAGACCGTGACGGCCGCCTTGCAGAGCAAGACCAGCCTGAATCCCGACGTCAGAGGTTATTTCGCGGCCTTCGAACCAGACTTCTTCCCCCAGAAGGGCAGATGGTTCGAGCCCTACGTCCACCAGCCTGACGACAAGAGCGGGTTCGTAGTGAGGGACGTGGGCTCTGCCCGTCATGACTATACCCGTTCCGACTGGTACATCCGCGCCAAGGAGTTGAACAAAAGTTTCTGGTCTGATCCATACTATTATTATGACGGTACGAGCATCAGCGGCCGTTACTGCACGTTTGTCAAGCCCGTCTACGACGCTAAGGGCCGTCTGGCCTGTGTCTGCGGTGCCGATATGACCCTCGAATGGCTGAGCAAGGAGCTACAGCAGATCGATGCCAGCATCAGGCAGAACAGCCTGCAGAATAAGTTCCGCAGATTCTTCATGGATCTTGATTTCTATTCGGTGGTCATCAACAAGGACGGCAGTTGCATCGCCTATCCGGAAGGGAAGAGCACGCCGATCAAGGATGAGGCCGTGCTGCGCGACCTGGCAGAGGAGCAGAGCGGTACCGTCGAGGTCGCTGTCAACGGTGAGCCGGCGACCGCCTATTACTGTCCGATCCAGTATGTCGACTGGTCTGTGGCCGTGGTTGTCCCCCATCAGGCCACCTGGATGCCCGTTTACCTCGTAGGACTGATACTGCTCTCTGTCGCCTTGATAGGAATCATCATCGTATGGTTGGTCTTACGTCGTTTGAAGCATGAAGAAGCTTCTTAATCTGATCATCATCCTTTGCCTTTGGCTGTCGGTATCCCTCCGGGCTTTCGCACAGATACCCTACTTTGCCGCAACGGTGGGCGACGGCAAGCTCTATGGCTATACCTCGCTGAAGGCGCGGCCGGGCATCAACCACCAGGAGACCTACACCACCTTCCAGTATGGTCTGGGCGACCATTTCGCCACAGGTATCGACCTTTACACAGGTCCTGACTGTGCCTATTGGGGCGCACTCGTCCGCTATGGCGTGAAGCTCAGCCAGTGGTTCAACGTCGGCGCAGAGGTCATCCCGTCATTCAATCTCAACGACAGTTTCAAGTTCTCCTACCTCACGTCGGGCCTCTACCTGAACGGTGCCATCACAGGCGACGGCCGTCTGTTCTGGTGTACGAACACCTGGTGGGTCGTCAACGACGGTGCCGACGACGCCTATTCCAACTATGAGTATCTGGGCTACACCATCCCCCTGAAAAACAACCAGTCCCTCACCCCCATGATAGGTGCCGTCCACTCCTGGCGGTTCAATCAGGATCCTGAGCCAGCAGCCGGACTCTACTACACCTTCAAGAACTGGAACATCTACCTATGGGGTCACGATTTCCTCCATAGTCATCCAAGACTCGTCGTCGGCATTGATTTCGTGATGTAGCAGTTGCCCGCGGGCAGCTGCTTTTTAATTCTATTCACCGATATATGTCACTCCACCACGACCGGCGCAGTATTTGATGGAGAACACACCATTGGTAATGGTATAAATGTCTGCCTCTTCTTCATCATCGTGACCAGTCTTTGTGCAGGTATATCCTTCTCCGGTGTAATAGTCGATGATGGTTTGGTCGTCTTTTTCGTCGTTGTAGAGGATGGTGATTCTGCCAATAAAGCCATCCACGGGAACGAAGGCTATGCCGGACAACCATTCATTATTTTCAATGAAGCCCATATACACGCCTTCCGTCTGTGAAAACACGCCAGGATAGGCTTCTTCAATCTCTTCCAAGTCGACAAGCATGAAAGTATTGGCAGCATCAATGGGCGTCATCGCCTCGAGAGAAGGTCTTTCAGGTATTACCGGTTCATTCTTAGGATTGTTGTAGGTGACGCTTTGATTGCCACTCAGCTTAATAACTAGTGTGGCGTCCTCCTGCCTCTCCGTGTTACCATAAGTATAGACGTTGATTTTTCCAATGACTTTACCGCCACCGTCATAGGTATCTAACTTCTGGACACCGTAGAACTTGTATTTGCTCTTGAAATAGGTATCGATATCAGCCTCCGTATAGGCATTCGCCTTCAGTGTTTCCAAGACCATATAGACAGTCTGGGTATCAGAGTTGATGGCAATGGTGAGTTCTTCTACGTTTTTATTCACATTCTCGTAGAGGTATTTGTCACCAAGCTGCATGGAAGGATTTGAGAACTGCTTGATCATGGCTGAGTAGCTCATGTCAATGAGGTTTGAGAAGTCGTCGAATGAGATAACGGTCGGAGTGTCGGGCGTATCAGGCGTATTAGGCTTCTGGGGCTCGTCTTTGTCATCATCACCACAGGCTACAAACAGCATTGCTGCCAACATCAGGAGAAAATACATTTTCTGTTTCATAATCGTTTTGTTTTTTGTTTGTTATTACTAATTTTATTTAACTCTATTTCTACGTTGACAGGAAATGGCTAAAGACTCGACGGACGGGAAAACATCGGACAAATCCTGAGTCCGCCTTTTTTTCGGCGGTGCAAAGATAATGATTTATTTCTTACTATGCAAGTTTTAATTTGCCTTTTTTCCAAAGATTCTTGCCAGGCACCTCGCCGTTGTATACGTCCTGGCTTAAGAAATAGTTTTTGCAGTCTTTTTCTTTCGTCCGGGTGGCAAAGTTTTCGGACTTTCCACCCGGACTTTCAAATTAAATTTGTACTTTTGCAGCGGATATGAAGATTACGTTACTGTGGATAAGTGCCCTTGTGTTGGGTGCGGTATTGGGATTGTTGGGACTTGGTTGGCTCAACGAGGTGATGAACTTTGTGGCGACGGTCTATACGAGGCTGTTCCAATTGTTGGCTGTGCCGACGATTGTGCTGGCGGTGATTACCACCTTTGCCACCTTCGGTTCGAAGGGCTCAGGGCGTATCTTCGGCCGTACGCTGACCTACACGCTGCTGACTACCTTTGCCGCAGCCATCGTCGGAGCTGTGCTCTATGTGCTCATCGCCCCAGGCAACCTGTCCATTGATACGGTCGTTGAGGCGAATTTGAATCAGGAGTCGGAGATTTCAAATCCCCTCCAACAAAGGATGACCTACGCTGACCACATCCTCTCCGTTACCCCCAACAATATCGTCAAGCCCTTCCTTGAAGGAAATGTGCTCTCACTGCTTTTGTTGGCCTTTGCCATCGGTTTCGGACTCTCGAAATTGCCTGAGTCAGAGAATAAGAACGTCGTGGTGAAGTTCCTACTCGGCCTGCAGGAATTGCTCTTCTTGCTCATTCGTGGTCTTATCTGGACACTGCCCCTTGGCATCGTTGCCTTCTCCGCTCAGTTATCGGCACAGGTCTCTGCAGGTGTCGTGGCCGACAGCATCGGCAAGTATGTTTTGGTGGTCTTGGGTGGCAATATCATCCAGTTCTTTGTCGTGTTACCATTGTTCCTCATGGCACGAGGCCTGAATCCCATCCATGTGTTGGGCAAAATGATGCCTGCCGTGCTGATGGCACTCTTCACCAAGAGCAGTGCCGCCACGCTGCCTGTCACGATGAATACCGCTGAGGACCGTCTGGGTATCCGTTCGAAGATAGCCCGTTTCGTGCTTCCCATCTGTACCACCATCAATATGAACGGCTGTGCTGCATTCATCCTCGTCACCTCGCTTTTCGTGATGCAGCAGGGTGGCACACCCATCACCTTGGGTACCATTCTGTTGTGGATCCTCATCTCTGTCATCTCCGCCGTGGGTAACGCCGGTGTGCCGATGGGCTGTTATTTCCTCACCCTCTCACTGATGTCGAGCATCGGAGCCCCTGTGGCCGTCATGGGTATCATTCTGCCCATCTACACGATTATCGATATGGTCGAAACAGCCGAGAATGTCTGGTCTGACTCGTGTGTGGCTGCTATGGTCGATAAAGATTTGCAGTAATCGACGACGGTTCCTTCTAATTATTTACGACGGTTTAGTGTTTTATTCTGTTTGGGGGCTTTTTAAGCAACCAACTTAGAAAGATTTTCTTTATTTAGTCAATTTTCAGCCATATTTTCTATATTTGAAGTACAATTTGGTGGATATTTCTAAAGTTCGTACCTTTGCACCCAGAATTAATACAATATGATATGGGAAAATATATCTTGGCAGACAATCAGGAACTGACGCGTTTGGCCCTGATAAGCTTGATTAAGCAGAACGAAGAAAATACGCTCTACGTGGCTACCGACAAGGCTGGCCTCGTAGAGTTGTTGAAGGAACATGAGGATGCAATCGTGTTGCTCGATTTCACGTTGTTCGACTTTGCCGATGCCGACCAGCTACTCATCGTCGGTGAGCGTTTCGCATTGTCGCAGTGGATACTTATTAGCGACGAGCTGACGCCAACCTTCATCCGTCAGGTGATCTATTCCTCCCACCAGTTCAGTATCGTCTTCAAGGACGGTCCCCTGAACGAGGTGCGTGAGGCCCTGCAGACCGTTTCCCGTCACCAGCGTTACATCAGTCAGCGTGCTCTGGAGGTCATCATCAACCAACAGCAGGTTGAGGAGGAATGCCCCAGTATCCTGACAGAAACGGAAACGGAGATCGTACGTGCCATCGCCCAAGGTAAGTCGACCAAGGAGATTGCCGCAGAACGCTTCTCCAGCGTTCACACTATCACCACCCACCGTAAGAACATCTTTCGCAAATTGGGTGTCAACACAGCCCATGAGGTCATTAAGTATGCCCTCCGTGCCGGACTCATAGATTCATCGGAATTCTACATTTAAAAAGCCTCCCAATTGGGGAGGCTTTTTAAATGCTCTGCTTGATGTCTTCCAGCAGATTCTCGCCGGCTTCGAGGCCGATGCTCAGACGGACGGTGGTGTCTGGGACGGACATTTCAGCACACTGTTCGGCTGTGAAGAGGCCGAAGATGGTTGAGGCGGGATGGATGGCCAGCGACTTACGGTCGAAGAGGTTCGTGGCGCGACGGATAATCTGCAACTTGTCGATGAACGCGAAGGCGGCTTCCTTCGATTCGAGGTCGATGGTGAATACGGCGCCAGGCAAAGGACCGAACTGCTCACGAGAGAGTTCATAGAAGGGGTTGTCCTCCAAGCCTGTATAGTTCACGCGCTTGATCTCTGGCAGTTGCTGACATTGCTTGGCGAGCCAGAGCGTGGTCTCAGCCTGACGACGGAAACGGATGTCGAGGGTGTCGAGGCCCAGGGTTTCCATATAAGCGGCCTGCGGTGTCATCAGCGCGCCGAGGTTTGTTACCAGTTCTGTCTTCACACGAGCCGTAAACGCCAGTTTCTTTCCGACTTTCTTGGTGCGGACTTGTAGGGCAGGGGAGGGCGACTGCGACCAATCGAACTTTCCATAGTCGATGAGCAGACCGCCGAGGCCTGTACCACCACCGGAGATATACTTCGTGCTCGACACCACCTCGATGTCCACGCCGAAATCTACGGCGCGGAAAGTGGAGAACGGCACGATGGTCGTGTCGGCAATCAGGGGGATACCAGCCTTGTGGGCGATATCTGCCAGTTTACGTATGTCGGCCACGAACAACTGCGGATTGGTGATGATCTCAAAGAACAGCGCACAGGTCTTGTCATCAATCTGCGCCTCTACTTCTTCTGGTTTCGTGAAATCGACAAAGCGCGGTTCTACGCCGAAGTTGCCGAGGGTGTCACGAAGCAGCGAGACACTATTGCCAAACAAATGCTTCGAGGCCACGATGTTGAGTCCTGCTGCGCTGACAGCCGTCAGGGCATAGTGGATAGCCGCCATACCTGTGTTGAGTGCTGTCACGCTCGTTGCTCCCGTCAGTTGCCGCACACGCTCCTCGAGATAGGTTACTGTAGGGTTGGCGATGCGGGCATACGACGGGGCCATGGAACGACCGCAAAACGCGTCGCCCATGGCCTTGGCAGACTCAAACTCAAACGCCGCCGTATAGTAGACGGGCATTGACAGTGCCCCGTATGCATCAGGTTTCTGATACTTTGTCGTCAATATTTTCGTTTCGTACTGCATTATCTTCCAATAATCTTTTTAACAGCAATCACGAGCTTGTCCACGTCTTCGCGGGTGTTGTAGAGTGCGAAGGTGGGACGGACGCTCATTTCGTAACCCAGGGCGCGAAGGGCGGGCTGGGCGCAGTGGTGACCGGCACGCACTGCGATGCCCTCCTTATCTAATAACGTACCTGTTTCGGGAACGGGGATGCCGTCGAGAACGAACGACACGACAGAGACGCGGTTCTTGGGATTGCCGATGAGCGTCAAGCCGGGAATCTGGGCGAGTTGTTCGCGGGCATACTCCGTCAACTGGTGCTCGTGGTGCTCAATGTTACGTAGACCGATGTGCGACACGTAGTCGAGGGCGGCGCCGAGTCCGATGGCATCGGCCACGTTGGGCGTACCTGCCTCGAAACGGGCAGGGGCCACGTTGTACTCAGTACGCTCGATGGTCACGTCCTTGATCATGTTGCCGCCACCTTGCCAAGGCTGCATCTTATCTAAGATCTCCTTGCGACCATAGACCACGCCGATGCCATTGGGGCCGTAAATCTTATGACCGCTGAACACGAAGAAATCTGCACCCAAAGCCTGCACATCGACGGGCGTGTGAGCGATGGACTGTGCACCATCAATTAGCACGGGAATCTGGTGGGCATGAGCAATCTCGATGATACGCTGCACATCGTTGATAGTGCCAAAGGTGTTGTTCACATGACCCACTGAGACGAATCTCGTACGAGGCGTGATGATGCGCTCGAATTCCGAGAGGATGAGGTCGCCGTTCTGATCCGTGGGAATGGCCCGCAGCGTGGCACCCCGCTCCTGAGCAACTCGTTGCCAAGGTACGATGTTTGCGTGGTGATCCAACTCGCTGACGATGACGTCGTCGCCTGGTGTGATAAACTGTCGTCCGTAGGTCTGCGCCACAAGGTTAATACCCTCGGTAGTGCCGCGTACGAAGATAATCTCCTCGCTGGTGGCGGCATTGATGAACCGCTGCACCTTTTCACGCGCCTCCTCATAGGCATCCGTCGCACGGGCAGCAAGGGTATGCGCCCCGCGATGGATGTTACTATTATAAGTACGGTAATACTCCGAGATCTTGTCGATGACCTGGTTTGGCTTCTGCGTCGTTGCGCCGTTGTCGAGCCACACGAGGTCGTGACCGTTCACCTTCTGATTGAGCACGGGGAAGTCACGCTTGATCTGCTCCGAGTTCAGCGTGTCCGCCTCCTCGTAGTGCAGGTCTCGCAGCTTCTGTGTCTCAGGGATGCCGATTCCGAAACCGTCGTCCTTGGGCAGCGAAGAGGTATGGGCGTCCGTGTCGCCGATATAGGGCAGCTCACTATAGCCGCTACCGCCCGCCAACAGCGCATTGAAAGCAGTCTCCAGCTCCGTGAGATTCAGTGCCTCGTCAGGAATAATCTCCTTCCGCTCCGCCTGAAGCTCCTCGGGACAGTATTGCTGCGCCACCTGCCTCAGCAGTTCGAACCCAGGATCCTGAATACCGTATCCGTTAATACTTTGTATATCTATCATTATTTCTCCACTTTATTCCTGTGCTGATAATCGTGATAATAGCCCACCTCGACGTTCTCCAATACCGCGATGGCATCGTCGGTGAGGGCGGCCAGCGAGAAGTACTTCGTGAGCAGATATGAGGCCACGCCGAACTTGTCGAGACCCATCAGACGGGCACTTAGCGACGGGGCAATCTCGCCTGGGATGCCGCTCTGGTGAAGACCGATAACACCCTGGTTCTTCTCACCGACGCGAACGAGGATAATCTTCGTCGTACCAACGCCTCGGCCCGTCAGGTACTGACCTTCTACCTCTACCTTATCGCTTGGAATCAGGGGAACACCGCGCCATAGAATCACGCGAGTACCGAAGAGATCGGTGGTCACAGGGGGCACACCGCGCCAAGTACATTCACGCTCGAAAGCAGCAATCGCACGAGGATGGACGATAAAGAAGGCAGGCTCCTTCCATACTAATGACAGCAGTTCGTCGAGGTCATCGGGTGTAGGCGAGCCGTAACGTGTGGTGATACGGTAGGCGGGATTGGCGGCGGCCAACAGACCGAACTTCTTGTTGTTGATCAGCTCCCACTCCTGGCGCTCTTTGATGCTCTCGATGCTAAGGCGAAGCTGCTCCTCCAACTGATTATAGGGATTATTATAAAGATCGCTCACACGGGTATGCACACGAACCACCGTCTGCAATGTGTTCAGTGAGTATTCCGTCGGATTCTCCTCGTAGTCGATGTAGGTCTCAGGGATGATGTTATCCTCCTCGTGGCCACTCACCAGGTCGATGTGCTTCTCACCGTTGTCGTTGACGGATGCCTTCAGACGCAATTGCTTGTCAACGGCTTTTTCGAACGTCTCGCGGAAGTCGGGCACCTCCTTGATAAATTTAATCAGTTCCTTGAGTTTCAGCCCGAGGAATGTGGTCGGTGTGATGGCACGTACGCTAACGGTCGATTCCTGCTCATCCAGTAAATCAGCCTCGCCGAAATACTCGCCGTCGCCCAACAAGGCAATCCGTAAGTCTTCGCCGTGAGGACCCTTGCTGATGACCTCAGCCTGTCCGCTGGCCACGATGAAGAAACGCTGTTTGTCCTTGCCTTCCTCCACGAAGAGTTTGTCCACATCCACCTCTTTGGCTTCGAACGAGCTGACCAGACGGTTCAGTATCTCGTCGTCGAATTCAGAGAAGAGGGGGATGGCCTTGAGGTCCTTCGCCGTAAACGAAGGTACGCCGTTCACATACTGGATGGGCAGGCGGTCGTTCTTACGTAACTCGACCTTCGTGCGGTTCACTCGGAACGTGCCGCCACTGACCTGTACCCAGGGCAATAACTTAAGGAGTAATCTCGGAGTGATACTGCCCATCTGCGGGGCGGTCTTGGTGGTGGTTGCCAGTCTTCTGGCTGTTGCTGTAGTTACACTACGCTGAAGATTTGATTCTGCCATAATTCGTTTGAGTTTTAAATGTTATACTTATGATTTATTTCTTAATTGTCACTTTGTGAGTCGTACCTTCCACATGTTCTACTGAGAGAACGTTATACCCCTGCTCCTTGGCATTGCGGGGAACGTTGTCGAGAGGCTCGCCCTCAGCGAGCAATACTTCCAGAATGTCGCCCGGCTGGAGCTTCGAGAGTTCGATCTTGGTCTTGACGAAGGTCATCGGGCAGTGCTCCTTCGTAATGTCTAATACCTTTGTTGCCATATTCTTACCCTTTTAAATGAATAATGTCTGTCCACCTTCGCTCAGCTTCAGGAACGACGCCACGCCGAGCACGTCTTTTACCTCAGGGATGAAATCCTCTTTCTTCAAGCCGAGCACGTGCATCGCCATCTCGCAGGCGTAGAGATTGATGCCGAGGGCTTTGGCCGCCTCGACGAGTTCTTCGAGGGTTGCCACGTTGTTCTTCTTCATCAGATAACGGAAGATCTTCGGACCTGCACCGAGGAAATTGAATCGGCTCGTGGGAGTGACCTTCAGACCGCCCATCATAAAACCGAAGAGTTTGGTGAGCCAGTTACCGCCAGTGAAACTTCGGCCCTGCTTCTGCTTGATGGCGTCAAGGCCCCAGAAGGTGAAAAAGATGTTCACCTCGTAGCCTACCGCCGCCGCGCCCGTACCTAATGTAAATACTGCTGTCAGTTTGTCAAAATCGCCACTGAAGGCGATGATGCTTAGTTTCTTTTGTTCTGCCATAATTTTATACGTTTGAGTCTGGGTGCAAAGGTACGGCGGTTTTCGCACTCCCACAATCGCACGTTTGTGGCATTTTGCATACCCTTAACATGGTATGCGATTTACCATTCCTATGGGATTGTGGCAACCAAGAAATCGCCGTACCTTTGCAGACGAATTCAAACTCAAACGATTATGGCAAAGATTTATGTAAATGGAGACGCGCAGGAAGTGAGCCTGCCGCTCAATGTAAGTGAACTGATTCAGCAGCAGAACGTGCTGCAGCCCGAGATGGTCAGCGTGCAGGTGAACGAGGAGTTTGCCGAGCGCGAGGACTGGGAGAGTATTCAACTGAAGGAAGACGACAAGGTCGATTTCCTGTATTTCATGGGAGGCGGAAATTTAAGTGAAAAGTGAAGAGTGAAAAGTGAATAATTTGCTACCGCTATGATAGATTTAACAGAAGAACAGATACAAAGATATTCGCGGCACATCCTCTTGCAGGATGTCGGCGTAGAGGGACAAGAGAAAATAATGAACGCGCGTGTGCTCGTAGTGGGTGCCGGCGGTCTGGGTGCTCCCGTGTCGCTCTACCTCGCTGCAGCAGGCATTGGTACGATAGGTATCGTGGATGCCGATGTGGTGGATTTAAGCAACCTGCAGCGTCAAGTGATTCATTTCACCAAGGACGTAGGTGTGCCAAAGGTGAAGAGTGCCGAAGAGAAGATCAAGGCCATCAATCCCGATGTGAAGGTGGACACCTATTACGAGTTTCTCGACTCATCGAACGCACTCGATATTATTAAAGAGTACGACTTTATTGTCGATGGTACCGACAATTTCCCCGTGAAGTTCTTGATCAACGATGCGTGTGTGATGGCGGGCAAACCGTTCTCGCACGGAGGCATCCTGCGCTTCAACGGTCAGACGTTTACCCATCTGCCTGGCACAGCCTGCTATCGTTGTATGTTCAAGGAACCGCCTCCCGTAGGAGCCGTTCCCACCTGTTCGCAGGCTGGCGTACTGGGTGCTATCGCAGGTATGCTCGGCA
>JAEEGG010011267.1_pt1 | contig 19569 bp, 13 predicted proteins | sample 9134161 | NCBI WGS metagenome assembly JAEEGG01 (sample SAMN16246543, study PRJNA631951) | gut metagenome | biome: gut microbiome; feature: rumen; material: CR-attached | host: Bos | place: Iran: Karaj | collected 2018-10 | reverse complement strand
ACCCACACTTCTGGAAGAATATGGCGCCTCAGATCGTCTGCTATTCTCAGAAAAAGATTATCGCAATTTGTCAGATAGTAGCGCATTGGGAGCTCTGCAACCATTAATGCAAGATGCAGAACTCGCTTCACTCTATTCACTATACATCCTTGCTTTGTCTCAGAACAATCTCTCCCAAGTCTCTTTCCGCCTGTTCAATCTTAATAGGCCTAAAGAGATTTTTTCAATGCAGCATGAGTTATGTGTGATCCAAGTAGAATCAGGAAATTATTCTCTTAGTAAATCCAATATGGAAAATAAAAAAGCGATTACATCTAAAAACTACAATCGTGATGATTTCGTGATTTATTCAAAAAATGGTAGGCAAGGCCTTTTGCTTAATGATGGGACTGTTGTCACAGAACCATTATTTGATTCTATTGTTTTTGATATATTCGATTCTTTTCTTGCATATAGGAATTTGACTGATATATATACTAGTATTTATCCAAAGACATATGGTGAAGGGCTTATATGTTGTGAAGATTTCAATCGTGAAACCTATAATAAGTATAAAAGACATATTTTTGGTTGGCCCAATCTTCAGTATTATATGGATAAAAACGGGAAACCGGAGATCATTTTTAATGAAGAGTGGTTTGTTAAGAATAATATCCCTATATTGTGCTGCCCTATTAATCCTGATGAAATATGCCATTTTGAGAATGGTATTATAGAGATAGAAATTAGGGATGGAGATTCTGGATATAAATACAAAGTAGACAAATCTGGACATGCTGAATATGTGGGTAGTTGTTATTATGGACAAGATGATTAATCTGTTCATGATTATTATAATGATAATCCAGACATATTTGATGGATATATTTTTTAATAAAAGGGTTGTGATATGAGAATAAAACCATTTTCAAATCTCGCAAGCCTTGTGGAGCTTTTTTTCTTGGAGAGATGATTCAAAAGGATTATCTTTGCAAGCAAAAATAAGATATGAACTACGATTTCAATGAACATAAAAACGAAATTCTCGTGCTATATGCAATTCTTAAGAATGCTGGAATTCAAAAAAGAGAATCAGTAGCTTTGATGTCATGTCTTGAAATTGAAGATATATGGTTTGTGCTCGAGAAAATCGCTCATCTTATGGATAATAATGGATGGATATTCCCTACAGAAACAGAATTATTAGATATTATATGGCCCATAGCGGAAGAACGAAATCGAATAGATGAAATAGATGAAGAAGACGTTGACTAAAATTCTCTTCCTTGATATAGATGGGGTGCTCAACCCTAAACAGTAATGAAAACTTGACAAAAAATTTAAATTGAAAGGAATCTTGAAAATGGAACTTACAGAAGTGCAAATGACTTTATTGAAAGGGTTACAATTTTTGCATCTAGAAGAGGACAATATCAAAATGGTAATGTTGATGTTAAAGTCAGAAGAGCAGCAAATGGGAATGCTATTATGGTTAGCGGACAATATAAAAAAGGGAATATCCCAGGAGAAAGTAATGGACAACGCCCAAGAGATTATGATTTCTCTAGAAAAACAATAAAGAGAAGATTGTAACGCTCAAAAATTGTGGAAAATGGTACAATTGCTAAGTTAATTCAGCATGCCATGTGGAAATAGAAAAAACTATGAAATATTGATTTATTCAGAAAATAGTTGTATCTTTGCAATCAAATGACTGAAAGCTTATGAACTACCCACTTATATCAGAATATGTAGAGGCCATTAAGGCTGCAGAAGACAATTTCGAACAGTTGAAACATCTTCGTCCTGTATTGGGAGAGGATGGCGAGCCTGTGATTTCGAGCGGCAACTTTGCTGTGGTCTTCAAGATGAAAGACGAGCAGACTGGCAAACTGCACGCTGTGAAGTGCTTCCTGAAGGAGCAGGAGGGTAGAGCAGAGGCTTATCGTCAGATAGCAGAGGAACTGGAGTTTGTCAGCAGTACCTTCCTCACCCCCATTAAGTATCTGGATAAGGAACTGTTTGTGGATTCCAGCAACTCTGAGGATAGTGAGTTCCCTGTGTTGCTGATGGATTGGGTAGAAGGTCAGACGTTGGATAAGTACATTCGTGAACATATCGATGACCAGTATGAGTTGTCGCTGTTGGCCTATCAGTTCAGTCGTTTGGCGATGTGGCTGATGCCCCAGCCCTTTGCCCATGGCGATCTGAAGCCTGATAACATCCTCGTGAAGGAAGATGGCACGCTGGTATTGGTGGATTACGATGGCATGTATGTGCCAGCGATGAAAGGCCAGAAGGCAAGAGAATTAGGAAGCCCAGACTTCCGCCACCCTGGCAGAACAGAAGAAGTCTTCGATGATCATATCGACGATTTCTCCCTTGCCAGCATCCTCCTATCCCTGAAAGCCATCGCCCTCCAGCCCTCACTTTTGGAAGAATATGGCGCCTCAGATCGTCTGCTATTCTCAGAAAAAGATTATCGCAATCTCTCAGAAAGTAGTGCATTGGGAGCTCTGCAACCATTAATGCAAGATGCAGAGCTCGCTTCACTCTATTCGTTATACATCCTTGCTTTGTCTCAGAACAATCTGTCCCAAGTCTCTTTCCGTCTTTTCAATCTCTCGAGGCCAGATAGATCGCAATATGAGGAAGAGAACCTTTCCACAGAAGTAACAGAAGAAGATTTGGCCAATGCCTGGACGGATGAATATGGAGTAATGTATAGTGCTGATAGGAAACGTTTGTTGAAAGCTCCAAGACAATTAGAATATTATGCAATAAGAAAAGGCATCAAAGTCATTTGTCATGAGGCTTTTCAATGGTGTCTAAAGATAACCACTCTTACTATCCCTGATGGTACATTAGCAATTGGTTCTTTAGCATTTACACATTGCGAATCTTTGAAGAAAGTAATAATACCAGAGTCGGTTTTGACGATAGAAGATTATGCTTTTGCTGAGTGTAGTTCATTAGAAAACATCTCTATACCCCAATCATTATTAAGATTAGGAAAAAATCCATTTACAGGTTGTCACAAACTCATAAAATGTGTATGTAAGTCAAAAGACTATCTTGTTAGTGATGGAATATTATATACTTGTGATATGAAAACAATAATTTCTTGTTTTTCATCAAACCGTTATATTAATATCCCCAAGTCTGTTACACATATTGAAGACAATGCATTCGCAAGATGCGAGTCCTTGTTCAATGTGTTTTTACCAGAAACCGTTGTTAAGATTGGAGCAGCAGCTTTCATGGGAAGCAGTATTGTAAGTATTACTTTACCGAATTCTATAGCAAATATCGAAAATCATGCATTTGCAGGCTGTAAATCTTTAACACAAATCAAAATACCCTCTAATGTTCCTGAATTAAAATTGGCGACATTCTTGGGGTGTACAAGTATAGAGAATATAATAATTCCAGCATTTATAAAACAAATCGATGGATATTCCTTTGCAAATTGCAAATCTCTTCATACTATTACAATCTTGAATTCAGATATTGAGATTGACGAGGATGCTTTCAATGGTTGTGATTCTTTGGTTAAAATCATAATACCATTTGGATCAAAACATAAATTCGAAAAATGGTTTCCATACAAGATGAACATACTCGTTGAGCAAGATGAGGAAGAGAATCTTTCAACAGAAGTAACAGATGAAGATTTGGCTAATGCATGGACGGATGAATATGAAGTAAAGTATAGCGCAGATAGAAAAAGGCTATTAAAAGCACCTATAGAAATTGTGGACTATTCAATTAGGAAAGGTACTAAGGTTGTTTGCGACAATGCCTTTTGCAAAACGTCTCTAAAGACAATAAGAATACCAGACAACGTTGTTGCCATCGGTAGATTAGCATTCTCTGGCTGTGAAGTTTTAGAGTCTATCATTATTCCCAATTCCATCGTTAGTATTGGTGGAGGTGCTTTTTCCGGTTGTATTAATCTCACAAGCATCCTTATCCCTAAATCTGTTATATATTTCCCATCAGAAGACCCATTTACAGGCTTAAAAACTACGGCTTTGTTTGCAGGATGCAATAAACTATCAAAAATAATAGTAGAAGATGGCAATCCTTTATTTGATTCGAGAAACAATTGTAATGCGATTATTGATTCGAAGTCAAATATATTAATCGCAGGATGCAAAAACACAATCATTCCAGAGTCTGTAATTAGCATAGGAGTTGAGGCTTTTTCTTTTTGTACAGGTTTAATTACGATTCATATTCCAGATACAATTACAAGCATAGATAATGGAGCATTCAAGGGCTGTATTAGTATGAATGAGATTATATTCCCCAATTCTCTAAAGATCATTAAGGGAGGTGCATTCTTTGGCTGTTCTTCTTTATCGCGTGTTGTTATTCCAAAATCTGTGATAGAGATACATAGTTTTGCATTTATGCGTTGCTCTGGTCTTAATATTGTTGTTCTTCTTAATCCAAATGTATCCATTGGCCCTGCTGTATTCACAGATTGCAAATTACTTTCAAGAATATATATTCCAAAAGGTTCAATTAATAGATTTAAGGAATTATTTTTAGAAAATTGGAATGCTGATCATAATGACTTTGGCAGATTGCTTTTTGAGCAAGACAATCGTTGGAGAGTAAAAGAAACGCGACCTTTTAGCCCAGATGAAATAGCTGCAGTTGCAAGGGCGGAAGTTGTTCCTTCGCAATATGGGAATAGTGTATGTTTCTTCATGAATGGTGGTGGACAGACATATATTCCTCTCCTCGGCACTAGTTCTTTGACTGTTGGTGATTCTGTTGATTTGAAAACTGCAAAGTTAGTGACTTTATGTCGTGAGGGTAAAGATGATATTTATAGAGTGATAGAATAAATGAAGGAAATATGAGAAATGTTACTTTTGAAGAATATAAAGAGATAAAGGATATTGTTAATAAAGAAATGACATTACTTGCTAAGCATGAAAATAAAAATTCATACTATGGACAGATTGCCATAAATAGCTGCTATAGTCGGATGCTTTCTGATAATTTGCAATTATTCCAGCTATTTTCACTTGGTGTTATTCATGTAATTGAACATGATTATATGAAAGCATTGAAGGATAATCCAGAATTATTTGGAACAGGAAATGCTAAGGATGTTATTCATGCATTGTTTGTTCAAGCTAAAAAGAATGGCTGGTCATGTGATGAAGAGTCTTTCGCAGATTATCTTTCAAATGAAAAATTCTGTTTATTACTATGTAAAAAAGACGGATCATTCCTAGATGATATCTTACGCATAGACCTATTCCGTCATATTAAAGAATCTACAAAGCGTCCCAATTGCTACGATTTTGTGGGAGGTATATTTCATGCACTACATCATTTTTCTGTTGGTGAACAATGCGCTTCTATTTTTCCTAATCAAAATGTGCAATTATATGATGTTGAGCAATTAATATGGCCAATAGCAAAAGCGTTTTATGAAGGAAAGTGGCGAAAAGGAAAGCATCCCAATACATACGAAACAGATACATTATATCTTGATAAAAATATGATTGTAGAGGTATACAAAGAAGGAGATAGGAATGTGTCTTTTGTAAATTCCGTGATTCCCAAATCTTTTTAGGTAGATATAATTGATAATCATCTCAAATTCTGCATACCATATTATGATGGAAGATATAAGTGGGAAGTACTTCGACATACTCAGAGCCAGTAGGATGTAAAAAATGGTTATAAGTAAGAATATGTGAATAAATATATGTAACTTTGCAGAAAAGATTTAGAATATGGCAAAAAGAAGAGAAATAAGAAATAGCACAGCTGAGTTCCTGATCTTCCAGATTGAGGGAAAGGAACAAGGTATTGAAGTGTATTATAAGGACAAGACGGTTTGGTGTACCCAGAAAGCGATGGGTTTGCTGTTCGACTGCTCAACTGACAACATTGGACTGCATCTGAAGAACATCTTTGCGAGCGGAGAATTAGTGAAAGATTTAGTTACCGAGAAAATCTCGGCAACTGCTTCTGACGGCAAACACTATATGACTCAGTTCTACAATCTTGATGCTGTTATCAGCGTAGGCTATCGCGTCAACTCTATCCGCGCCACGCAGTTCCGCCAATGGGCTACGAGCGTATTGCGTGAGTATGCCATTCGTGGCTATGTGCTCGACAGAAAACGTATGGAAAATGGCACATTCCTCGATGAGGACTATTTCGAGCATCTGTTGGCAGAGATCAGGGAAATACGACTCTCTGAGCGCCGCTTTTATCAGAAGCTGACAGACATTTATGCTACTGCCATAGATTACAATCGTGATGCTCCTACCACGAAGATGTTCTTCAAGATGATGCAGAACAAAATGCACTATGCTGTGCATGGGCATACGGCTGCAGAACTGATTGTGGAGCGTGCAGATGCAGAGCAGGAGCACATGGGGCTCACAACCTGGGAGAATGCGCCTGACGGTAAGATTGTGAAGAAAGATGTGACGATAGACAAGAACTATCTGAAGGAGATGGAACTGGCAGACATGGGACAACTAGTGAACGGTGTACTCGAACTGGCAGAACGTATGGCTAAACGCCATATCCCCATGACGATGGAAGACTGGGCCAAGCAGATTGATAAGATCTTGGCAGCAGGTGGTAATGAAGTGCTTCAGAGTCCTGGCAAGGTGACAGCTGAAGAGGCCAAGGAGCATGCTGAGACAGAATTTGAGAAGTACCGTATCATACAAGACCGCCTCTTCAAGAGCGACTTTGACAGATTCTTAGGCGAATTACCCTTTATCGACGAAACTGACACAAAATGATTATCATCGAGTCGAAACGGAAAAAGGCTGCCACGATACTGAAGAGATATCCGGACGCGATACTGGCAGATGTGACGAGTGGGGCGAAGGATGGACTGGTGAAGTTGAGTCCGTTCTATCCGCATGGTGGTATCCCTGTGCCTTTCAGCGAGGGCTATACGGCTACTTGCGTGGAGGCCATTTGGCAGGGGCTGAAGGTGTTTGAAGGCAGCGATGTGGATATCTCGCTCTTCCAGAATGACACGATGAAGGGATTGAAGCGGACTGTGAGGCGCTTTGGCAAGCCGCTTGGGCATCGTAAGGGGGTGAATGGCGAGGAACTGCTGGGCTATATCGAGGCTCGCAAGCAGATATATATCCCAACTTATAAATGGGTGCTGGAGAAAAAGGTGGCTTATATCATTGAGCGGATGAAGAAGGCCAGCGATGAAGGGAAAACCATCGTTTTGCTGGATTATGATACAAACGAGGATGTAGAGAATGCCAAGAAACCGCTCTCTCATGCCTCGCTGATTAAAGCTTATGTGGAGGGAAGATTATGAATAAGAAAAGTAATTGGCAGGAATTTCTGGCAGTGTTAGAGCAAAACAGGATCACAAAACTCTATCACTTTACTGACTTCGACAATCTGGAGTCGATTATTGCGAATGGTGGTCTATATTCATGGGCAGACTGCGACGAGAAGGGCATCAAGATAGCAAAGCCTGGTGGTAGTAGCCAGTCTCGCTCGTTGGATCAAAGAGACAGGCTGGAGCACTATGTCAGACTGAGCTTTGCAAAAGACCATCCCATGCAATATGTGGCCATGAACGATGGACGGATCTCTAATCCGGTGGTGTTGGAGATAGACCTTGAAACGGCCTTGTGGGAGGATAGTCTCTATTCAGATCGCAATGCGACGAAGACTGGCGCCTGTGTTGGAAGGACGCTAAACAATCTGAAGGCCGTTCGTTTTGGACTATTCAATCGGATGATGAGATACTTCGACATGAGTGATGAAGCCAAGACATACTATCAAGCAGAAGTACTGGTGAAGAACTTCATTCCCCTAAAGTATATCACCAACATCGCCAACTTTGGAATTCCAATTCCTGCACAGCCAAAGAAACTACAGGCCAAGATACCCTATACGGCTCAGATTACCCGAAATACACCTACTGCGTTTATATTCCTTGTGGATCATTCAATCAGTATGCAACAGAAGACAATGCTCTATGGTGAAGAGATGACGATGGCCGAGGCTGCTGCCAGAATCGTTAACAGTCAGATTAACGAGTTGGTACTTAGATGTGTGAAGATGGGTGATACCAGGCATTACTATGACATCGCTGTGGTTGGTTATGGTGAGGAAGCATATAGTGGATGGCAAGGAGAATTGGAAGGGAGAAAGTTTGTCTCGCCTGAGGAATTGAAGGCTCATCCCTATACGAAGATTGTAACTAGAAAAGAAATAAGAACAAGAAAAGGGGTTCAAGTGAAGGAGGTGGAACAGGTGCAATGGGTGAATGCCCGTCATGATGGAAGCTGGACTCACTATCATAAGGCGTTTGATTATGCCAAGGACATACTGGCCGACTGGATGATTGACCATCATGAGAAAGACTGCTATCCCCCTACAATTATACATATTACTGATGGATGGTTCAATCATGCCACAAAAGAACAGGTCATGCAGGAGGCAAATGAATTAAAGTCTATGTTTACCAACGATGGTAACGTAATACTCTTCAATATTCATTTTACCGCTAATCAGGAAGCGAAGCCTGTAGCATGTCCTATTAATAAGAGTGAACTGGGTGGTGATGTGTATGCTGAAACACTGTTCGAAATGTCAAGCTTGCTACCAGAGCGTTACAATCAGGACATTGCCCGCTGTCTGAATGACGATAGGCCTGGCCGACACGTGGCCATGGGTATAAATGCCGATGCGACAACACTTATAAAATTGATGGATATAGGAACACCAACTAACATCAGTCAGAACCAATGAGAGCAATATCAATAGGAAAGATTGGGGAAAACCTCGTCAATGAAGATGCGGCCATCGCCAATGACAGAATGATAGCTGTTTCGGATGGCGCTGGAGGTGGTGGTGTGTTTGCTGATCTGTGGTCGAAGTATCTGGTGGAGCATCTTCCCGATAAGCCTATTTCAGACTATCAGGCTTTCGACAAATGGATTGACGGCATCTGGGAACCCTTCTACAATGACTGCGAGGAGAAAGCGAAGACAGAGGGAGGCATGCTACTGAACAAGTTTTATGACGAGGGCTCATTTGCGACACTAGTAGCGGTCTGGAGGAACGGCCAATGGATTAGTTATGGTGATAGTGTGGCTTTCTGTTATGACAAGAGAACAGGAGAACTTCAGCATAGTTTTGGACGAATTGCAGACTTTAATAACCCACCGTATCTGGTGAATTGTAAGGATCCACTTAATGAACAGGGATTCAAGTCTGGAGAATTCAATGTCCATCCCGACAGCATTCTATTTGCCGCCAGTGATGCTTTGGCCCATTATATATTAATGATGTATGAATTGGCTAATAAGGACAAATATCAGGAAGAACTTCAAGAGGCTATCAATGCCCAGACGAAGAACAGCAATTCCATTAAGTCTGCCATGCGCCTAAGGAAAATAGATTTTTCCAAGGATGTAATCCAGAAATTTGAGAATTGCAAGTATCAGAATTTGTTGACATCACATTTAGAACGTCTGAAAAGATTGGGATTCATAGCACACGATGATTATTCATTAGCAATATTATAGAGTCTATGGAAGAGAACAAATATATGGGATATACCCCTGACTATATTGACATGTTGCTGCCAAAGCAGATATTCGTATTTGGTAGTAACGCATTAGGCTATCATACAGGTGGTGCATCAGGTACTGCCCGGAAGAAATTCGGAGCTGTATGGGGACAGGCAGAAGGCTTGCAAGGACAGAGTTATGCTATCCCCGTAGATTACGGCAAGGATGTTCGAAAAGATGATGAGGTAAAAGCGGCTGTAAACAGGTTTATTGATTTTGCCAAAGCTCATGCTGACTTGTTTTTCTTTGTCACTCGTGTGGGGTGTGGCATTGCAGGTTATAATGATGAGGAAATGGCTCAATTCTTCAAAGACGCATTGGAGTTGAACAATATCTGTTTGCCCAAAAGCTTTGTGGATGCATTGAAAGACGGAACTGTTAATTATGATTTAGATCGTTTTCTAGAACCACAAGAATATGCTTATTCAGATGCTTTGCGTGAAATAAAGGATGGAGAAAAGCGCGGTCATTGGATTTGGTACATATTCCCACAGATAAAAGGATTGGGACATAGCCACAATTCTGAATTTTATGGTCTCAGCAGTAAAGAGGAAGCCAAAGCGTACTTGGAACATCCTGTTCTTGGTCAGCGGTTAAGAGATATTACTCAGGCACTATTCGATTGCGACAGCAAAACAGCTGAAGATATTTTCGGATTCCCTGATGTACTGAAAGTCAGATCATGTATGACGCTCTTTGACTTGGTGTCACCTAATGACATTTTTAATAATGTGCTGTATAAATACTATGAAGGTCAACGGTGCGACAAAACCATCTGGCGCCTGGGATTTCATGAGAACAAGCTGAAGAACCAAGTAAAGTTGAGCAGACTGACTATAACCAAGGATTATGTAATAATTCTATCTGACTACAATAATAAAGAGGTAAAGATGGAACCCTTGGTTAAAGCAGTTTACCTATTGTTCCTCAATCATCCCGATGGAATATCTTTCAAATACCTGCCTGATTATAAGGAAGAACTGAAGCGGATATACTCAAAGCTAAAACCTTTTGGACTGAGTGTCAGTGCTCTAAGGAGTATTGATGATGTAACAAACCCACTTCTGAACTCTATCAACGAGAAGTGTTCAAGAGTGAGACAAATATTTCTTGGAGAAGTGGATCCTTCACTTGTCGACCAATATATCATAGTGGGCAAGAGCGGCGAGAAAAAGAAGATAACTCTTCCACGTAACTTGATTGTTTGGGAGTAATGTGACTCTTTCACAAGCCTTGTGGAGAGAAAACTTCATGTTGTTTTATTGAAAGTTTGTAACTTTGCACCAGAGATAATCTATGCAAATAAAGCGACAGATATGAATTTCGACTTAGATTCCATTTTCAATAAAATGAAGGAGGCCTGGCAAAATGACCAGCCACAATCTCTTAGTGCTATTTTTGCTGAAGCCAAAGACGAGCTGCTAAAAAACCATGACCATCAGAATCTGTGTTCATTGTTCATCTCTTGCCTTACAGGATTTGGTCACTTACGTAATCAAATTGTTCTCGCATCAGAAGACGCAATTAAAATAGCAGAAGAGGAAGGCAAAAAAGCGATGGTTGCTATTTATTATCTCATTGCGGGAAAGGCAAGTGACAGATGGTTCTATAATAACGACGGAGAACGGAAGACTCAAGACGAATACTACAAATTGGCACTTTCAGATCCAGAGTACTTGGCTTCTGTCCCTTTGGATGATATAGATTGGCTAGAAAAAGGAGAAGACAGCATCATATTTGGCAATGACCTTCTTAGTTTCATAGGAATAGAAAGTGAACATTATGACATTCTCTATGAGTACTATAAGAATACGGATAACAGAGCTGCAGCTTGCTATTCACGTATTCAGATGATAACCAAAGAAGGCTGTGGAGACGAAGAAAAGTATGCCAAGCTCTCAGAAGTTGTCAGTAACTATGGCGATCTGCCAGTTGTGTGTGAAGCCGTAAAATACATCTGTAAGTACGACCTACTTCCAAGGCCTGAAGGGACAGGCATTGAGGCAGACAATGAATATGCAGAACGGAAGTTTTCTTTGATTAAGACTTATTTGGATAGATTCGCAGATGACAGTCATGTAAATGAGTTGAAATCATTGTTAGAAGAACTGGAACAACCTTTGTTCGTGACTTCAGGTTTTGACCAGACGGTCACACCTGACAAGAACTTCTCCATTCCAGTGGCCTTCAGAAACATTGAGAGCCTGACCGTTTCAGTTTACTCAACAAACCTAACTGGTCTAAAAGTTGAGTATATCAGATACAGTTCAGATTATGACAAGATTATAAATAAGCACACAGAACCTCAACCATTGTATAGTAGGACTTATGTGCTTAATCCCTCTAAGCCTTATCTTAAATATGAAAGCCTTATAGAGGTCGCCGGATTGCCTCTGGGCATCTACAAGATAGAGTTAAAGTCAAATTACGGCGATATCGCCTCAAAACTATTGCATGTGAGCAATGTAATTGCCATCGCAGAGTTCTTGCCTGATGACAAAGTGCGAATTGCAGTCGTGGATTCTCTCTTCGGGCATCCCATCCCAAAGGCGAAAGTCGATATATTAGGCGCTGGGAACCAAGTTAATAAGACTCTTTCTTGTGATAAGCATGGAGAGGTCATATATAAATATTGGGGCATATTTAAAAATTGGAGAAACGCTCCAGACAGAATACTCCCTTACGCAGATGAGGATGTGTATGGTAAAGCTGAGCACATCAGGTCATGCCCTAGATATTCATACTGTAAAGAAGAAATTCAAGAATACACGGAGATTCTGACCGACCGGGCTATTTATCGTCCGGGACAGACCATACACGCAGCTTTCGTCCGTTATAGTGTTGACCGCGAGAAAAAGGTCAAGACCGTCCGAGGAAGCTTTAATATCGACCTGTCGAAATATTATGGAAATAGCATAGCACACGCCAAAACAAAATCGGACGAATTTGGTGTCGGTCATTACGACTTCCTCATCCCAGAAGGTGCGGAGACTGGCACCTATTATATTAGATGCGACAACGGCACACAAAAGGTGCAGATAGAAGAGTACAAACGTCCGACGTTTGAGGTGAAGCTGGACGACTACACTAAACCTTATAAGGTGGGGGAGACCATAACTATTGAGGGCTGTGCGACTAGTTATGCTGGCGTTCCTATCTCCAATGCAGAGGTTCATTATCGGGTGAAACGTGCAGCAGCGTGGTGGTGGCGATTCCTGAATCCTTATTGGGAAGTTGGCGGTTACCATGGCATCTATAACGAGCGTGAATATTATACAGGGGTGTCAAAGACAGATGAAAATGGACATTTCACGATAGACATCCCAATGCTTCTGACAGACGCATTACGGAAGGAAGATCCATCACGTCCTGTCTTCATGAATATCATAGCCGAGGCTGATGTCGTAGACACAACCGGAGATATGCAGGCTGCAAGGATAAGCTTACCCCTAAGTAATAAGGACCACTATATGACCATACAGATGGAAGATAAGGTTAAACTGTCTGATTCTCCATCGTTTGTCGTTGCAATAAAGAATGCGTCAGGAAAAGATATTGAAAAAGAAATCCAATATTGGGTAGATAACTCCACAGAGACGTGTCTTGTTCCTGCCAATCATTCTGTTATCTTGTCTGGATTGGGAATCGGAAAGCACGAGCTTCATGTAAAGATGGACGAAGAAGAACAAACGCATGAGTTCCTGGTGTTTGACAAGAACGCCAGTGCTGCACCATGTCAAACAGAAATGTGGTCGTACCAATCTGCCAATGTCTTTCCCGAAAATGGCGATGATGTAATCCTTCAGATTGGATGTAGCGATGAAGATACCTATATATTCTATAACCTGTTTTCGGGCAAAAAGCTCCTGGAATGTGGTGCAGTAATGGCAAGTTCAGGTATGATAAACAGGCGTTTCTCATATAAAAAAGAATATGGGAATGCCCTGCTTGTCAGTTATGCCTGGGTAAGGAATAAGACCATGCAGACAAAGAACTTTACCATTTCCAGGTCTGTCCCCAAGCGTGAATTGCAGTTGACATGGGAAACATTTCGTGACAAGGTAACGCCAGGATCACAAGAGACATGGATTCTTACGGTAAAAGACAAAGAAGGAAGGAATGTAACAGCCAATGTCATAGCCACCATGTATGACAAGTCATTGGACAAATTGGTTCCTAACCAATGGAACAGCTTTGGACCTAAAATTGAATGGAATGTTCCAAGTACGGATTGGAGCTATAAAAAAGCAGAGGCCACCAGACTGTATTATGAGCGTAGATTCGACCCAATTCTTAGTCCTTTCAGATTCAACACATTCAAGCAGAATCAGGAAATCCTTGCAATAATGGAGGAAGAAAGACTGAGAAGGTCACAAATCAGATATTCTAGTTGCTGCTACGATGCCAAAGGACCACGTGAGAATAGATGGGCTAAATTCATTTGTGCTTTAGCTGATGAAGATCTATCTGAAGATCTATTAGATTTTGGTTCCGCTCATACAGACAATCATAGTAATTATGACGAGCTGGGAGTTGCCTCCCACTTTGATTTACGGTCAGACATGAGAGAAACGGCATTCTTCATGCCTACACTTCGTACAGATGAGAGCGGTAATGTCAGAATAGAATTTAAACTTCCTGACTGCCTCACCACATGGAAGCTGATGGCCATTTCCCATACAAAGGACATGTATCATTCCTTTTTAGAAGACGAGACAATTGCGAGAAAGGTAGTGATGGTTCAACCGAATATGCCCAGATTTGTACGTGTAGGTGACATAACAACAATATCTGCAAAAGTTATAAATACTGACGAGCTGGACATTTCAGGAAAGTTGGTTTTTGAGTTGCTGAATGCTGCTGATGAGAGAGTTCTTCTGTCAGAATCCAAGCCATTCGTTTTGGCAGGTAATGCAATAGACACAATGTCTTATCAGTTTACTCCCGACGAGGAGGTAAAGGACTATATCTGTAGAATATATGCTGTTGGAGAGAACTTCAATGACGGGGAACAGCATCCTCTTCCTGTTTTGCCAAACAAGTCAGAAATAACCGTTACTCATGTAATATCACAGGACGGCCCTGGAACAGAGAATATCGACACCGCTGCGCTCTTGCCTGAAGGCAGTACGCGAAAGCGGCTTTCTCTTCAGTATACAAACAGCTCTATATGGTTGGCTATTAAAGCGTTACCAGCAATGACCGACTATGAGGCAGACAATGCCATATCCGTTGCCGTCTCTTTGTATTGCAATTTCCTGACTGCTCACTTACAAGAAAGAGTTAGCAAATATGGAGAAATTCCCACCACAGCTGCTCCGGATTCAGAAAGAACGGCCAAGAAACTTATCGGAAAACTAAAGAAACTTCAAGGTCCTGGCGGAGGATTCCGATGGTTCAAGGGTATGCCGGAATCGCTATACATGACAACAGAGATTGTTATGCATATGTGCCGCTTGCAAAAGTTCACAGGCAAAGCCATCGATAAACTGGATGACATGACAAAACGGGCTTTCGAATTCTGCGACAGGGAGATGATTAGCCAAGTTAAGGAGTTGCAGAGGCGTGAGGAAAAAGGCGAAAAGATTTACATGCCTACCTTCACTTTACTGCAGCATTTGTACAATTGTGCTATTACCAATAGAGAACTGTCATCGGATGCAAAGAAAGCATATCAATACCTTATTCCCCTGTTGAAGAAAGACATTCACGAACAGACTATTCGTGAGAAAGCCATGTCTGCTGTAATCCTTGAATATAGCGGTGAACATGACAGGGCAATAATCTATGCAGAGAGCCTTCGCCAATATACGAAGAATGATGATGAGCGTGGTAGGACTTTCGACACTCCAAGGGCAACATTCTCCTGGTATAGTTACAAGATTCCTACGCATGTTGCTGGAATGGAGGCATTATACATGCTTTGCCCTGATGACAGAACAACATTTAGGGAGATGCAGAAATGGCTGTTGAACGAAAAACGCACTCAGAAGTGGGATACGCCCATCGACTGCGTCAATGCTGTCCATGCACTACTCCTTGATGCTGATGAATACTTGTTGAATGATGGCTCTGCTTTATTCTATGTAGACGGAGAAAGGCTTGACGTTGGCAGTCAAGGTAACGAAGGCTTTGTTGAAACAGAGATGGTCGCATCAACTACGAACTTGTCAATAGAGAAACACTCCAAAGGCATTTCGTGGGGTGCTGTCTTCGCACAATTTCTACAGCCTTTGTCTGATGTGGCGTCACTAGGCAGTGGCATGACCATCAAAAGAGAAATTCTAACCGACAAAGAAGAACTGCACGTTGGTGACAGGATCAGAGTCAGGTTGACATACACCTGTGAGCGAAATTACGATATGGTTACTGTCATTGATTCAAAAGCTGCATGTATGGAGCCTGTCGAGCAACTTTCCTGGAGCGACAGCTTTAAGAATGTATCACCACGTGATACAGAGGTTCGGTATTCATATTACGGCCTTGGACAAGGCACTCACTCCATTGAAACCGAATACTACCTGGATCGTCCAGGCACCTATGAGATAGGAGTGGCTACCATTGAATGTGCCTACGCACCAGAATTCAGAGCTGTATGTAAGTCTCAGAAATTGAACGTTTTAAAATAAACCAGCATGTCAGAAGAAAGGAAAACCGAAAACATATGGAATGCTAAAAAGATTCTATATAATTATATTTACAATTCAGATGAAGATGGATGTCTGCCTAATGTGGATAGCCTGAAAGATTCGTCATATAAGATTAGGCTTAAAAGGCTGTATGCTGTGTTGAGGGCTTATGGAAGGGAGCCGGAATGGTTTTATCGAAGTGAAGAGTTCCCGTTTGAATATCGTCACAAATGTTGTTGCCTACTTAGTAACACACGTTCCGAAGAGAAAAAGAATGAGTTACGCGAGTTGGTCAAACACAAATTAAGGAAAGACTTTAGATTTGATTATATTGCTTCGTTCGTAGATGATCCCGATTTTCTTAAATCTGGGACGGACATTGTTTTTAGGAAACTAATAGAGTACAGAAAGAAAATATATGCGGTTGAAAATATCTGGTCTGGAATGATGGAATGTAGCAGGTCCGTAGGTGTGATTTATCAGGTCACGAAGGACATGACTTGTGAATACATCTATCCAATGTGCCAGATTATTGACAGAATGCTTATCCTTCTTATGGGAGATGATTATGACAAGACTTTCAATACGGATGAGCTAATTCAATATGGATATCCAAATGTGACAGACGAAGAGCTTGAACAGATGGTTAGGGAAGAATGGGACTAACGTTTGGATTGTGAAAGACGCACAGGAAAGGGTAATACATTCGACAAGTGTAATCAAGATTTAGAAACTATATCCATAGTGAGACAAGAACAAAGAAAAAGGTAATAGAAGAACCAAGAATATGAGTATAAAAAAAGGCATCAAATACGCAAGTAGAATAGTTTTTGCTTGTTTCGCTTTTTGGGGAGTTTTACTACTTTTAGGAGCAGCCATGCCTACTGTAGGCGAAGGACCCTGTGAAGCAGGACAAGAGGAATGGAGCAGGACGCAATGTGGACTGTTTTCTGCTGCGTCTCTTATCTGTTTCTGTCTTGTTTGGTACAAAACACAAGAATGGTGAAGAATATGAAAAAACTGATGTTAGGAATCATTATCCAGTTACTTGTGTTGTCATTCTGCATGCCTACACTCATCGGGTGTCGTGAGAATGTAAAAAGTGATGCAGGTTCGTTATCGTCCTTCACTCATGAACCATGCAATGCGGTGTATCATTGGAAGACGGTGTTGAATCCGAATGCTTATGAGATGGACTTCATGAAAAAGCATCATGTGAAAAGAATGTATGTGAAGTTCTTTGATGTAAGTACGGACAACCTTTATGACGGAAAAGGCGAGCAGCCGGTTCCTATCGCAACAACCATATTCAAGGAGAACTCAAAGCAAATAGCAGAGAATCGTATAGAGATTGTGCCAGTTGTGTTTATCACAGTAGAGGCATTGAGGCTGAAAAAGCCACTTTGTAATCGTATTGTCCAGCGTGTAGATGACATGTGCAAGGCGAACCATATAGAGTACCAGGAAATACAGTTGGACTGTGACTGGACGCAGGAGACAAAGGAACTGTTCTATGCTCTTTGTCAGGAAGTAAGGCAAAAGATGCACGAAAAGGAAAAAGGGTTGAGCGCAACCATTAGGTTGCATCAGCTACGAGACACTTTACCGGACATTGACTATGGAGTGCTGATGCTTTATAACACAGAGAGCCTATATAATCCAAATGTCAAGAACTCCATTCTGAGCAGCCAGGCTGTTAAGGAGTATATGCCTCATGCAAAGAGCGACAAGCATCTGGACTTTGCCTATCCGACCTACGAATGGACACTCTGGTTCAAAGACAATCAGTTTATGGGTATACTACCGCAAGGGGAGTCTTCTGACATCGAGGGTACTTTACGCCATGAGACGAGTGAGTATAGTGAAATCATCGAAACCAAGCACATCCTCAAAAAGGAACTGAAGGATATCGGATATCCCTCTTCCACTATTACTAAAGTTTCCCACCCTCAGAAATTCCCAATAAAATAACGGTTTCTCGAAAATTTGTTGTATATTTGCATTTGCTAAAAGTACAATAGGCACAGCAAATTAACAAGAACCGTTATGGATGCAAAATTAGACAAAATTTCCGAGTTGAGCAACATTTTGTGCGAAAAAGAGAGTCTTGGCAAGAAGATTGTTGCCGTCGGTCATGAGTTCAGCCTTGGCAAGCTGATGCGCCAGGCCCATATCAGCAAGGAGCAGGGTGTTCCGTGTTCGATACTCCTTCTGTACCTTCTGCTCATCCGCCTGCTTGACGTCAGCCTGTTCTGTTTCTACAAGGCCAAGTGGTTTGGCCTGCTGAGCACTGAGATCGGGAAGAACTGCTTCTACCGTTTCCTGTCCAATCCGTCCTACGACTGGCGCAGCCTTCTCCTCGGCGTTGCCAAGCAGTTCCTGCGCATCGTGGAGAAGCGTGGCGGGACTTGCGACGACACGCCTTCTTTCTACATCGTTGATGACACTACGCTGGAAAAGACGGGCAGCCATTTCGAGGGCCTAAGCCGTGTGTTCGACCATACAGACGGCAGGCACAAGCCCGGCTTCAAGCTGCTCACGCTCAGTTTCTTCGACGGGAAGAGCTGCATCCCCCTTGACTGTTCGCTCCATGCCGAGAAGGGCAGGAGGGGCGACTACAGCCTGTCTGCCAGGGAACGCAAGGGACTGTTCAGGAAGAAACGCGATGCCGACACCCCCGGCTACAAGCGGAAGAAGGAACTTGACGAGGAAAAGCCACACGTGGTCATACGCATGATTCGCCGTGCATGGAAGAGATGCATCCGTGCATCCTATTTCCTCGCCGACAGCTGGTTCGACGGAATCGGCTTCATCAAGGACGTACGCGGGATAGCAGATGGCGCAGTCCACGTCATCTGCATGACGAAGAACGGGAACAGGAAGTATGAGGACGGGAAGCACAGGCATACGGGGAAGGAACTGGTTGCCTTGAACGAGCGCACGGCCCCGACATGCAGGAAGTACAAGTGCCGCTACTTCCGTAAGGACGTCGTGTTCGAGGGCATGGAGCTGCGGCTGTTCTTCGTGCAATACGGCAAGAACAGGACTTGGAACATACTGCTTACCACGGACAAGAGCCTCTCGTTCGTCAAGGTCTTTGAGTACTACCAGATCCGCTGGAACCAAGAAGTGATGTATTATGACAAGTTTATCATTATGCAAAGTAAAGTGAGAAGCATGCCTGATAGTCAGCGACTTGTGAGATTACTTCTCACTTCCACTTCACATGATAATAGTCAGTGTCCGAGGTCTCTGAGCCAGTCTCGCAGGTCTTTGCTCTTCTCCCAGGCTCTGTATGAGTCTCGATTAGGGACAAGATCAGCGTACGCTTTTTCAAGTGCTTCGCGTTTAGCCTT
>JAEEGG010011261.1_pt1 | contig 19576 bp, 18 predicted proteins | sample 9134161 | NCBI WGS metagenome assembly JAEEGG01 (sample SAMN16246543, study PRJNA631951) | gut metagenome | biome: gut microbiome; feature: rumen; material: CR-attached | host: Bos | place: Iran: Karaj | collected 2018-10 | reverse complement strand
TCTCGCGGTCGGAATCGCCCTGGATCTTCAGTCCTTCGTAACCGCAGGCCGCGTTGACGTCGGAGATGAACTCGTCGAACGAGACGGGCCTGTCGAGACGGCCGATGCGAGCGATCCCGCCGGCCAGTTCTTCGGGGAAGTTGCAGCCGATGGCCTTCATCAGGTAATCGTTGTTGCCTCCCGGTGCTTTATCGAAACAGGTGTGAGCCGCGTAGACGCTGATCCCTTCTTTGATCAGGCGCAGGATGTAACTGCCGACTGTAAAGTCCGGCGTGATCTGCTTCACAGGCACGAACAGGAGCGGATGGTGACAGACGATCATGTCGCACTTTTCCCTTTTGGCTTCGTCGATCACGCGGTTCGTGATTTCCAGAGCCAGCAGGACGCGTGAGACTTCCTTGCCGCCGCAGTCGATCTGCATGCCGCTGTTGTCCCACTCTTCCTGCAGAGAAAGAGGCGCGATATCGTTCAGGATGTTCAGAAACTGCTGTTTTTCCATAATCTGTCCCTCCTTTGCTCCAGTATCGCAGCCTTGCGCTGCAAAACTTCCAGCTTATTCCGGTCAATTGGTTCTTTCGAACACAATAGATTGTCTATAACAATTCTTATGTTAACCAATTCTCTATCCAAAAACGGAATCATCAGAGGATGATCGCATTCCGGAATATCGGGAAATTCATAAGGGATCTGGCTGCCCTTTTCCGCGGAAAAGATCTGACAGAGCCTTCTGCGCTCGCGGACAAGACGTTCCTCACAGATGCGCCAGCCGTGTTCCCACAGCCATTGGCGCAGCATGCCGGCCCGGCTTCTGGGCTGGAAGACGAACCGTTCGACAGAATCCGTCACACCGGGCTCCGCCGCCAGCAGTCTCGAGGTCAATTCGCCTCCCATACCCGCGATCACGACTGTCGAGACCTCCCCGGGCTTCAGTACGGAAAGACCGCTGCCCAGCCGCAGACTGTAACTCTCTTCCGACATGACAGAGCGGTCGATGCGCAGTTTTGCTTTCTCCAGGGGGCCTTCGTTGATATCGGAAAGCACCGCGAACGGCACGACGCCGTTCTCCAGGCACCACATCGGCAGATGACCATGATCCGTACCGATGTCCGCCATGGGCTTTCCCGGGATCACGAGATCCGCTATTGTTTTCAGGCGTTCGCTCAGAACGGGCGACCTATTCAAGATAATCCCTCAGGCGTTTGCTTCTGTTGGGGTGGCGGAGCTTGCGCAGCGCCTTGGCTTCGATCTGGCGGATGCGTTCACGGGTGACCTTGAACATCTGACCCACTTCTTCCAGCGTGCGCTGACGTCCGTCGTCCAGGCCGAATCTCAGACGCAGCACTTCCTGCTCTCTGTCGGTAAGCGTGGACAGCACTTCGTCCAGCTGTTCCTTCAGCATGGAGAAAGCGGCGGCGTCTGCCGGGGACGGAACGTCTTCGTCGGGGATGAAATCTCCCAGATGAGAATCTTCCTCTTCGCCGATCGGCGTCTCCAGGGAGACAGGTTCCTGCGCGATCTTCGAGATCTCGCGCACCTTTTCCACGGGGATCTCCATCTCGGCCGCGATCTCTTCAGGAGACGGATCTCTGCCCAGTTCCTGCAGCAGCTGACGGGTGACGCGGATCTGCTTGTTGATGGTCTCTACCATATGCACGGGGATGCGGATCGTCCTTGCCTGGTCCGCGATGGACCGGGTGATGGACTGACGGATCCACCAGGTCGCATAGGTGGAGAATTTGAATCCCTTGCGCCAGTCGAATTTATCGACAGCCTTGATCAGGCCCAGGTTGCCCTCCTGGATCAGGTCCAGGAACAGCATGCCGCGGCCCACGTATCTCTTGGCGATGGATACGACGAGACGGAGATTTGCTTCGCAAAGGCGCTTTTTCGCCTCTTCGTCGCCCTGCTCCATCCGCTGCGCCAGATCCATTTCCTCGTCCGCGGTCAGAAGAGGCACTTTGCCGATCTCTTTCAGATACATGCGCACCGGGTCGTCGACCGTGACCCCTTTGGGCATATCCGTCAGATCGTCGCTTTCCGCGGCTTCGACGAGCTCTTCGAGTTCCGCCTCGGCTTCGGGATCGGGCTCCATCGAATCGAAATCGAAATCGTCAGGAATGGCAAGAGGCGCCACTTCGATGCCCGATTCCTCCAGTTTGTCGTAGAACGCGTCCTTCTCGTTCTGGCTGAGATCCAGGTCGGAAAACGCGTCGTCCACTTCGTTGAACGTGATGGAGCCGGACTTCTTCGCCCGCTCCAGGATCTGATCTAACTGTTCGTAAGCCTTCTTTTCGCTTTCGCTGTCGTAATTCATTCCTTTTTCCTTTCCCCTTGTTTGATATATTTCTGCAGGTCAGCGAGTTCGCGCATCAGTCCGGTCACGACCGATTCGTCCTCGCCTTCCGCCATTTCCAGTATATCGATGATCTGCTTGATGCGCTTTTCGGCGCGTCTGCGGTCCAGTTTATCCACGCAGTCCCGGAACGCTTCGTCCTCGTCTCCTGTGAGGACCTCTTCCTGGATGCGGTCGAAATAGACGAGCGCCTCGTCTTCCAGGCGTTCCCGCACCGCTTTCGGGTCGAAATCCGTGTTTTCGCGGTAAAGTTCGCCAAGCACTTCGGAGATCCGGTATCCCTGCGCGGTGACAAACGCTTCTTCGTAGCCTTTCATCTCCGGCCACAGATCGCCTCTCTGCATGCAGAGTTTGATAAGCATACGTTCCAGCATCACGAGGCTTTCGTCCGGCTCGGGAGCAGGACTGCTCTCCCGGGTCTGCGCATCCTCTTCGGCGTTTCTCCTGGGAGGAGGCGAAACCGGAACGTTCTTCGACGGCGTTTCGATCTCCCTGCGCAGCGCGCCTTCCGAGATCCCGCCCATCTTCGCGACTTTCGGGACGTACAGATCCGCTTCCACGGGAGACAGTTTCCGAAGGACGTCCGCGCAAGCCCGCAGAAACTGCAGCGCCTGCGTCAGATCGTTCGGATCGTACTTGCGGCGGATGAGGCCGATCTTGAAGTCCACGTCCGTCTGCGCCGTCTTTTCCAGCAGCGCGCGGAACTCGTCCGCTCCGTGTTTCTTGATGTATTCGTCCGGATCTTTGCCGTCGTCCACGTGCATGACCCGCACGTCCAGTCCGGCTTCCCGCAGCACGTCGCATCCGCGTATGGCTGCCTTGATACCTGCGGCATCCGAATCCAGACACAGCACCGCTTTCTTCGTGTACCGCTTCAGCAGCGCTGCCTGTTCCGGCGTCAGCGCCGTGCCCAGCGCCGCGCACACGTTGCGCACGCCGCCCTGGTACAGGCCGATGACGTCCATGTAGCCTTCGACCAGAATCGCGTAGCCGGCCGACTGGATCTCTTCCTTCGAAAGATTCAGCCCGTACAGGTTGCGCTTCTTCTCGAAAACGTAAGACTCCTGGGAGTTCAGATATTTCGCGGCGTCACCGATGATGGTGCGTCCGCCGAAGCCGATGACCTTCCCCATCGTATTGATGATCGGGAACATGACCCGGCCGCGGAACTTGTCGTACAGTCTGCCGTCCTTGGACGATTTCGAACTGAGACCCAGTTCGACCAGGATCTCTTCCTGCTTTCCCTGCGACTTCAGATAGTCGCTGAGCGTCTGCCAGCCTTCGTCCGCGTAGCCGATGCCGAACTTTTTGACCGTCTCCGGCTGGATGCCGCGGCCTTTCATATAGTCGTAGCCCGGATTCGCCCGCTTTGTAAACGCATCGAAAAAGAATCTTGCCGCGCTCTTGTTTACGTCGTAATAGACTTCTTTCTTCTTGGTCTGGCGGTCGTACGCGTCGTCGATCTCGATGCCGTATTGTGCCGCAAGCCTGCGGACGGCGTCCGGGAAGCTCAGATTATAATACTCGCGGATAAAGGTGATGACGTCCCCCGATTTGCCGCAGCCGAAACAGGTGAAGATCTGCTTTTTTTCAGAGACAACAAAGGACGGCGTCTTTTCCTTGTGGAAAGGACAACAGCCCTTGTAATTGCTGCCGGCGCGCTTGATCGATACGAGCGGGCTGACAACGTCGACGATATTGCATCTGCTGCGGATCTCTTCTGCCGCGGAGCCCAGGGATGTGACGGTCATTGATTCCTCCTGCATTACCTTTTTACAGGAAAATGCAGCCGCTTCCTTTTTTTTAAACGAATTTTATTTCGGAAGTTTCCAGCCGGACGGAACGAAAGTCTCGCTGAAGATGTTGATGGCGTATCGGTCCGTCATGCCGGCGATGTAATCCTTCACGGCTTCGTGTCCGCCGTCCCGCTGCAGGATGATCTGATATTCTCCGGGCAGCTGTTCGCTGTGCTCGAGGAAGTAGTTGTAAAGTGACTCGATCAGTCCGCGGATCTTCTGAATCTCCGAAGCCTGTTTGACCTCCGGATTGCGGTATACGTTCGCGAACATGTAATCGCGGAGCTTATTCATATGGTAAGCCGCTTCTTCCGACATCGCGACTTTTTCTTTCCCTTCGCTGCTGCGCACGATGTCCGTGACGAGCGTGTTGATGCGGCTGCGGTGGTCGGCGCCCAGATAAGCGCTGCATTCCGCGGGGATATCCTCCGCGCGGATGATGCCGCCGCGCACGGCGTCGTCGATATCGTGGTTGATATAGGCGATGCGGTCGGAGTGGCGCACGACCTGGCCTTCCAGGGTGAACGGCCATGCGGGACCCGTGTGGTTCACGATGCCGTCGCGCACTTCCGCCGTCAGGTTCATGGTGCGGCCTTTGGCATTGCGCTCGATCACGTCCACGACCCGCAGGCTCTGGACGTTATGCGCGAAGCCGCCCGGATGGATCTCGTTCAGGAACGCTTCTCCGTTGTGGCCGAACGGGGTATGCCCCAGATCGTGACCCAGCGCGATGGCTTCGGTCAGATCCTCGTTCAGACCCAGCGCCCGGGAAATGGTGCGCGCGATCTGCGCGACTTCCAGCGTATGGGTCAGCCGCGTGCGGAAATGGTCGCCCTCCGGACTCAGGAACACCTGCGTCTTGTGCATGAGCCGGCGCAGCGCCTTGCTGTGGATGATGCGGTCTCTGTCTCTCTGAAATTCCGTGCGCAGCTCGCAGGGTTCTTCATAGACCGCCCTGCCCCTGCTCTCCGCAGACTTGCAGGCGTATTCCGAAAGGATGTCGTATTCTCTTTTTTCCTGTTCTTCTCTGAAGACCATGAGGAACCTCTCTTATGCGTTCGTGGAACCGAAACCGCCGGTGCGGACCGCGTCCGCCTCGTCGTCTTCCGTAATGCCGTACGGCACGAAGATCCCCTGCGCGAACGCCTTGCCCGCCGGGATCTCCAGCGTTCTGCCGCTGCGGGAATCGTTCGTGATCTGGATCTGGATGTGCCCTTCGTTGTCCGCGCCGTAATAATCTTCGTCGATCACGCCGACCGTGTTGTCGAGCTGCAGACGGTACTTGAACCCCAGACCGCTCTTGGGCATGAGGAGCAGCACCCATCCGGACGCGATGCGGCAACGCAGTCCCGTCGGGATGCGCAGACTTTCCCCCGGTTCGAGCCGTACGGCCCAGGGCGTCTTGATATCGTAACCGGCGCTGCCGGACGTCGCGCGCACAGGCAGCTCCACGGGCAGCGGTTCTCCGGCCATATGGGCGCTGTCCGCTTTCATCTGAGCCTCGCTCACTTTTTCAAATCGTGCGATACGCTGCATGATATGTCCTTTCAGCCTTGTAACAGACGTTTCATGTCGATCTTTTTGCCGCTGATCGCGACGCCGCTGTACCGGTCGATCGCGCAGATGCGGTCCAGGAACGCGTTCACCTGATCCGCGGTCACCGCGTCGATCTCCGCCATCGTCTCGTCCTGCGTGTAGATCTTATTCAGGAGCAGCAGGTTGCGGCCCAGACGGTACATTCTGGAATTCATCGATTCCAGGGAGAAGATGTAGCCGCTTTTCAGACGCCGCTTTACGATCTCCGTTTCTTCTTTCGAGATACCTTCGCGTTTCAGTCCGGCAAGTTCGTCCGCGACGGCGTGTACCGTGTCCGCTTCTTTTCCGGGCGTGACCCCGGCATAGATCATGAACATGCCGGCATCCGCGTAACTCAGCATCGAACTGAACACGCTGTAAGCCAGGCCTTTCTGCTCGCGGATATTCTGAAAGAGCCGCGAACTCATGCTGCCGCCGAGGACGTCGCAGCAGATCGCCTGCGCGTAGTATTCGTCTGAACCCATGCTGACCGTCGGAAGGCCGATGGCGATATGGCTTTGGTTGATGTCCTGCGTCCGGTAGCCGAATCTGCACGCCGCAGAAGGCTCGAAACCGGCGGTTTGCGGGCTTTTCGCGGGCAGAACGGACAATTGAGCCTCCAGCTGTTCTTCGAGCGCTTTTTCGTCGAAATTGCCGACGGCCGCGACGACGATATTGCCGCAGGTATACCAGGTGTTCCGGTATGCCATCACGTCTTCCCTCGTAATGCCGCGTACTGTCCTGCGCAGGCCTAGAACGGAATACTGCAGCGGGGTCCCGTGAAATATCTTATCCATCAGGACGTCGACGATAATATCGTCCGGCGTGTCCTCCACCATGGCGATCTCTTCCGTCACGACGCGCTTTTCCTTGCGGATCTCCGAGGCGTCGTTCTTCGAGCAGCAGACCATGTCCAGCAGCAGATCCACCGCCTGCGGAAATACGTCCGTCAGCGCCTTGATGTGGTAGCACGTCGCTTCCTTGTCGGTGAACGCGTTCAGCGCCGCGCCGATATCGTCCGCTTCTTTAGCCAGCTGCAGGAAGTTTCTTTTCTCTGTGCCCTTGAAGCACATATGCTCGATAAAATGGGAGATGCCGTTCTGTTCCGCCGTTTCCCTGACGGCGCCGGCTCCCACCCATATCCCTATGCTGGCGGATCTGGACCCGGGGATCTTCTCCGTGACCAGACGAACGCCGCAGGGCAAAGTTTTCTGTTCGATCATACTCGTTTATAAAAGCATAAAGGGCCGGCATGAGAGCCGGCCCCCTGTTTCGTTTCGCTTACTGTTCGGACGCCTTGATGATGGGCGTATCTTCCAGACCTCTTCTGGTCAGGTTCACACGGCCCTGGGAGTCGATCTCGGAGACCTTGACAGTGACAATGTCGCCGATGTTCAGCACGTCTTCGACCTTCTCCACTCTCTCCTTGCAGATCTTGGAGATGTGCAGCAGACCGTCCTTGCCGGGCAGGCATTCGACGAACGCGCCGAAGTTCATCAGACGGACGACCTTACCGGTGTAAGTCTCGCCGACTTCGATGTCCTTGGTCAGGTATTCGATCTCCTTGCGGGCTGCGTCGCCGGATTCGGTGTTGGGCGCCGCGATGAAGATCAGGCCGGAATCGTCGATGTCGATCTTCGCGCCGGTCTGGGCGATGATACGGTTGATGGTCTCGCCGCCCTTGCCGATGACGATGCGGATCTTGTCCGGATCGATCTGCATGCTCGTGATGAGCGGAGCGTACTTGGACAGCTGTTTTCTGGGCTCGGGGATCTCTTCGAGCATCTGGCTCATGATGTACATTCTGCCTTCCTTCGCCTGCTTCAGAGCCTTTTCGAGGATCTCTCTGGACAGACCGTGGACCTTGATGTCCATCTGGATGGCGGTGACGCCTTCCGCGGTGCCGGTCACCTTGAAGTCCATGTCGCCCAGGAAGTCTTCCATGCCCTGGATATCGGACAGGATAGCGTATTCGCTGGTGCCGTCTTCCTTGACTCTTTCGATCAGGCCCATGGCGATGCCGGCTACGGGAGCCTTGATGGGCACGCCTGCGTCCATCAGCGCGAGGCAGGAACCGCAGGTGGAAGCCATGGAGGAAGAACCGTTGGAGGACAGGATCTCGGACACGACGCGGATCGCGTACGGGAATTCCTCTTCAGAGGGCAGCACGGGCAGCAGCGCTCTTTCCGCCAGCGCGCCGTGGCCGATCTCTCTTCTGCCGGGGCTTCTTAAGGGCTTGGCTTCGCCGGTGCAGTAACCGGGGAAGTTGTACTGATGCATGTATCTCTTGCCGGTCTCTTCGAAGATGCCGTCGAGGGTCTGGCCTTCGGACAGCATACCGAGCGTCGCGACAGACAGAGCCTGCGTCTGGCCTCTCTTGAACAGGCCGGAACCGTGGACTCTGGGCAGAACGCCGGTCTCGACCCAGATGGGACGGATCTCGTCGCACTTTCTGGAGTCGGGACGGATGCCTTCGTCCAGGATCATGCCGCGGACCTGTTCCTTGGTGATGTTATAGAGGACTGCGTCGACGTCCTTGGCGCCTTCGGGGAAGATCTCGGCGAAGTGTTCCTTCGTCTCGACTTCGACGGCGTCCATGTTGTCCAGTCTTTCCTGCTTATCGAAGGTCAGAATGGCCTGGTGCATCTTATCGACTGCGTATTCGCGGACAGCGGCGTCGATCTCTTCGGAGGGCTTGTACAGTTCGATCTGGATCTTTTCCTTGCCGACTTCCTTGACGATCTCGTCGATGAACGCGACGATCTTCTTGATCTCTTCGTGAGCGAACATGATGGCGTCCAGCACTTCGTTCTCGGGAACGATCTTGGCGCCTGCTTCGACCATCATGATGGCTTCCTTCGTGCCTGCGACGGTCATGTTGATGTCGGAGACAGCTCTCTGCTCGGACGTGGGGTTGATGACGAGTCTGCCGTCCACTCTGCCGACGATGACGGAACCGGTCGGTCCGTCCCAGGGGATATCGGAGATCGCGATGGCGATGGAGGAGCCGACCATGGCGCAGAATTCGGGCGCGCAGTCGTGATCCATGGACATGCAGGTCGCGACGACCTGGACGTCGTTATAGAATCCCTTGGGGAACAGCGGACGGAGCGGTCTGTCCATCAGACGGGACGTCAGGATGGCCTTTTCAGAAGGTCTGCCTTCTCTCTTGATGAATCCGCCGGGGATCTTGCCGGCTGCGTAGAGCTTTTCTTCGAAGTCGCAGGAGAGCGGGAAGAAATCCACGCCTTCTCTGGGGGTCTTCGACATGGTGGCGGTGCAGTTGACCACGGTATCGCCGTAGCGGACCCAGCACTGGCCGTTGGCCTGTTCGCAGACCTTGCCGATCTCGACTTCCAGCAGTCTGCCGCCGACGGCAGTGCGGAACGTTCTGTAATCTGTAAATCTCATAAATAAACCTTGCCTTTCGTATCAGGCCCGGCTTGACAAATAAGTACGCGGACAGTTGCCATCCGCAGATTTATTTCTCAAGCCCGGCCCCTGATGATGAAAAAAAATAACAACAAGGCGGGGCTTGACGCCCCGCCGCTCTTTCTGATTACTTTCTTAAGCCCAGACGGGAAATGAGGCTTCTGTAGCGCTCGATATCCTTTTCTCTGAGGTAAGCAAGCAGATTTCTTCTCTGACCGACCATCTTCAGCAGACCTCTTCTGGAGTGGAAGTCCTTGGGGTTCTTCTTCAGGTGTTCGTTCAGTTCGTTGATGCGGTACGTGAGGACAGCGACCTGGACCTCGGGGGAACCGGTGTCGCCTTCGTGCGTCGCGTATTCCTGGATGATGTTAGTCTTGATTTCCTTTGCGATCATTTTGATCTCCTTTTCTTTTCATTCGCCCGAAGCTGAAGCCATCGCCGGAGCAGCGCATGCTTAAGCCTTGGGTACTCAATAAAACAGACGATATATATTAGCACAACACGATCCGTGTTGTAAAGCACTTTTTAAGACAGCTGTCCGCCTTCTTTGACGTCCACCTGCTTCTTGGCGCTGCGGTCCGTATCGACCTTGTTGTAGACCTTTGCGAGCGCTACGATCATCTGACGGGCCATCTGCTCCGTCATGACGATGGTCTCGACCTCTTCGGTCTGTTTCGTCTCGCCGTTGGGACGGGTCTGCAGAAACGTCAGAAAACATTCGTGACCCGTGGCGTTGATGGTGAATCCGTTGGAATACTTCATGGTTCAGTCCTCCTTTTCGTACGTCTCGAAAAACTCCTGCGCCTGCAGACAGTTTCTGTGGATCTCCTGCTGCAGATCTTCCAGATTGTCGAATTTGCGCTCCGGCCGCAGCATGCGGATGAACTCGATGCGCACGTCCCGGCCGTACAGATCGCCGGAAAAGTTGAAAATATGGGTTTCCGCGTTTTTAGCGAACTCTCCGACGGTAGGTTTGTTGCCCACGTTCGTGATGGAATGATACTTCATGCTGTCGACCGTGGTAAGTGTTATGTAAACACCATTCCTCGGAAACGCTTCGCTGGAATCCAGGCTGAGGTTGACCGTCGGAAATCCGATGCGCCTGCCCAGATGCCTGCCCTGCACGACTTTGCCGTCGATGCAGTACAGCCTGCCGGTATAATCCGTGTATTCGTCGATGCGTCCCTCGTCGATCACCTGCCGGATAAGCGTGCTGGACACCGTATTGCCGTTGATCCGGATCTCGGGAACGACCGTCACGCCGTAACCCAGTTCCCTGCCCAGTTCCTGCAGCCTGTCCGCGTCCCCTTCCGCTTTGTAGCCGAAGTGGTAATTAAAGCCGCACACGGCATGTTTCGTATGAAAACTGTCGACCAGGATATCCTCCACGAACGCTCTGGCGCTCTTCGTGCGGATCGTATCGTCGAACACAGGCGCGAACAGGTTCTCGACGCCCAGTTTTTCCAGCTGTTCCGCCTTTTCTTCGAACGTCATGATGTTCTTGATGACGACTTTGCCCGCGATCTCGTTCACGGGGTGATTGGGGAACGTGAAGACAGAAGGCTGCAGGCCCTTCTCGTTCGCTGCCGCGACGCATTCGCGGATCAGCATCTGGTGGCCTTTGTGCACGCCGTCGAAGTTGCCGAGGGCGACGGCCGTAGCCGGCATGTTATGGATCTCTTGTAAGGAGCGATAGATATTCATCTATAAAACTTTTGCTATTTTCCGATCTCTGACGATGCCGATCAGTTTACTGTTATGAAATACCGCCTGGACTTCATCGGATAATGTCAGGCCGTCGGACCAGATGGGATTGCCGTTGGTAAACAGTTTGGCATGCTCTTCGTCAAGTTCGAGGCGAGGCAGGTGCGAAACGGCGGTCTCCGGCGGATCGAGCAGCGCTTCGATCTGTTCCGCGTTCATGCTGCGAAGATCTTCCAGGGAAAGCGCCTGTTCCAGGGAATACCCGCAGGTATTCGTGCGCACGAGGGAACTCATGCAGGCGCCGCAGCCCAGCGTCTGACCCATATCGTGGCAGATGGCGCGGACGTACGTGCCGCGGGAGCAGACGACTTCGAACGTGAATGGCTGCTGCGGACCCTGCCAGTCCAGCATGCGGATCCCGTGGATCGTGACCGATCGTACAGGGACTTCCACGTCTCTGCCTTCCCGCGCGTATTCGTACAGCCTTTTCCCATTCACTTTGATCGCCGAAAAAACGGGCGGTTTCTGTTCGATCTCACCGCGGAAGGTATCCAGTACCTTTTCGACGTTTTCCCGCGTCAGAGAGGCGATTTCCGCCCTTCTATCGGATTTTACACTGCCCCATATATCCTGCGTATCCGTTTCCAGACCCAGCGTACAGCCGCAGACGTAGGTCTTCGGCGCGCTGTCCATGAATTCGAGCAGCCGGGTCGCCTTTCCGATGCAGACCGGAAGAACGCCTGTCGCCTGCGGATCCAGCGTACCGGTGTGGCCGATCTTGCGCTCGCCCGTCAGGCGCCGCAGGATGGCGACACAGTCGAAACTGGTATATCCGGCCGGCTTGTTCAGGTTCAGAACGCCGTTCATTCATTCTCTCCGGTCTTGCGCACAGCGGCTGCCAGCGCCGGTTTCAGCAGACGTACCGCTTCCTCCATGCCGACGCCCTTCAGTCTGCCGCCGCTCGCCCGCAGATGCCCGCCGCCGTCGAATGCCCGCGCGACCGCGTTCACGTCCGCGTAGGACTTGGAACGCAGAGAGATCTTGATCGTCCCGTCCGGCTTTTCCTTCAGGAAAGCGGCTGCTTCCACGCCTTCGATGCTGCGGATGCGGTCGATGCAGCACTCGGTGTGCTCATCCTTTGCGCCGAGGGTCTTCAGATCGTCCAGCGTGCACCAGGAGACCGCTGCCAGACCGTCCGCGAAGATCTCGGCCCGTTCGACTGCCAACGCTTCCAATTTCAGCTGCTGCAGCGGATAACTGCCCCAGACGGCATTGCAAAGCTTGACGTGATCGATGCCGTATCCGTACAGCCGGGCAATATCCAGATGCGCCTGCGGCGTCGTATTGCCGTAGCGGAACGAGCCCGTATCCGTCGCGATGGCGACGTACAGCGCTTCGGCGATCGTCTTGTCCACAGGCGCTTCCATCGCCTGCAGCAGTTCGAAGATAAGGGATCCCGCCGCAGGTGCTTCCGGGTCGACGACGCTCACCTGCGCGAACGCAGCTGCCTTCATATGGTGGTCGATGCAGACCGTGCGCTCCGCGGCGTGGAACACGTCCTTTCTCTTTTCGATACGGGAATCATCGCCGCAATCCACGGCGATGCTCAGATCCGGGGTCCAGAGCGCTTCCGTGACGAAACATCCCTCGGCGTCGAGAAACCTCAGGTATCCCGGGCATTCGTCCTCCAGCAGCACAAAGCAGTCCTTCCCCATCAGGCGAAGGCTTCTGCATAATGCACAGGAAGACCCTGCGGCATCTCCGTCCATGTTCATATGGGTGAAGATGAGGATCTTCTGCGCTTGCTTTATCGTTTGTATGATTCCGTTCCAGTCGTGCATCAGTCGTCGAAATACTCCTCGCTGTCCGCGGCTTCGTCTTCTTCCTTCGGCAGACCGTAATCGTAATCGTCCGCCGGGATCTCGATCTTATCGAGGATCGAGTCCATCTTCGCGCCGTAATCCAGGCTCTCGTCGTACTTGAAGATGAGCTCCGGAACGTGGCGCGCCTTCAGATTCTTGCCGATCTCCGTGCGGATGTGGCCCTTGCTGCGCTCGAACGCCGCGAGGATGTCCTTTTTGCGCTGCCCGTCCATCCCGTCCTTCGAGAAAGGCAGCGCCGTGATATAGACGCGCGCGTAGCTGCCGTCGTTCGTCACGTCGACAGCGTTCACGCTGATCATGGCTTCGGAGAAACCGGGATCCTTCAGAGCGCCGCGCATCAGCATGTCGCTCAGGATCTTGCGCATCTCCTCGCCCATTCTCTGGGGTCTGTGAGACTTGCCCATTATCTTTCAACCTCTTGCATGACGAAGGCTTCGATGACGTCGCCTTCCTTGATGTCGTTATACTTTTCGATGCCGATACCGCACTCGAAGCCGCTGGCGACTTCTCTCGCGTCGTCCTTGAAACGCTTCAGCGAGGAGATGACGCCTTCGTGGATCACGATGCCGTCGCGGAGCAGGCGGACCTGCGCGTTGCGGGTGACCTTGCCTTCCATGACGTACGCGCCGGCGACAGTGCCCACGCCGGGCACCTTGAACGTGTTGCGGACTTCGACCTTGCCCAGGATGACTTCCTTGAACACGGGGTCGAGCATGCCCTTCATGGCTGCCTCGATATCGTCGATGATCTCGTAGATGATGCGGTACGTGCGGATCTCCACGCCGTCGCGGTCGGCCATGGCCTGGACAGCGGAGCTGGGACGCACGTTGAAGCCGATGATGACGGCGTTCGAGGTGCTTGCCAGCATGACGTCGGATTCGGTAACGGTGCCGACGCCGGTGTGGATGATCTTGACGCGGACGTTCTCGTTATGCAGCTTTTCCAGGGACGCTTCCAGAGCGCCGACAGAACCCTGCACGTCCGCCTTGATGATGAGGTTGAGGTCGCGGACCTCGCCCTCCTGCAGCGTGGCGAACAGCTGTTCCAGACTGGTGCTGGAGTTCTTGGCCAGCGTCTCTTCTCTGAGTTTCTCCTTGCGGCGCGCGGCGATATCTCTGGCGATACGCTCCTCGCGGACCGCGTAGAATTCGTCGCCCGCTTCGGGCACTTCGGTCAGACCCGTGATCTCCACGGCTCTGGACGGTCCCGCCTTGCGGATCTGGTTGCCCTTCCAGTCGTTCATGACGCGCACGCGGCCGGAAGCGGTACCGACGACCAGCGCCTGGCCCGCCTGCAGCGTGCCGTTCGTGACGAGCAGCGTCGCGACAGGGCCTCTGGCCTTGTCCAGTCTGGCTTCGATAACGGTACCCATGGCCAGTCTGTCCGGATTGGCCCGCAGTTCCAGCATCTCTGCCTGCAGCAGGATCATCTCCAGCAGGTTCGTGATGCCTTCGCCGGTCTTCGCGGAGACGGGCACGGCGATCGTCGTGCCGCCCCAGTCTTCGACCAGGATATTGTTGTCGGCCAGTTCCTTCTTGACTCTGTCCGGATTGGCGCCGGGCTTGTCCATCTTGTTGATCGCAACGATGATGGGAACGCCCGCGGCCTTCGCGTGGCTGATGGATTCGATGGTCTGCGGCATGACGCCGTCGTCCGCAGCGACCACCAGGACCGCGATATCCGTGACGTGGGCGCCTCTGGCGCGCATCGCGGTGAACGCTTCGTGACCCGGCGTATCCAGGAACACGATCTTCTGACCGTTGATCTCGATCTCGGACGCGCCGATGTGCTGCGTGATGCCGCCGGCTTCGCCCGCGGTGACGTTCGTGTTGCGGATGGCGTCCAGCAGGGACGTCTTGCCGTGGTCGACGTGACCCATAACGGTGATGATGGGCGGACGGGGCTTGAGTTCGGATTCCGCGTCTTCGTGCAGATCCAGGCCCTCTTCTTCCGCGATCTCTTCCGCTTTATTGATGACGACGGTCTTGCCCAGTTCCATACCGAGCAGGACTGCGGTCTCTTCGTCCAGATTCTGGTTGATGTTAGCCATGATGCCCATCTTCATGAGGGCCATGATGGCGTCGGACATGGAGACTTCCAGCTGCTCGCAGAAGCCGCCCACAGTGATGGGTACGTCGATGATGACGCCGCCCGTCGCCTGGGCTTCGATCTCGGCTGCGGTCTCCTGGACCTCTTCGACCTTCTCCTTATACTTGGAGTGCTTCTTCTTTGCGGACTTCGTCAGATCGGTCAGCTGCTCCTCGAAGCGGTCGCGGTTGTCCTTATCCTTCTTCTTGCGGCGGGTATCGCCGCCGGCAGGCGCCGTATAGGCGACGACCTTTTCGCGTCCGCCTTCGTTCGTCTTCTTGCCGCCGAATTCTTTTTTACGCGGGGAACTGCCCGCTGCGTTTCCGCCGGCCTGCTTGCCTTTGTATTCCTTGGGCTTGCGGTCGCCGGGCTTGCCGTCTTTCTTCGCGCCGTCCTTCTTGGGCTGGACGGGCTTGCGTTCCGGCTTGGGGGCGGGCTTGGGTTCATCCGCCGCTCTGCGGATGATCTTGACCCCGATATTGGGCACGTAATCCACAGGTTCGGGCTTGGGCTCCGGTTTGGGTTCTTCCGCCTTGGGCTCTTCCGCTGCCTTCTCGGGTTCGACGGGCTTTTCGGGTTCGGGCTTGGGCTCCGCTTTCTTTTCCTCAGGCTTCTCTTCCTTCGGTTCTTCGGCAGCCTTTGCGGTCTTCTTCGTCCTGGCAGTCTTGGGCTTTTCGGCCTTTGGTTCTTCCTTGGGTTCTTCCGGCTTTTCTTCCTTCGGCTCTGCCTTTTTGATGATCTTGACGCCGATGGGAGGATCCACGTACATCTCGGGTTCCTTCACTTCGGGCGCGGCAGGAGCCGCTTCCGTCTGAACGGGAGCGGGAATATCGACGGCCGGCGCCTTGACTTCAGGCGCGGGTTCCGCTTTGGGTTCTTCCTTCTTTTCCAGCGTCTGCGGCACGTCCGCCTTCTTCTGCGGCACCGCGTTCTTGGGCATGGGCTTTCCGAAGGGGAAAGGCTTTGCCGCGGTCGTCGCCGACTTGGGGACGGGCTTGCCGACGGGAGGAGTCATGGTCCGCGCGCTCTCCGCTGCCGGCTTTGCGGCGCTCTGGGTTCTGGGCGCGGCGGATCTCGTCTTCTTCGCCTGCTGGGCTTCTATGATCGCTTTATCGACGGCGCGGATCTGGACCTTGGGGCCCTCTCCTGCCGTATTTGCAGTTTTCTTTGTCTGCGCTTTTACTACTTTGGTTTCCGTATCGGCCATTCAATTACCTCCCGTGCTTATCTGCTAAGCTGCGCAATCTGCTCGACGATGCTTTCCGCTTCCTGCCGGCTGACTTCCGTCTTCAGGTTTCTTCCGAAGGCGTTTTTCCTGAGCGCCAGCTTCGCGCATTCTTCGTTTCTGCAGAGGTAGGCGCCTCTGCCGGGCATCTTGCCGCTTGGGTCTATGTGCAGCCCGTTTCCGTCTGCGACGATGCGGACGAGCTCCTGTTTCGGCTTGCTCTTCATGCATCCGATGCAGCGTCTTTCGGGCACTTTCTTCTCAGTCATCGTTTCGCTCCGTTTACGCGAGCGCTTCCATGATGGTCTCGATCATGGCCGCGTTCGTCGCTTTCGGATCCAGTTCGATGCCGTGATCCTGGGCGTATTCGATGAGTTCCGCTTTCTTAAAGCGCTTGAGGTTCGGAACGTCCGCAGTTTCTGCCGTCTGTACGGCGGGTTCTTCCGCAGCAGGTTCCTCGATGACCGGTTCTTCCGCCGGTTCTTCCGCAGCCTTTGCCATCGCTTCGAGCGTGGGCTGGTACTGGGTATGGCTCTTGATGTCGATCTTCCAGCCGCAGAGTTTGGCTGCCAGTCTTACGTTCTGGCCTTCCTTGCCGATCGCCAGGGACAGCTGATAGTCGGGGACCACGACGGTCGCGGACTTGCCTTCCTCGTCGATCAGCACCATCTCGACTTTCGCCGGAGACAGCGCGCTGGAGATCAGTTTGCCGGGTTCTTCGCTCCAATTGATGATGTCGATCTTTTCGCCGGCCAGTTCGTCCACGACTGCCTGTACGCGGCCGCCTCTCGTACCGACGCAGGATCCGACGGGATCCACGTTTTCATCGTAGGTGCAGACGGCGATCTTCGTTCTGGAGCCCGCCTCTCTCGCGATGCTCTTGATCTCGACGACGCCTTCCTGGATCTCGGGGACTTCGAGTTCGAACAGTCTCTTGACCAGGCCGGGGTGCGTGCGGGACAGGAACACCTGGGGTCCCTTCGTCGTCTTCTTGACGTCCATGACGTACACCTTGATGCGTTCGTTTACGCGGTAGCGTTCGCCGGGGATCTGCTCGTTGGGAGCCAGGATGCCTTCCGCTCTTCCCATGCTGACGAACACGGTGTCGTTGCTGATGCGCTGGACGATGCCGGTGACCACTTCAGACTGGCGGGAGATATAATCATCGTAGATCATGCCTCTCTCCGTCTCGCGGATGCGCTGCACCACGACCTGCTTGGCAGTCTGGGCGGCGATGCGGCCGAAATCTCTGGGGGTCACCTGATATTCGATGACGTCTCCCAGTTCGTACGCGGGGTCGATCTCCTGCGCCTCTTCCAGGCTCGCCTGGGAGAACGGATCTTCCACTTCCTCTACGATGTCGCGTCTCATGAAGACGTCGATATCGCCTGTCTCGCGGTCGATGTTGACCCGCACGTTCTGGGACGTGCCGTAATTCTTTTTATATGCCGAAACCAGGGCGCTCTCGATGGCGTCGATCAGGACATCTTTCGAGATGCCCTTTTCTCTTTCCAGAGCTTCGATGGCTTCGATGAATTCCATATTCATGCTTTTCTGTGCCCTCCTTAGAATATAACTGCCAGATTTATCTTTGCCGCGTCGTTCTTCTGCAGCGTGATCTCTTTTCCTTTTTCGTCTTTGATCGTGAGCGCGCCGTTCTCATACCCGGTAAGCGTACCGGTGTAGAATTTGCTGCCGTCCAGAGCCTTATAAAGCTTTACTTCGACCATGCTTCCCATGAAGCGTTCGAAATCCCTGTCGCTGATCAGTGGTCTGTCCATGCCGGGCGACGAGACTTCCAGGTAATAGTTCTGCTTGATGGGGTCCGCTTCGTCCAGCTTTTCGCTGAGGTAGCGGCTGATCGCCTCGCAGTCGTCGGTGCCCATGATACCGTATCCCTCGCCTTCCACTTTATCGACGTAGACGCGGAGATACCAGTCCTGGCCCTCCTTGACGAATTCGGTCCGGTTGAGCTCGTAATCCGCTGCGCGTTCGTAGCTCTCCATCCAGGACGCGATCAGTTCTTCGACTTTCTTTCCAGCCAATTCGGCCTCCTCTAAAACGAAAGAGTGGGCCTGCCCACTCTTTAGAAATAACGTATACCTTAACTATAATATCATGGTTTACAGATATTGCAAGGATATTTTGAAAAAACTGCGAGTGCTTCTTCAATTCTAAACGCCGATTGATCGGCATCCATATGCGGGTCTCGGGCCTCGCTCCCGCTACCTCTGTTCACATGTGTAATTAAATTATAGTTTATTTTTGAAATGCTTAAATGCGGTTGGAACAGAATAGAGTGTTTCGATCTCTTCCGGAGTGACCCACACATACTCCTGAGAAAACTCTTTGCAGTCGATCCGGTAGCCTGTCATATGCCACTCTACGTGTGTGAAAATATGCTTTACCTTACCAAGAGATTCGGCAGAATCAGCATGAAACAGATCCGCCGCGTTCTGCTCTGTCAGATGACCGTCTGCCATGGGAAAGCTCCAAAGACCTGCCAGAAGTCCCTTCTCCGGCCGCTTTTGCAGGGCATACTTCCCGTCGCAATGCAGCAGCAGAACGGTCTTTTGTTCGATGCGTCTCTCCTTTTTCGCGCTGCGCACGGGATACTGCGTTTCCTCGCCCTTCGCATGAGCCAGGCAGGATGACGCCGCAGGACATTCCCCGCACAAAGGCTGTCCGTTGGGGATGCAGATGCGCTCCCCCAGTTCCATCAGGCCCTCCGTCAGCAGCGCGGCCGCATCCCCGGAAGGATATATTGCCCGCAGCTTTTCCGTCACCGCTTTGCGGTTCTTCTGTTCCATGATATCGCCGCCGTCCGTAAAGAGACGCGACATCACCCGCATCACGTTACCGTCGACGGCCGGTTCCGGCTGCCCGTACGCGATGGATGCGATGGATCCCGCGGTATAATCCCCGATGCCCGGCAGTCTTTTCAGCTCCGCGGCGGTTTGCGGCATAACGCCCCCGTATTGTTCCATAACGGTCTGCGCGGCGCGCTTCAGGTTTCTCGCCCTGCTGTAATAACCCAGCCCTTCCCACAGTTTCATCAGCCTGTCGTCCGGAACCTGCGCCAGCGCGTTCACGTCCGGCAGTTCGTTCAGAAAACGCCCGTAATATGGAATGACCGCCTCGATGCGGGTCTGCTGCAGCATGATCTCCGAGATCCAGATGCGGTAAGGATCCTTCCCCTTCCGCCACGGGAGGTCTCTCTTATGCTGCGCGTACCATGCGATGATCGAAGCGGTCGTTTGTTTCAGATCGTTCTGTTTCATAAAAGTACTACAGGCTGCTGACGACGCGGAACAGCGCGTACAGGATGCCCAGGACGGTCAGCACGGTGACCATACGGTTCGTGGATCTGCTGTACTGCAGATCCAGATCGGAAGCCGCCTGTTTCAATATGCCGCGCACATTCTCCAGACTGCCTCGAACGCCAAGTTCGCACTGAACGAGTTCGTCTGCCGTGCCGGGCTGAACTGCAGCCGCCGTTTCCAAATCGCCGGCCATACTG
>JAEEGG010011258.1_pt1 | contig 19579 bp, 16 predicted proteins | sample 9134161 | NCBI WGS metagenome assembly JAEEGG01 (sample SAMN16246543, study PRJNA631951) | gut metagenome | biome: gut microbiome; feature: rumen; material: CR-attached | host: Bos | place: Iran: Karaj | collected 2018-10 | reverse complement strand
GATGTCGCCGAGCAGCACGGCGGCCGCTACGAGGCCGCTGCGGTCGGCGAAGTCAACGTCACCACAAAGATGCACGAGACGATGGCCCTGATAGGCGGAGAGGGCAACGGCGGAGTCATTTATCCCGCCAGCCACTACGGCCGCGACGCAATGGTCGGCGTGGGCATTTTCCTCAGCAACCTCGCCTACAAAAAGATGAAGGTCTCCGAACTTAAGAAGACCTATCCGCCCTATTTCATCGCCAAGAACAGGATCGAACTTTCCGACAAAGCCCTCATCGACCGCATCCTCTCGGAGATGAAGGAAGTCTTCAAGGACGAACGCATCAACGACATCGACGGCGTGAAGATCGACTTTGAGGCAGAGCGCCAGTGGGTGCATCTCCGCCGTTCGAACACCGAGCCCATCATCCGCATTTATGCCGAGGCTCCGACGCAGGAAGCCGCCGAGGCTCTCGCCTCCCGGGTCATCTCCATCGCCGAAAGCATCATCAAGGGCTAGGAAATGTTCTCCTTCAGGACCACAAGGCTCGAGGACCAGCTCGACAAGGCCCTCCTGGACGGGAAGGTCGGCTGCTTCTGTACCCAGAACTGCTGGGATACGGAGTCCGGCCGCTATATGTACGAGATCTTCCGCGAGAGGGGCAACCTCGTCCGCATATTCTCTCCGGATGACGCCGAGCTGAGTCCGGACACCAAGCACATTCCTTTCAGGCGCGAAGACATCGAGGGGCTCAACGCCATAGTCGTGGAGATACAGGACGTCGGCGTCCGATATTTCAATTTCACGCGCGACGTGTTCCGGCTGATGTCGGTGCTCCTCGAGATGGAGAAGTCCTCCGACGAGGACTATCCTTCAGTGCCTTCCCTTTACATCGTCGACCACGACAATCCCGCCGGAAGGGTCGTCGAAGGCACCATGCCCGTAGTCGACTACGAGCCTTGGATGCCCAAGGTGGCACACCGTCACGGGCTCACCCTGGGAGAGCTCTGCCACCTCTACTACAACGAGTTGGGAGCACGTTTCGCACTCCACATAATCTCAGCGCGCGCCACGGACATCAACCGTCTCCTGATGCCCTGGACCATCGCTCCGGCTTCGGACATCCCCGGGATGTTCACCTGCCTGATGTACAGCGGAGGGGGTCTCTGGAACGGCACCAACATCACGCCCGGAATCGGGACTGCACGGCCCTACGAGTATTTCGGCGCCCCGTTCATCGACCACGGAGCCATGGACATCCTTCCTGCCCCGGAAGGCGTCATCATACGCCCGTGTACCTTCAAGCCTGCCGCGGGAATGTACCGCGGCGAGAACTGCAACGGCTACCAGATCATCCTGGAGCCGGGTGCCGAATACCACTCGCTCCTGCATACCGTCCAACTGATCCGCTGGTTCAAGGACCGCTACTCCCAGTTCTCCTTCCGGGACGATTTCTTCGCCCGCCTGGGCGATCCGGTCATAGAGGAGTATCTCAAAGGCACCATCACTTTCGACATAGTCCAGGAGCACGTCAAGCTCGAGGAGCAGAAGTGGATCCGCAAGGCAAAGCGCTACATGCTTTACGGTGAACAGCCGTATCGCATAAAATAATTTGTTTTTTAACAGAAAATCACTACCTTTGCCGTCCGTTTAAACGAAATATTCAATTTTACTAGTAATGAAAAAAGGAATCCATCCCGAAACCTACCGACTTGTAGCTTTCAAGGATATGTCCAACGAAGATGTATTCATCACCCGCAGTTGCGCCAACACCAAGGAGACGATAACTATCGAGGGTGTCGAATATCCTCTTGTGAAGCTTGAGATTTCCAACACTTCTCATCCTTTCTACACCGGCAAGATGAAGATCGTCGATACCGCCGGCCGTGTGGATCAGTTCTACCAGCGCTACAAAGCCCGCAAGAAATAATTGCTTGCGTCAAGATAGGCAAAAAGCCCGGAGTTCAAGGAACCCCGGGCTTTTTCTTTTCCGCTCAATTTTCTGAGCTGAACGCTCTTACTTCTCCTTGGGAGCAAGACACTTCCAGCAAAGTGCGCTCAGTGCGCCGCCCACCAGAGGTGCGCAGATGAACACCCAAACATCTTTGAGAGCGTCGCCGCCGGCAAAGATTGCAGGACCGAGTGAACGGGCAGGGTTGACGGAGGTGCCGGTAAGGTTGATGCACACCAAGTGGACCAGGATGAGGCTCAGACCGATAGCAAGGCCTGCCAGGTTGCCTGCACCGACTTTGCCGTCAGTTGTGCCGAGCACTACAAGCACGAAGAGGAACGTGGCGATGACTTCCACCAGGAATGCCCCGCCGACTCCTCCGGCATTGGCCACGCCGTTGGCGCCGAGGCCCTCGGGGCTGCCCATTGCGCCGGGAGCTCCAGTAACGTTGACGATAAGGAGCAGAAGGGCGCCGGCGATGATACCGCCGATGAACTGGCCGACCCAGTAGCCGCAGGCGTCTTTCCAGCTCATACGGCCGGAGAGAGCTACGCCAAGGGTGATAGCAGGATTGATGTGGCAGCCGCTGATGCCGCCGATGGTGTAGGCCATGGCAACTACGGCAAGACCGAAGGCGATGGCGGTGCCGACGACGCCGGCAGTATCACCACATCCAAGGAACATTGCAGTTCCGCAACCAAGGAAAGTCAGGACGAATGTGCCCAGACATTCAGCAAAATACTTTTTCATAAATTAGAAAATATTGGTTATGGTTTTCACAAATATAATGATTTTTTTCTGATTTGTTACTTATCCATTACAATACGGAAACCGTTGATAACGAGGTTGCTGTCGGGAGCGTCGAAACTGCGGTAGGTGACCCTGCAGCTGTTGGTCCCGCCGAATATGCCGCCTCCGCGGACCACCGCGTAGGCACCGCTCACGGCTCCCTGCGGGTTGCTTACGCTGGCCGGAGAGTAGGGCCCATAGAGGTCCGAACAAAGCTCCCAGGCGTTGCCGCTCATATCATAAATGCCGAGTTCGTTGGGCAACTTGGTGCCTACAGGATGCATTTCGCCTCCGGAAGTAAGGTTCATCCAGGCCACATCGGCCCAGTCGTCGCTGCCGCTGTAAAGGTAGCCCTTTGAATAGCGTCCGCCGCGTGCTGCATATTCCCATTCGGCTTCGGTGGGAAGGCGGAAGCTGCGCCCGGTAAGGTGCCCGAGCCTCTGGCAGAACACGGCTATTTCGGTGCGTGTCTTCCTTTGTACGGGCAGCAGCTCGGTGCCGCTCTCGGCCTCTGTTCCCATTACTGCGCTCCACAGGGCGTTGGTCACTTCGTACCGGCCTACGTAGTAGCTGTCAAGGCGTACCTTGTGCGCCGGCTTTTCGTCTTCGTGAGTAAACTCGGCCCTTCCGTCTGCACCCATGGTGAATACTCCTCCTTCTACCAGCACCATTTCAAGTTTATACCCGTTAACATCTGCAGTCCAGTCGGCTTCTTTGAGTGCGTGAGGCGGGGTCGGACGCTCGGTGAGCGGCTTTTCAAAGAAGTGATGGGCATTGCGCCCTATGTTGGTCAGTTGGAGGTTTGGGGCGGACGGATCGCCTGCACCTCTCATCATCAGTATCCTGAGATCTTCAAAGTGCGCCGGCCAAAGCTCTCTTGGAAGGCAAGCGTAGTCGGTACATACCTTGGCCGCCAGCCCTACTACTTCACCCATCATGGCGCAAGTGCGCATCACGCGCACCGATGCAAGGGCGACGTGCGTGACGCTGATGTCGCGCCCTGCCATAAACAGGTTGCTTATGTTGCGGGAATACAGGCACCTGTAGGGGATGGGGCTTACCGGCGTTTCTTCCTGGTCGCATACGCTTTTGAATTCACGTCCGGGGAAGAACTGATGGTTTTCAGGCTCTGGATAGTGGATGTCTATCGACCAGGATGTGGAACAAGTGCCGTCGGGGAACTGGATGTTTCGCAGTATGTCGTTTCCGCTCAGCACATAATCGCCCATCAGGCGGCGGCTCTCGCGCTTGCCGCTGTTGAACGAGACCCAATCGAGGGAGCGGCGTTCGAGTTCTTTGCTGAAAGATGCTTTGTTTTTGATGTAAGACCAGTTTGCGTAAATTGCCAGCATTCCGTAGTCGCGTATCTGCTCTGCCTCGAGTATCTGGTCGCTGAACATTCCCGTCTCCCAGGTCCAGGAACCCTTTGTCATGCGCTGGCAGCTCTGCTCGTTTAGGACTATGCCGTATTCGAATTCCGGAAAACTGCTTGGGCCTGGATCTTTCTTGGAACTCCACTGTAGCGATGCGCCAAGCACCATGTTGTCAGCCTGCAGCGGAGCCTGGGGCTCGCCGTAATCGGCACGGGATTCGCGCCCTGTTCGGAAATCGGCTCCGGCAAGAGCCCCGATGGTGCCGTCGCCCGTGCAGTCGGCAAAGAGGGGAGCGAAAAAGCGCAGGCGTTCGCCGCTTACTACGTTTCGCCCTGTCACAGACACGATTCTGCTTCCTGCCTTTTCAACTTCCAGGACTTTGGTAAGGGTGAAAAGGCTGATATTGCTCTCGGCGGCCACTATGTTCATTTTGGCGTCATCCCCGTAATACTCTTCAGGCATTGCGTTGCCCTTTCGGGTAGGTGCGAATTCTTTAAGCAGGTTTCCAAGGTTGGGGTATGGCTGGCAGTCCAGGGCGCCGCCCAGTTGTACGCGTATTTCAGACGAATTGTTGCCACCCAGTACGGCCCTGTCTTGAATGAGCGCCACTTTGAGGCCCTCTCTGGCTGCCGCTACCGAAGCGCATATCCCGGAGTAGCCTCCGCCGATGACCACGAAGTCAAAAAGCCCGGCGTCTTTTGCTCGTGGCGCAGCGGCAGGGAAGGGGCGGAATTCATTGAGTTGCTCTTCTTTGAGGGCTTTGGTTGTGAGAAGTATAGCATCAACGCGACCTTCAAAGCCGGTCAGGTCTTTAATGATTAGTTCTGTAGCTCCTTTGCCCAGCCGGACCCTGCCGGCCTGTTGCCATTCCCACTTGCTGCCTGTATATCCGAGAGGGCTCAACGCTTTGCCTCCTATGCAGATTCTGAACTTGCCGGGGCCTTCTGCAGGGGTGAACGGGGAAGTCCAGTTGTAGGTCCGGGCGTAAATATAGTACCGCCCGCATTTAGGTATGTTTATGCTGGTTGCAGCATCAGCTACCGGTACTCCGGAGCCGTGGGCAAGCAGATACGACGAACCCATTTGCTCCATAAACTGCTGGTCCAGCGACCAGCCTCCGTAGCTGTCGAACTGCTCGGCCTCTACGAGAATGTGTTGCTGGGCAGATGCAGGAGCGCACAGGATGAACAAGCACAGGACGGAATAGAAAAAATGGCGCATAATGACTATAAAGGTATGAAATTTTTATTCAAAACATTTGGTGAATCAAAAAATCTTCATATCTTTGCACTCCAATCCGGTGGGTTCGTATAACGGTCAGTACTCGAGATTCTCAATCTCGCAATAGGAGTTCGATTCTCCTACCCACTACAAAAGGCACCGCGCATGCGGTGTTTTTTTTCTTTCTACCCGCTGAAATCTACGTCTTTGAAAGCGAGTGATCCTATAAGTTTGGTGGCGCAGCGGCGGTAGTCGGAACCGGCACCTATTAAATTCTTCCAGAGCGTTAAGAAATTGCCTGTCACAAGCATTTCACTTACGGGACGCAGTAGGTTGCCATTCTCAAATAGCTGTCCCGATATTCCGTATGAAAAGTCGCCTGTGGCGGGATTGCAGTTGCCGCCGTTGAAATCGGTTACAAGTATGCCCTTGCCGCAGAGGCGCATGAGCCCTTCCTGATCAAGTCCTTCAGAAGGGTAAGCGCATAAGCGCGGCCGGGTTGCTTCCTCTACAGTGGGTTGAAAACCCGTTTTGCCCGCCATATAGGTGTTTACAAAGTACCGCATTACTATTCCGTTGCTGATAATCGGCCCTTCTTTGGTCGCTACTCCCTCAGAATCAAACAGTTTCGATCCGGTCTCGCCCTTGCGCCAGGGTTCGTCGAAAACGGTCATGTTGTTTGAAAAAACCTGGCGTCCAATACTCCCTACGAGGAAAGAATTGCCTTGCTGGAGAGAGTAAGCATTGAGGGCGTTAAGCAAGGGGCTTACAAGACGGGACGAGACGTTGGCGGCTACCACCATATTGTATTTCCCGCTCTCGGCGGGCAGAGCACCTATCTGTGCGCAGGCGCGGCGCACTGCTGTCAATCCGCAGGCAGATGCGTCGAAATCCTTGAGCCTTGGCGACGAAGTCCACCAAAAGTCGCTGTATTTGTCGCCGGATGAGTCTTCTATGGTCACTTCCACCCCATAGTCGAAGGATGTCTCGGTATGACGGCATTCAAGCCCTTGGCTGTCAACTACATATACATCGTATTCTGAGTCGCTGTACTCTCCCTCTTCAGACACTAGCCGAACCCCTTCGGGCAAACCCGGGAGAACCTTCCCGCTGACTGCAGCGTCAAGGGCCGCCATACGCCTTGCCGATGCGTCGATACCATTATAGGCCTGGTCGTATATATCCATTTCTTTTCCGCTCAGAGCGGAGGCGCAGCAGCGCTCCCGCTCCGGGAGTTTGCGGAAAGGGTCGGGGGAAAGCATCTTCACGGTCTGTACGGCACCCTTAATGAACTGCTTGAGGCTTTCGCGCTCCAGCTTGTTGCTTGAGAAACTGCCGAAACGCCCGTCTGCGAACAAAGCTATGTTTAACGTGCGGTCGGCGCAGCGGGTAACCTTGTCTATCTCGCCGTCAAGCGTTGCAATCTGGTCTTCGGTACTCTTGGTGAGGGTGATACGGGCGTCACTGGCTCCCTCTTCGCCGGCAAAGACGAGGCACTCTTTTACAAGTGCTTTTTCAACATCGGTAATCATTCTCCTCCAACTGTAAGGTTATTGATAAGTACGCTGGGAATGCCGCAGCTTACAGCTACGCTCTGCTCCTTGCCGCATGTCCAGGTGCCGTCGTCAATCTTAAGGTCGCCTGCCACGGCTGCGATGTCGGCAAGGGCGCGCGGGCCGTTGCCTATGATGTTTATATCCTTGACGGGCATGGTAAGACGCCCGTTTTCTATAAGATAGCCACGGTTGACGTAGAATGTGAAGTCTCCTTCGCCGATCTTGACTTCTCCGTTGGCGAACTTATCGACATACACGCCCTTTTGGACTTCGGATATAAGGTCCTTAAGTGTGCCGTCGGCCCCGCTCTCCATGTATGTGCAGCGCATGCGGGGGATGGGGTTGTAGCGGAACGACTCACGGCGTCCGTTGCCGGTGGGCGCTACTCCGTACCACGCCGCGCTGATGCGGTCGTGAAGATAAGAAGTAAGCACTCCGTCGCGTACCATGTAGGTCTTCTGTGAAGGAGTACCTTCGTCGTCATACAGAAGGGCACCGCGGTTGAAGGGAACTGTGCCGTCATCGATGATGTTTATGCCCTCCTTGCAGATGCGCTTGCCCATCCGGTCGCAAAATATGGACTGGCCTTTGCGGTTGAAATCGGCTTCGAAGGCATGCCCCATCGCTTCGTGGAGCAGGATTCCGGAGGCTCCGGCGGCCATTACTACGCTCATCTGCCCGCCTTTGGGGCGGCGGGCGGCAAAGCTGTCGTCAAGGTCTTTGACCGCTTCGTCGGCAAGTGTGCCGATGAGGGCGTCGTCAAGCATTTCGCGGCCGCGGCGGAAGCTTCTCGAAACATTGCGCTGCTCGGTGGCGTCGCCTTGCTTGAAAATGGCGGTAACGGTGACGCTTGCAAGCGGCCTGGTGTCGGAAGTGAGCTGGTCGAGAGAGTTGTACATCAGTATGTTGCTGACCGACCACGACAGCAGCGCGATTACCTTGCAAGGCCTGGAGTCGCGGGAGCGTATTGCCGCTTCAAGTTTTTCCAGCCAGGAAGCCAGCTGCTTCTTGTCAGCGTCGTCCCAGTGAAGCTGCATTCCGTACGGGGGCGGGGGAGCCGAGGGTGCGGCCTCAATCTTGACGGATCCGCTTTTGCCTGCTATTGCTCCGGCGGCGCGGGCAGCGTCGATAAGAGATTGAAAATCGGTAGATTCAGAATAAGCGTATCCGGTTTTCTCTCCGCTCAGGACTCTGACTCCGCAGCCGTAGTCGAGATGGAATCCTCCCGAAGCCACCGCTCCGTCGCGAAGGAGCAAGTCGTTATATACTGTTTGTTCGAAATATAGATCACACCAGTCGCCGCCCTTGATTCCTTCAGCTACGATGGCCCGCAGCTGCGGAAGCGACAGACCGAATAAATCGATGTTATTGTTCATCCTCTAGGAGCATTCTGATTTTCTTGAATTTTACGTCGTCTTTTATGAGGGTGCGCTCGCTGTTCCCTTCGGCGATTACGGTGAAGGGCGGATGGGTGTTGTCGGCTATTATCCAGTTGTCGCAGAGCGACATATATGTGTTGAACAGGTAGTGGATGCCCATTTTGTAGCGGCGCCTGAGCACGTCTTCAGGAATGTTGTGGCCGCCGCTTGCAACCCTGTCGCGCACCCTCTGGATGGCAAGCTCGGGGTTCTGGAGCCAGAGGTAGATGAGGGTTATTTTGTAATTCCGCTCCTTTGCCTCTTTTATTATCGACACCAGTGAGCGCGTGGCCAGGGTGGTTTCGATACTGAAATCGGCATTCTGGTCGAGCAAGTACTGGATGCGCATAAGCATGTACCGGCTGGCCGATACCGAAGCTATGGAAGGATCGAAGGGCGACAGGCTCTTGGCGAACTCGTCTGAATTGACGAACTCCCGGCAATCCAGGATTTCAGGCAAGAATGTATATGACGCGGTGGTTTTGCCCGCGCCGTTGCAGCCCGACAGAATAAAGAGTCTTGGCATTATTTGTTGTGGGTTACTCCGTATCCGAACAGGGCGAAGTCTCCAAGCAGGGGATCTTCGGGCCATATTTTACGGAAGTGAGAGGTTATCTCTTCTGCTGTCTTGATGTCTTTGGAGCGCCTTTTTGTGAGTCCCAGCGCCGACGCTTGGGAGTAAACGTGAACGTCCAGCGGGACCAGAAGGGACGCGGGGTCGGTCTTTGTCCAGAGACCGAGATCGACCTTGCCGTCGCGCCTGACCATCCAGCGGCGCATAAGGTTGATTTTCTTGTCAGGGGCCGAAGGGTCGTCTTTGCGGCGGAACACTATTGAGCGTATCTCTTTGGCCGACAGGCTCTCAAGGCTGTCGTGCCAGCTGTACCACTCGCGCAGGCGCCCGCAAATGCCTGCGGTTTCGCTCCATTTGACCGTGCGGTGCAGGGAAGTCTCGTCGGCGCGGTAGTCTCCCGACATGACATAATCGTAGGGACGCCACTGCATTTCATCGAACAGGCGGGAGCAGTCGCGTACTATCATGGCCCGCTTGCCCCAGGCGAGGAATGAAGCAAAGATGGCGGCAATTTCCACGTCCTGCAGGGATGCACCCTTGCGGACGAACTCTTTTGGGAAAGCTATCGGATCCTCCTCGAAGTACTTCGGGTCGTTGTACTCCTCGGCCCATTCCTTCATTTGTTCGATGGTCTTGCGTGTCATTTTTCTGTGGTAAATGGTTTGTCGCCGAGGCCTTGCCAGCGATAGAGCCGCGCCGTGCAGCTCTGTATTCCGGTGGCCTTGTCTTTATGGTTCTCGGAAATGTACCAGAGTCCGTCTCCGAGCGGGCAGAGCCCGGTAGAACCCCACTTGAACTGCCAGCCGCGTACGCCCGAGGCCTGGTCGAGAAGGCCGGCATCGGAGAGACGCAAGGTCTCTTGCTTCTCGCCGAGCCCTGCGGGAACAGCCTTGCGGGGCTTTTGCCTAACGTCTATGCTGAACAGCGGGTAGTTGGGGTAGATAGGTTTCTTTCCGTTATAAACGGCCATGTAGATGCGTCCTGTGTGGGCATCGTAGGCCAGGTTCTGCACTCCCCAGGTGGTGTTGCCGGTAAAGATGAAGTACTTGTGCAGCGGCTTTTCGGGACCGTTGGTCGGAACGGTCCCGAATACCACCGGAGTTTCGTATTTGCGTTTCCAGTTCTTGATGTCGTAGCAGAGAAGTACCTGATTGTCGTTGTCGGTACGGGCGTTGTCGCCGTAGATGCCGTAGGCAACGTACAAGTACAGCTTTTTGCTGCATTTTCCTATGCCGGGAGCGAAGGTTATACCGTCGATACCGGAGCATCCGTAGGTGCTTTCTACATAGTCTTTGCAGGCCTCCCTGATGCACACAGTGGTCATAACGCCGTCTTTCTCGGGATCCATGCCTATGCGGTCGATGCGGTCTACGTCTATTATTGCAACATAGAATACCGACTGCTCATGGCTGAGGCTTTCCACTCCCAGGCGTTTTGCTACGCCCTGCCCGATAACATCGTCTTTACATTCGAGCGAGGCGTACACCCTCCCGTCAGGGCCCAGCGTCATGGCTCCCAGGTGCCCCTGGATGCGGCCGATGGTGCCGAGAATATTGCCCTGAAGGTCCGTTTTGATGAACGAACTGGTGAAGGAGAAGTACATGCATCCTTTAGCTCTGTCGAGGGCTATGCCCTGCACGTGACCGTCTTTGACGGCCACATACACCGAATCGGGAAGCTCGGCGGCAAGAGCGGCGGCGCAAAAAAGCACTCCGGCTATGACACTCAGAAAACGCTTCATTGCTATGCGGTTGCAGCTTCAAGTTTCTTGAGCATGCTGAACATTACAACGCCGCTTATGACGCAGAGGGCCATAAGTACGCACCAGTTGACCCACAGGGGAACGTTGTTCCAAAGCATCGAAGGAATGGAGCTGAGGTAGTTGCCGATTGCAGTGGCGGCGAACCACAGACCCATCATGAGGCCCTTGTATTTGGGCGGAGCTACCTTGGATACGAACGAAATGCCCATAGGGGAGAGGAGCAGCTCGGCGAATGTGAGTACCAGATAGGTGGAGATCAGATAGGTGGGAACCACAGGGTCGGGTGATACACCTCCCACGTTTATCAATTCCGAAGGAGCGGGCTGGCCCTTGGATGCTGCAAGCATGATAAGGTAGCCGATGGCGGCGACGAACATTCCCAGACCGATTTTCTTAGGTGCTGAAGGCTCTTTGCCTTTGCTTGCCAGAGCGCCGAACAGAGCCATGGAGATAGGCGTAAGGGCAACCACGAAGAAGGGGTTGAACTGCTGGAACTGCTGGGGCAGGATGTTAATCTGTGGCGCCATGCCCTTGTAAAGCATGAACGCTCCGGTCCAGAGCACTATCGTTATGGCGCCGCTGATTGCCTTGCCCTTGGTAGTTTCGGACTGGAAGGTGCTGAAGAGCGTGTAAACCGATACGGCGATCAGGGCCAGGGCCCAGATGTTGAAGCCTATCTTGAGGGGCCCTTCTACGCTGGTCTGTGTGTAGTCGCGGGCAAAATAGGTAAGGGAACTGCCGTTCTGGTGGAATGCCATCCAGAAGAAAATAACCACTGCGAACACCCAGATAAGGGCGGTGATGCGGTCTTTGGTCTGCTTGGGGGTAAGCTCGACAACGGGAGCGCCTTCTCCGGTCTTGGCCTGCTTGGCATTGACGTCCGCGTGCTTGAACCAGCTGCGGCAGCTGAGATAGATGGCGATGGAGACTATGAGCGAAACGCAAGCCACGGCAAAGCCAAGGTTATATGCTGTAGAAAGCTGGTTGATGTAGTATTGGCTGAATGTGCCGAGGTCCATGCCTGCTATGTCCGCTCCGGGCATGGCTGCCTTGAGGCCCTCGAGGATGCCAGGATCTTCCAGCGTGCCCGCAAGATATTGGTGGGCGAGGGCGGGGATGTCGGCTTTGTAGATGAGGCCTGCCTTTGACAGGTGGCTGTTGGTCAGGGCGGTGGCAGCCGTAGGGGCGAACATTGCGCCGATGTTGATGGCCATGTAGAAGAGGCTGAAGGCCGAGTCGCGCTTGGCTGAGTATTTAGGGTCGTCGTACAGATTGCCCACCAGCACCTGCAGGTTGCCTTTGAAGAGGCCTGTGCCGACCGCAATGAGCAGGAGGGCGCCTATCATGAGGGCCAGGGCGAAGCCCCTGCTGGCGAAAGCGTCTGTGGGGATGGCCAGGCACAGGTATCCGGTGAACATCACGCACACACCTGTGATGACGCACTTGCCGAAACCTATTTTGTCGGCAAGCCAGCCGCCTATGACCGGCATGAAATATACCGCGGCAAGGAAAATGGCGTAAAACTGACCCGCCGCTGCGGCGGAAAATCCAAATTTGGCCTGCAGGAAAAGCAGGAATATGGCTAGCATTGTGTAGTAGCCAAAACGCTCACCTGTATTGGCGAGAGCTAGAGCAAATAAGCCTTTGGGCTGTCCTTTGAACATAGTTGAGAGTTTTATTTATTTCTCAAAAATACGCATTATCCCCGTAAACTTCAAGTATTTTTCTTATTTTTGTGAAAGTGATGAATTTTCTTCTCCAGTCTCTGGCCTCACTTCTGGCCTTGCTGCCGCTGAAGCTGCATTATGCGCTCTCGCGACTGCTTGCTTTTCTCGCCGAGAAGATATTCCGTTACCGGGTCGGGGTGGTAAAACAGAACCTGAGCTGCAGTTTCCCGGGCAAAGAGGCAAAAGAAATAAAGCAGATACAGCACCGGTTTTACCGCCACCTGGCCGATGTGATTGCCGAAACTATCTGGTTCGGCGGCTGCCGCAGGCCTGAGCGGCTGAGGCGCTCTCATCTGGTTGAAATGGTTAACCCTGAAGAGATCAACCGCCTGTATTCCATTGCACCCAGCGTGATGGTGCTTATGTCGCACGCGGGCAACTGGGAGCTTATCGGTGGTATCGGCTCATACGACTACACCGGCAATCCGACCTGCGTGCAGGAAGATACATTCTGCGTGGTTTACCTTAAGCAGTCCACCCCGGGCTGGGACAAGTTTCTCAAACGCAACCGGACCGCTCCGCTCCTTGATTCCGAGGGGTATCCCGGCTATCTGGAGTCGCGTCAGGTGGTGCGATATGTATTTGAGCATAAAGACGATAAAAAGATTTACAATTTCATAACCGACCAGCACCCTTATTTTAAGGCGAAAGATTTTCTCAGGGTTACGTTCCTGCACCGGGAATGCGAATCGATGAAGGGCGCCGCCGAGCTTGCGCGGCGTTTCGGAATGGCTGTGTGTTATATGAGCATGCCCGTCGAAAGCCGGGGGCATTATAAAATAAAGTATATTCCCATATGCGAAAACGCTTCCGAAAGGAGTGCCGACGATATCATGCGTGAGTTCTACCGTCTTCTTGAAGCGGACATAGAGGCGCAGCCTTGGAATTATCTGTGGACTCACAACAGGTGGAAAAAATTTCCGAATTAACATAATAACATTATGACTATCAAAGATTTACAACCTTCAATCGTGTGGAATAACTTTTATTCCCTGACTCGTTGCCCCAGGCCTTCAAAGCATGAGGAAATAGTCCGCAAGTTCCTCCTCGACTGGGCTGCGGAGCATAAAATCGAGGCTTTTGCCGACGAGACCGGCAATGTTATCATGCGGGTGCCCGCCACTCCCGGATACGAGGATCTTAAGACCGTAGTGCTTCAGGGCCATATGGATATGGTGCCCCAGAAGAACGCTGACGTAGATCACGATTTCCTTAAAGACCCGATAGAAACCTGGATTGACGGCGAATGGCTTCGTGCAAAGGGTACTACGCTCGGCGCCGATGACGGCCTGGGCGTGGCGTTCGCCATGGCTGTAGCCGAATCGCCGGAGGTCAAGCACGGCCCGATCGAGATTTTGGTTACATACGATGAGGAGACAGGTATGACAGGTGCCCAGGCCCTGAAGAGCGGTGTGCTGAAAGGAGACATCCTCATCAATATCGACTCCGAAACCGAAGGTGAACTTTATGTCGGATGCGCCGGCGGACTTGATACAAACGCCTCTGCGCGCTACCGCCGCAAGAAGGAGCCCCGTGCCCACCTGCGTTATTCGCTTGCCGTGAAAGGCTGCCAGGGCGGTCACTCCGGAATGGACATCATTCTATGCAGGGCAAATGCCAACCGTTTGATGGCCAGGGTCCTGCTCCCGTTGCTTGACCGCTGCGGGGTTAAGCTCATCGACCTTGAGGGCGGAACACTCCGCAATGCTATTCCTCGCGAGGCGTTCGCCAATGTGTATGTGCCCAAGAAGAAGCTTGCAGCGGCCAAGCGTACCGTTGCCCGTATCGCCAAGGCCCTCAAGAACGAGTTTGCTGCAACCGATCCTAAGCTTGAAGTGGTATTCGAACCCAGTGAATCCGACGGCTCCAAGTACGTGAGCGAAGAGGCAGCGCTTCGCTTCGTGCGTTGCATTATGGCCTGTCCCGACGGTGTCGAGCGTATGAGCGACAATATGCCGGGCATGGTTGAGACATCAAACAACCTGGCCATGGTAAAGATAGCCGACGGAGAGTTCAAGCTCAGCACCCTTATGCGTTCATCGGTAGATTCTGCAAAGGACGCACTCGCCTCGCGCATCCGTTCCGTCTTTGAACTTGCCGGCGTAAAGGTGCGTTTCACCGGCGGCTACAGCGGCTGGGCTCCGAATGCTTCGTCCGAGATTCTTGCCGTAATGAAGAACGTGTACAAGAAGATGTTCGGTAAGGAGCCTCTGGTGATGGCCATCCATGCCGGTTTGGAATGCGGTATCCTTTCCGGAGCATATCCTCACTGGGATATGGTATCAATGGGCCCCACTCTGCTCAGCCCCCATTCTCCCGACGAGAGGGCATATATCCCCAGCGTACAGAAAGTATGGGACTTCCTGCAGGAAGTACTTGTGAATATTCCTCGTAAATAAATACCTGGTGGCCCCGGTGTCTTTCCGGGGCCGCCGTTAAAAACCAGTTAGTATGTGTAGGTTAGTTTCCAGGATGCTGGCGATTATTCTCTCGCTGAGCATAGCTTTTGGAGCGGCCGCCCAGGATAAGGTGGTGCGCTCGGTTCTTGAAATGGGACGCAGCGACAACCGTACGATGGAGCATGCGGACCATCTGGCCAATGTCATCGGCGGACGTATCGTCGGTTCCGCCGCCCTTACCGAGGCCGAGGCCTGGGTAAAGGAACAATTCGAATCGTGGGGGCTGGAGGTTATTGTACAAGAGGCCGGCACCGTTCCCGTCGGCTTCAACCGCGGACCCTGGAGCGGGCGTATGCTCAGTCACGACGGTATGGTGCTTCACTTCGGCACCCCGTCTTATACCGCACCCACTCACGGATGCCAGAGAGGCTATGTACTCATCGAACCCCACTCCCGCAGGGAACTTGAGCGCATGAAGGGGGCCCTGAAGGGCGCCTGGGTGCTGCTCGATGCTGAATCGAACGGTATGGCCATCGACCGCAGCGCCGGTGCACAGGAAAAGCGTGCGGAGGTTATTGCCCGCAACGAAGAGATAGACCGTCAGAATATGGAGATCATGAGGTGGAACTGGTCGCACCGCGATTCTGCTGCACGCAAGAGCATTCCATATGAAAAGATTACGGCTCCCTTCTACCAAGAAATGGTAGATGCCGGTGTGCTCGGATTCATCCGTTCAGCAAAGGTGCCCCTTCAGCTGATGTATGACAGGGTGGGCTGTATGGATCTGACCATGGAGACTTTGCCCGAGGCCTGCGATATTTGCCTCGACGAAGCGCAGTTCGAGATTGTGCGGCGGAAGGTGCTGCGCAAAGAAACGTTCGAACTCGAATTCGATATCCGCAATCATTTCTACCGCGGTCCGGTTGCATACCATAATGTCATCGGCGTGATGCGCGGCACTAAGTATCCAAAGGAATATGTGATAGCCGGCGGCCATCTGGATTCGTACGATGCCGGTACGGGTGCGGTTGACGACGGAAACGGAGTGTCGGTCACAATGGAGGCTGCCCGCTTGCTTGCCGCATCCGGCGCCAAGCCTCGCAGGACCTTGTTGTTCTGCATCTGGACGGCAGAGGAGTTCGGCCTTCTGGGCTCCAGGTATTTTGTCGAGAGCGGTACGGTGCCCCTAGGTGCCATTTCCAACTATTTCAACCGCGACGGCGGCCCGCTTATGGCTACGGGCATAAGTGTGCCGGCTGCTATGTACGACGACTTCGTGAAGGTGTGCAAGCCGCTGGAGAATTATGACCCCGAGGTGCCGTTCGTGGTAGAGAAGAGGCAAGCACCCTCCGGTCCTCGTCCGGTGAGGGCAGGTGGTAGCGACCACGCTTATTTTGCAATGAACGGAGTGCCGACCATCTCTTTCCGAGAGACCGACCCCGACGGCTTGAACTTCGACTACCGCGAGATTTGGCATACCGAGAGCGACCTGTACAACAAGTTGATACCTAAGTATATGGAGCATTCGGCCGTGGTTACGGCAGTGACCATGTGGGGCCTGGCGGGGCTTGACCATCTGCTCTCGCGCGACGGTTTGTATACCGATTAAGCACCTTTCACAGAATAAAAAAACCGGGCCCTGAGGGTCCGGTTTTTGTGTGTTTGAGCAAGCGCTTAGGCTTCTTCGGGGACGACGTTGATCTTAACGTCAGCAAAGACACCCTTGTAGCACTTGACTTTGGCCTCGAATTCGCCGAGCTCTTTGATCTCGGGAACCTCGACATTCTTTTTGTCGACCTCAAAGCCTTTCTCTACCAGAGCGTTGGCAACCTGGGCTGCGGTAACGGAGCCGTAGAGTTTGCCGCTCTCGCCAACCTTCACAGCCACGTTAACGGGTTCGGCTGCAATCTTGGCGGCCTTGGCCTGAGCCTCGGCGATGTTCTTGGCCTCTTTGTGAGCCCTCTGGCGGATGGTTTCCTCGTGCTGCTTGAGAGCGGAAGGGGTGCCGATGGTGGCAAATCCCTGAGGAACCAGATAATTGAGAGCGTAACCGGTCTTAACTTCTACCACCTCTCCGGCATCGCCGAGATTGGCAACATCTTTTTTGAGTATGATCTTCATAACGCTTCAATTATTTAAGGAGGTCAGTAACATAGGGGAGAAGAGCAAGGGAGCGTGCCCTCTTGATGGCCTGGGCGACCTTGCGCTGGAATTTGAGGGAAGTACCGGTGATGCGGCGGGGGAGAATCTTACCCTGCTCGTTGAGGAACTTCTTGAGGAACTCGGGATCTTTGTAATCCACGTACTTGATGCCTGCCTTCTTGAAACGGCAGTACTTCTTCTTGCGAACGTCCACGGTGGGAGGGTTCAGATAACGGATTTCGTTGTTTTCTACTGCTGCCATGGCTTATTCCTCCACATTTTCGGGTTCAACATCGATTTCGGGCTCTTCTACGGGAGCTTCTTCTGCCTTGGGGGCTTCTGCCTTTGCGGCGCCCTTCTGGCGGCGGTGCTCAGCGTATGCGATGGAGTCTTTGTCCAGGGCCACGGTGAGGAAGCGGATGATGCGCTCGTCACGGTGATACTGGGTCTCGAGGACATTGACGAACTGAGGGTCCGCCTTGAACTGGATCAGGTAATAAAAACCTGATGTTTTGTGCTGGATTGGGTACGCGAGCTGCTTGAGCCCCCAATCCTCTTCGTACACGACTTCGCCGCCATTGTCGGCGATGAGTTTGGTGTACTTGGCAACCGCTTCCTTCATCTGGGTGTCAGACAAAACGGGAGTTGCAATGAAAACGGTTTCGTACTGTTTGATCATAATGTTTTGTTAATAAAATGGTTTGTCCTTTAAAAGGGGTGCAAAGATAGTTATTCTTTTGTCAATTACCAAGTTTTTTTACGTTTTGCTTTTGTTTAGTCTTTGCGGCTTTGTGCCGGGGGCCAAAAAATTTGGGAAAAGGCCCCCGGCACAAAGCCGCAAAGACTATGAGACAAAGGCCCCCGGAAGGCTGCAGCAACCACAAAAAACGTAGTTAGATGTCGATGTCTTCGAGTTCCTGCTCGCTGCGGAGATTGGCGCGGATGAACCTTTGGCGGTCAGATGTGTTGTCTCCCATGTAGAAGTCCATGATGTCGTGTATGGATTCTTCTTCGGCGAGGGATACCGGATCGAGGCGCATGTTTTCGCCTATGAAGTCGGTGAATTCGTGCGAGCTGATTTCTCCGAGGCCTTTGAAGCGGGTTATCTCTACGCCCGTTTTCAGATCGCGTATCGCCTTTTCTTTTTCTTCCTGGTTGTAGCAGTAGCGGTTCTCTTTTTTGTTCTTGACTCTGAAGAGGGGAGTCTGGAGAATATGGACGTGCCCGCGGCGGATCAGGTCGGGATAGTACTTCATGATGAAGGTGAGGACCAGCATGCGGATGTGCATCCCGTCGTCATCGGCATCGGTGGCCACTATGATGTTGTTGTACCTCAGGTTGTCGAGGTCGTCTTCCACTCCCAGGGCGTTGATTAGGAGGTTGAGTTCTTCGTTTTCGGCCACCTTCTTGCGGCTCTCCTTGTAGGAGTTGATGGGCTTGCCGCGCAGGCTGAAGACAGCCTGGTAATTGGCGTTGCGCGCCTTGGTGATGGTACCGCTTGCCGAGTCGCCCTCGGTGATGAAGATGCTGGAGCGCTCAATGTCTTCCTGCGTCTTTTCCGTGACTTTGTCGTTGAAGTGATAGAGGCAGTCGCGCAGCTTCTTGTTGTAGATGTTGCTCCTCTTGTTGCGCTCGCGGGTCTTTTTCTGTATTCCCGAGATCTCCTCGCGCTCCTGTTGGGATGCCTTTATCTTGTCTTCTATTACGGGAACAATCTCTTTGTGTATGCGGAGATAATTGTCGAGATTCTTGGAGACGAAGTCGTTGACGAAGCTGCGTATGGTAGGGCCGATGTCGGTTTTGAGAGCACCTTTTTCGTCACGGGTCTGCTTCTCCCACATATAGTTGGAACCGAGCTTGGTCTTGGTCTGGCCTTCGAAGTTGGGCTCCTGGATCTGTATGCTTATGGCGCCTACGATGCCTTGACGGCAGTCGGCGGGCTCGTAGTTTTTCTTGAAGAAGTCTTTGAGAGTCTTGGCTATGGCTTCGCGGTAGGCGGCGAGGTGGGTGCCTCCGTCCCGGGTGTTCTGGCCATTGACAAAAGAAGCAATATTTTCGCCGTACGCATTGCCGTGGCTGAGAACTATCTCGATGTCTTCACCTTCGAGGTGGATAGGCGGATAGAGAGGCTCCTCGCTGAGGTTTTCGTTGACCAGGTCGAGCAGTCCGTTCTCTGATTTGTACGGAGTGCCGTTAAGTACCAGGGTCAGGCCTCTCTTGAGGTAGGAGTAGTTCTTGACCATGGTCTCGACATAGTCCATGTTGTAATGGAAGTCCCCGAACATCATAGTGTCGGGGTAGAAGCGGACAAGCGTGCCGTTCTTCTCTTTGGTGCTGTCTTTGCCGCTGTCAATGAGCTCGCCGCGCTCGAAACGCGCCCAGGAGCATTCGCCGTCGCGGTATGAGCAGACATAGAAACGTTCGGAAAGGGCGTTGACGGCTTTAGTGCCCACGCCGTTGAGGCCTACCGACTTCTTGAAGGCTTTGTCGTCGAACTTGCCGCCGGTGTTCAAGATGCTCACGGCCTTGACGACGGAATCGAGGGGAATGCCGCGTCCGAAGTCGCGCACGCTCACCTCGCCGTTCTCGACCTGTATCTGCACCTGCTTGCCGAAACCCATGGCAAACTCGTCTATAGAGTTGTCGACAACTTCTTTAAGAAGGACGTAAATACCGTCTCCCTGG